>Ga0255782_10000007_pt1 | contig 252294 bp, 240 predicted proteins | sample 101ome_26_FD_179980 | JGI IMG/M metagenome (GOLD analysis project Ga0255782, IMG submission 179980) | Coastal salt marsh microbial communities from the Groves Creek Marsh, Skidaway Island, Georgia - 101408AT metaG (version 2) | ecosystem: Environmental > Aquatic > Marine > Intertidal zone >...
TAGTGAAACCGACTGTTTTACGCCACCCTGATACTCTGCTCCTGCATATTTGTCCTTATATTCTTTGTAGACTAAATCAAGTAATCTTTTACTTGCCTTATTCTGTTTCTTCTTTTCTTCTGTATCAGCACGATAATAAAATAATATCTCCCTATGTCTTGGCTTAATTTCTTTTTCCCAATTAGAAGATTTAATATACATTCTTGGATACCATTGCCCCTTTAATTTCTTGCTTGTGGACTTAACTTTTGTGTGACTAATTTTTAGCATAATACTGACCATTTGTGACCAAATATATAAATCGGTCATTATTCGGTCAATAAATATACGGAGTAATTGTTAAATAAAAGATAAATAAAAGAAAGTAAAGTGCTATATTTACTGATATATGGAAGTGTAAAGAAGTCAATGAATTATAACTCCATATATTCTACAATAATTTGTCCTAAATTCCAGCTTGGTATATAGTAGGTAAACGGGGTGTCAGTAAGGATTTCATCAAATATGCGCCGTTGTAATACAGTAGAATTCCCAGTAATTATGGTCAAGGAAAACGCGCCTTTGCTTTTTTCTTCCTCAAGCGTAGCTGTGACAAGTTCAAGCGCTTCTTTATGACGTATTAAATGTAAATCTAGTGTACGGATAAGGTCAAGAATTAGTTTTGTCTACTTTTTAAATACCGCTCTATATGCATTTGATCTAAAGAATCTGAATCGCCATAAGCGGCTCTTAATTCAGTAAGACGCTCATGCAATCTTTTTTGAACCTCTTTATAATCAGGATCATTATAGCGGTTGTTCATTTCTGAGGGATCCTCTTGAAGGTCATAGAGTTCCCATTCGTCTATATCGTAATAAAAGTGAATCAGTTTATAACGCTCTGTTCGCACACCGTAATGCCTTTTTACCATATGTACAGAAGGATATTCGTAATAGGTGTAATACAAAGCGTCTCTCCAATCTTTTTCTTCTTGACTCGCTATTTTTCTAAAGGAAGTCCCTTGCATGTCTTTCGGAATTTCTACTCCTGCATAGTCTAAAAAGGTAGGGGCAAAATCTAGATTTTGTACCATCTGATCTAGTTCAATCCCAGCAGGGATTTCCTTAGGATAACGCATTAAAAGGGGGGTTCTTAGTGATTCTTCATACATAAAGCGCTTATCGAACCAACCGTGTTCGCCAAGATAAAATCCTTGATCAGAGGTATAGACTACAATCGTATTTTCTGTAAGCCCTTCTTGGTCCAAGTAATCCAAAACCTCTCCTACTCCATCATCAACAGACTGTATGGTTCTAAGGTAGTCTTTTAAATAGCGGTTAAATTTCCACAGCGCAAGTGCTTTACCCTCTAGTTTTTGCGCTTTCATGGCTTCATTTTTTGGGGTGTAGGCATCTAGCCAAGCCTTCTTTTGCTCAGGATTAAAGCGTGCTAACTCTCGGTCAAATCCCGTAGGGTTCCCATAAGGATCCGTAAGCATTTTAAAATCGTGACCCCATCGGCCATGGCCTCCATTACCATGTGCCTGAGCAAGCTGCTCTTCGCTCGCAGCAATCAACATTTCTTGCATTTTTGCAGCAGTACCCCTATTGGTGTAATCATCAAAAAAATTAGCAGGAGGGTCAAAAGTTTGATCATCAAACAGGGTGAGGTATTTTTCTTCAGGTTGCCAATTTCTATGGGGGGCTTTCTGATGGTATAAGAGTAAAAAGGGTTGGTCTTTTTTACGCTTATTTTTTAACCAATCCAAAGCTAAATCGGTCGTGATACTTGTAACATAACCCGCTATTCGCTTTTTTATTCCATCTATTATAAAATCAGGATTATAGTAATGTCCCTGACCCGGTAATACTGCAGAATAATCAAATCCCTGAGGAAGCCCTCTTAAGTGTATTTTTCCAACTAGGGCTGTTTGGTAACCTGCTTTTTGGAGGTGTTTGGCAAAATTATCTTGGTCCCAGTTAAAATCTTGGATATTGTCTACTTTCCCATTGACAAAACTGTGTTTACCAGTAAGCATCACCGCCCTACTGGGTGCACAAATCGAATTGGTAACAAATCCTTTTTGAAATAAAGCCCCTTCATGGGCTATACGATCAATATTTGGAGTTTTATTTAAACCCTGACCATAGGCACTGATTGCCTGATAAGCGTGGTCATCAGACATAATAAAAACAATATTCGGAGGCGGGGCTTGCCCTGGCTGACAAGACCATAAAAGAAGACCCAGAAATCCAAAAAGACAGATTCTTTTACGCATAAATATCCTTTTTTTAAATATAGGAATTAAATTAGGAAAGAGGGATTAATTCTTATAACCAAAGCGTTTGAGCTGTTGCGTATTGGTCCGCCAGTTTTTGGCTACTTTGACATATAATTCAAGGTGTATTTTTTTTCCAAAAAAAGCCTCCAAGGTCTTACGCGCTCCTATTCCTACCCTTTTCAGTGCACTCCCTTTATGCCCGATAAGGATTCCTTTTTGCGTCTCACGCTCAACTAAAATAAGCGCCCTAATTCTTATGATTTTTGGGTCTTCTAAAAAGTCTTCTGTTACGACTTCTACCGCATAAGGAATTTCTTTGTTGTATTGGGCTAAAATTTGTTCACGTACTGCCTCATTCACAAAAAAGCGTTCTGGCTTATCGGTGAGCTGGTCTTTAGGAAAATAAGGAGGGCCCTCTGGTAATACCGAAATGAGTTCTTGCATGAGCTCGGGTATATAAAATCCAGTCAGTGCAGCGATGGGAAATACTTTTGCTGTTGGGAATAAGTGTGTCCAATAGTCTACCGCTTGCTCTAATTCAGATTGACTGATTTGGTCGATTTTATTAATTAAAATATAAAGGGGTGCTTTTGTTTTTTTTAGCTTTTCAAAGAGTTGAGGTTCTTTTAATTCTTTTTCTTCAGGAGTGACCATATACAATAACAGATCCGCATCTATTAAGGCTTCTTTGACAAAATTCATCATAGAAGTTTGCATTTCATAAGCGGGTTTAATGACCCCTGGTGTGTCAGAAAAAACGAGTTGAAAGTCCGCTCCATTTACAATTCCTAATATACGATGTCGAGTGGTTTGGGCTTTGTGGGTAATTATTGAAAGGTCTTTCCCCACCAATGCATTCATTAAAGTAGACTTTCCTACATTGGGATTTCCGATTATGCTGATAAATCCAGATTTATGTGTTTTGGATGCCAAACTGCTATTTTGAAGTAAAGGTAATGAGTTCCTGTTGAACAAGCCGCTTCTATTTTTTACTGTATGTGGAGCAATGAGATTGTTTTGCTTGAAAAATCAGTTACGCTTATTAATTTTCTCATACAGTTTTGTGATCTTACTGGAAACATAGGTTTTAAATAAAAAAGGGAAAATTGCATGGAGGATGGCAATAGCCCCCCATAATATTAATTTAAAGCCTGTTCCCAATGCAAATAGGAAATGTTGAAAATAAGTTTCACCTACTGTTTTGGGGTGTTCGGTAAATATATTTTTCATGATTCAATAATTTAGCCCAAAGTCTTTTTTAAAAGAGTTTTGATTTCTTTTAAAAACTTATGTAGTTTTAAATATACTAATTACTTCAAATCTTAAAAAATGGATTCCTCTATCACTTATACAACCGCGCAGGAACTTCAGGAATTAATCCAAATCCAATCACTTCAAAGTAAACACCATAAAGACGCCATTCCCAAAAATCTATGGGGACAAAAGGGGTATGTAACATTACGCTACTCTTTAGAAATGCTTCAAAAAGCAGGACGTGACTATCCTCCTATCGTCGCCAAATTCGAAGGTGATATTATCGGTTATTTACTCATCTTTGATCAAAAAATTTTGGGCATGCACCCCGTTATAGATCATTTCATCTATCAGATTAATCCCATCAAATTTAGAGGGGAACCATTAGAATCTCTAAACTATGTCATGGTGGGTCAACTTTGCGTAGATCATAATTTTAGTGGGAAGGGAATTGCCAGGGGGATGTATGCTTATTTTAAAAAATTTTATGATTCTTTCTCCTATTGCGTGACAGATATTGACAAGCGTAATCTCAGATCATTGAAATTGCATTATGGTCTCGGCTTTCAGCTAATCGGAAAATCTAATACAGAGGAGGCAGAATGGAATATCGTATTATGGGATTGGAATTCCTAGTTTTTTTGAGTAAAAGCAATAAACCAATTTAGGGCTTCTGGATTTTTCAAAGAATCTTTGCTCATTACCTGTTCTGGGGCTGCGCCGCTAAGTAACTTTTTAATCGGTATTTCAACTTTCTTTCCACTAATAGTATAGGGCAGATCTGGAACGATGAAAATAGAATCGGGGACATGGCGAGGGGAACTCTTTTTTCGGATATACGTTTTTAGTGCTTCAAGGTCAATTGTATTTCTCGTCTTTAAAAATAAATACAGTTCATCTTTATGTGCCTCACTCAAGTGAATTATAAGACTGTCTTCTATATCCTGATGCCCTTCAAAAAGGGCATAAATTTCAGCCGTCCCAATTCTGACTCCCGCTCTATTTAAGGTAGCATCTGAGCGGCCATGAATGATCAAACTTCCCCTTTCCGTTTCTGTCGCCCAATCGCCATGGTTCCAGACATGCCCATAGAGAGAGTAATAGCTTTCCTCATATAAATGTCCCCCCGTGTCCCCCCATAGCCCTTTGGGGTAAGCGATAAAAGGACCCTCGAGAACAAGTTCACCTGCTGTACCTACTATTTTTTCACTTTTTTCATTATAGATCGCTACTGGAGCACCGAGCATTTTGCATTGAATTTCACCAGGAATCACTTCCATTTCGGGGTGCCCTCCTACAAAAGCGGTACAAACATCAGTACCCCCACTCAGTGAAATAAGCTGTGTCTCAGGAAAAAGTTGTTGTAGCTTTATGGCTGTTTGAGCGTCTAAGGGCGAACCCGTTGACCCCAATGTTTTTAAATCAAAGTCTTTATAGTTAAGATTGGGGATTCCCTTTTTAAATAGGTTTTGATAATAAGCTGCCCCATGGCCAAAGTGATTTATTTTTGCTCGACGTGCAAAATCCCATAAGCATTCCAGATTTGGATAATGTACCGCTCCATTATACAAGCAAAGACTAGCCCCGCAGAGTAAACTGCTCAATGCGTAGTTCCACATCATCCAGCCTGTAGTAGTATACCAAAAATAACGTGACCCAGGTCTTACATTTTGGTGGATCGCCAATGCCTTTAAGTGCTCTAAAAGCATCGCTCCTGTTTTGTGAATTATGGCTTTGGGCTTACCCGTTGTTCCTGAGGAAAAAAGAATCCAAATAGGAGCAGTAAAATCTACGGGTCTTAAAGTGAGCTCCTCCCGCTTTCTGGGTATTTCTTCAAATGTAGTATAATCGTCTATTGGAATGCCTGTGCAGGTGTCTCCAAGCCGTTCCATTAATTGTTTATTTTTTAATTGGAGCCTATATTTTTTCCCATTGTGCTGATAGGAGGAAGTATAAAAAAGAATTTTAGGGGTTAGTTGAATAAACCGATCACAAACCGCTTCTATACCAAAATCAGGCGAGCAAGAAGTCCAGACGGCACCCAGGGAATTACAGGCTAAAAAAGCAGCTATAGTCGCTGGGGTATTGGGTCCATAAGAGGCTACTACAGTCCCTTGCTTCACACCCAGTTCGCTTAGTTTTTTTTCTATCTCTAAGGTTTGATTTAGTAATGCTTGCCAACTAATTTCAATATACTCACTGGATTCACTTTGATAAATAAGTGCAGGAGACTGATTATTGTAATTTCTAAAAATATGTTGGGTATAATTGAGTTTTGAATCTACAAACCAATCCGTTTGCCAAGGTTTCTGAGCTGGCTTTTGAACTTGGGTATAAGGGGTATCAAAAATAATTTTAAAATAGCGCGCAATAGATTCCCAAAAAAGAGAACTATTAACGATACTCCAGTTATAGCAGCTCTTATAGTCCTGAAAATTTATCTCATATTCAGCGGCTAGAAAATTGAGGTAATCACGGTAATGCGATTTTTTTGCTGTATCCATAAGATACTCAATATAAAAAAGGGAAGTGGTAGATTTTAGGTTTTAAGACGGAATTCGACCTTGATTTCCCATACCATCGAGGTCTCTGGTGTCATATTCATTCATGAGCTCTCTTTTTTGGACTTTATTTTGTTTCCTAATAATAGAAAAAAGGAAATAGAGATAAATAAGGACTACGATACAGCCAATAACAAACATAATCTTATTACTCATATTATTACTTTTTATCGTCCGTCCTTCTTTGTCGAATTGCAATTGCAAAGGCCAAGATAGTCACGGGCCAAAGTCCTACATAAAGTCCTTCTAATTGATTCCCACTAAACCAGAGATAAATAGAATAGAGAAAACTCAAAAACGCCAGAATAATGGGATAATATTTTTCAAAAAAATTCAACTTCAGCTTTTGATTTAAATTTTTAATCCCTCCTTATTGCGAAAGGACACCTTCTACAATATACAAAGAAGAATTGTCATAGGATACCTTTTTGTTTTTTTAGTAATTATAAAAAAGTTAAAAGACCTAAGCCGCTAGGAGAAATAGATAAAAAAGTCAAACACTAATTTCTCTTTTTCGAATATTTATTTGAATTCACATTTGGGGGCAGTATATAAGAGTTTTCATTAGCCTCTTTTGATTGAGTAGTCTTTAATGTCCCACAGGAGCTGAATACAAAAAAACAGATCAACAATAAAAAAACGAATCTTTTCATGCTAAAAACTTGAAATTCTAAAAGTGTAACGGTTTTTCTGGGTGCGTTCTCTCCACCCGCAACTCTATTTTTGCCCAGTTTACACGGGCTTATCACTAATTTACAAACTTCTTTTTTATTTTCAAATCAAGTGTAATATTTTACTACTGCCATTTAGAAGCCTCTTTCTAGCTTGAAATAAAAGATTTTTCGAGGTCAATAATAATTTTAATATTTTTATAAGAACTGTTTTTTTTAAGAGTCAAAAAAAATGAGTTAACAAAGGTCAAAAAACCATGAAATATTGCTTTAATTTTCTAATCGCTTCCCTTTTTTTAAGTGCCTGTAGTATGTCCTTGCCTGAAGAGGTGGCTGTAGCTTTTGATCAGATAGACAGGAAGGTTGATTTTAATTTTGACGTACAGCCTATTTTATCAGACCGTTGCTACTCATGTCACGGACCCGATGCAAAAACCCGTAAGGCTGGGCTCAGGTTAGACGACGAGAAAATCGCGTTTTCAAAGCTTTCAAGTGGATCTAAAGCTTTTGTTTCTGGCAGCCTCTACCGCAGTGAAGCTGCACATAGAATTTTATCTGATGACCCTGAAAAAATTATGCCTACGCCAGACTCAAAACTTTCACTGAGTCCCAAAGAAAAAGCGATTATTTTAAAATGGATCGAACAAGGAGCGGAGTGGAAATCACATTGGGCTTTTTTAGCACCGGAAAAAACAGCCCCTTCTCGCACTGCCCAAAAGCAATATCCCAATGAGGTAGATCAGTTTGTTTATGACAAATTTCAAAACCTTGGCCTTTATTTTGAACCTGAGGCCGATAAAGAAACCCTCATCCGAAGACTCTCTTTTGACCTCACTGGATTGCCTCCTTCATTGGATCAGATTAACCAATTCTTAAATGATAGCTTACCCGGAAATTATGAGCGCTTTGTAGATCAATTAATGGGTACAACTGCTTTTGCAGAACGCTTAACCTTAGACTGGTTAGATTTAGCGCGTTATGCAGATTCTCATGGTTTACATGCCGATGGACTCCGAACCATGTGGCCCTGGCGCGATTGGGTGATCAAGGCTTTTAAAAAAAATATGCCCTATGATCAATTTGTAACATGGCAACTAGCGGGAGACCTGCTTCCAAATGCTTCTACAGATCAAAAACTAGCCACCGCATTTAACAGAAATTCTCCCATGACTGCTGAGGGAGGTGTCATCGATGAAGAATGGAGATTGCATTATGTTTTTGATCGTACCGAAACATTTAGCACCGCTTTTTTAGGCTTGACTGTGGCTTGTGCTAAATGCCATGATCACAAATTTGATCCCATTTCCCAAAAAGATTATTATCAGCTTAGCGGTTTTTTTAATAATATAAGAGAATTGGGCATGACAGGGGATGACGGAGATTATGGTCCGCTTCTTTATCTGCCTACAAATAATCAGCAAACCCAACTAAAAAAGCTAAATGCAATTGTAGAAAAAACAAAAATTCAGCTTTCACTCACTGAAAAAGAGTTAGCAGAAATGTATGACTATATTGAGCAATTGCCCGCTGTTAAAAAAATTGATGAAGGGCTCATTGGATATTATCCCTTTGATAAAATAACCCCTGTGCGAGTTGCCAATAACCCATCGCGCAAGCCCAACTATTTTATTGCAGACAATAATAAAAATACTAAATCAACCTATTCACCCAAATTGGTTCAAGGTGTTCAAGGAAACGCTTTTGAATTTCAAAGTGACTATGATCGGATTTCTATCGATAAAGAAATTCCCGATTTTGAGTGGACAGACCCCTTTTCTATAAGCTTGTGGGCCCAAACCAAGCAAAAGAAAAAAAATGCGCGACAATTCTTTTTAGGAACAACTGGAGGAAAAAATAATTGGTGGCGCGGTTGGGACTTTTACCTCGATGATAAAAACCGTATTAATCTAAGATTGATTAATATGGCACCCGGCAATATGATCCACATCCGCTCAAAAGATTCCCTCCCAATAAATCAATGGACACAGCTGGCGTTTACTTACGAAGGCACTGGAGAGGCTGAGGGAGTCAAATTGTACCAAAATGGGGCACCCCTTATTTTTGAAATATTAATAGATAAGCTTTCAAAGTCCATAAAACCAGTTTCTGCAAGTGGTTTAAAACTTGAAAAAAGACCTATTCTCATTGGAAAAACTTATGAGGGATCTACAGGCGATAATGGTCTATTTATGGGGAAAATGGACGAGATTAAAATCTATGGGAGACCACTAACCGGACTTGAAGTAAAACAGCTATTTAGTCAGTATTCTGAGCAAGAAAGTCAAATAGATCAAACTCTTATTCAAAATCACTGGATTAAAAGCCATCCAAAATATACTACACTTAAAAATAATTTACGTCAAAAATTAAATCAATGGCGAGAGGTTATGGAGCCTGTTTTAGAGGTTATGGTAATGGAAGAGATGAGTCAGGCGCGAACCACTTATTTGTACAACAGAGGAAATTACAATGAACCCACAGAAACAGTAGAAACTAAAACACCTGAAGTCTTACCCCAAATGAGTGCTGATCTTCCAAAGAATAGATTAGGACTCGCTCAATGGCTTTTTCAAAAAGACCATCCTTTGACTGCAAGAGTAGCTGTAAATCGCTATTGGCAACTTCTAATGGGTAATGGCTTAATTACGACACCTACAGATTTTGGTGTGCAAGGTGCCTTGCCCTCCCACCCTGAACTCCTAGACTGGTTGGCGCTTTATTTCTCAGAAAATGATTGGAATATTCGTTCACTCATTAAAAAAATTGTCACTTCTCATACCTATAAACAAAAATCACTATTTGGCGATGAAAAAAATAAAATAGATCCCAATAATACCTATCTGGCTCGGGGAAGTAGCTACCGTCTTCCTGCTGAAATGATTCGAAATAATGCGCTTGCGGTAAGTGGTTTATTATCGGAAAAAGTGGGGGGACCAAGTGTAAAACCCTATCAGCCTGAAGGTTTGTGGAAAGAAAAAAATACCTTTTCACTTCGCTTGCTTGAATATAAAGAATCTGAAGGTGAAGACCTCTACAGAAGAGGAATGTATACCTTTATAAAAAGAGGCTCTCCTCCTCCTTCCTTAGTCACTTTTGACGCTACCTCCAGAGAAATTTGTACCATCAAAAGAGAAAATACCTCATCCCCTCTTCAATCTTTGATTCTTCTCAATGACAAACAATTTGTGGAGGCCTCTCGTGTTTTTGCACAAAGAATACTTGGTTCACAGGAGGAAAATCTGCAAGAGCAGATCAAATTCGGTTTTCGATTGGCCACCTCACGCTGGCCAAAAGAGTCAGAATTGACCGCGCTTATTGAGCTCTATCAGCGGCAACTAAATTATTACGAAAAAAATAAGCCAGCAGCAAACCAAATTATTCAAGTTGGTGCTTCAGAAATGAAGTCTTCAAATGAAATTCCTAAGATAGCTGCGATGACCCTTGTAGCCAATACACTCTTAAACCTCAACGAATCCTATTTTAAATATTAATTAATGAATTGCAACCACCACCACGATAATTCAAACTATACAAGAAGAGATTTTCTGACCAAAACCAGTCTGGGTCTTGGAGGTTTAAGTTTAGCAAGTATGTTAAACTCAGAGAATTTATTTGCCTCCAATAGAATTCAAAAAGCGGCAGTAAATCTGAAAGGCCTACCACATTTTGTCCCCAAGGCCAAACGCATAATTTATCTTTTTCAAAGTGGGGCTCCTTCACAACTCGACTTATTTGATCACAAACCCCTGCTCAATAAAATGAATGGGCAAGAACTCCCTGAAAGTGTATTTGGTGGACAGCGCTTAACAGGGATGACTGCAGGTCAAAGCGCCTTCCCTTTAGCAGGGAGTCATTTTAAATTTGGACAAAAAGGGGCAAGTGGTGCTTGGGTAAGTGAGCTTATGCCTCATATTGGTGCCCTTGCAGATGATTTGTGCTTTATAAAATCTATGCATACAGAAGCCATAAACCACGACCCTGCTGTAACTTTTATTCAAACAGGCTCTCAGCTTCCAGGTAGACCCTCTATCGGATCTTGGTTGAGCTATGGTTTAGGGAGTGACAATAAAAACCTTCCTGGTTTTGTCGTTTTAATTACAAAAGACAAATACGGCCAGCCCTTATATTCTCGATCTTGGGGCAATGGATTTCTCCCCTCACAGCACCAGGGGGTTCAGTTTAGATCAGGTAAAAATCCGGTATTGTATTTAGACAATCCTCCCGGAGTAACAAAAGAGTTGAGAGAAGAGCAGCTCGAAACATTATCTAAAATGCAGAAAGATAAATATGCAGATATTGGGGACCCTGAAATATTATCTCGCATAAGCCAATATGAAATGGCATTTAAAATGCAGACTTCAGTACCAGAGGTTATGGATCTTTCAGAAGAACCCGATTATATTTTTGATATGTATGGTGAAGAGGCAAGAATTCCCGGTTCTTTTGCGTCAAATTGCCTTCTTGCAAGGCGACTTATCGAAAAAGACGTGCGTTTTGTCCAACTCTATCATCAGGGATGGGACCACCATGGGGATTTGCCAAAAAATATAAAGATTCAGTGTAAAGAAACAGATCAGCCAAGTGCGGCTTTAATTAAAGACCTTAAACAAAGAGGGTTACTTGAAGATACACTCGTGATCTGGGGGGGAGAATTTGGAAGGACAAATTATTCTCAAGGGCAATTGACAGAGACAAATTATGCGCGCGACCATCATCCTGCTTGCTTTACCATCTTTATGGCAGGGGCGGGAATAAAAAAAGGGATGACTTATGGAAAAACAGATGAATTTGGATATAATATAATCGAAAATCCCGTTCATGTTCACGATTTTCAAGCCACCCTTATGCATCTTTTAGGTATTGACCATGAAAAATTTACTTTTAAATTCCAGGGTAGACGCTACCGTTTAACAGATGTGCATGGAAAAGTTATTCAAGATATATTAAGTTAAGATGAAATATAACAGACGAAGTTTTATAAAAAAAACAGCCCTAGCAGGAGGAATAACACTTAGCCCTTATGCGCATATTTATCCCCTCAAACATTCAAAAAACAAAGAACTCCCTATCGTAGGACATGGAGACTATCAATATCGCGTGGATAAAAATTGGGGCGTACAAAATCCTACTCAATATCCTGTCAATGATTGTCATGAAATGGTGATTGATAAGCGAAACCGAATTTTTATGACCACTACACACCCCCAAAATAATATCCTTATTTACGACCGAGGAGGGACCATACTCGGCGCTTGGGGTACCACCTATCCGGGGGCACACGGGCTTACTTTAAGCGATGAAGGAGGAGAAGAGTTTTTATATATAACAGATCCCGAATCACATAAAGTAGGGAAGACTACTTTGGACGGTAAAAAAATATTTGAGCTCTCTTACCCTAAAGAGATTGATGCCTACCAAAAGGCCTCACAATTTAAACCTACCGAAACAGCCATTGCTCCCGATGGTACTTTTTATGTCGCAGATGGGTATGGTCTCGATTATATCATACAGTATGATGCTAATGGAAACTATCTTCGCCATTTTGGGGGGCATGGAAAAGGAGCTGCTCAATTTGAATGTTGTCATGGAATAACAGTAGATTATCGGGCTGCCACCCCTACCCTTTTAATTACATCACGCACCGCAAATTGCTTTAAGCGTTTTACACTTGAGGGTGAGCATATTGAAACAATAGCACTGCCTTCTTGTTATATCTGTAGGCCTGTTATTAAAAATGGAAAACTCTATTTTGCCGTAATTGTCACGCGTGACTGGGGAACTTATGACGGCATGCTTGCTGTATTAGATGAAAATAATAAGGTCCTCTCAATGCCAGGCGGAAGTACTCCAACCTATCAAGGAAATCAATTGGTCGCTCCTGTTTATGATCAAAAAACATTTCTTAATCCTCATGATGTTTGTATTGATGATGATGAAAATATTTATATTCCTCAATGGAATTCAGGAAAAACGTATCCTTTAAAGTTAATCAGGGTTTAAAATGATATATAGCCTTGAACTAAGCACCTTTTTTGGTCGTTTACACCCATTAATTATTCACCTTCCTATAGGTTTTTTAATTCTTGCAGTACTTCTGTCCAGCTGGAAGATGAAACCAAATTCTAATTTTTATAAAGGGGTTCAAATTATCTGGCTCTTATCATGTATGAGTGCTTTATTTGCCGCCATAGCAGGTTGGCTATTGGCACAAAATGGGTATTATATCGAGCAAGCATTAAAACAACATCAATGGACTGGAATCCTCCTGGTGGTTTTTAGTTTTGTCGGTTGGATTTTTCATCTTTCTCATTTCAAAATCCCCCAGTATTTGAAACGAGTAAACCAAGGTCTTATTCTTATTTTTTTAATCGTCGTTGGACATTTAGGGGGAAGTCTTACCCATGGAGAAAACTATCTTTTTGAATTTGCACCCAAACCTTTAGCCAAACTTATGGGTTCAGAAGAAGGAAGTGAAAAAATAAAAATAAATGCTCCCGATTCCGTTCAAATCTATGAGGATTTAATTCAACCACTATTCACCTCGAAATGTATCGCTTGTCATAATGAGGAACTCTCAAGAGGCGGATTAGACATGACCACAACAAAAAGTCTATTTGCAGGAGGATTGAGTGGACCCGGAATTACTCCCTTTTCAGCAAAAAAAAGTCTCATTTTTAAAAGAGTGACCCTTCCACAAAATAAAATGCAATTCATGCCTCCAACGGGTATTCCTATGACCTATGAGGAATTGCAACTTCTTGAATGGTGGATCAATGAGGGAGCAGATCTTAATACGTACATCACTGACTTGTCCACAAATTCTAAAATAGAAACCCTACTATTAACTAATTTTGGGCTAGATATTAGACCAAAACCTTGGTATGAGAAAATTAAATTAAACCCGATAGACTCTCTTGCTTTTCAGGAGTTAGAAAATCATCAATTTAATGCCCGCTTCTTATCTGTTGAGAATCCACTACTTGATATTCGCTTCACAGGAACGCAAATAAAAAATAGTGATTTACAAGTTTTGGCGCGTTATGCTTCCTATATCACTTGGCTCAATTTGAGTGATTCAGCGCTCAAGGACAAAAATCTTGAGGTACTTGCTCAAATGGAAAATTTAACCCGCTTATCCCTGCAAAATAACGCCCTCACAACAGAAACTCTTGCACCTATACAAAACCTTCAACATTTAGAAATTTTGAATATATACAATACAGAGATTGACCATGAAATTTTTAACTATCTGATAAAAATTAAGTCTCTTAAAAAAGTATTTCTTTGGGATACTCAAATTACACCTGCTGAGCTCAAAGCACAGGGCTCCTCTTTGGGAGCGATTGAAATCATCTCTGGGTATAATTAGAATACAAATCCAATAGCCTAGCTCTAGATTAATAAAAATTGATCATGCACCAGACCCCGACTCGGTGAAATCCAAAACGAGGTATTTTTAACTTTTTTCAATGTAAGACTGATCCTAAAAAAGGGAGGTATAGCATCACCCCTATTTTATTTGCTTGTTTCTAAATAACCCGCTCTGAGTAGCCATATTCCATTTTACACTCAATTTTTATTTCTTCTAGGTATTGATAATTATAGTCATTTCATCTGCTTTTTCAGATAATCAAGCAGATTAATCTTGTGAAATAGTAAAGGGCGTAGTTGTAAATAAAAAAACCCTCCGCTTGGGAGGGTTTTCTTCTTTTTAATACAATTAATAGGTCCCTGTTACAGCCTCCATAATTACCCTATTTGAAAATCCATTGGGAATTAACTTAAAGAGCTCTGCAAACATTTCAGGTTTAACCACATCAAGGACGCCTTGGTTCATAAGATGTGCTAAGGCCTGTGCTCTTGTTTCGTAGCCATCCCAGAAAAACAGTGGATCGAACTCTTCACCTTGGGGGTAGACTCTTGTAGCCATTCCCCATGAAGTCATTCCTGATTTTTTCATATTTCCTTTAAAACTACTTGATATTTTATCTGCTAAACTGATCATTTTGCCCATATCAGAAGGTGCTGCCCAATTAAAAATTACAAATTTCCCTGCGCGGTCTGTTTCATATGATTTTTCAGTTTTATACATAAAATTGCCTACAGGATAGCGCGTTACCCCATCGTAAATTTCAGCTGCAGCAACGCCAAACTTATCTTTAGTTTCCCACCAATTCCCAGCATTCGTCATTTGGTCTATACTCTCATAAACATGAACCCAGATATAGAGTGCTTTTTCTGTGGCTCTCCCGCCCCCAGACTTTTTCATCAGGTACCAGTCTTTAATCACTCCCTTTTCTTTGGCTTCTTGTGCCATAGGGGTGGCATAGGTCTTTTCTATCATTTCAAATTTTTGAGTATCAGAGGGGTCAATATTTACAGGTTGAAGTACAAAGACTTCCTGCGCTGATATCCCAAAGGATAGCAATAGCGTGAATAGAATACTAATTTTTCTCATATTGATTGATTTATGGTTAATAATAGCTCTAAGATAACTAGAATAGTTGAATTTCAACTCCGCTATTTTGTACTTGAGAAAGAATATAATTTATATGTGCTTCGATGCAAATAAACGAATCACTTGAGCTTGACCTTGATGATAAATCCCTTCATTAAGTTGGATCTTATCTTCGGTCAACTTAATTATACTAATATTTTCAAAGTCTTCTCCTACATCAAGACTATAGAGCTGAGACAATTCTTTAGGTCCTCCTACTGCGGGATTTTTTTTTGAAAAAGACAAATGGCTTTTACTAAAAGCTTCTATAATGAGATGTCCCCCAGGTTTTAACCATTGATACAGTTTTTGGTGATTTTGGAGTCTAATTTGCTCAGGAAAATGTACATAGATTAATGCGAGCGCATCAAAAGTATGCTCTTGAAAATGGAGCTCATTTAAAGAGGCCAAATGATATTCTATTTGTACTCCATATTTACTGGCCAGCTTATGGGCTTTTCTTTGCGCATTTTCACTCCAATCATAGGCCGCTACTTCCCATCCTTGGGTAGCTGCATATACAGCATTTCGTCCCTCTCCCTCTGCCGCCATAAGAATTTTTCCAGGTGTGAGCGTATCTAATGCTTCCTTAAAATACTGATTCGGTTCGGTGCCATAAGCATATTCTTTTTGCCCATACCGCTGTTCCCAAAATGATTTCATAAGTAATCAATAAGTTTCAAAAATAGTCCTCCCCCTGCTTTTCTCCAAAGAATTATAATTTGATTAAAAGGATCTTTGGTATTTAGTTTCTACAGCAGCGTACATAAAAAAACCCTCCACTTAGGAGGGTTTTTTTTAATTAGGTAATGGCTCAGTCAGGAAGTTGAGCAGGATTGTAATAATAATCCTCTTGGATAATTTTACCCTCTTCATTGAGTGTATGCTGAATATGCTGCATTACTGTCGCTATTTTTCCTGATTTTCTGTTTTTTATTCTCATTTTCCACCAGGAGATAATCACTACATTTCCTCCCTCATAAGCCAGGGCGTCCGGATAACCCACCTCTTGGATACCCATCATTTCATATGCACTAAAGGCCTTTTCTAGATTGGACATTTCTTCCTCTACAGTGACAAATTCAAACTCCCCTTTATTCATTACATCGTAAATACGTGCATTTTCGCTGTAGAAGGATCGAATTTTTTCGATATCCATGGCTCTCATGCCCGCAATTAGCAAACGTATATTTGAAATTAAAGGGTGGTCTTTATAAATCACCCCATTTTTTCGTGTATCATAGGCGTCATAGGCTTTTCTCCATAATATTTGATCATCATTGACCCACATTCTGATAATTTTACCTTCTTCATTTATTCTGAAAGTAGCGTATCTGGGCATCGTTAAATCGACTCCTGTATTAATATCATAGCCTGTCATTCGCTCATAGGTTTTGACATCTATAACTCCGTCCTGTTTATACTCCAAAACATCGGGATAAGACCCGCCCCAGTGCTTGATTTCAAAATTTGAAATATTTTTACTTAAATAGTTTGACCGTCCTACCAATTGGTCGATCGTGCGCGGCGTTCTGTCGCTCGGCTTAAACCACTTAAAATCCTCAGAAACGAGAAGCTTAAGTGTTTCAGTATCTCCTGAGGTAAAGGCGCTATTAAATTTTTCTACAAGTTGAATATGGGGATGCTCAATATAGATTACTCCATTCTTTTTTTTCTGTGCATAGGTCATACACACTGCAAAAAGAAAAACGATACGAATTAAATTTTTCATTTTTTTTGATTTATGGTTTGTGTTATAATTAAGTGAGCTAAAGTTAAAAAATTAAGGGAAAGTAAGTAGTAAGTACTACTCTTCTTTTTTGGGTGCAGGAAATTTTGAAGTATCATAAAAGCCCCACTCAAAAGAAACCTTTTCTCCTTCCATCGCATAGGAAAGATTGACAGGGATTTTAATTTCCTCTTCATTGTCGTAGCCGCGCGAAGTAAACTCGATCCAGACATGACCAAATTGGCTACCGTCCTCTTGCGTAATAATTTCATAGATCCCCTCATTAACAGAAAGTGTCGCAAAAAGGTTTTCTCTATTCCACTGGTGCTGGGTCAACATTTCGTCTATACTGATTGCCGCTCCTTCGGCATTCCACCATAGATTGTGAACAACATTGGCTTCTTCGGTAAAATGGGAGCGGTAGCCTTCCCAATCGCCCGCTGTAAAAGAAGCAATTAATCCTTTAAGGGACTCTATTTGCTTTCCTTCACTTACGACGCTGGTTTTATTTTGGTCTACAGCTGGAGCACAAGAAATAAATAGGAATACACTGAGTATAATTAAGAAATAATAATTTTTCATGGATTTTAATTTATGGTTATTAAACCAAGATAAAAAAATTATCTCTAATACTGAGGGAAGAACTTGGTTTAAAGACAGACTTTAGTTTTCAAGCAACTACTCATAGCGGTATAAGTCACCCTTCGTATCTCGGTATTCTTTTTTGTCTGTGAAATAAATAGTTCCTGTCTTTTTATCGAAAATAACAGTATCACTGATATGCTCATAACGATCTCTTGCTATACCATTTGAAATCATTAATCCTAAAAGAAAAGAACCCAATACAATACTAGCCGCAATTATGATTGTTTTATTCATTGAATTAATTTTAACTAAAGATAAGTATTCATAAAAAAATAGGTGTGGGCTCTTTTTCAAAAAAAAGAAAACTACCTTTAGTTGAAAGGTTAAAAGGGAATATCAAATAGAAAAATGTGATAGAAATTAAATGGAATACTATCTAGAATGGGGCTATTTAGGATTATTTTTAGCAAGTTTTCTGGCGGCTACCGTGCTTCCTTTAAGCTCTGAAATTGTGCTCAGTTTTTTACTGGCTAATGAATATGATTTTCTGAGCTGCCTGACAATAGCAACTTTAGGGAACTGGCTGGGTGGACTCAGCAGCTATGGGCTTGGATACCTTGCAAATTGGAAAATCATAGAGCGGTTTTTAGGCCATAAACACCATAAAATTCAAGCCATTAAAACCCATATTGAAAAATGGGGCAGCCTTCTCGCACTCTCTTGCTGGCTTCCTATTATCGGTGATCTATTTGCTGTGGGACTTGGTTTTTTTAGGGTTTCTTTTTTTAAAGTCGCCTTATGGATGGGGGTAGGAAAAGGCTTTCGATATGCCGTATGGGGCGCCTTTTTCCTTTGGGGATTTTCACTACTTTAGTAAAAAACAAAAATCTTATGAAACGCAGTCCTATTGAGGTTTTTAGTGAATGGGCAGACCTAGATAAGGACTTTGGTATGGAGGAAAACCACAAAGCTTCTGTAGCACATATGCTTTCTTATGCCCTAAAAGAATTAAATACATTTTCTTGTATAGATGCAGGATGTGGGAATGGCTGGGTAGTACGTCAGCTCTCTAAAAATCCAAATTGTCAAGAAGCAATTGGGGTAGACGGCTCAGAAAAAATGATTGCCAAAGCTAAGTCTATTGACCCTCAATTAAAGTATTACTGTGCAAATCTGATGGATTGGACTCCCGAGAAAAAAGTAAACCTTGTTCATTCAATGGAAGTATTTTATTACCTGAAAGATCCCCAGCAACTCCTTTCACAAATTCATAATAGCTGGCTTCAAAAAGGAGGAAGGCTAATTATTGGTTTGGATTTTTATGAAGAAAATACAGTGTCTCATAATTGGCCCGAACAATGTGGAATTACAATCATGAAGCTCTTTAGTCAAAGTCAGTGGGAGGTCTTTTTTAAAAAGGCCGGATTTCAATTAGTAGAGTCTTGGCGCTTTGGATCAAAAGAAAACTGGGAAGGCACCTTGATTGTTACTGGTATCAAATAGACTAAGGTCTAATCTTGATAACGTCCAGGAGCCAAACGTTTACTAAATAACGGAAATAAACCTTTGGGGACGACTTTGAGTAAAAAAACAATAAGTTTAAATGTTTTTGTAGGGACACAGACCTTTTTCCCTTTTAAGGTAGCCTCTATCGCTTCTTTTGCAACCCGCTCTGCACTTTTTTTCATAAACCGAGGAACCTGATCCATTTCTTTTTGAACTCCACTGGCAGTATGGAAATTTGTTATTGTATAACCGGGGCATACAGCTGTTGCAAAAATGCTGCTGGAATTATAATTTAAATTTAGCGCTTCACTAAAGCGGTTCACAAAAGTTTTTACAGGTCCATAAAGCACTTGTATGGAAGAAGGGGGCGCAAAAGCTGCAACAGAAGAGATAAACATGATTTTTCCTCCGCCATGAACGAGCATATCTTTGACCACTAATTTTGTTAGGGCAATTACTGAAATCGCTAAAACCCTTAAAAAACGCTCCTCTTCCTCCATGGCTGTTTGATGAAAAGCCCCTGCCAATGCATAGCCAGCGTTATTTACTAACAGATTTATTGTATACCCATTCTCAATACAAAACGCATAAATTTTTTGAGGAGCTTCAGGGTCGTGTAAATCTGCAACCACAGTCACTACAGATTGATTAGTCGTAGCAGCTAATTCTACTCTTGCTTTTTCTAATTTCTCTGGCTGGCGCGCCGTAAGCACTAAATTATACCCTCTCTGGGCTAACTGTTTTGCAATTTCATATCCTATGCCTGATGAGGCTCCAGTAATCAGTGCTGTTGGGTTCACAAGAGTCGATTTTGATTTTCTAAATTAAGGCTTTATTTATCTGAATACCCGACAAAAGTTCTGAAAGATTTTTTGTTGTTTTCTGACAATGTTGTTTTTTTATAAAGAAAATGATTTCAATTTGATGAACAGAAAAGGTTTTTTCTTACTATCCTTTCTACTTATAAGCATAGTTGGCTCTGCACAGTCTCTTTACAAAGACTTTCATTTTAATATGCCCATAGTGGAAGCCAAACAACTTTTAAAAGACAACTCAAAGTCCTTAAAAAAATTGAGCTTCGGAGCAGGTACCTCTTACGCTTTTAGAAAAAGCTCTTTAGTTGATGCTGAAAAAAAACTAGTTAGTATTAATATTTGGAGTAATAAAAATCTCAATCTTACTGAAGCGAGAAAGTATTTAAAAAATTCGCGCACTTATTTTGAAGCCAATTCCTATAAAATGGTTTATGCCCAAGAAAATTGGTTTGATCCGCTACTTGTCAAAAAAAACCTCCCTTGTATTCGCTTTGTAGATCCAAAAAAAACCCTGGTCGTAGAGATGTATCCTAGGGGTCAAGGCAGTGTATATAATATATTTATTACTTTCTATAACTACGATTGGTTTCTGAGAAAAGCACGGGGAGAAGAGTAAAAATTTATAAATCTATATTTATACCCAATCCCAAAAGTTCGCGCACTTGAAGTTTACCTAATAAATCATCGTCATAAAGCAGGTGTAATATAAAGTTTCCTGAAATTTTACTATTGACTTTAAAACGCATATTTGAATTCCAATCAAAATCAATATTTTTTGTTTTTTCAAGATAGTTTACATAAAAACTGTATTTATTTTCCCAGATAATATTTTCCATAATTTCTTTTTTAAAGAAGCCTGAAAATAGTGCTCCAAAAAAGAACTTACTCCGTTTATTGGCCTCTACACCAAAATATTTAGTCCCTGCTTCTAAATTTTCTGTAAACCGCTGAGAGACTATAATAATACGGGCTGAGATAGGAGATAGATTGAGCCAGAAGTCTTGGTCTTTTTTATGATAAAAACCCAAACCCCCTTGTAGAATAGCGGGTGATGTAAATTGAGAAATCCGCTCTCTTTGTTCAATTCCTTCTCTTGTAAAAAATTTAAATCCTGGAAGTAGCTGTGTCTTAAAATTTAAAAATCCCGAATAATTCCAATACTTATTTATTTGTTTACCTACCAGAGAGTTAATCTCAAAGCGGTCATCTGCTTTTTTTAAAAATTTACTCCCTGACAGATAGGTCGTCCCCAATGACAAAAGCAAATTTGTATCCCAAACCAAGCCGTTCCGATCAGAATAATTAAAATTATAGTCAAGCCCATATAAGAGCGTTAAAGAACTTTCACCCCCTGAAATCCAATTTGAAAAATAAGCTTGATTAAAATTAAAGCGAGTATTCCCATAAAACTTAAAGCGTTTTCCCCCCGTTTCAGACTGAATGACAGCATCAAAAGGAAAGAGATCGTCCTCCTTTTCTTGCGCAAAATTTTTTGTAAAACTGAAAAAAATAAGCCCTCCCAAAAAAAGAGGTGAAATAAAATAAGACCTAAATAAAGGAAAAAACAATTGGCTAAATTTAAATTACTACTTGATTTTTTTGGTTTAAATTTATAAAAAATGGAGTGGTCTCCTCTTAGTATTTATGAAGAAAACGATTTTTATTATAGTTCTTCTCAGCTGCTTAAGTAGTACAATAATTTTTGCTCAGGATAAAGAGCGTGCCTTTACTTCAGCTATAGACAGCATTGTAAATTATGGAATTCAAAATAAGGCTTATCCAGGGGCTCAGGTTTATCTTTATAAAAAAGGACATCTAGACTATCATCAAACTTATGGTTACCATACTTATGATTCTCTTGTCCCAGTGAAAAAAAGCGACCTCTATGATTTGGCTTCCGTCACTAAAGTACTAGCAGCTACTTTAGCTTTTATGAAACTCTATGAGACTTATAAGCTCAATTTAGACGCCAAGATTTCTGATTATCTCCCTGCCCTAAAGAGAGGGAATAAAAAACAGACAACATTTAGAGAAGTGCTGAGTCATTCTGCGGGATGGTTGCCCTATTTGACACATCAAAATACAGTACGCAAAAATAACGGGGCCTTTAAAGCCAGAACGCTTCGCCACTCAGCATCTAAGCGCTATCCTATGCAAATAAGTGATTCGCTTTTTGTTCATCACAAATACCGCAAAAAAATAATGCGAAGAATTAAAAAAACAAAAGTCAGCGATCCTGGTACCTATCTCTATTCAGGGCTTTGGTTTTTTTTAATCCCTCACCTTACTGAGCAGCTAAGTGGTCTTTCTTTTGAACACTTTTTAGCTACCCATTTTTATCAGCCTCTTCAACTGGAACGGCTCACTTTTCTCCCTGCAAATACCTTCCCAAAAGGGGAAATCGTTCCTACTGAATATGATCCATTTTTTAGAAAACAGCTCGTTCAAGGTTGGGTTCATGACGAAGCAGCAGCACTAATGGGGGGTATTTCTGGTAATGCGGGCCTTTTTGCTAATGCAACTTCTATAGCACCCCTTTTAGAAATGCTTTTAAATAAGGGAAGCTATAAAGGAAAAAAGATTCTTGACCCTCAAACAATAGCGCTTTTTACCCAGAGGGCTTATCCTGAAAGTCAAAACCGAAGAGGACTTGGTTTTGACAAGCCTGAATTAAAAAGTGAGGAGGAACCTTATCCTTCCTTATTGGCCTCTCCTGCTAGTTTTGGACATACTGGGTTTACTGGGACCCTGATTTGGATAGATCCCGAGCAAGAAAGTTTTTTGATCTTTTTAAGTAATCGTGTGTACCCCTCTAGAGACCAGCGAGGCCTCTATCAGCTTAATATCCGCAGCAAACTTTTAGATCATGTACTGGCTTATTAAGTGTACTTTATATTGTTTATTATTTTCCTGGCAGATACAGGCTCAATATCCTAAAGGGTTTACAGTACTCAGTGATCAAATTCCAAGCCTGGATATTGATTTGGGATATGCCACTTCAGCAAATTTTATGGGAAGACCTGTTAGGGGGTATAAAAATGCCGTTGCACTTGGTACAAAACAACTCGCTGCGCAATTGGAGAGCATACAAGACAAACTATTATCAAAGGGACTCGGGCTTAAAATTTTTGATACCTACAGGCCACAGACCGCTGTAAATGACTTTATTCAATGGGCCAAAACTCAAGAAGACACTCTAAAAAAAAGAGACTACTACCCTGAAATTGCAAAAAATAAACTGTTTAATTTGGGATATATCGCTTCAAAAAGTGGCCATAGCAGAGGGAGTACTGTTGATCTTACAATTATATACACCCAAGGAGCTCAAAAAGGGAAAACCTTAGATATGGGCGGTAGTTGGGATTTTTTTGGCTCACAGTCGAATTATGACTACTCACAACTCACGCCTGTACAAAAAGCAAATCGTAAATTCCTCAGAGAACTTATGATTACACATGGCTTCAAACCTTATGATAAAGAGTGGTGGCATTTTACGATACAAAATGAGCCTTTCCCAGACACTTATTTTGATTTTCTATTCTCAGAACTTTAGGGGAGGAATGTTTCTGGAAATGAGGTTAAATCTATCTCCCAAAGGAAAGGAAGTAGGAAATAAACCATGATACTGATTACGAGTATTGAAAAAAGATTGAGTACGATTCCTTTAGAAACCATATCAGGTATTCTAAGGTAGCCTGAACCAAAAACCACTGCATTTGGCGGAGTTGCTACTGGGAGCATATAGGCGCAGGAGGCAGCAACAGCAGCGCCCACCATTAATCCAAAAGGATGTACCCCCACCTCAAGTGCCAAGGGAGCTAATACGGGAAGTAACATCGCTGTAGTTGCCAAATTTGAAGTGATTTCAGTTAAAAAATTAACTGCCGTAATTAAAAGAAATAAGAGAATAAAAAAGGGAAAACCACCAAATTCTGTCATTAAATTCCCTAACCACAAGGCAAGTCCACTTTCATCAAAAGCTTTTGCTAACGCCATACCACCGCCAAATAATAATATAATCCCCCAGGGTAAATTCAAGGTGTCTTTCCAATTCAGTAGAGGCTCCTTATTATTTTTTGAGGGGATAATAAAAAGTGTAATTCCAAATAAAATTGCGATTATCGTATCGTCTATATCAGGGAAAAATGGTTGTAAAATAAAAGAACGGCTAATCCAACACAAAGCTGCCAGTACAAAAACAAATCCTACGCGTCTTTCTTCTTTACTGATAATTCCTAAATTTGATTTGAGTCGTTGAATCTCTTTCAGCCCTCCAGGGAAGTCAACTTGCTTAAATTTATATGCTATTCGAGTAAGGTAATACCAACAAAAAATCAAGAGCAATAGCGCTACAGGCAACCCAAATTGAAACCATTCTAAAAAGGTAATTTCATAACCGTAAGTAGATTCTATAATTCCCGCCAGTACAAGATTGGGTGGGGTTCCAATTAAAGTGGCAATTCCTCCTATAGAAGCGCTGTAAGCAATTCCCAACATTAAAGCCTTACCGAAAATGAGGTTTTCATCTTCATCAGTATCTGGATTGTCTTTTAACTGTTTAATAATCGCTAACCCTATAGGAAGCATCATTACTGAAGTTGCTGTATTTGAAATCCACATAGATAAAAAAGCGGTAGCAATCATAAAACCCAAAATAATCTTGCGAATGTCTGAGCCAATAAAAGCGATAATAGTAAGTGCAATCCTTCGATGTAAATTCCATTTTTCTATGCCAATTGCAATTAAAAACCCTCCGAGGTAAAGAAAAACATATTTATGACCAAAAGAAGCGGTAGTTGACGCCAAATTCATCCCTCCTGTAAGTGGAAATAAAACAATGGGCAATAAGGCTGTAGCAGCTATAGGTATGGCTTCAGTAACCCACCACACCGCAATCCAAATTGTAGTAGCAAGGACAGCATGCCCTTGTTCAGATAATCCCTCAAAGGGCGTTAAAAGGAGAATAATTAAAAAAAGTAAGGGCCCAATAACGAGTCCGAGGCGTTTTTGCATTGCTTAAAGCTCTGAAGCTGAAGTATGGTCAGAGATAATAAACCATTGGTCATTAACTTTGATCCAATTTAGTGTAAAGTACCCTTGCGCATCTTCAATTGTTCGTGTTAAATAAAATTTTCCTTGCATTTGTATCACTGTGGGGCTTAGAGCGAGCATATGCAGTATATCAAATTTTAGTTTTCCCATTTTTTGACGGTCTGAATAGACTCTTTTATAGCGTTCACGTGTAGCTTCCCAACCATAGATGGGCCCTGAAGCGCCAGAGAAAATCAATTCGTTTGAATTCAAATAGCCTTCCATAAAAGCATCTATAGCACCCTTATTCCAATCTTCTTGTTGCTGAAATAAAATAGTGGTTATAGCAAGTGAATCTTTCTTGTTAACGGGTTGCTGTGAAAATAGTAATCCAGAGCAAAAAACAAGAAAACAACTATAAATAGAAAATTTCATTCCGACTTTTTGAGTTCTGGATAACTGATATTTAATTGCTCTAAATAAGTATCATACTTAGATTCATCATAATAAAATGACTCTAAAGCCGGTCTGTATGTTTCCATTATCCCCTTATTTAAATAAATGGGCGGTGGGTCTTTTTCAGTAATCATAGGTTGGTAGCGCGTCTCCTTAGTCTGTACATTATTAAAATAATCCTTGGCTTGCTGAACTAAGCTAGGTTGTGCTAAAAAATCAATGACCGTCATAGCCACGACTTTAGCCCCAGCAGTTCCCCCTTTATGGGCAATGGGTGTTGCCATGGCAATTGCATTAGACCAATGGTGTCCTTGTAGTCCAGGAATATTTGAAGGAAAACGAAGCGTTACAGTCGGGACCGCCCATGAAATATCTCCTATATCGTCTGAACCTCCACTTCTGGGTCGGTCAAGTGGCTTACCAAGTGCTGAAAGTTCAGTTGCTAATCCCTCTGTATTATCAGAATTTACTTCTTTTTGTACGGCCTGAGCCAAAGTTTGATCCTCTGCAGACCAGTTAGGTAGGCCAACTGTTTGGATATTTTGGTACATGGTTTCAGCAATAACTTTATTAAAATGCCGAGGCCAGGCCGTACCTACAATTTTAGAGGTCACTTTGGTATCTGTCATCATGGCTGCTCCCTGCGCAATATTATTTGCATCATTATACATTTTCATAATGCCATCATAGGTAATATCTCTAAAATAATACCAGATAGAAGCTTTTGAAGGTACTACATTGGGTTGATCTCCCGCATCGGTAAAGATAGAATGAGAGCGTTTGAGTGGATGCAGATGTTCTCTTTTATAATTCCAGCCAATATTCATAAGCTCGGCTGCATCAAGGGCACTCCGTCCTCTCCAAGGAGCACCTGCAGAATGGGCCGCTTCTCCTTCAAAGGTATACTCTACAGAGATCAAGCCTGTTCCAGTAGCTTGACCATAAGAAACAGAAAGATTGCTACTTACATGGGTAAAAATACAAAGGTCTATTTTGTCAAAGTAACCATCGCGAACATACCAAGCCTTAGAGGCAACTAATTCTTCCGCTATTCCTGGCCAAACGATAAGCGTCCCTCCTAAATTATGCGCTTGCATTTGATTTTGGAGACTGAGTGCTGCTGTAATGATAACCGGTAACCCTGAGTTATGACCCTCACCATGGCCTGGTGCCCCTTCAACCATAGGCTTGTGATAAGCAACCCCAGGATATTGAGAAGCTTTAGGAATACAATCCACATCGCTCCCTAAGGCTATTGTTGGACCTTCGCCAAAGCGCCAACGAGCCATCCAAGCTGTGGGAATACCTGCGACCCCATATTCAATTTCAAAGCCCGCCGCTGTTAATAGGGAGGTTAAATATTTAGAAGTTTCATATTCTTGAAAACCCAATTCCGCAAAGCTGAAAACTTTATCAATCATCACTTGAGTTTCTTTATGACGACTTTCAACTTCTTCTTGGGTTGCAGACTTTATCTTTTGTAGTTGTCTTTTTGAAATTTGTTGTCCTTGAACAGGACTCATTATAAATTGGAAGAATAGGGCAGTTACTAGTAATACTGTAGTTCTCATAATTTTATTCTTTTACTAAAAATACAAATTAATAAATGCTTTACGCTAAGCTTTTTTATCCAATTAAATTTAAAAAAAGGGGGCTTTATAGAAAATGATAGCGTTTAAAAGCTTCTATAGCTGCATATTCGGCCAATCCCATGTCTTTATATTTTTTGGCTGTAGCTGCATTTCTTTCTTCAGCTCGAATCCAAAACTCTCGGTGGTCATTTCCTTGAAACATGACTCCATCTTTCTGTGATTGATGATAAAAAATCGCCTTTCGTTTTCTTAAAACTTGATCTGGACTCATGGGGACGGCCATTTCAATTTCGTGTATTTCCCACTCATGCCAAGCCCCTCGGTATAACCAAACCCAACAATCCTTCATATAGGCTTTTGTTTTTAATTGTTCAAGTGCCTCAAAAATAACGTCTAAGCAAACCCGATGTGTCCCATGGGGGTCAGCTAAATCTCCCGCTGCATAAATTTGATGGGGCTTAATTTTTTCAATTAAGGCTTGTGTTAAGTCGATATCAGCAGTTGAGATTGGCTTTTTATCGATCAAACCGGTTTCATAGAAAGGTGAATTTATAAAATGAACTTGCTCATCAGGAATACCCAAATAACGTGTGGCTCCTAAAGATTCTCTTTTTCTGATACTCCCTTTGAGGTCACATAAACCTCTGGTTGCAGGGAGTTGGGGATTATACTCCTCAAGTTCTTTTATCAATTGAGCTACTTTAGGATGGGCATTGTCACTTTCCAATAGATCTTGAGTAACCTCTAGAAAACGTCGTGCATCTTCATTGGAAACTGCAATATTCCCAGAAGTTTGGTAGGCGATATGTACTTCATGACCTTGCTCTACCAAGCGATCAAAGGTGCCTCCCATAGAGATCACGTCGTCGTCCGGGTGCGGGCTGAAAAGGAGTACCCTTTTCTTTTTGGGTTCAGCACGCTCTGGGCGGTAGGTGTCATCGGAATTAGGTTTTCCCCCAGGCCATCCCGTAATGGAACGCTGCAATCGGTTAAACATTTCAATATTCAAATCATAAGCTGAGCCGTTAGATGCCAGAAGATCAGACATTCCGTTTTGGTTATAATCTTCATCCGTCAGTTTTAAAATTGATTTTCCTGTCACCCCGCACAGCCAAGCAATTGCTTTTGATCGGAGTGCTTCATCCCATAGACAAGAGCCGACCAACCAAGGGGTTTTAATTCGAGTCAACTCAGAAGCAGCCTCCTGGTCAAGGACTAAGGTGGTGTTTTTGTGTAATTGAAGATAGGTGGTTGGAATCATTGAAGAAATAGGTCCTTCAATGGCTTTTTGAATAATTTCGGCTTTATTGGTCCCCCAAGCCATCAATAATACGCGTTTTGCGGATAAAATCGTTTGTATCCCCATAGTAATTGCTTTTCTGGGAACATTTTCTATTCCTTGAAATGAAGGGGCTGCATCAAATCGAGTGAGATGATCTAAGGTAATGGTTCGCGTCTGAGAATTTTCATGGGAACCTGGCTCGTTAAAACCGATATGTCCTGTACGTCCTATTCCTAAAATTTGCAAATCGATTGCCCCTGCCGCTTTTATTTTTTCTTCGTAGGCAATACAAAAGGGCCTCACTTCATCTAAAGCAACTTCGCCATCAGGAATATGAATATTTTCTGGTTGAATATCTACATGATTGAATAATTGCGTATGCATAAAGGAGTGGTAACTTTGTACATCTTCTTTTGATAAGGGATAATATTCATCCAAATTAAAACTGATTACATTTTTAAAACTCAGCCCTTCTTCTTTATGTAATCTTACCAATTCTCGATATACACTAATTGGGCTTGAACCTGTAGCCAATCCTAAAATACAGTTTTGGTTGTTTTTTTGCTTTTCTTTTATCAACGCTGCAATTTCATGGGCAATTAAAATTGAGCCTTCGGAAGAACTGTCACAGATTACATTGTGAAGTTTTTCATATCGAGTTTCTTCAAAACTACCTGGAGCTTTGTAACTCAAACTAAGGGGAAGCGTTGGTTGCATGTCAAGAAAAATAAACGTGAATGTCAAATTTAAGACTTCTTGCTTATAATAGATTTTCTTTTTTAACTTTTTTTGAGGAGGCAAAAACCGTATATTTGTTTCATTATTAAAAATGAAAAAGAGCCTCGTTTTCTTGTTGTTACTACACCTAAGCTTTGGGATTCTCGCCCCAGCTTTGGTTTTATTGGATAGCGACACTTCTGAGGAAACTATTGCTTTAATTACTAATGAAAAAGAGCTTGATATGGAGAAAGAAGAGTTTGAAAAAACTGTCTTCTTCTACCCACAGTTGTTTGACAAAAAGGCCCAAACCCCTTCTACAAATCTTTTTCATTTGAGGGCGACTCCCTATCAAGACATAGTTGTAGGTAAATTAATCGAGCCCCCAAGAGTACAGGTTTAGACTCCTAAATCCTTTTCTTTTTTATTCACTTTCCCTACAAGGGAGTTAAAAATCATTTCAATTGAAAAATTTATTTACAAATATTAAAGGGGACGTCCTGGGTGGACTTACCGCAGGTATAGTTGCCCTTCCCTTGGCATTAGCTTTTGGGGTCAGCTCAGGCCTAGGTCCTAGTGCGGGACTTTACGGTGCCATTTTCTTAAGTTTTTTTGCTGCTTTATTTGGCGGCACCCCTACACAAATATCAGGGCCCACTGCTCCGATGACTGCCGTAAGTATGGTAGTGATTGCTACCATTTTAAGTGTCCATAACGGATCGATAGCGCAAGCACTTCCCTATATATTAGGGGTCTTTTTGCTCAGCGGTTTATTTCAAATCGCACTCGGCCTTTTGGGTGTAGGGAAATATATAAAATACATCCCCTATCCTGTAGTTTCTGGATTTATGACAGCGATCGGTGTAATTATTTTAATCACTCAAATTTTACCTGTATTGGGTTATGATGTAAAAGACGATGCTTTTTATGTAGACCAATTTAAACCCCTTGCAGAAGAAAAAATACTGGAACAGATATTACTTGATGAATCCAAAGAGGGCTTATTGGTTCTTGAAGATTTCGAAGAAACCATCAAAAGAGCGGGGGAAGTCAATGAGAGTGCCATTCATGATGAAGCTGTAAATTTAGCTAAAAACAATGCTTCAGGTGTGGTAGGTACCCTGCGCACACTCCCACGTGCGCTTGGGGGAATCAATTGGATAGAGGTGGTTTTGGCACTGAGTACTATCGCCATTATTTATGGATTTAAAAAAATCACTACCGCCATACCCAGTACACTTGTAGCCTTACTTCTTGTTTCTGGAATTGCGGTAGGGTTGGGTATAGAGTACAAATCAATACAACAAATCCCCGAAGGATTTCCCAAAATTCAATGGTCCCTGTTTACAGAATTCAGTTTTTTCCAACTAATCCCCTATATCTTGACAGCCTTAACACTGTCTTTATTGGGAGCCATAGACTCTTTATTGACTTCGATAGTCGCAGACAACTTAACCAAAACCCGACACCTTCCCAATAAAGAATTGATCGGTCAAGGTATTGGAAATTCAATTGGAGCTCTTTTTGGGGGGATTCCAGGAGCGGGGGCTACCATACGAACAGTAGTAAATATTCAATCTGGAGGTAAAACCAGACTCTCTGGCATGGTGGCTGCAGTAGTCCTTTTGGTAATCTTATTAGCATTGAGCTCTGTAGCTTCTCAAATTCCAGCTGCAGTATTAGCAGGGATTTTGGTAACAGTAGGAATAGGTGTGATGGATTACAAAGGATTAAATGCTTTGTCCAAAATACCTCGAGCAGAGGTAATAGTAATGGGGGTCGTTCTTTTGTTAAGCGTCTTTTGGAATTTGGTTTATGCTGTAGGAATTGGACTGGTCTTGGCCTCCCTATTCTTTATGAAAAAAATGGGGGATATTGCACAGGACGATGCCCGCATTTCTTCTATTTCCAAAGAAAAAGCGTGGAAAGATGAAACCCAGCTGAGCGAATCCTTTAAGGAAAATGCCTTTATCAAACACCTTAGTGGACCATTGTTTTTCGGATTTACTTCCGAATTTGTAAACCTTTCCAAACAAATACCTAAAACAGCGAGTATTGTCATAATTAGAATGGACAAGGTTCCTTATGTAGACCAATCGGGTCTCTTTGCACTAGAAGACGTCTTTATGGATTTGATCGATAAAGAAATTGAAATTCTGATTGTAGGGACTCAATCCCAACCCAGATACTTAATGAAAACCATCGGTATAATTGGAAAACTGATCCCTGAAGAAAATATCTTTGAGCGTTTTACCGATTGTAAATCTTTTGTCATTTCAAAACAAGCTAAAATTACAGCCTAAATCTGTATCCCCTTCTTCAAATTCACCCTTTTGCTTTTTAGTAGAAGGGTGTTTTGTTAAAAGTTCCCTTTAAGGTAACGAAACAGTAATATTTCTGTTATCGATCTGGGAAACTTTTTGAAGTTTTCCTTGTTCAAAATAGATAGGAAGACTGTCCAAAGCAGGAAAGGGTAAAAGGGGTTTGAAATTAAGATAATCTTGGAACCAAAATCCCTTTATGTTTCTCTTGTTTTGTGCTTTTCTAAAACGGGTCCCTCCGCCATCAGTCAAATAATTATAGGCCAAATAATCAATTTGAAATGTTTCCTGATTGATCCAATACCTGAATTCATCTTGATAATCCTCACCACCTCCCTCCTGATCAAAAGTAATTTGTAGTGTCCAATACTGTTTTCCATCAATAGTCATTGGATTCAGAAGCTTTGGGTTTACTGCAGGGTCTTGAAGTGGTTTGGGCAACTGAAAAAAATACATCACCGAATTAAGTGAACTCGAATAGATTTTTTGAAGACTATCCTGCAAAACAATTAGGGAATCATTTAAATAACGTTTCAGTCTGTCTTTGGAAGTCATCACATCCAGGTAGGTTTTTTGATCGAGGGTGCGCTGACGAGAATAAGAATAGTAGTCCGCTTCCCGCTCTAAACTGTAGTAGTAGTCCCTGAATTTAAAATCAATTTGATAGGAGGTAGAATGAAACCCAGAGACCGCAATTGCCTGTTCAATGATTTCTTCAGCAGTAGTCACAGTTGATGTATTACAAGCCCAAAAAAAAGGAATAAAAAGAAGGTAGGGGTTTTTGAAAATAACCATTGATAAGTTTATTAATAATTCTAATCTAAAACGAAGATACAACTAAAAGATATGCTTTATTTTTGATACAAATTATTAGGCTAATGGAAGTTTTAAAAACATTAATTATAGGAAGCGGGCCAGCTGGATATACTGCAGCAATCTATGCAGCAAGGGCAGATTTAAAACCTGTTTTATATACCGGAATGGAGCCAGGAGGGCAACTCACAACGACTACAGAGGTTGATAATTTCCCAGGCTATCCAGAAGGGGTTGACGGACCGACCATGATGGTCCAATTACAACAGCAAGCAGAGCGTTTTGGAACCGAAGTGAGAGTAGAAATGATTGAAAAAGTGATTCTTTCAAAAACAGAAGGAGGGGTGCACAAAGCCTTTACAGCAAGTGGTACTGAACTACAGACTAAAACCATTATTATCAGTACAGGAGCAACAGCAAAATATTTAGGCCTACCTAGCGAGCAACGTCTCAGAGGAGGGGGGGTTTCTGCCTGCGCAGTCTGTGATGGATTTTTCTACAAAGGCCAAGAAGTTGCGATAGTAGGAGGAGGAGATACAGCAGCTGAAGAAGCTACTTATCTTGCCAATATTTGTGCCAAGGTGACGATGCTGGTAAGAAAAGGAGAAATGAGAGCTTCTAAAGCCATGCAGCATCGAGTAAATAATACCCCAAATATCGATTTGCGCTACCACAGTGAAATTGAGGAAGTGCTGGGTGATCAAGTAGTAGAAGGAATTCGGATCAAAAACAACCAAACGCAAGAAACAGAAGAAATTCCAATCACAGGGCTCTTTATTGCTATCGGGCATAAACCCAATACAGAATTATTTAAGGGACAATTGGATATGGATGACTCAGGCTATCTGATTACTAAAGGAAAGTCTACCAAGACAAATCTGCCAGGTGTTTTTGCTTCTGGTGATGTGCAAGATAAAGAATACCGCCAAGCGGTAACTGCAGCTGGCACCGGATGTATGGCCGCTCTAGATGCTGAACGTTATCTGCAGCATATCGAAGACTAATATTGCAGGTTTTCCCATTCTTCCATCAAGCGTTCAAGCTTTTTCTTCTTTTGCTGATAGTTGTCAAAAAAATTGGGTGTTGCGATTGTGGCATCGTAATTAATTTCCAGCTCTAAGTCAATCGCTTTTATCTCTTTTTCTAGTCGGGTAATTTGCTGTTCTACTTTAAAGAGTTTTTGTGCTTTTGAGCGGTCTTTTTTCTGTTTTTCATAAGCATCCCCCTTTTTTTGAACCTCATTTTTTTTCTTAGCCTTTTTTTCTAATTCTTTAAGTGAGCTTAATTTTTTTTCTTCTAAATAAGCATTAATATCTCCTAAAAAAACCTTTACCTCTTTGTCTTTAAATGAAATTACTTTTTCACAAAGCCCTTGGACAAAATCCCGATCATGAGAAACCAAAATTAAAGTCCCCTGAAATTTTAATAACGCCTCTTTGAGGATTGCTTTAGAGGCAATATCTAAATGGTTTGTGGGTTCATCCATCACCAAAACATTAAAGGGCTGAAGGAGTAGTTTACACAAAGCAAGTCGATTTCTTTCTCCCCCAGAAAGTACTTTAACCTTTTTTTCTACCTCTGCTCCAGGAAAGAGAAAAGCCCCTAAAAGGTCTCTCACTTTTGTTCTGTTTTCTGGGGTTGCCGACTCTTCTGCAGACTCAAGAACCGTTTGCTCGCCATTCAAATAAGCCGACTGATTTTGAGCAAAATAACCCAATTGTACATTATGCCCCAAAATGACTTCTCCCTCATAATCTAATTCAGAAACAATGATTTTTGCCAAAGTTGACTTGCCTTGACCATTTTGACCAACAAATGCTATTTTCTCTCCCCTTTCAATCTCAAGGTTTATATTTTTTAATACCTCTTTTTCTTCATAAGATTTACTTACCTCATTGGTTTGTAAAATTATCTTCCCTGGCTGATGAGAAATCTTAAATTCGAATTTAATAGACCTGTGTTCTTCAGGATCTATCTCAATCCGCTCAATTTTATCTAATTTTTTTATCAAGGATTGGGCCATACTGGCTTTGGACGCTTTGGCGCGGAAACGCTCGATTAATTTTTCAGTTTGTTGAATTTCTTTTTCTTGATTTTTTTGCGCTGCTAGCTGTTGTGCCCTCAACTCTTTTCTAAGCACCATATACTTAGAATAAGACTTTTTAAAATCAAAAATGCGCTGTTGAACAATTTCAATTGTTCGATTGGTCACTTGATCTAAAAACATTCTATCATGTGAAACTAAGACAATGGCTCCCGGAAATTTCTTTAAAAATTGTTCCAGCCAAATAATAGATTCAATATCCAAGTGATTGGTGGGCTCATCTAATAAAAGAATATCATTTTCCTGAAGTAATAGTTTTGCCAATTCAATGCGCATCCTCCAGCCCCCAGAAAAAGTCGCGGTAGAGGCATTTAACTCTTTCACCGTAAAACCTAAGCCCAATAATACTTTTTCTGTCTCCGCTTGGTAGGTATATCCCCCCAGCATTTCATAGCGTGAAGTTAACTCTGTTAATTCATCTAACACCTCTAAATAGGCTGGGCTTTGGTAATCTTGTGAAGAAGCGAGGAAAGTATGGATTTCTTCTTGACGCTGTTCGATGGCTTTTATTTCTTCAAAGGCGAGGTACGCTTCTTCTAGAACAGTCCTTCCCATTTCAAAATCTAAATCTTGGGGTAGGTAGCCTACTTTACAATTTTTTTCAAAGGCAAAAGTTCCAGAAGTTGGCGTATTTTCTTGAGCAAGTAAGCGAAGGAGCGTAGATTTTCCTGCTCCATTTTTACCTATCAGCCCTACCCGATCGCCCTTACCCAGTCGAAATGAAATCTCATCAAAAAGAGTTTCCCCTCCAAAACTAACTGTTATCTGATGTGCATTAAGCATACGGTTCTAATCTAGTGCTAAAATAGTTTTCAAATCGGTCAATTGCTACTTCTTCTGGAAGTTGTTTTCCATTTTCTATAAATTCATAAAGCCATTTTGAAAGTAGGGGTGCCATTAGTGCCCCTCGGGTACCCAAGCCATTAAAAACAAAAGTATTAGGCGCCTGAGGATGGGCACCCAATAAAGGTCTTCGGTCTATCACAGTAGGACGAATAGCAGCACCGTGGGTATAAATTTCGTAGGGTACATTAATGAGGCCTTCCAGTTTTTGTCTGAGCCAATTTTTTCCTTTTTCTGTAGGATGCAAGGTTTTATCCTGGGGAGAAAAAGTAGCTCCTACCCAATATAAATCTGCCTTAAGTGGGACGATAAAAACCCCTCCTTTAATCAAATAATCAGTTATTAAATGCGGCGCTTTAATTATTAGGTACTCTCCTTTGGAACCGAGTAAGGGGAGGTAATTAAACCAAGGATTTGTTTTTAAACCAAAGCCCTCACAAAATACAATTCGTTTAGCGGTCACACCTTGATACATAATCTTCTCTGGGGTTAGCTGCAGGGCGTTATAATCAAATGAAGCTTCCCTAAAACTGCTCGGGGCTATTTTTTGCTTAAAGTGGTCCAATAATCCCTTAATATCTAATCTACCTACTTGCTCTACGATACCGTATCCCAATTGTCTTTTTATAGTGGGCTCAGCGTCAAGGGCTATTTCAGATTTTAAAAAATGAATTAAACCCGGCTTTTGTGAAGCAGTATACCACTCATTTTGCTCTGCTGATGAAAAGAAATAACGATGGATGGGTAGCTTATGGAAAAAATCATGATTTAATTTTTGTTCCAAATTAGCATAATGCTCCGCTGCATACTTGGAAAATGCGAGCCCTTGCCAAGCTAAAGTATATCGCTTGAGTACCGTAGGGTTACAAACGCCTGCGGCACTTCGACTTGCCCCTTTTATAGAAGGATCTGAAAGAATTAAAAAATTTTTATTGTGGGACTTTAGTTGCCACGCTAGATGAAATCCAGCCAAACCATAACCGACAATTAAAGTATCCAACATGGACAAAAAAGAATAAAAAAAAACGCCACTGTTTCCAATAGCGTTTATAATTCAATTTATTTGAAATTAGTTATTCCACATATCGAGCTCAAAATCTCTAATCTCTGCTTTAATTCGCTCAGATTCTAAGAGTTGGCGAAGCGCATCCTCATAAATATATTCATTTACCTGGCGGTCTTCATATACATTTTCTTCTTTATAAATGGTAGCATTAAAACGTCTTGAATTGAGCAGGTGGTCAAAAGAAATCCCTTGAGAGGAATTTCTAGGATTGAATACTTGATTATTTGCTAAAGCTTCACGAGCGTCTGGAAACCAAATCCAAAAAAGGGGAACCAGCGCATCTTTCATTGCTTCGGGACCTTGACTTAGCGTTGATACATCTGGTGCAACAGGAGCGATTCCTAAAAGTCTGTATTTTAATTCTCCAAGTCGTTTATTGAAATACCAGGTTCCTTTGATTCGGTACTGAACAATCTTATCGGTTTCGATTTTGTAAGTGTCGTAATCATCTTCTGTGATTTCCTCTCCAGCATTGGCCTTAGAAATCCCTTCTGCAGATAAATTTCTTGATACTAATATATCCGTTAAATCCTCAAAGGTTAACTTTTCACTTTCGTTAAAATAAGAAGTAGAATAGATTTCAGTTATCGAACCATCTGCTATATGATCATATAAGATCCGATATAATGACTTTCTGTTATTAGACAATAACCCATTATTTATAGTTGGATAATAGAAAGGGAAGTTTATTCGCTCATTAAGATCAATGATTTCCCAAATGGTTTTTGACCAAAGAATATCTCTGTCATCCGTATAGCCATAAGCAATTGGATTTGATTTTTCTTCCACTTGCACCCCAACTTCCTGCGGTACTTTTGCATTAAGCAAATTTGCTTGTGACCAGCTATTGTTAGAATAGAAAGCCAGAAGCAAGAGTAGTATAAAAAATCCTTTTTTCATCATTGTATGACTTAATTAATTGTAATCGAGATTGGCGAAGTCTGTTTCAGCTTATAACTCGGATTTGTTGGAATTATTACTTCTATATCAGAAATAATTACAGTTTGTCCATTTTTTATTCGACTGAGGGTATTGATCGCCTTTCGGTCTAAGCGGTCACCTTGAATAACCATACTGGGTTGTCCTGGTGCTCTAAAACGAAAAGATTTAGTTTCTAGCGGTAAGTCGAAATCAAAGTCTTCTAATCGTGCCTCTACGGTCCCCCTTTCTAAACTAGATTTAGGTATTGTAAAAGATCCAGACTGTCCTCTAAAATACCCTGCTGGTTTAGGTATGTCTTTAATTCTAAATGTAGACACAGAAGAAACTCGATTTCCATCTGGTAGTGTCCCAGATACATTAATTTTCACTTCACGGCCTTTGCCAGGGAAAAGATTATATTTACTTCCCCTCACGCGCTTTAAACCAGGCGCTGAAGCTTGTACTTTAGAATCTTGAATGCCTGGTATAGAAATCGTAATCGGATTTTGTACCCCGCGGTATACCACATTCATTTTATCTGCAGATATTACTGCAGAGTTGGGTTTTGAAATTACGGTATATGTTTGATTCACTTGAATCCGCGACTCTTCACCCTCATTTAAAAACACCAAATCTCCTTCAATTGTATGATCGCCAGGGTTACCAGAATTTACGTTGAGTTTAATCCCTCCAGGTATGAGTTCATAATCTTCTTCTGTAAGGGCTCTCCCGTCAAGTTTTAACTCTACCGAATTTGGATTTTGGGCACCCCCTTTTCTTCCAAGAATTACACTCCCGTCGAATACCTCCCCCGGGTAATAAGCGCCCTTCTCAGTTAACAACATACTAGAGTAGTTATTTGAATTTACTTTAGAAGACATTTTAAGCTCTTTCCCCATTAATGTGGTAAGTACATCATGCTCCGTCTGACGAATGTCATTTTGCATCATGGTGAGTTTTGCCAAAGAAGAAATTAATGGAAATCCCTGAAAACTGGCGTTAAGCCAAGGCTCATCAATATTGTCCCGGTTTTTTATATTGTTATTCATATCCCCAGTAAAGAATCGTGCTTCTACCATTTCTATAGATTCTGGGTATTGGCTACCAAAAACTTGAATGACCCTACCTCGATAGTTTTGAACCATTTCGATAAATTCATTTTTAGCCTGGTCAGAACCTTCTTTAAACCAAATTGCATCAAGGGCTTCTCCCTTATCCATTTGTGCGTATTCCTTTAATTCAGGATCTTTTTCTTTTTGCTTTTCAGTAATTGCGTTTTTAATTCTTTGAATCTCATTAAAAAAATCATCCGATTCTTTTTTGATTTCTTCAGCAGTTCGTTTATGACCAATCCATTTTCCGCCTTTCTCATCCGCATTTACACTTATATTTTCATACAGCAATGCATTACTTTCGGATATACGTTCGTTGGCGTCTTTGATCTTAACAAACATTTGACCAAAACCGTCTAATACCTCTTTACTTACATTAAGTGCAAGCATGGTAATAAAGACCAGATACATCAAGCTGATCAGTTTCTGCCTGGGGGTTTCTTTAGCTCCAGCCATGTGCTCTTATTTTTTTGTCATTGCATTAAGCATTCCTCCATAGACACTATTGAGGGCTGCCAAATTAGCAGAAAGGCTTTCCATTTGCGCTCTTAATTGTTCTGCATTTTCACTCACTTTATTGTTAAATTCTGCATTTCCTTGCGCGTCTTGAATTTGCTTTTGATAGTTGGCATTCAATTGTTCTAGTTGGCCTGCTGCCTTGGCAAGCTCTTGGGTATAGTTTTGTGAAGCAGAAGCTGCCTCTGAAGCTGGAGCCAATGCTTTGGCAGAGCTTTCAAGACCTTTGATACTCTGAGCAAGCGAATTCATTAATTGCACATCCAATTTGGCCTCCTGCATTAGAGCATCAATTTTTGAAGACAATCCTTCATCACCTCCACCTGAAGATTTTTTAGGTGCCCCTTTTACTTTTTTTACATAATCATCATGTTCTTCTTTTATTTCTCCCGTATTTAGGGCTGAAACAGTAAAAATTAAAGCTTCGGTTCCTAGACCCAAGCCCAGTACAAGACCCCCTGTAATCGGTCCGATTTCTAAATGTAAGATTTTAAAAAGTGCCCCAACAATTACAACGGCTCCACCTAATCCGAAGAGCATGTGCATGGCTACTTTACTTCTCAGTCTTTTGTTTAATGCTTTATCTGTCATTTTCTTTTGTTTTTATTTACTAAATATAACGTCTTTTAGGAAAAGAATCAATTATCTAATTTTAACTTTTTGTGATCCGAGGTAATCTTGTACTGTTCTAAAACCGATATAACTTCTTGAAGTATCAGAATATTCGTAATCTCTTGAGCTTACTCTTAAGAAATAAGCTACGTCTTTCCATGAGCCCCCTCTTACTACTTTTCTTTTTTCATCTGGAAAAGACATATTGGGATTAAGCGAAGCTACATATTCATAAGATCCACTATTGTAGGAGGAATTGGTCCACTCTGCTACATTTCCCGCCATATTATAAAGATTATAATCATTAGGCAGGTATGACTTAGCTTCTACTGTATATACAGCTTGATCAACCGCATAGTCTCCACGTAAGGGTTTAAAATTAGCCAAGAAACAAGCCCTGTCATTTAATAAATAGGGCGACCCCCATGGGTAGGTTCCTGATGGGATCCCGCCTCGTGCTGCGTATTCCCACTCGGCTTCATTCGGCAGTCTAAAACGGCTAACATTTGGCTCTCCTTTATCTCTTTGGTAACTGTTTTTAAAATTCGTTCTCCAATTGCAAAATGCTACAGCTTGAGTCCAAGATACTCCCACTACAGGATAATCTTGGTAGGCAGGATGAGAGAAATAATCATTGTGCATAGGTTCGTTGTAGGAGTAGACAAAATCTTTAATCCAAACTGTCGTATCTGGATAGATTTGCACTTCTTCCTTTTTGATAAAAGGCGTTCTATCGATAAATTGCTTTTTTGTTCTTCTAGACTCAGCTGCGGCTGCATCTGCATCAAACCAAGTATAAGCATATACTAGTTTTGATACATCTAATTTGATTTCGCCATTATACCACAATTCGGGAGGTAAATAAAGCGAATCCATAATCTCAGCATAATTCTGATCTATATAATCTTCAGTATCCCAGATTATATCTGCATCCCAATTCAATGCCCGCCCAGCATAAAGATCTTCACTTAAGTCATAATAATTTTGGCGCATGTATTTTTGAAACTCATTTAAGTCGGTAGTATCTGCATCTTGAAAAGCAAATTCACCGATTCCATCTCTATCATCTTCTCCTAGTTCCAATTCATCCGCTTTTCTGGCAAGCATTGCCAAAGCGATAGAGTCTTTAACCCAATATACAAACTGTCGATATTCGCTATTGGTAATTTCTGTTTCATCCATATAGAAGGAAGGAACAGTTACCGTTCGAGCAGGCGCATTCTGAAGCTGGGCGATGTCTTCATCAGATTTTCCCATGATATAGGCCCCTCCTTCAATCAGGGTCATCCCAAAGGGCTTCTCTCCAAACCATTTCTTTTGCTTTACCCCTATAAGCTCTCCTCTGTTCTTAGAGCCACATGAGGCAATAATGAGGAGCAACGACAGCAGAACTAAATGTCTTTTCATTAATTTTTTCGGTTTAGAACCAGATCTAAAGTCTATAATCTATGGTATAAATCTAGTTAATTTTTTACTATATATAAAACCTCTTAATCTAATCTCTTTATTTTTTAAAATACAAAATGACTCAAATTTACTTCACGTTTTTAGATATTATCAGCTCATTCGTCGAACCGCATTATACCAACGCTCAGGAATACTATCCCGTATTGCAGATTCGTAGTCTTTTTCTGTGCAAGCTAATAACGTAACTTTTTTTGTTTTATTATTCAAATGAGATTCATTTATTATTTCAATCCACCATCTTTGGCTTTTCTCGCTTTTATAAAAGACAATCATTTGATCTGATAATTGCACACTGTATTTTAAAAATCCTTGATTTACGGCTACTGGATATTCTTCAAAACGCAGCGCATACCCTTCAATAAAATACCAAATCATTTGAGCTAATAACTCATCCATCATAGGAGTAGAAGGCAGCTCGTGTATGCCCAAAAAACTCACCCGATCACTGATCCCAGCATAACGCGTCATTGCACATATGGTTCTGGCATCGATGCCGTTGGGATTTCCTTTTAAAGGGTCTGCAGCCGCTTGCCAAGACAAACATTTCATGTCAATTCCAACAATATCAGCGTCTCTAAAAACAGGCTCTGTATCACTTACAGCATCTAAAATATTGCCCAGGCGCATACTGTCAAAAAAGAGTTTTCTCATTAAATCTTTTTCCTCAGTAGCGCAATAGTAATTTTGAAAGCCTAAATTGGTGTAATTATATAAGACATTGGGTTTGTCCATTATAATTTTACTCATATAAGACCTCCCCGAAATCAGCTCTTCTTCCTGTGAAAAGTCAAAAGAACGGTCTACAGCTACAATATTGACTAATTGATTAAATTCCTGATATACCTGATAAATCGGGAAAATAAGGTCATGACTCCCGCCTATAAAAATGGGAATAATATTCATTTGCTTAAGGTGGTAGCCTATTTCTTTAATGGCGTAATAGGTGTCATTTACGCTTGATCCGTTGGGCAAATCACCTAAATCTGCAATTTTTAATTTCCAATTCCCCGGATAGAGTTCATAAAATTTCTTCCGAAACGAATTAAGTGTATACTGCGGTGTTGCAAAAAAACTATTGCGGTATTCATTTAAACCGATAAGGGCAATATGCAATCCTTGAAGCTCGGGTAAGCCTGAAGAAGTTGTATGTAACTGAATATTTTTCCCTATCACTTGCTTTGGCAAAAGAGACATGCCAAGGAGGGCTTCATTGTCTATTGGAACAAGCAGTTCAAGGCTCATCGCTTTTTAGCTGTTTTCTTTTTGGGTGTGGCTTTTGGTTTTCCGAGGTAGTTTTCTGCCTCTTCTAGGGTCAGCTTAGCTGCATCTACCTCTTTTCCAATCTCCACTTTTTGTTTTCCTCGGACTATATGATGTCTGCCCCATCGTACCTTTTCTACGCGAATGCCCGCTTCACTCCAATCGTGAACTACTTTCTCTTTTTCTTTTTGGATTTTTTCTTCTATTAAGCTGACGATATTTGTCTCTGTCAAATGATCAAAATCATATTTTTTATTGACATTAATAAACATACCGCTCCACTTTAAGAAGGGACCAAATCGACCTACTCCTTTTGTTACGGGGAGATTATTATAGGTATAAATAGGGGCGTCAGCTTTTTGTTTTTCGGTAATTAGTTGAATAGCAGTATCTAGCTCTATATCCGTAGGAAGCATTCCTTTGGGCAGCGATATAAATACCTCGTTGTGCTTGATATAAGGACCATAACGTCCATTATTAACTATTATCTCTTCGTCCTCATAAAATCCGAGGCTTTTGGGCATTTCAAAAAGTTGGAGCACTTCCTCAAAGGTAATATTCTCGAGTTGTTGGTTAGGGCCTAAACTCGCATAGATTGGTTTTTCTTCCTCATCAGGTTCTCCGATTTGTGCCATAGGACCAAATTTTCCGAGGCGTACTTTTACTGTTCTACCCGATTTGGGATCTACTCCTAATATCCGTTCTCCTGATTCGCGCTGTGCATTTTCTTTTACATGTTCTACAGTAGAGTGAAACTGGCTGTAAAAGGTTTTGATCATTTCTGTCCAATCTTTACCTCCTTTGGCGATGTCATCAAATCCTTGTTCTACTTCGGCAGTAAAGTTAAAATCGAGAATTTCTTCAAAATTTTCAACAAGAAAATCATTGACAATCATTCCAATATCTGTTGGGATTAACTTCCCCTTATCAGCGCCTACTCTTTCTCTAATTAGTTTATCAGATAGTTGATCCTGTTCAAGGGTGAGTTGTTCAAATTTTCTTAAAGTACCTTCAGAGGTCCCTTTTTCAATATAATTTCGGTTTTGTATCGTAGAAATTGTAGGGGCATAGGTTGAGGGTCTTCCAATTCCTAATTCTTCCATTTTTTTAACTAAGGAGGCTTCTGAATAACGATAAGGCGGACGGGTAAACCGTTGTGTGGAAACCAATTTTTGTAGACTCAAAGGCTCCCCAACTCGAACTTTTGGAAGCATTCTATTTTCCTCTTCATCACTATCATCCATGCCTTCTAGATAAAGTTTTAAAAAGCCATCAAAAGTAATTACCTCTCCCTTAGCTATAAAAGACTCATTGTGGGCTGAGGTTCCAATTTTGACTTGTGTTCTTTCAAGTTGTGCCTCGCTCATTTGAGAGGCTACTGTTCGCCTCCAGATCAAATCATACAATCTACTTTGATCGTGATCAATATTTAGCTTTTGATTAGAAAAATTAGTGGGTCGAATTGCTTCATGAGCTTCTTGGGCTCCTTTGTTTTTTGTTTTAAATCTTCTTGGCTGTAGGTAGTCTTCTCCATAATTGGATTTAATTTCGGCGGCAATTTGATTTTGCGCTTCTTCAGAAAGGTTAACACTATCTGTCCGCATATAGGTAATATGCCCCGCTTCATAAAGCCTTTGGGCCAGTGTCATTGTTTTAGAAACTGAGAAAAAGAGTTTTCTTGAAGCCTCTTGTTGAAGGGTTGAAGTAGTAAAGGGCGCAGTAGGACTTTTCTTGGCCGGTTTTTTATTCACCTCCTCAATTTGGAACCCGGCTTTTATATTCTGATTTAAAAATTCTTTGGCTTCATCATGGTCTGAAAATAGTTTAGTAAGCTGGGCTGGTATTATTTTATTATGCTCAGTCTTAAAAGTGGCTTGGGTTTTATAGTGCTGTTCAGGTTGAAAATCTCTAATCTCGCGTTCGCGCTCGACAATTAAACGCACAGCTACAGACTGCACTCTCCCCGCTGATAAACCTCCTTTAACTTTTCTCCAAAGTACGGGGGACAATTCATAACCTACTAAGCGATCGAGTATTCTTCTGGCTTGCTGTGCATTGACTAAATTATAGTCTATTGTTCTGGGTTTTTCGATCGCTTTAAGAATTGCATTCTTGGTAATTTCAGAAAAAACAATTCTTTTCGAATTATTTTCATCCAGCTCTAGCGTATTCGCTAAATGCCAGGCAATGGCTTCTCCCTCGCGATCCTCATCACTCGCTAACCATACAGTTTGTGATTTTTTAGCTAATTTTTTAAGTTCACTTACTACTTTTTTCTTGTCTGAACTCACTTTATAATCCACTGAAAAATCTCCCTCTACATCAACCCCAAGTTCTTTAGCGGGCAAGTCTGCGATATGTCCAAAACTGGATGCCACTTTATAATCCTTGCCTAAAAACTTTTCTATGGTTTTCGCTTTTGCTGGAGATTCTACGATTACTAAATTTTGAGCCATGGGATTTGATTTGCTTGCAAAAGTAGTTAAGTTTTTTTGGAACTTTCAAATTTTGAACTCTTGTTCTCGCTTTACAAAAGCAAAATGACTGCTTTAAAATGCTTATTTTTGGGCTTAGATTAATAGTTACAGATTTGATAAGCAAAGAAGATTTAGCTACAATAGATTTCCTTTTTGAACAGGACTTACTTGATGAAATTCAAAAAGTGGGTCAACTAAAAAAAGTACCCAAAGGAGATCTTATGATTGATTTAGGTGAGACTATTTCTTATATCCCCCTCTTATTAGAAGGAGCAATAAAGGTGGTGCGTGAAGATGATTCAGGAGAAGAACTCTTGTTATATTTTGTTGAATTTGGAAATACCTGTGCCATGACACTTAATTGTTGTTTGGAAAATACAGCAAGCGAAATAAGGGCAATTTGTGAAGCCGACACCTCTTTGATAATGGTGCCAGTGAAGTTTATGGACCAATGGTTGTCTAACTACTTTTCATGGAGAAAGTTTGTTTTTGACAATTATCAAAATCGCTTAAATGAAATGTTAAAAGCAATTGATGCACTCACATTTCTAAGACTGGATGAGCGACTAGAAAAATACCTTTTAGATAAAAGTAATGTGATCCAGTCTAATCAGCTATCTGTTACCCATCTTGAGATTGCTACAGATTTGAATTCCTCTAGGGTAGTAATTTCCCGTTTGCTGAAGAAAATGGAAAAGCAAGGACAGCTCGTTTTGGGCAGAAATACAATTACCCTTAAAATGTAGCCTGAGATAATCCATGTAACTGAAGTTACATCTATTCAATTCTTCTGTAGTATTTTTGTTATAAATAACAGATTCTGAAAACATTTTTCCCCATTTTAGATTGGATTACCCGCTACCGTACAAGCGATCTCAAGCAGGATCTTTTGGCTGGGATTACCGTTGCGGTTCTACTTATCCCACAGGGCATGGCTTATGCATTGATTGCGGGGCTTCCCCCTATTTATGGTCTGTATGCAGCACTTACTCCTCAGATTATCTATGCTTTTTTAGGAACCTCTAGACAGCTGGCGGTGGGGCCTGTAGCGATGGACTCTTTATTGGTGGCTGCTGGGCTTGGTACACTGTCCCTGGTCCAACCCACACAATATATACAGATGGCCATTTTATTGGCCTTTCTTATGGGCGCCATTCAATTGCTATTAGGGTTTTTTCGAATGGGGTTTATTGTTTCTTTTCTCTCAAAACCCGTCATTAGCGGTTTTACTTCAGCAGCAGCGATTATTATCGGTTTGAGTCAATTGAAAAATTTACTAGGACTCTCTCTGCCGCAAAGTAATCAGCTGCATAAGGTAATACTTGCTCTATTTGAAGTAAAAGAGCCTATACATCTCATTACTGTCATCATCAGCACAGTAAGTATTCTATTTATTGTATTCATAAAAAAATTGAACCGTAAAATACCTTCCGCAATTATTGCTGTGACAATTGGCATTTTAGCAGTTTCCTTTTTTAATCTAGAAGAAAAAGGAGTGGCTGTTGTGGGTGTCATCCCAGAAGGCTTACCCTCCTTTCAACTGCTCAATTTTGACAGTACATTAATTAAACCCTTATTTCCTATTGCACTTACTCTCGCTTTAGTTGCCTTTATGGAAGCGATTTCTGTAGCCAAAGCAATTGAAGAAAAACACGATGATTACAAAGTAGACCCCAATCAAGAACTCATTGCTTTAGGTGGAGCCAATATAGTAGGTTCTTTTTTTCAATCCTATCCTACTACGGGCGGATTTTCAAGAACTGCAGTCAATAATGAGGCGGGGGCAAAAACAGGAATTGCCGCATTAGTATCTGCGCTATTGGTGGCGCTAATCCTCGCCTTTTTTACGCATTGGTTCTATTATTTACCTAAAGCCGTTCTGGGTGCAATTATCCTTGTCGCCGTAATTAATTTAATAGATTTTAAATTTCCTATTCGACTTTACAAAAAACGCAAAGATGAATTTGTCCTTTTATTAATTACTTTTTTAAGTACTTTGTTTTTAGGAATTACTGAGGGTATATTAATAGGTATCGTGCTCTCTATTTTAATTCTACTCTACAGAACCTCTAAGCCTCATTATGCCTTTTTAGGAAGAATTGGACAAACAAATTATTTTAAAAATATCGCCCGCTTTCCCGAAGAAACAGTACAGAGAGATGATTTAATTATTCTTCGTTTTGACGCCCAACTTTTCTTTGGTAATATTCAATACTTCAAAGAATTGGTATATAAAGCAGTAGAAGAAAAACAAGGTAAGCTCAAAGGATTTATTATTAATGCACGGGCTATAAATTATATAGACAGCACTGCTTCAGAACAATTATACGAATTGATCTTAGCACTTCAGCAAAGAGGAATTCGAGTTATGATTGTGGGTGCAATAGGACCCGCAAGAGATTTGATCATTCGAAGTAAGATTATCAAAATTTTAAAACGTCAAAATCTGTTTATTACTTCTGGTGACGCCACTGATGATTTTGACGGCATCACAAAAAAAACCAAACTCCAAAAAAAACTGAGTCGACAAAGTAACCCTTAAAAAGGGAATTGTAACCCAGATAACATAAGATGATTAGATCTTTTTTTAATTTTGAAAAATATAAATCAGAGCATGAAAGTTGAACAAATTTACACAGGATGCCTTTCACAAGGTGCATATTATATTGAAAGTAATGGTGAAGCTGCCATTATTGATCCTTTGAGAGAAGTAACCCCATATATTGAAAAGGCAAAAAAAAGTAAGGCAACTATAAAATATATTTTTGAAACCCATTTTCATGCTGACTTTGTAAGTGGTCACGTAACCCTTGCAAAAGAAACGGGCGCTACTATAGTATATGGTCCACAGGCGAAAACAGGTTTTGATGCTTTAATCGCCAAAGATCAGCAAGAGTTTAAGATTGGAGCTGTTACACTTACCGTACTCCATACTCCTGGTCATACTATGGAAAGTACAACTTACCTCTTGAGAAATGAAAAAAACAAAGACATTGCTATTTTCAGTGGTGACACTTTATTTCTGGGAGATGTAGGCCGTCCAGATTTAGCTCAAAAAGCAGCAGATCTAACCCAGGAGGACCTGGCAGGAATCCTTTATGACAGTCTTAGAAAAAAAATTATGCCTTTAGCAGATGATGTTTTGGTCTATCCTGCCCACGGTGCCGGCTCAGCTTGTGGTAAAAATTTGAGTAAAGAAACAGTAGGTACCTTAGGAGAACAGAAGAAAACCAATTACGCCCTTCGGGCTGACATGACCAAAGAAGAGTTTATCAAAGAAGTAACAGATGGATTACTACCTCCTCCACAGTACTTCCCATTAAATGTTAAAATGAATAAAGAAGGCTATGAAGATATTCAGACGGTTTTAGCATCCGGAACACGTCCCCTTTCGCCTGAAGCCTTTGAGGTGGCAGCCAATGAAACAGGCTCCATTATTCTAGATGTTCGTCATCAAGATGATTTTGCGAAAGCCCATATACCTCAATCTATTTTTATTGGGATTGATGGAGGTTTTGCTCCTTGGGTTGGTGCCCTGATTGGAGATGTACAACAACCCCTACTACTCATCACTCCAGAAGGGAGGGAAGAAGAAACTGTTACCCGATTGGCACGTGTTGGTTTTGATAATACCTTGGGCTATTTAGAAGGTGGCATTGAGGCTTGGAAAAAGGCAAATAAAGCAGTAGATACTGTTGACGGTATAGAGGCAACTGAACTGGATCCCCTATTGAAAGATGAAAAAAATCTTGTTTTTGATGTCAGAAAGCCTGGGGAATACCTGTCAGAGCACCTTCTTGATGCTACGAATACCCCCTTAGATTATCTAAATGATCACATGAGTGAATTTCCCACTGCTGCGCCCTTTTATATTCATTGTGCTGGAGGATATCGTAGTATGATTGCAGCCTCAATTTTAAAGAGCAGAGGAATTCATAATCTAATTGATGTCAAAGGAGGCTTTGCCAGTATAAAAAAAGCGGGAATTAAGGTTTCTGATTACGTTTGTCCCTCAACACTTTAATTATTAAATATGGAATGGATTTATAACCCTTGGCCCTGGTATATCGGTGGACCTATGATTGCTTTGGTTCTATTTTTATTGCTTTTTTTTGGAAAAAGCTTTGGTATGTCTTCCAATTTGCGAACACTCTGTACTATTTGTGGCGCTGGAAAAACTACCGCCTTCTTCAATTTTGATTGGAAAAAACAACAATGGAATTTGCTGGTCTCTTTGGGTGCTATAATAGGAGGAGCTCTTGCCACTCAATATATGACTAGTGACGACGCTGTAGCTATTCATCCAGATACTGTTACTAAGTTGAAGGAGCTTCAAATTGAAAGTGCCGGAACGGCTTACCTCCCAACAGAATTGTTTAGCCTAGAGGCCCTTATGGATCCCAAAGTGATTCTTGTCTTGGCTGTAGGAGGATTCTTAGTTGGTTTTGGCGCTCGCTATGCGGGAGGCTGTACTTCAGGACATGCCATATCAGGATTGAGCAATTTACAATTGGTTTCTCTCTATGCTGTAATAGGCTTTTTTATTGGCGGATTATTTATGAATCATCTTTTACTTCCTTATATACTATAAACCTCATGAGACAACTTAGTTTTTTATTTATCGGAATTGTATTCGGAATTACCATGTACAAATCAGAAGCTGCTTCTTGGTTTCGTATCTATGAAATGTTTCAATTCAAATCCTTTCACATGTATGGAATTATTGGATCTGCGCTAGCCCTAGGGATACTCATGATTCAACTGATAAAACGTTATAAAATCAAATCCGCTTTTGGCGAACCCATTGAAATCCCGGATAAAGCAAAAAGTTTTTATAGATACGCTTACGGAGGGATCATCTTTGGTTTAGGCTGGGGGCTGGCAGGTGCTTGTCCAGGTCCTATTTTTACATTAATTGGCGCTGGCTTTTACCCCATTTTGATTGTTCTCTTTTTTGCTGTACTGGGAACATGGGTCTATGGGCTTATCGCTGACAAACTCCCGCATTAATCAGAAGTTATCTTTCTTGGCCCTTATACTTTAAAGCGGTTTTACAGACTGACAAAATGGCAATATCGATAGGATTTTTGTAATTTTGCCTTGCATTAAATAATCGAGCTAAAAGCCAATGGGTGTAAAAGAATTAGAAAAAAATCCTTCCCAGCACAACGGAACACTGATAAAAGGTTCAAATTCTGTAAAGTCAAGTCATAAAAAACAGGCTTATATAGAAAGTTATGGCTGTCAAATGAATTTTGCAGACAGTGAGGTAGTCGCCTCAATTTTAGCTGCTGATGGCTATGAAATCACGGAGCAGTTACATGATGCCTCACTTGTTTTGGTCAATACTTGTTCCATTCGTGAAAAAGCGGAACAGACTGTGAGAAAGCGTTTGGAATATTTTAAATCCATTAAAAAAGAACAGTCTCAAATGACTGTGGGCGTTTTAGGGTGTATGGCAGAACGTTTAAAACATCAATTTTTAGAGGAAGAAAAAATTGTTGATCTAGTTGTGGGCCCCGATGCTTATAAAGACCTGCCCCATTTACTTCAAGAAGTAGCCCAAGAAAGAGAGGCGGTCAATGTACTTTTGTCGAAAGAAGAAACTTATGGAGATATTGCCCCCATCCGTCTCAATTCAAATGGTGTTTCTGCTTTTGTCTCTATCACTAGGGGTTGTGATAATATGTGTACTTTTTGCGTCGTCCCTTTTACCAGAGGAAGAGAGCGAAGTAGAGACCCCAAAAGTATTTTAGAAGAAGTGCGTGATTTAGCTGAAAAGGGTTATAAAGAAATTACATTATTAGGGCAAAATGTAGACAGTTATCTTTGGTATGGTGGAGGACTTAAAAAAGACTTTTCTAAAGCAAGTCCATTACAACAGAAAACAGCCATTCACTTTGATAAACTTTTGGCATTTGTCGCGGAAGCCCATCCAAAAATCAGAATCCGTTTTTCCACTTCTAACCCTCAAGATATGTCGTTAGAAGTGCTTCAGGTAATGAAACGCTTTGATAATATTTGTAACTATATCCACCTTCCCGTTCAGTCTGGAAGTAATGCTATATTAAAGAAAATGAACCGCCAGCATACAAGGGAAGAGTATATGGTACTCATCGACAATATAAAAAAGTTGCTCCCAGATTGTGGTATTTCTCATGATATGATAGCTGGATTTCCTACCGAAACGGAAAAAGATCATCAGGACACACTTGCTCTTATGGACTATGTAGAATACGACTTTGGGTTTATGTTTGCCTATTCAGAAAGACCTGGGACTTTAGCCGCTCGAAAAATTGAAGATGATATTCCCGAAGCCGTAAAAAAAAGAAGACTAAAAGAAATTATTGAGAAACAACAAGAGCACAGCCTCAAAAGAACAAAAGCATTTTTAGGAAAGACAGTTTGTGTCTTAATCGAAAAAGAATCTAAACGTTCTAGCGCCTACTGGAGTGGGAGAACCACACAAAATACAGTCACTGTCTTCCCAAAAAAAGAATATAAAGTGGGTGAATTTGTAGATGTAAAAATTACTGATTGTACCTCGGCTACTTTATTGGGTGAAGCCGTTGGTATTTCAAAAAGCGTGTAAATATGGACTCATTACAAGGGATTAAACAGCGTTTTGGAATCATAGGAAATCACATCGGACTCAATAGGGCCTTGGAAAAAGCCCATAGAGTTGCGAGTACTGATATCTCCGTTCTGGTGATAGGGGAAAGTGGGGTCGGAAAAGAAAATATCCCCAAAATCATTCATCAATATTCTCACAGAAAACATTCAAAGTATATCGCGGTAAACTGTGGAGCCATTCCTGAGGGCACTATTGACAGTGAGTTATTTGGTCATGAAAAAGGGGCCTTTACGGGAGCGACACAAACGCGTTCTGGTTATTTTGAAGTGGCTGACGGCGGAACGATTTTTCTTGATGAAGTAGGAGAACTTCCCTTGGCCACTCAGGTGCGTTTACTGCGTGTACTCGAAACAGGTGAATTTATTAAGGTCGGGTCTTCAAAAGTTCAAAAAACAAACGCCCGAATTGTGGCCGCTACCAATGTTAATATGATTGAGGCCATTGAAAAAGGCAGGTTTAGAGAAGACCTTTATTACCGCTTAAGTACAGTTGAAATCACTTTACCGCCCCTACGCGATCGAAAAGAAGATATCGTATTGCTTTTTCGAAAATTCGCAGCTGATTTTGCTCAAAAATACCATATGCCTCCCTTACAACTTGATGCGCATGCCCAAGCCCTGCTCACAGAATACCGATGGAGTGGAAATATTCGTCAGCTGAGGAATGTAGCAGAGCAATTGTCTGTTCTTGAGCAAGAAAGAAAAGTCAATGCAGCTACTATCAGGTCGTATTTGCCCGATCGAAACAGACAACTTCCAGCCTTAATAAATAAGCAAGAAAAAGCAAGCGACTTTTCCTCTGAGCGAGAAATTTTATATAAGGTGCTCTTTGATATGAAAAGTGATTTAAATGATTTGAAAAAATTAACACTTGATTTAATGAATAATGGGGTTTCAGAGAGTGTTCAAGAAAAAAATCAAGGCCTTATTGAAAAGATTTATGGCAAAGAATCCTCCGAGGAAACTTCTCGAGCTCAAGAAGAATCCTACAAATTAGAGTCCTATGAAGCCAATGTTACCCAACTACCAGAACCTGCGCCTGTAGATAAATATGCTTATGCCGAAACAATTGAAGAAGAAGAGCCGCTCTCTCTTCAAGCCAAAGAATTAGAAATGATAAAACAAGCCTTGATTCGAAGTAAAGGCAAAAGAAAATTAGCAGCTAAAGAACTCGGTATTTCTGAGCGTACGCTCTATCGAAAAATTAAACAATACGATCTGAATGAAACAGAGGATGAATAACTTTTTTACTTCTATAGTGCTACTGATGTTTCTCAGCTTTCAAGGCTGTGGTATTTACTCATTTACCGGGGCCTCTATCCCTGCTGGAGTTACCACTTTTCAAGTTAATTTTTTTGAAAACCAGGCAGGAAATAGACCCGGTTCTACTGTAGAGCCAGGTTTAGATAATGAATTTACAAATGCGCTGCAGGACCTCATCATGAATCAAACCAATCTTGACTTGGTCACTTCTGACGGACAGCTCATCTATGAAGGAGAAATTACAGAATACAGCGTAACCCCAATGTCTGCTACAGCCGAAATAACAGCCGCACAAAACCGATTAAAAATGTCTGTTGCTTTTCGTTTTATCAATACAAAAAATGAAGAAGATGATTTTTCCAAGACATATTCCTTTTTTTATGATTTCCCTGCAGAACTCCAAGTCTATGATGTGAAAGATGCAGCACATAAAGAAATTTTTGACCGTATTACCCAAGATATTTTTAATGATACTTTAGCAAAATGGTAATTGAAAATCCTACTGGCTTGATGAATTTTTTAAAGGAGTTTGACGCTTCAAACCCTGCTCATTATAAGGCATTAAAGGACCTGATTGAAGCTTATCCCCATTTTCATCTTATTAAACCTTATTATCTGAAAGCCGTAGAGCAAAATGAGCCCACTCAATATGATTCAGTACTTTCCCATACTGCTATTGCAACTTTTGACAGGCAACTGTTATATGAATTTCTTGAAAATCAAACTTTTGAAACCAAATCAGCTACCCAGTCTGGCCTAATTGAAAATGCTGGGCTAAAAGAAAAAGAAGGAGTGATGCCTCCAAAAAAATCAAAAAAGAAAAAAGCCAATACTGAAAAAGATAGTAAAAATGAGGACATACAAACGCGTTCTTTTTCTGAATGGGCACACTTTTTGAAATCAAATGAGGCCCTTGCTTCTTCAGATCCAATCGCGCAAAAATTTGAATTATTTGAATCCTTTAATACCAAACAAAAAAATACGAGACCCAATAAAGAACAAAAAAATACTGAAGACCTAAGCGCGGAAAGTCTAGCGGCAACAGATGAATTAATGACTGAAACACTGGCTAAAGTTTTTGTCAAACAAAAGAAATACGAAAATGCCCTGCAAGCCTATCAAATTTTGAGTTTGAAATATCCAGAAAAAAATAGTTTCTTTGCAGACCAAATTAAAGAAATCAAACGCTTGCAAAAGCTAAAAGAATAAAAGCATGAGTACCTTTTCCATATTTGTCGCATTAATCATTATAGTGTGTTTTTTACTTGTCTTAGTTGTCATGGTTCAAAATCCTAAAGGGGGAGGATTATCTTCTTCTTTTGGTGGAGGATCGCAACAAGTGGGAGGCGTTCAAAAAACTTCTGATTTTCTAGATCGTAGTACATGGATTCTGGCCAGTCTGTTATTGGTACTTATTTTAATCTCTAATGCAACACTAAGCTCTGGGAGTACCGTTCAAGATTCTAAATTATTAGAGGATTCTGTACCACAACAAAGCATACCAGAGTCACTCCCTGATAGTCAAGAGGCTATTCCTGAAGAAATTCCAGAAATTCCTGAAATACCAGCTCCAGAAGGAAACTAAATAAGTAGGTGTTTAGTAAAAAAAACTGACAGGCTGACATTGTATCGTTCAAGTTGTCAGCCCTGTAGTTATTGGCATGATTTCTGAAAAATAATTTTAAAAATTAAATTAATCATGAGTAAAATAAGTATTAAACCATTAGCGGATCGTGTTCTTGTAGAACCTGCCGCTGCTGAAACTAAAACTGCTTCTGGAATAATCATCCCAGATACGGCCAAAGAAAAACCTCAGAAGGGAACAGTTGTTGCTGTTGGGAAAGGAACAAAAGAGAACCCGATAACAGTAGCTGTAGGTGACAGTGTATTATACGGTAAATATGCCGGTACTGAATTACAGCACGAGGGCAAAGAGTACCTAATCATGAAAGAGAGTGATATACTCGCAATCGTTTAACTCATTTAAATTGAAAATAGAATGGCAAAAAAAATAGAATTTGATATAGAAGCAAGAGACGGCATCAAACGCGGTGTTGACGCCCTTGCCAATGCAGTAAAAGTAACTTTAGGTCCCAAAGGGAGAAATGTTATTATTGGTAAAGCCTTTGGCGCACCTCAAGTAACAAAAGACGGGGTTACTGTAGCAAAAGAAATAGAATTAGAAGATGCCCTAGAGAATATGGGCGCACAAATGGTAAAAGAAGTGGCTTCCAAAACAAATGACCTTGCTGGTGATGGTACTACTACGGCTACGATATTAGCACAAGCCATTGTCAAAGAAGGACTTAAAAATGTGGCTGCAGGTGCCAATCCTTTGGATCTAAAAAGAGGAATTGACAAAGCAGTAGAAGCCATTGTTGCTTCCCTCGGGAAACAAGCCGTTGCTGTAGGTGATTCTTCTGAAAAAATCAACCAAGTAGCGAGTATTTCCGCAAATAATGATGCAACTATAGGTGCACTTATTACTGAAGCTTTTGAAAAAGTAGGTAAAGAAGGAGTCATTACAGTAGAAGAGGCCAAAGGAACAGATACTTATGTAGATGTTGTAGAAGGAATGCAATTTGATCGCGGATACCTTTCTCCTTATTTTGTTACCGATTCTGAAAAAATGGAGGCAGACCTAGAAACGCCTTATATCCTTCTTTACGATAAAAAAATATCTACAATGAAAGATTTACTTCCTGTATTAGAGCCCGTTGCTCAAACAGGTAAACCGCTTGTTGTGATCGCTGAAGATGTAGACGGAGAAGCACTAGCAACCCTAGTGGTTAATAAACTTCGAGGTGCCCTAAAAATTGCTGCCGTAAAAGCGCCTGGTTTTGGGGATCGAAGAAAAGCCATGCTAGAAGACATCGCCATCCTTACTGGAGGTACGGTAATCTCTGAAGAGCGTGGGTTTACGCTTGAAAATACTACAATAGAAATGTTAGGAACAGCAGAAAAAGTAACGATAGATAAAGACAATACTACTGTTGTTAATGGAAGTGGTGCCAAAGCGGATATCCAAGCACGAGTAAATCAAATTAAAGCTCAGATTGAGACTACCACTTCTGATTATGATAAAGAAAAGCTTCAAGAGCGCCTTGCAAAACTTTCAGGAGGTGTCGCCGTACTTTATGTAGGAGCCCCTTCAGAAGTAGAGATGAAAGAAAAGAAAGACCGTGTAGATGATGCCCTTCATGCAACTCGAGCAGCTGTCGAAGAAGGTATCGTTGCGGGTGGAGGCGTGGCCTTATTAAATGCTAAAAAAGCGCTTGATAAGCTCAAAGCAGACAATGCAGACGAAGCAACCGGAATTCAAATCATCAATAAAGCAGTTGAAGCGCCTTTAAGAACAATCGTAGAAAATTCAGGAGGTGAAGGTTCTGTAGTGGTTTCTAAAGTAGATGAAGGCAAAGACAACTTTGGTTATAATGCCAAAGAAGGTACTTATGTTGACATGCTTAAAGAGGGTATTATCGATCCTAAAAAAGTAACGCGTGTAGCACTAGAAAATGCCGCTTCTGTTTCAGGAATGATTCTTACTACTGAATGTGCATTGATAGATATAAAAGAAGAGGCTCCTGCAGCACCCCCAATGGGTGGCGGTGGAATGCCTGGGATGATGTAATCATCAATCTCTTTAAACAAACAAAAAGGCTGCCTTTGTTTCCAAGGCAGCCTTTTTTTATCTAAAGAATAATGTACCTTTAAGAAACCCTAAATCATATACTCATGACAAAAAAAAATTAATTTCTGGACTTGTAGGCACGCTTGCCTATTTCTTTTTGGGATGGCTTGTCTACGGAATCATTCTTACTGAAAGTACAACTGGTGAAAAATCCATGTTGTTTATTTTTCTAGGCTGTTTGTTTTTTAGCTTTATTTTTTCTTATGTATTTGTAAGCCTTACTGCCATTTCCCAGTTTAAAGAGGGCTTTTCGGCAGGCTTAGTAATTGGTTTATTGTATGTACTATCCTGGTATTTCTTTATGAATATGGAGTTCGACCTAAATGAGTTCCTGCAAGAGGTAGTAATTGGAACACTCATGACAGCAATTGTAGCGGGTGTTGTCGCTTTTGTAAACGGTAAAATTGATTAATAAAAAAGGCGGTTTTTAAACCGCCTTTTTTTATTCCTACTCTTTTTTTCTATCGTATAAACAACACATGGGAAGCTTGTCATAAACAGCGTCAGGCGCTTTTGAAAGCGGTGTATCATGACCCGCTTGAGCAATTGCGAGTTGTATAGAAGCAACGGAGGCTTTATTGGAATCGTGAAGAATTGAAATAATATTTGTGGGGATATCCCAATTGGCCATTTTTACTCCTTTAACGGAATAAGCGGCTTTTTCAATTCTTTTTTGACACATCTCACAGTTTCCACTTACTTCAAAGGAGCTTTTTGTATTCTTGCTGGTTTTATCCTGAGCTAGAATCCCTAGGGGAAGCGCGATTAAAATTATAAATGCTAATTTTTTCATTTTTAAATTTTTTTAAAATTATAAATTCCATCGTAAACCGGCATAAATCATTCGCCCAAAAATAGGGGCAAAGATCTGCGCGGTATCAAAATCATTCCCAAAGGGATTGTCTGCCCCGATAATAGGATTATTTTGTCTGTAATTTCCTATATTTTCAAGGCCGGCATAAATCTCGAAATTAGTTTGCACTGCACGTGTAAGTTGGCTATTCCACAAACCGTATGCTGGAGAAAAAGAGCCTTGCGGATCTCTTGCAGTTGTTACCAATCTTTGCTCGCCTACAGCGTGATAAGTCAAATCCCATCGCCACTGAGCCCCTTTAACATTGCGTTCGCTTTCCCATCCCATATTTGCAAAAAATCGGTTTTGCGCTTGTAAGGGTCTTTGTAAAAAACCTGAATTATAGGTTGTTTTAATATCATAATTCTTATAAGCAAAACGGAAACTCAGCACCTCGCTAGGGGCATAATCTAGAGCCAATTGAAAACTATTAGCGCGACTCGGTCCCTCTAAATTATAAAAAGAAATCTGATTTTTTTGCTCCCAATCTACCACAACTTGGTCTGTGAAATTCGTTATATAATAATCCGCTGTCACGTCACCACTACCACTACCAAGGGTAAAAAGTTGGCGAAGGCTAATACCATAATTCCACGCTTTTTCCGGATTTAATCCGTAAATGGAGCCCCCATTTTCTTGGATAGAAATAATTCTGTTAGTTCCAAAAAGAGTTTGGTTTTCTGCAAAAATATTGGCTGCCTTACGCCCGCTTCCTACAGAAGCTCTTATAATTGTTTTAGGGTCAGGCAGATACCTCAAATGAAGTCTTGGAGTGATGAAATTTCCCAGATTATTGTGCGCGTCTGCTCGAATGCCCGCAACCAAGCTAAAATTGTCCAAATTGTCATAGCTGTATTCAAAAAATCCCCCAACTGAACGGTCAGTTCTATTAAAGTAAAGTAGGTCTACCGTCTCTAGATATCGATCATAGGCGATATTGAGTCCTGCTTTAAATTTATTTTTTGTATTTCCCACTATAGAGTTGAACAATAAATTGAGATAGAAACTCTCTTGATCAATTTCATAAATTCTCCTCCCGTAATAAGCAGCTTGATTATGGTTACTGTAGGCAGATTGAAAACCAAAACTTTGATATGGGATTTCAGGAAAGACATACCCTGTTTTTAGCGAGGCATCTAATCGCTGCGTATCAATTTCGCTCCCCCATACTGTATAAGAATTTCGGTCTTCAGCAGGATTAAATCCTAAGGCTCCAATTTGCTTATCATCTGTCATCCAACGCAGGGATCCAAATCCGACCCATCCTTTTTCTGCATCGGTATACTGCCAGCGGTTTAAAAGATTTAACTGCTTAGATAAGGGAACATCTAAAAAAGAATCTTCATTTTGATCCATCTTTTGGGTACGTTGATTTCCATGGATAAAAAGTCCCGTACTCCATTTATCATTCCACTTTTGATTGCCTTGAATATTGATCTCCTGACGCCCATTGCCTGAAGTAAAAATATTTAGAAAAAAGGGGACGTCCGAGAAAGGTTTTTTAATTTCAGTATTAATCTGCCCTGCAATACTTTCAAATCCGTTTACTACACTTCCTGTTCCTTTTGTAATTTGAATGCTTTCAATCCAGGTGCCGGGTGTAAAAGTGAGTCCATAAGCTTGTGATGCGCCGCGTACCATGGGGATATTTTCTTCGCTTATCAAAAGGTAAGGACTGGTTAAGCCCAACATTCTAATTTGCTTGGTTCCCGTCAAAGCATCAGAAAAATTTACATCAATCGAAGGATTGGTTTCAAAACTTTCGGAAAGATTACAACAGGCTGCCTTTAACAGTTCTGCGCTATTGACATTCACGATATTTTGTGCTTGGAGATAGGATTTTTGAATTGCTTTTCTTCTTTGGGTAAGGGTAATTTCTTCTAAAGATTCTCCTTCAGCAGCGGTTAAGTAATGGGTAATGATTTTTTGATCTTTGATAGATAAAGTGTCTGTTTTAAATCCTAAAAAACTAATTACCAATTGATTTGTAGAAGTTTCCAAAGGCAAACTAAAGGTTCCTTCCTCATTGGTCGTTGTACCAGTTTGTGTGCCGATCCAATAAATACTGGCTCCGGTTAAAGGTATTTTTTGATTACCTTCAAGAGTAAATATGGTTCCTTTTAAGGTGTCTTGGGCCATTCCAAAGAAACCAAGAAGAATAAATAGGTGAAAGAGGTTATTTTTCATTTTGTTGTTATTAAGGTGAATAGAAATTAAGAATGGGGGAAAACCTAATTCACTACTCGTAAACAACAATTGATTGATTCAATAAATAAATTTTTATATCCCTTAGAGGCGGTGGGTACTCTATTATTTGGGGGGTAAGGTTTGGGCTTTTTGCGCTATAAGTTGGCTCACTTTTAACAGAAAGGGCAAAAAAGTCATCAAAAACCTGTAAAACACTTTCGGCCTCCTGCTTTTGTGGTTCTTGGTTTTGATAGAGAACCGTTTCATCTTCACAACACGAGGCTTTAGCAAAGCTGGGATTCTCTGGATATTGATTATTGGCAGCGTCTTCCATTCCACAGTCTGAAGGACTGGAAGCCAATGAAATTTCTGCAATATGGGTTCCACAATAATGAATATTAAGTGCAAAGCCGATCCTTGTACCCATTATAAGCACGGCAAGAAAAAGACTAACTGCTTGTTTTCTATTCATGGTGCAAAGATACTTTTTTTTACAATATGTATTCTAAAAGCATGATACACGACATGACAATCATGATGCCGTTTTCAATAAGTGTGGCCTCTGTCATGGGAAGCTTTAATGCCGTTCCTAAACAGGCACATTGAATTGTGGATTTATTTAAAATGGATTGCATAACCCCGTAGGTTGTTATGGATAAAATAATCAAAGTAAAGAACAGGGCAAAAGGCAATTGCCAGGACAAAAGAAAGGCAACCCCTAATCCCACTTCAATAAAGGGGTATATTTTCGCATAAAAAAGGCTTTTTTTAGCGAGAGGATCATAACGGGCGAAAGAGGATGGGAAGCCTTTATAATCCAAAAACTTGAAAAAACTAAATGTGATGAAAAATAGCCCCATAAAATGGCGAAGGGCATCACTCAAATTTCCACCAACAAGAAAATTTAAATAGAAGGTTGCCACCACAAGGTATCCGAATATTAAAAATAGGGGAAATAGGGCATTGAGTTTTGAATCTTGAGTCGTAGGGGCTTGCAATTCTAGAGGAGCTGTAATTACTGTATATTTTGTTCCTAATTGTTCTCTAATTTTATCCAAAGGGATTTGATTTTTAGCTTCTATCAAGGCCTTCCCAGTCTCTAAAGAAACTTCAACTGCGAAAACCCCTGAAAGAGCACTCATTTTTTCCATGACTCCCTTTCTGCAGTTTTGACAAGTCATCCCTTTTATATAAAGTTCTTGCTGCATTTAATCCATTTTATACAAAGTTCTTAATTTTTAAAAAAAGTACCCCATTAAAGTCTACAAAAAAAATCATCCCTATCTACTAAAACTAACAACAAATTACTCAATGTGAGTAATTTAATACTTACTTTTGTAGGCTATGAATTCAGCCTTAAATGCGAAACTTTTTAATCAATTAAAACAACAGCTTCAAAATAAAAAAGTTGGGGTTAAAAGTGGTCTAAAATTAATCTGTGAGCTGCTGAATAAAGAAGTAACAACCTATGATTGGGTGGGATTTTATTTTGCTGATTTTGAAAAGCAATTACTCCATTTAAAGGCGTATTCAGGTGCCCCTACAACACATACTACAATTCCTTTTGGGAAAGGGATTTGTGGACAAGTAGCCCTTTCAAATGCGACTTTTCTAGTGCCTGACGTTAGTCAACAAGAAAATTATATTGCTTGCAGTGCAACAGTACGTTCAGAATTAGTCGTACCTCTTTTTTTAGAGGGGAAAAATATTGGCCAAATTGATATTGATTCAGAAACTCCTGATGCTTTTTCTGAGGCGGATGAGCTATTTTTAACATCAATTTGCGAATTGGTCGCACTAACCTATGGAAAACTATTAATACAATTGTAAAATCAATGAGTAATAAGAAAATTAAATCTGCCCTAATTTCTGTATTTGATAAAACTGGTTTAGAACCTTTATTAGAACGTTTAATTTCTCAAGGTGTCGTACTTTTTTCTACAGGTGGAACCGAAACATTTATTCGAAATTTAGGACATCCCGTAAATGCGGTTGAAGAACTTACAGGCTATCCTTCTATATTAGGCGGTCGCGTCAAAACCCTCCACCCTAAAGTATTTGGAGGTATTTTAAACCGGAGTAGTGTCCCTAATGACCAATTGGAATTGGAACAATTTGAGATTCCCGCGTTTGATTTAATCGTAGTGGATCTTTATCCTTTTGAAAAAACAGTGGCTGGAAATGCAACAGAAAGTGAAATCATTGAAAAAATAGATATTGGAGGGATTGCCTTAATCCGTGCTGCGGCTAAAAATTTTAAGGATGTATTTTGCATTTCAAATAAAGAAGATTACGCCTCATTTATTGATCTGTATGACGCTTCTAATGGAGCTCCTGATCTAGCACACAGAAAAGCATTCGCCCTTAAAGCATTTCATACTTCTTCTCATTATGATACCGCGATTTTCAATTATTTTGACGACAAACAAGCACACCTCAAATTAAGTGTTGGAACATCAAAGGTGCTGCGTTATGGCGAAAATCCGCACCAAAAGGGTCGCTTCTTTGGCACATTAGCGGATTTATTAGAACAGGTTCATGGTAAAGAAATCTCTTACAATAATCTTTTAGATATAGACGCAGCTGTAAATCTGATGCTTGAATTTTATGAAGGAAAACCCGCATTTGGAATACTCAAACACAATAATGCCTGTGGTTTTGCAATTCGTGAAACATTGTCTGAAGCGTATCAAGCCGCTTTAGCCGCCGACCCCGTTTCGGCCTTTGGGGGTGTACTGATTTGTAATAAAATGATGGATTTTGAAACTGCACAAACAGTTCATACGCTTTTTTGCGAGGTAGTTATTGCACCTCACTATGATGAAAAAGCACTCGAATTGCTCAAACAAAAGAAAAACAGAATCCTGCTCATCCAAAAGCAAACCCTGCTACCTGAGCAAACAGTAAGAACCTGCTTAAATGGTTATCTAGTACAAGACAGAGATTCAAAGACTGATCAAAAAGAAGACCTCACCCAAGTCACGGAAGTAAAACCTACAGAAGCTGAAATTACAGATTTACTTTTTGCCTCTAAAATTGGCAAGCATACAAAGTCTAATACTATAATTTTAGCAAAAGATCAGCAATTACTCGCCTCTGGGACTGGACAAACTTCACGAGTAGACGCCCTGCACCAAGCAATTAATAAGGCCAAAAGCTTTGGCTTTGAATTGGAAGGTGCTGTCATGGCAAGTGATGCTTTTTTCCCTTTTCCAGATTGTGTAGAAATTGCAAATAAGGAAGGGATTCATGCCGTGATTCAGCCTGGAGGATCGATCAAAGACAAAGACTCAATTGCCTATTGTGATGCCCACCAAATGACAATGGTTTTTACGGGGATACGTCACTTTAAACATTAATTCATAATTTTATAAAATTTTTAGGCCTAATGGGATTTTTTACAGACGAAATTGCTATTGATTTAGGTACCGCAAATACCCTAATCATTCACAATGACAAAGTTGTTGTGAACAGCCCCTCTATTGTAGCAATAGACCGCACTACAAACAAGGTTATTGCAATTGGTCAAGAAGCCAATATGATGCAGGGTAAAACCCATGAAAATATTCGCACAATACGCCCTCTAAAAGACGGGGTTATAGCAGATTTTAATGCTTCTGAGCAAATGATCAGCCAACTGATTAAAAGTATTCCCAGCTTAAATCGGCGGTTTTTTTCTCCTTCTTTAAGAATGGTAATTTGTATCCCTTCTGGTATTACAGAAGTTGAAATGAGAGCCGTTAAAGAGTCTGCAGAGCGAGTCAATGGAAAAGAAGTTTACCTCATTCATGAACCTATGGCCGCAGCTATAGGTATTGGAATTGATATTATGCAACCCAAAGGCAATATGATTGTTGATATTGGTGGGGGAACAACAGAAATTGCAATTATTGCCCTATCTGGTATTGTCTGCGATAAATCGATTAAAATTGCAGGGGATGTTTTTACCAGTGACATCATTAATTATATGCGCAGTAAGCACAATCTTTATGTAGGTGAACGCACTGCTGAAAAAATTAAAATTATTATTGGAAGTGTAGTTGAAGATCTTGAAAATCCTCCAGAAGAAATGTCAGTTCAGGGAAGAGATCTTTTATCTGGAAAACCAAAACAGGTGGTTATCAGTCATGGTGAAATTGCAAAAGCACTAGATAAATCTATTATGAGGATTGAAGACGCCATTATGGAAGCCTTATCACAAACCCCTCCTGAATTAGCTGCTGATATTTATAATACAGGTATTTACTTGGCTGGTGGTGGAGCACTTTTAAGAGGACTCGATAAGCGCCTTTCTCTAAAAACAGACCTCCCTATCTATGTGGCTGAAGATCCACTTCAGGCTGTAGTAAGAGGGACAGGAATTGCATTAAAAAATACTGAGCGATTTAAAACAGTATTGATAAAATAAGTTTGGCATGCAGCGAATCCTCAATGCGCTTCTCCAATTTAAAAATACAGTACTTTATTTATTCCTTTTATTGCTATCACTCCTTTTTATCTACAACCAAAGCCCATTCCATGGTTTTAGTTTAGAAAAGTATGGCTTTTATTTTTCCTCTAAATTGTTTTCTACAAGCAAAAATATTAGCGCTTATTTTAATTTAAAAGATGTAAATAAAAAGCTTACAGAAGAAAACGAACAACTTAAAAATTTTGAACTTAAGGAAAATGATATCTTGCTGTACCCTGAGGCACTGAATCAAAAAAAGCGATTTCCCTTTCGTGTGGTAAAAGCACATGTAATAAAAAATAGTTTTCAAAATCAGCGTAACTTTTTAATCCTAGATGTGGGGGAAAAAGATGGAATTCAACCCGAAATGGGGGTCATTTCAGCCAATGGTATTTTGGGGATTGTACATTCGGTTTCTGAAAACTACGCCAATGTCATTTCGATTTTGCATCAAGATCTAAAAGTAAATGTAAGGACAACGAGTAGTCCCGCTTTTGGTTCTTTGCTATGGTCTGGTCAATCCCCCACTGAATTTCATATTGAAGACGTGGTTTCAAATGCAAAAATTGCAATAGGAGACACGGTAATTACTGGTGGTATGTCCTCTTATTTCCCTCTTGGAATTCCACTGGGAAAAATAACCCAGCTCAAAAAAAATGAGGGAAGTGGATATTATGCGATTGACCTCTCTCTTTTTAGTGATCCTTCACAAGTATATAATGCTTATGTGATAGAAAATAAAGATTTTAAAGAACTCCAATCACTCCTAAAAAAATTACCACAGTGAAGCCGTCCTATTTTATCTCGTTTCTATTATTAGTTCTCCTTCAAGTAGTCCTTTTTAACCACCTTCACTTATTTGGCGCTATCAACCCCATGCTCTATTTATTATTTTTTGTTTTTTATCGCTTTGAAAGTGATCAAACGCTATTAATTGCATTTTCTTTCCTGCTGGGTTTTTCTGTCGATTTCTTATCACAAACAGGAGGCGCACATACTATTGCTACTTTGACAACGGGCTTTTTAAGACCCTTACTTATTAGGAATGCTTTTGGAATTACGGTAGAAACCCCACAAAGTTTTTTTAGTGATTCCAGAATACTCAATAAAGTATTTTTTCTCATACTGCTGGTATTTGTTCACCACCTACTGTATTTTATATTGGCTTATTTTAGCTGGGAATCACTTATTCTCATTCTCAAAAACACCTTTCTTACATTAATATTTTCATTACTTTTAATGGGCGTTACTCTAAGTTTTTACCCCAGTAAAAAATGATTCGGAAGTATATTTTATTAAGTTTTACTTTAGGGACTACCCTCGTTTTCTTAATTCAATTAGTAAAACTTCAAATCTTCAATCCAGATTATAACGACCTTTCACTCAGTAATGCTGTTGAAAAAAGACCCATCTACCCTACAAGAGGATTAATTTATGACCGAAATGGTAAACTTTTGGTTGCCAACCAACCCGTCTATGACTTAATGGTTATCCCTGAAAATACAAGCTCATTTGACACCCTTGAATTACTCTCTTTTTTAGAATTATCAAAAGAAGAATTACAAAACAGATTAATAAAGGCGCGTCGTTATTCTAGCAAAAAACCTTCTTCAATTGGTCGTCAAATAAGTAAAGAAAAGCAAGCCCTTTTCAAAGAAAAAATATGGAAATACGAAGGGTTTTATTTTCAGAAGAAAACCATCAGAGATTATACACTCCCCATTGCTTCAAATATTTTAGGATATACAAGTGAAATCAATTCCTTTGAACTGAAAACCAAATCAGACTATGATTTAGGAGAAATGATCGGGCGTCAAGGGATTGAAAAAACATATGAATCAAAATTAAAAGGAAAAAAAGGTTTTGAATTTTTTCAAAAAGATCGATTTAATCGAATTATAGGAACTTTTGAAGAGGGTGCCTTTGATCAAAATCCAGAAGCGCCTGAAAATCTCACTTTGACAATAGACGCTGAACTTCAGTCCTATGGTACTGCTTTAATGAAAAATAAACGGGGCGGTATCGTTGTTATAGAACCGCAGAGTGGAGAAGTATTGGCTTTGGTTACAGCACCCAGTTATGATCCTAATTTATTGCTTGGAAAGAGTCGTACAGAAAACTTTAATACCTTAGTTAATGATACTTTAGCAAAGCCTTTATTTGACAGAGGGCTGCAGGCAGAGTACGCTCCAGGATCCCCCTTTAAAACTTTGAATGCTTTAATCGCCTTACAGGAAAATATTATCACCCCAACAACACTTTTTTCATGTAACCAAGGTCATTATTATGCACGAGGGGCCTTTATGAAATGTCATTGCCCAATAGGCACCACAAATAATTTACTCCGAGGCATTTATAATTCATGTAATAGCTACTTTGCCAAAACCTATGTGAAAATATTAGAAAATGAAGAGAGTGCGGCGGTAAGTCTTGATCGCTGGAAAACACATCTTGAAAAATTTGGGCTAGGGGACTATCTAGGTTATGACCTGCCAATTGGAAAAAAAGGTTTTATCCCTGGTAGTGACTACTATAACCGTTGGTATCAAAAAGGACGGTGGGGACCTTCGACAGTAATTTCTAATGCAATTGGTCAAGGGGAGATCTTGACCACCCCGATTCAAATGGCAAATTTTACTGCTGCAATTGCAAATAGAGGTTATTATATCAAACCCCATTTTAGAAAAATTAAAGACAAAAAAATTAAAGACTCTCTTTATCCTAAAAATTTTACCTTAATAGAAGCGCGTCATTTTGAGACCGTCATTGAAGGAATGGAACAGGTTGTTGAAAAAGGGACCGCTCGGGTTGCCAAAATACCGGGCATAGCTGTTTGTGGTAAAACTGGAACGGCAGAAAATTTTATTCGCCTCAATGGAGAAAAAACCCAGCTTACTGATCATTCTATTTTTGTTGCTTTTGCACCGAAAGAAGATCCTAAAATAGCGCTTGCTGTTTTTGTAGAAAATGGCTATTGGGGGGCGCGTTGGGCAGCTCCCATCGCGAGTTTAATGATAGAAAAATATTTAAATGGAACCGTTAAAAGAAGCTGGCTTGAAGACAGAATGATCAATGGCAGCCTTATGACCGAATATATGAAACCTCTTTCAGGAATGCCTTTCGAGATCAATGAATAATTCTCTTCTGTACCGTCTAGATTGGATCAGTCTGCTTATTTATCTTTTATTAGTAGATTTTGGTTTACTCAATATCTATTCCTCAACCTTTCAAGAATTTGGTCTTGCTTTTTCAGACCTCTCCGCAAACTCTGGAAAACAATTTTGGATTTTTATTGCTTGCCTATTTGTTATGCCTATAGTACTCTATCTGAAGTCCAATTTCTTTGAGCATTTTTCCTATCTCTTTTATGCACTTTCAATAGTGGGCCTTATTGGACTTTTTATTTTTGGTCAAAAAATAGCGGGCGCTACCTCTTGGTATAGTATTGGGGGGTTTGGTTTACAGCCTGCAGAATTTGCGAAAATCACTACTGCATTAGTCCTTTCCAAATTTCTAAATGGAATTCAAAAAGACATTAGCAAACGTAACGATTTTTTAAAAGTTCTTTTTTTCATCCTATTGCCCGTATTTTTAATTCTTCTTCAACCAGATGCTGGCTCCGCACTGGTCTTTTTTGCACTATTCTTTGTCCTCTTCCGCGAGGGCTTGCATCTAAAATGGTTATTTCTAGCACTTGGTATATTAGCAGTCTTTCTCGCCACCCTCCTCTTTAAACCTTTGATTGTATGTGCTGCATGCGTTTTTATTTTATTTACTGCCTTACTCCTAGGGAGAAAAAGAAGAAGAAAAATAAATCCACGACTTTATATAATAATGGGGGTGAGCTGTATCGCTTTCAGCTATTCTGTAGACTTTATTTTTAATTCTGTTTTTGAACAACGCCACCGTGACCGTTTCAATATCATTCTGGGTTTAGAAACAGATACTAGGGGAATCGGTTACAATATAAATCAATCAAAAATTGCAATTGGCTCTGGAGGTTTTTCTGGAAAAGGATTTTTAAATGGTACCCAAACAAAAGGAGGTTTTGTCCCAGAGCAACACACAGATTACATCTTCAGTACAATAGGAGAAGAGTGGGGATTTTTAGGGAGTAGTTGTGTCATTCTTCTTTTTACGCTCTTTATTTTCAGAATTATCTACCGTGCTGAAAAACAAACCAGTGCCTTTAGGCGGATCTACTCATATGCTTTTGCCAGTATTTTATATTTCCATTTTTTTATCAATATTGGAATGACTTTAGGATTAGTGCCAACTATAGGTATTCCCTTACCCTTTATCAGCTATGGCGGGTCAAGCCTTATGGCTTTTAGTTTGATGTTTTTTATCTATTTAAATTTAGATTCTAACCGCCTAACTTAAGTCAGTTTCGTACGTCTAGGAGGTCTCTTAGACTATTACCTAGGGTCATAAAAGCTAAAACAAGGATCATAATAGCCATGCCTGGAAGCAAGGCTAAATAGGGCTTGCCTAAAAGTAAATACCTAAAATGGTCTTTGACCATACCCCCCCAGCTCGGCATTGGAGGTTGCGCTCCAACCCCTAAAAAACTAAGCCCGCTTTCCATCAAAATGGCACTGGCAAAATTAGCTGCTGAAATAACAATTAAAGGAGGAACCACTAAGGGTAGTATGTGCGTTGTTAGAACTTTAAGATTTGGAAAACCCAGCACGCTACTCGCTTGTATAAAGAGTGCTTCTTTTATTGATAGTACCTGACCTCGAACTAAGCGCGCTACTTCTACCCACATGGTAAGTCCTACCGCAACAAAAACTTGCCAGTACCCACGTCCAAGGGCCAAAGTAATAGCGATGACCATTAAGAGTGTAGGTACTGACCAGACAATATTTATTAGCCATAGCACCAGCCGATCAATCCACCCTCCATAATACCCCGCTAGTGCCCCTAAAACCACCCCTATAAAAAGTGAAATAAAAACAGCCACAAAGCCAATAGATATTGAAATTCGAGAACCTATGAGTAACCGACTGAGTAAATCTCTCCCATATTTATCTGTGCCAAGGATAAACCGCTTTTTATAAACAAATTGATCCTTAATTTGGTCTTTTGTCATGCCCTTAGGAAATTGATCCAAACTGATTTTTTCAAAATAAGTTGTTGCATTCCCATATCTTTTAAACTCCAAAAAGTCATCATGCCATTTTAAGCTACTTACAGGTATTTCTTCATTGGCGTTATCAGCTCCCCAAAATAAAGAATAGGTACTCTTGTCTGAGGATCGGGGAAGAAGGAGAAGCTGGCAGCTAAATCCAGGTGGTTTTGAATGAATTGAGAGGTGCATCTGGTTGGCATATTTTGTTTTATCTGGCGCCAAGACATAGGCAAATAAAGCTAAAAAAGCCACCATAAGGATAAAAAATGCACTGACTAGGGCCCATGCATCTTTTTTAAACCCTTTAAAAAAGCGTTTGAAATTCAAGTGGTATTAGTTTGAATCTTTGACTTCAGCAATAGGTTTTTCACTCCCTAGTTGCGTACTAAGGTCTTTGAGAATCTCAACTGCTTCAGAAATATAGGGATCTTTTTTTAATGACTTCTCCCAGCGTTCTCTTTTCTCTTTTAAGTCCTCATTGGGAGGGGCTGTAGCCGCTGCCTCTGGAAGCCACTGAAATTCAAGATTTGATTCAAATTCTGAAAGTTTTTCAAAGCGCTCTGCATATTTTTTGTCTGAATCTCTTTTATTCGTATAAGATTCATAATCAAGAAAATAACGCGTATCGTCTTGTTGAGTTTTTATCCAACTCGCTTGCTCCTCGATAAGTGCAACAAATGAATTTTCTTCTAAGCGCTGTTTGCTGCGCTCTACAGTATAAGCAAAAGAATTAAATTCAGATAATGGCGTATAGGAAGCGGGCGTAATTCGGTCCCAAGAAAGTGGGTTGTCTTGATCTTTTTCTCCCATCTCTACTTCTGCATAGCGATCAGGAAAAACAATATCGCTTTTCACCCCTTCTAACTGTGTTGATAAGCCATTGATTCTGTAAAATTTATCCGTTGTGACTTTGAGCGCTCCCAAATCACCATAGGTCCCACCAGAAATCATCCGATTCAGATCAATCACATTTTGAACAGTCCCTTTTCCAAAAGTCTGTTTACTCCCCAAAATAATGGCGCGATTATAATCTTGTAGTGCTGCAGCTAGAATTTCTGAGGCTGAAGCAGAAAATTCATTCACCAATACCACCAAAGGGCCGTCCCAAATAATACTGGGATCTGTATCTTTTAAAACCTCTTTTCTGCCTCCTGTACTTTTAACTTGTACCACAGGTCCTTCATCAATAAAATAACCTGTCATATCAACTACTGTTTTTAAAGAACCTCCTCCGTTATTTCTCAAATCAAGAATTATCCCTTTTACCTTATTTTTTTTGAGCTGTTCTAATTCTTTTTTTACATCAGTTGCTGCATTACGCTGATTGTAATCTTGAAAATTGATGTAAAATTTGGGCAGTTCGATTAAGCCATATACCCCAGATTGATCTCTAATCAGAGAGGAACGCGCATAGGTTTCTTCAAGTTCAACTACATCCCGTGTCACTGTCACTACCTCTATAGTACCATCTACTCTTTTAACTGTTAGATAAACATTTGTCCCTTTGGGGCCTTTAATGAGTTTGACTGCATCGTCAAGCACCATACCTGATATATCTACTGGTTCCTCATCCTCTTGCCCTACTTTTAAAATAGCATCCCCTACTTCTAATAATTCGTCTCTCCAAACAGGACCTCCAGAAATTACTTCTACAATCTTGACTTGTTGATTTCTCTTACTTAATCGGGCACCGATTCCTTCGAATTTCCCCGACATACTGGTATCAAATCGATCTTTGTCAGAGGGGGCTAAATAAAAAGTGTGCGGGTCAAATTGAACGACAATTGAATTAATATAAATTGAAAACCAATCTTTACGCTTGAGTTCTTGATAATTTTCAAAGAAATAGGTCATATTTTCTTTGATATCCGCTCTGGCTTGAGCCTCTAAAGCTTGATCTGAACTCAGAACAAAAGTAGAGTCTTTTGCTGCCTGTTTTAATTCATCGTCTTTTTTAGAAGTGAAATTTTGTAAAGCATTTAATTTGAATCGCTTTCTCCATATCTGCTTTAATTCCAAGAGACTATTCGCATAAGTAGCTTTTTCAAAATCCAAATTGATTTCTTCTTTTTTTGAAAAGTCGAAGGGCTGCTCAAGAAGTTCCTGATAAAAACCTTCAACCTGATCCATTCGTTCAACTAGTTTCATATAGGTTAAATCAAAAAAACGCAATTCGGCATTTTTAATTTGATCATCTATCTCGTACTTGAAAGATTCAAAACTATTGATGTCTGCTTGAAGGAAAAAACGACGTTGTCCGTCTAAATTATTCAAATAGTCTTCATAAACCTCTTCTGAAAAATTATCATCCAGCTCCTTTGGACTATAATGTCCCCGTTCAAGTACATAGGATATAATTTCTATTAGAAGTTTGTCTTTATTGGGGTCTTCGTTTTTTAAATTAAAACCAAAAACTAAACCACTCGCAAGAATGAGCCCAGAAAGCCAAATAAATGATCGCATAGGTAATCGTTTTATTTTCACAGCTTTTAAAGGTAATGATTATTCGTATTAATTGTGTTAATAATCTTTTAAAACCAGAACAGACAAAAGATTGCTTACCTTAGCAATTTAGGATTCGTATGAAAAAAAAGCCTTTAATTTTAGTCACCAATGACGACGGGATTACAGCACCTGGAATTCGTAATCTGATTGAACTCATGAATGAAATGGGTGAGGTTGTTGTTGTTGCGCCAGACAGTCCGCAATCTGCTATGGGTCACGCAATAACGATTAATTCTACCTTACACTGTGAAAAGATTAAAGTGACAGACGGACCTCAGCTTGAATACAGTTGCTCAGGAACTCCTGCTGACTGTGTAAAATTAGCGGTCAATGAACTTTTAGATCGTAAACCAGACCTCTGCGTTTCTGGAATCAACCACGGCTCAAATTCATCTATTAATGTAATTTATTCAGGCACGATGAGTGCCGCTGTAGAAGCAGGCATAGAAGGAATTCCCGCCATTGGTTTTTCGCTCTTAGACTTTAATTGGAATGCAGATTTCAAACCACTTAGAAACTATATCCAGCAAATTACACGAGAAGCCTTAAAAAATGGCATTCCAAAAGATGTGGTTTTAAATGTAAACTTCCCCAAACTAAAAGAAAAAGACATTAAAGGCATCAAAATCTGTAGGCAAGCAAAAGCCTCTTGGGTAGAAGAATTTGATAAGAGAACAAATCCTATGGGTAGAGAATATTATTGGCTTACGGGAACTTTTATCAATGAAGACAAAGGAGAAGATACAGATGAATGGGCCTTAAAAGAGGGTTATATTTCTATTGTACCAACCCAATTTGACCTTACTGCACACCACAGTATTCAACAATTAAATACATGGAATTTATAAAAGACAAATATTTCTTCTGGGGCATAATTGCAGGTTTACTCTGGACCAGTTTTGGAGTGATCATACTGGTATTTTTACTTTCAGATGCAACAATGGAAGCTACATTTTCCTATCTATATGAACAAAGGCGACTCGGTGGGCTTATTTCAATGGCGGCCTTAATTAATCTTCCTATTTTTTTTATTGCCCTACGAAAAAATAAATTCCCATTTGCTGCAGGGATCGTTGCCATATCGATTGTCACTGTAATTTTTATTGCGCTTTTAAAACTCAATTAAAACACTTTTCAAGTGAAATATTACCTAATTTCTGGAGAAGTATCAGGTGATTTACACGGGTCAAAAGTAATTAAGGCTTTAAAAAAAGTAGATTCGCATGCCCAATTTAGAGCCTGGGGAGGCGAATTGATGAAAAAAGAAGGGGCTGTTTTGGTCAAGCATATTAAAGATTTGGCCTTTATGGGTTTTTGGGAAGTCTTTCTTCATTTACCCTCAATTTTAAAGAACCTATCGCATTGTAAAAAAGACATTTTAGCCTATCAACCTGATGTTATTATTTATATTGATTATCCAGGGTTTAATTTAAGAATCGCTGAATGGGCAAAAAAACATCATTTTAAAAACCACTACTATATTAGTCCGCAAGTATGGGCCTGGAAAGAAAATAGAGTGCAAAAAATAAAACACGCTTTAGACGCGCTTTATGTGATACTTCCTTTTGAAAAAACGTTTTACGAAAAAAAACACAACCACAGCGTTCATTATGTAGGACATCCTTTAATAGAGTCGATCCCCAACTACCCCAAAGACCCAGATTTTCTTAAAAAACACAAGCTTTCTACTTCAAAACCCATAGTGGCCCTTCTTCCGGGAAGTCGATCTCAAGAAATTAAAAAAATGCTGCCTCTTTTTATCGAAGTTGCTCAGCATTTTCCAGATTATCAATTTGTGGTTGCGGCACTTAATACGATTCCCAAAAATACATATCAAAGTCTCGTCAAAAATACCTCTGTAAAATTGGCTTATGAGGCTACTTATGACTTATTACAGCATAGTAAAGCAGCACTTGTAACAAGTGGGACAGCAACTTTAGAGACCGCTCTTTTTAATATTCCTCAACTGGTCTGTTATAAAACGAGTACCCTTACTTACTGGATTGCCAGCATGATTATTAAACTAAAATATATCTCTTTAGTCAACCTTATATTAGACCAAAGGGCACTCCCAGAATTTATTCAAAGAGAGTGTACTCCCAATAACCTCATTAAAGAATTAAAAAATCTACTTCAAACTGAAAATAAATCACAAAAGGATCTTTCTAAAAAACTAGAAATGGCTTTAGGAACCTCAAAAGCCAGTAGAGAGGTAGCACAATATATTTATAAGGCCATTCACTAAAGAATTTCTTATTTAAGCTTGTAAATTAGGGGAATGAAACTGCCCCATTCACCGCTTCTACTCCCTGTTTGTCTTTTTACGATAGGCGCTAGCCTCCATCGTTTGCTCCCCTTTTCATTAAGCGGCCTCTTTATTTGTGGTATTGTACTGCTCGGGTTTCTTGTATTTCTTTATTTTTTTAAAATTTTACCAAAGCTCCAATTAGCACTTCTTTATTTTGGCTTTTTCCTTTTGGGGTATTATTTATTTTAAGACCTACTACCAGCCTTTTGAGTCACATTACCTGAATGAATATGACAGTGCCAAGAAAATGAAAGAAATTGAGCTTGTCCGTGTATTGTCAAGCACTTCTTTTTCTAATAACTATCTCGGTAAATTAATTCGCTCTGGCGGTCAGGCGGCCAGTGGCAAGCTTTTGATAAGACAAGCTAAAGATTCCCTGACTAAAGCGTGGCCCATTGGCACTAGATTCCATACTTCTCAAGAAAGTAAGCCCTTAAGAGGGCCCTTAAACCCTGGACAGTTTTCTTATAAAGAATACCTCATTAATCAAAAAATTTATCATCAAATCAACCTTAGTACGCGCAATGTAAGCCTTGTCAAAAGCACAAGCCCAAATTTAAATCAAACGAAGCTCAATTTTAAAAGAACCGTATTTGGGAAGATCAAGTCTTCAGGGCTCAATCCGCAAAGCCAAGGCATGCTCAAACCATTTCTTTTTGCAGAAAGAAAAGCATTAGACCCTAAACTAATTGAGGACTACACACATGCAGGAGTCATTCATTTTTTGGCACTTTCCGGTTTGCATATTGGATTACTTGTCGGTTTTTTAATGCTACTGTTCAGTCCCCTAGTCAGACTCAAATATGGAAAAACATTAAGAACCTTTTTTGTTCTTTTAGTACTCTGGACATTTGCTTACCTCATTGATTTCCCTCCCTCAGTGACGCGGGCCGTCACATTATTTAGTTTTATTATAATTGGAAAATCTATCGCTTTTGGTCGGGCAACTTTTCATTATACAGTTCTTTCTTTTCTCATTTTACTTTTATGTTATCCTCCATTTTTAAAGTCTATTGGGTTTCAGTTGAGCTATTTAGCTGTAATAGGAATTTTAATAATTCATCCCTTAATTAATTCTATTTGGACTCCCCGCCAAATTATTCTTAAACGTATATGGGAATGGACAAGTGTATGTCTAGCTGCATAACTGGCAGTAAGTCCCGTAAGTATCTATTATTTTCATCAGTTTCCCAGTCTTTTTTTATTGAGTAATCTAATGGTCATTTCTTTTTTTGGATTTTTTTTAATCTTCTGTGTAGTAACGCTCGTACTGTTGGGGATAAACTGCCTGCCTAAAATACTGGCTGTGCTTTTTGATAAAACAACAATACTGCTCAATAGTGGGGTAGGTTGGGTCGCTGACCAAGAAGCTTTTCTTTTTAAATCAATTTATTTTAGTTTGAGCACCTCCTTATTGCTATATAGCTTATTGCTAGGGATCGTACTTTGGGTATATGACCGGAAAATTAAAAAGCTAGGGGCGGTTGCTTTTATTGTTATGGGCTTACTTCTCAATCGATTTTTTGCGTATCAAGCTGCTGCTCAAGAAAATTCATTTTGGGTTTTTCACAAGTATAATGCTTCTCTGATGGGGCATCAGTTAGGTCTCGATTTCTACTACTTTTCTTCATCTCCAAAAGAGACGCAGCCACTACTTGAGGATTTCTTAAATTCAAAGCTAGTCACTAGTGCCCAAGCGATAACACTTCAAAATTTTTTTCAATCTGAAGGATTGCGTATCCTTATCATTGATCGAGAGGCTCCCTATAGTCAAATTGAATTTGATCCTCAATACCTCATTCTTCGAAATAATCCTCCCATTAATCTTGAACGCATACTTGCTACCTACAGTCCTAAACAAATTATAGCAGATGGATCAAATAGTCCTTGGTTTATTGAAAAGTGGGAACAAACCTGTTTAGAGAAAGGCTATAATTATTATGCTTTACACGCTAGGGGTGCATTAAAAATTACCCCCTAAATTTTGGACGAAATGCTTTTCGGTAGTTTTCAAAGTCTTCGGGTTTTGAAAAAACTTGGTAATCCCCCTGTTTAATCATTTTCAAATAGAGTTCTAGCTGTTGGGGTTTTTGATACCCCACTACAGGCATTATTGGATCTCCCTGCTCACTAAAGAAAACGACTGTAGGATATCCTTTTACTCCCAAAAAGCGTGTAAACTGATGTGTTGCATTTCTTCCTTTACGATTGGGATCAAAATTGGGATTTGTAAATGTTTGATCAAAAAAATCAATTTGCTCTTGCCCCTCGGCATTAAATTTTACCGCGTAATAATGGGTGCTTATATATCGGGAAACATCAGGGTTTTGAAACGTATTTTTATCTAATAACTTACAGGGGCCACACCAATCTGTATAGACATCCATGAAGATTTTTTTTGGCTCTTTTTTTTGGGCCTCTAAGGCTTCCGCAAAACTCATCCACTGAATTTTCTGAGCGATAAGGGTTTGACTGCCTACGGATAAAACAAAAAACAGGAGGATAAATTTTTTCATAGACTAATTTGATACCATTTTAAGGTCAAAATTACATTTTATTTTTCTACTACTAAATCTTCCGCGCCATGGGCCAGTCGTTTAAGTGGTTTTAGTAAAAGGATGACCAATACACCGATAAGTGTACAGAAAATAAAGATGCCTGTAAAAATCTCTTTTTCGCCTGCTGTTTCAGCAAAACCTCCAATACTCGCAGCTAATTTATTTCCAAGTCCAGTTGCTGCCCAGTAGAGCCCCATAATTGAGGCCGCGTATTTTACAGGCGCCAGTTTAGTGATATAAGAAAGTGAAACCGGTGAAGCACAAAGTTCTCCTATCGTGTGAAATAAATAGGCCAAAACAAGCCAATACATGGCTGACTTACCTAAAAGCTCGTACTCTGCAGCAGCAAAGCGCATAAATAAAAAGCCCCACCCCATAATAATAATTCCAATTGCAATTTTATAGAGGGAAGATGCTTCTTTTCCTTTTAATTTTATTTTCATCCAAAAAGCACCAACACTTACAGCAAGAGTGATAATAAAAAACGAATTTAAAGACTGAAACCAAGAAGCTGGGATTTCAATACCCAGTAGCATCCGTTCTGTTTTCTGTTTGGCATATAGGTTCATAAGACCTCCCGCCTGCTCAAAAGCGCCCCAGAAAATAATAATCAGTAAAAATGAAATTAATAAAACCTTAACTCGGTCTTTTTCAATAGCGGTAAGTTTTTTTGTTATGAATTTATTTTCTGGATGGGAGGCTTTTCCGATAAAATCTCCTACTCCCACTAAATATTTTTGTCCATAAATATAAGTGATTTGCCCAAAAAGCATTCCAATAGCTGCGAGGCCAAAACCATAATGCCAATTGTAGGTTTCACCCACCCATCCACATAAAAGTGGCGCAGTAAAGCCCCCAATATTTATCCCCATATAGAAGATATAAAACCCTAAATCTCTTCGCTCATCTCCAGCTGGGTAAAGCCCTCCTACCATAGAGGAAATATTGGGTTTTAAACCGCCCACACCAAGGATGACAAATAAACAGCCCAAATAAAAACTAAATTCAGTATCAAAAGCCAAAATAGTATGTCCGATACACAGTAATGCCCCTCCCAGTAAAACGGTTTTCTTTTGGCCCAATAAATTATCTGCTATCCATCCTCCTGGAACCGAGGCCAAATAAACAAGCATCGTATACCAGCCATAAAGTGCAATGGCCTCCGCATTGGTCCAGCCAAAACCTGGATTGTCTCCTTGTGTTTTTGCTACTAAAAAGAGTGTAAATAGCGCGCGCATTCCGTAGTAGGAAAAACGCTCCCAAAGTTCTGTGAAAAAAAGGACATAGAGCCCTGGTGGGTGTCCAAAAAGGGTTTTTGTAGTAGCTGTAGAAGTTGCTTGTGTCATTGTATAGTCTATAAATTATCGTAAATAAATTGTGTCATCTTAGCATAGAGGTGTTTACGGGTATTGCCTCCATATATGCCGTGATTTTTATCTGGGTAAATCATCCATTCAAACTGTTTGTCCGCTTGAATAAGCGCTTCAACCATCCGCATCGTATTTTGTAGATGAACATTATCATCTGCTGAGCCGTGAATAATTAAAATCTTCCCTTTAAGTTGGTCTGCATAATTTATTGGAGAATTTAAATCATATCCATCGGGATTTTCTTGAGGGGTACGCAAAAAACGCTCTGTATAGATGGTGTCATAGAAGCGCCAATTGGTAACCGGTGCTACAGCTATAGCCATAGAAAAAGTATCATTCCCCGTCAGTAAACAATGTGCAGCCATATGTCCACCAAAGCTCCAGCCCCAAATTCCAATTCGATTCTGATCGATATATGGCAAATTTCCGAGTTGTTTCGCTGCAGCAATTTGATCTAAAGCTTCGTATTTGACTAAATTTAAATAAGTGCTTTTTTTAAATTTTGCGCCCTTAAAGCCTGTTCCACGTCCATCGATACAAGCGATGATATAACCCTCATTGGCCAAGCTCTTATGCCACAATAGACGCTCATCGCCCCAACGATTGGCAACCTGTTGGGAGCCAGGTCCAGAATATTGAAAGAGTAATAAGGGATAGACTTTGTTGGGATCAAAATCAGCAGGCTTTAGCATCCACATATTAAGCGCTTCTCCATTGACAGCAAGTGTAGAAAATTCCCGCTTTGAAAATCCAAATTTATCGAGTCGCTCTTGAAGTGCTCCGTTATTGAGTATGGGTCTGATTAGGCGATTCGTTCGCGTTTCTACAAGCGCAAATTCAGGGGGCGTTTCTTCATTTGAAAAAGAGTGAATATAGTAGCTCCCCTCTGCACTAAATGCAGCACCATTTGTCCCTGGCGCTCCCTGAAGAAGCTTTTTATTTTTTCCATTGAGACGAATGGAGTAAACCTTTCGTTCTGTACTCTCTCCCTCAACTGACTGATAGTATAATTCTTTGCGCTTCGGATTAATCCCATATAATTCCGTAACCTCCCAAAGTCCTTTGGTAAGCTGCTGGATGAAGTTACCTTGCGCATCATAATGGTAAATGTGATTGTATCCATCTCGTTCACTGGTCCAAAGGAAACTGTCATCTTCTAAAAACATAAGATTATCATGAATACTTACATAAGTATCCTCTTTTTCTTCCAAGAGGAGCTGTAATTTTTTAGCAGAGGTATTCCAGCGCCACAGTTTAAGGTGATTTTGATGTCGGTTTAGTGTCTGTATGATTAAAGAATTTGGACCACCCCCAAATTTAATTCGTGGGATATAGTAGGGGTTTTTATTTTCAAAAGAGACTTTGGTTTTTTGAAAAGATTGGGTGTCCAGCACAAATAATTCAATGGTGGCATTTTCCTCCCCTGCTTTAGGATAGCGAAACATGTAAGGAAATTGATACAAGTCCGTACCGTAAATATCCATTGAAAAAACAGGAACTTTAGATTCATCAAACCGCATATAGGCCAATTCTTTAGAATCAGCACTCCAATCAAAAGCACGAACGAAACCAAATTCTTCTTCATAGACCCAATCTGTAATCCCATTTATTATTTGATAATTCCCGTCAAAAGTAAGCTGGGTGGTTCGTGAAGTAGTCAAGTCTTTAAGATAAAGATTGCGTTGAAAAACATAGGCGATTTTTGAGGCATCAGGCGAGAATAAGGGGGCTTGAATTTTTTGATCTCTTACTTTTTCTAATGCTTGAGTTTGACGATTATACACCCAATAATAGGCTAATTTTGACCTTCTGTAAATAGGCATTGCCTCAGTTTCAAAAAGTATTTTTTCCTCATTTTTTGAAAAATGATAGTCTGTAAAACGTTGAATTTGCTCATAGTGCTGTGAATCAGCCAAAAGTGTTTTTTTATCGGGTTCTGCGTAATAGTATTGAACCAGTTGATTTCCATTTTTTTGTAAATTTTCTTCTAAAAGCGTATAAGACTGCCCATCTTTTAAAGAACGAATAGACTCCATGCGGGCTGCACTGTAAGTGCCACTCCATAAACTATCAAGAGAAAGTATTTCTTGAGCATATAGTTCAAAATTTGAAGTCATGCTGCATGCCACTAGATAAATTAATATACCTGTTAATAATGATTTGCCCAAACGAGGGTGCCCTCCCTGAGGGGTGATATAGGAATCTTTCAAGATTTTGTAATTTGTTTCACAGGCAATTTAAAAAAAATGAAAGGATTCTTAATTTTTAGAGGGGGTCAAAATCAGTATCTTTATACAAAAAAGAATGAGCCAACGAATTGAGGGGTTTTCTAAATTGACCAAAACCGAAAAAATCGATTGGATTACACAAACGCATTTTAAAAATCCAGAAAAGGCAAAAGCCCTCTTAACCCAATATTGGAATTCAGATACAGGACTGCAAAATAGACATGATGAGTTTATTGAAAATACACTCAGTAATTTCTATATGTCTCTTGGAGCTGCTCCCAACTTTCTTATCAATGGAGCGCTCTATACGCTGCCAATGGTGACAGAAGAAAGTTCTGTAGTCGCTGCCGCTTCAAATGCAGCGAAATTTTGGCTTTCAAGGGGCGGTTTCCAAACCCAAATTATCAATACCTTGAAAGTAGGTCAAATTCATTTTCTATTTGAGGGTGATCCTCAATTACTCAATGCTTTTTTTGAAAAAAACAAAGCCGCACTTTTAGAATCTACTCACGCTTTTGCTCAAAATATGAAGGCACGAGGAGGGGGGATACAAAGTATCGCACTTCGAGACAAGACCGCACTAATGCCTCACTATTATCAACTGCATTTGCATTTTAAAACAGCTGATGCCATGGGTGCAAACTTTATAAACTCTTGTTTGGAGACTATAGCGACAGAAATGGAACAGCTGGCTGAAAAAGAGTTTAAAGCAAAGGAACTAGAGGTCGTAATGAGTATACTCTCAAATTATGTTCCTGACTGTCTGGTTCGTGCTGCGGTGCAGTGTCCTGTTTCTGAGTTAAGTCCTGAAAAAGGATGGACAGGTGAAGCCTTTGCCAACAAAATTGTCGAAGCAGTTACTATTGCTAAAAAAGAGCCTTATCGTGCAGTGACACACAATAAAGGGATTATGAATGGTGTGGATGCACTCATCTTGGCTACAGGCAATGATTTTAGAGCTGTAGAAGCTGGCGTTCATGCTTATGCCGCAAAAGAGGGGCAATATACTTCTTTAAGTGAGGCTTGGATTAAAGAGGGCCTTTTTCATATGGAACTTACCTTACCCTTGGCCTTGGGGACAGTTGGTGGTTTAACTAAATTACATCCCATGGTTCAATGGAACCTCGAACTATTAGGAAATCCGAGTGCTGAAAAATTAATGCAACTCTGTGCAGCTGCAGGGCTTGCTCAAAATTTTGCTGCCCTTCGCTCCTTAGTAACTTCAGGGATTCAAAAGGGGCATATGAAAATGCATCTACTCAATATTCTGAATCAGTTAGGAGCCACAGCAAATCAGAAAGAAGCCGCTTTAAATTATTTTAAAAAGCATACAGTCAGTGTGCAAGCTGTTGGTGCATTCTTAAAGAATAAAAATACTTAGAATGAGCTCATTTTACAGCCACGGCAAATTACTACTCACAGGAGAATATGCTGTTTTAAAAGGAGCTAAAGCTTTAGCAGTGCCTTGTAAATTGGGCCAATTCTTGACTTATAAAGAGAAAGAACAAACTACCTTATACTGGAAAAGTTTGGATTCCAATGGCCGGGTCTGGTTTGAAGCGAAATTCGATATTGTCACCCTCCAATTACAGCATACCTCAGCAGATGAAATATGGGAAAATCTTTTAAAATTACTTCGTGCCACCAAACAACTCAATCCCCAATTTTTAAAACAAGGAGGAACAGTAGAAACAAAGCTTGAATTTAAACGTTCATGGGGCTTAGGCAGTTCATCTACCTTAGTATCCGCACTTTCACTCTGGGCCAAAGTTGACCCCTATCTGCTCCTAGAAATGAGTTTTGGAGGTAGTGGTTATGATATTGCCTGCGCACAAGCCAAGGGTCCTCTAATCTACAGCCGCATAAATAAAATACCCGAAGTAGAAACTGTAAGCCTTTCCTACCCTTTTATCGATCAGTTGTATTTTGTTTATCTCAATAAAAAAAGAGACAGTCAAGAGGCGGTTGCTCGATTCGACAAGAGTGCTTTAACCAGATCACATATTCAAAAAATCAGTATGCTTACCGCCAAAATCTTGGCCGCTAAAAAGCAAAGTGAATTTAATACACTCTTACAAATTCATGAAGAAACCCTTGCAGAATTATTAAATCAAAAACCCATCCAAGAATCTTTATTTTCAGATTTTAAGGGGGTAATAAAAAGCTTAGGTGCTTGGGGTGGTGATTTTGTTTTGGCTTCTGCAAATCATAATCCGATCGACTATTTCACACAGAAAGGCTATCGGGTTGTAATTCCATTTAAAGAAATGGTGCTCTAAATCCCTGCTTACCCTTTTCGGTAAAAATTAAGTGTCTGTCCATCAATTACAGCAGCTATCTTTTCTTTAGTACATACTGCTACAAACAGATCATCTTCTTTTTGAAATTTTAATAGATTGTTTTCTTTTGAATAAACAGCAGAAAAAGCACGTATTTCTTCTTGTTGGTCTTTATATTTAACCCACCCTTCTACAAAATTAACTGCGGCGAAGCGCAGCAAATAATAGGCCGCATTTGACTCGCGTGTAGTCTCGCAAATCCAAACAGTATTGGCTAATTCTCTGCTTGAATTGATCTTTTTTGATTTGTTTTTGAAGAATTTCATGCACTTTTTTTGAGTTGAAATCAAAATCCATGCCAAAAAAAAGCCCCTAGTGACTAGGGGCCTTAGTTAAGCTTGATACGAAGTAATAAGGTCTAATAATATAACGCTCTATTGTCCTCAATAGCAGCATTAGATTCGAGAGCAACAAAAATATTTTCAAGTAGTCTAAAGCTCGCATCACGAAGATACTCTCTGCTGTATTGGAGGTAGTCCTCAAGGGGCTCTGCCTCATTTTTCTTAAGCACTTTAATTTTGTACATTCCTCTTTCACCTTGAATTAAGCCAGAGACCGCGCCCTCTTCCATTGTAAATGCGGCACCAACTACATAAGGCTCATTTCCTGCTCCAACTAGAGTTGGATTTTTTTGGTTAATTGCTGAGGCTGTTTCAAGCGTAAATGCTTCATTTTCAGCAAGGGTCTCCAGGGTTTCATTTGAATATTGCTTTTCAATTAAAGCCGCTTTTTTGTCCTGAAGTATTTTATTTTTTACTTCAGCCCCTACCTCATCTATAGATGCTAATCCTTTTTTATTTGTAGCTGTAAGCTGAACTACCGCATAGCCTCCACTACTCAAAGTAAATCTTTGTACATCGCCAATGCGAGTCTCATCGTCAAATGCCCATCGCACGATTTGTCGTTGATTAAATAACCCAGGAAGATTTTCTTCTAAGGCTGTAATATGTTTTACTGGACGTACAGTATATTGATATTTTTCAGCACTTCCGATAAAATCTGAAGCATCTATACTTTCAATTTCAAATTCAGTAGCTTTTCTAAAAACTTCATTTGCAGTCTCGTCTGAAGCAACGGCTTCATTCGCCACATCCGCAATCATCGCTAAATCATCTTTGTCTGTAACTTTTATAATATGGAATCCAAATTCTGTTTCAACTAAACCAATTCTTCCTACTCTATTTTCATTTACAAAGTCAAAAAACGGTTCGGCCATCTGCCCTTCTTGGAAAAATCCTAAATCTCCACCCCTTGTTTTAGTGGGTCCATCAGAATATTCACGGGCGAGTCCCTCAAAGTCAGCCCCACTTCTTCTTGCGAGACGCAATACACGATTGGCTTCTCTTTTTGCCTCAGCTTTAGAGCGTGTGACAGTAGAGGGCGCTCTGGTAGCACCTTCAAAGGCGATTAAAATATGACTTGCTCTCAAGGAAGCCTCCTCTTTACGATCTAGTAGTCTAGAGATTTTAAAATAATTTCCATCTCTATAGGGACCAAAAACTTCTCCTACTTCTAATCCAAATAAGATATCCGCATACTCATTATTAAATTCTCCTCTAGGGCGATAGATAGAATCAAAAGGAATCTCTGAATAACGGTCTACAAAATCTATAATATTTTCTGCAGTCCTAAAACCTTGAATCGTATCGGTAAGCTTGGATACATCATTATAGGCTATTTGCTCATCTTTTAATCCTTCAAGTCTTAATCTAATAGCCGCTAAATCGTCTTCGGTTGGGCTTTCATCAAAAAGGACATATTGTAAATTACGACTTGCTGATCGCTCATAGGCTTTTTCGTGGCTTTTGATGTATTGTTTAACTTCTGCATCTGAAACAGACACTAGACTATCAGGGATTTCATTAAAAGGGATTTGGAGGTATTCGATATTGATATTGTCATTTTCAAAATGATAAAGCGTTCTAGCTTCAGCTTCTGTCATTCCTCCACTAGACTTAATCAAGTCGAGGTAAATTCTTTGTTTCGCTACATTGATAATGCTTTGCTCTTGGGCTTTCCAATTCTCATAAGCTGCAGGCTCCTGCACTCTCAATTGAGCTATATAATCTGTAAAAATTCCAAAATCAAAAAAACCTGCTTCATTTTGAAAGTTAGGATTATTTATGACCGCTTCATCTGAAGAAATAATCTGTTCCAGCTGGTCTTTTCCCGCATCGATACCCAGTTTTTCAAATTCTTGGTTAAAAATCGTATTTCGTAGGGCTTGATTCCAAACTAGATTAACAGATTGTAGTGTAGAGTAGTTATAGGTCCGCTCTGTTTGCTCCACCATTTGGCGAAAGAAAGTTAAATCAATTTCTTCATCATTTACCACAGCGATAGGATCTGTAGGTCCACTATTTGCTGAATTTCCATCGAAAACCCCTGAGATTACAAATGCAAATAACGCCATCCCAATTACTAAAATTAAGAAGATGGATCGCTGTCTAATTTTTCCTAAAATAGCCATAATTGCTCATTTTTGATAGTTTGCGAAAATAAGCTATTCCTGTGAATTAAGAAAGTCTCTCTACTTAAATATCTACAGTATGTACATCATACTGGGAAGAATTAGTCATTTTCTAATTTTGTGAGAATAATTTGTTCAATTTTTTTTGCAGAAACTTTTTTAATTTCCAGAAGATAAGGGGGCAGTTCTATTTTTTCTCCCTTTTCAGGGATTTCCTCAATGGTGTAGGCTATCAGCCCTCCAAGCGTTTCATAATATTCACTCTCAGCCAAGGCTAAATCGTATTTTTGATTGAGATAATCTACTTCCAAGCGGGCAGAAAATTCGTATACCCCCTCCGAAATTTGACGCTCTAGGAGTGCTACAGTATCATATTCATCTTCAATTTCACCAAATAGCTCCTCAACGATGTCTTCTACCGTAACAATCCCTGAGGTTCCTCCGTATTCATCAATGACTACAGCAATACTTTTATGCTGTCTAGTGAGCAGCTTTAGGACGTCATTGACAAGCATGGTTTCGGGCACATAGGCTACAGGCATCAAAATATTTTTGACCTCTTTGGGTTTTTTCATCATTTCAAATGCGTGGACATAACCCAAAATATGATCTATATTTTTTTTATATACCGGAAGCTTAGAGAGTCCTGTAGAAATAAATAATGCGGTGATTTCTTCTAATGAAGTTGATTCTTCTACGGCTATAACCTCTGCTCGAGGCACCATTGCCTCTCTCGTTTTTAATTCAGAGAATTCAAGTGCATTTTGAAAGATTTGTATTTCCGCATCTAAGTTTTCTTTGTCCTTGGAAGACTCAAGTTGCTCTTCGATATAATTTCCGAGTTCGATTTTAGAAAATGAAAGTTGTATTTGATCGGTCTCTGTATTGAGAAAATTTTTAAGAATAAGATCTGTAAGTTGGATAATCAAATAGGTTATCGGTAGGAAAAGAAAGTAAAAAAAAGCGACAGGTAGGGCAAATATTTTGATAAAAGTATTGGCGTATAATTGAAAAAATACTTTGGGTAAAAATTCAGCAGTCAATAAAATAATTGCAGTAGAAATTAATGTTTGATAAAAAACGATGCTAAGGCTTGTATTCCCCGAGAGCAAGGTATGAGGAAAAAATAATTGAAGAATACGATCGCCCATAAAGATTCCGTAAACCACCAATGCAATATTATTTCCTAAAAGCATGCTGGCAATAAATCGTGAGGGATTTTTTGTGATGTTTTTTAAAATACGGGAGGTCAGTCCTTCTTGAAGCTTTTCAATTTCAAGAAAGATCCTATTTGAGGACACAAAGGCAATTTCCATTCCTGAAAAAAAGGCTGAAAACAAAAGACAAAGTATGATGACAAGATCGGAAGGGTTCATTCTGAGGAATTTGAACGCTTATCAAATTTTTTTCGATAATGCCTTCTAAATAAAGCCATAAAAATTGAGACAAGAGCAAATCCAGCAAATAAAAGGGCGCGATCGCGGTTTAAATTCCAGCGCATGAAGGTTTCATAGATTGAAATCACTGCTATTACCCAATAAAGAATCTCAGATATACGGTGGTTTTTCATTTTTGTTCGAGAGAGTCTGTTGCTTCAGAAACAGTGATTGTTCCAATCAGACTTCCTGTTTGAAATTTAGTAAATTCCTTATTGGTATCCAATCTTAATGCTTCAAAGTTGTAGTCTTTATCTTCGAATGTAAATGGCTTTTCGGTAAAAAGCCATTCAGATTCGGCGTCCCAAAATAGTTGTGAAGTTGTCAAAATAGTCCCCTCATGTGATTTTAATTTCACATTCCCTTTTAGGTCTATTATTCTGGTATCATTGTATAAGATTCCGTAATCAGCAACTACCTCATTTTCTCTTTGCTGGTCATCAAAAAAAATAACCTTTAAGCCCTCAGGAAATTCCGCATATTTGAAGCTGAGATTGGTAAAATCCAAATGCTTGGGTGCCGTTAAAATAGCTTGAATTTTCAGTGAATCGGTATAGACCATTCTTATATTCGAGGCAGTACCTAAGGGTTCTTGAAGGTCGGCATTAAGCTCCATTAGGGCCTGTGAATTATCTGCACAAGCATAAAAAAGGGTTACTGTAGAGAACAGCAACCCTCTGATTTTTTTAAAATATTGTGTGTTCATTTAGAGACTTGGAACTGTCACACTTCTATTTATCCAGCAATCGAATTTAATTACCGTCCCTGCATTTCCTTCCGTAAAGATATCTGTTTTGCTGGGCGCTCTTCCCGTATAGCTTTCAGCCGTTTTTCTGGCTATTGTTTTAAGAGAAGCGTCTACTTGTCCCGCTTTCTTTGCTACATCTGCTGCTAACCAATAAACAGCTCTTTTATCGAATTGGGTCTCACCACACTGGTTGGCACTGTCTGCATATAAATTGGCAATGAGTAAATAGGCCCGCCCCAGTGAAGGTTGAAGCTCAAGCGCTTTTGTAGCATAGCTTCGAGCCGAGGACTTTCTGCCCGCGAGCTGAAATTTATTGGCAATCTTTAAGAGTATCTTGGCCTTTTTATAGTCGTCTGTTTGTAGCGCTATAGACTCTTCATAGTACTTTAAGGCCTCTTCTTCATTGCCCTTTTTGTCATTTAATAAGCCTAGATAATAAGCAGAATCTGCTGAAGGCTCAAGAGTATGTAAAGCCTCTACTAAAGTAACAAAAAGTGGATCGTCTGAACACTCTTTACTATCCATCCGGCTTGCAGCACGCTTAATCCAAAGGGCATCGTTTTTATTGGCTTCAAAATTTCTTTGATAAAGTGGGATTAGGTTTTCACAGGTCGCTTCTTTTGCGATAATTGCATCGAGGTTTGACAAAAACGTCCCAATCGCACTTGAATTCACATCGTATATACGTTTATTACGTGTCTCTCTGCTGGTCAATGCAGTGCCTGACTCTTCTTTTTTAAGAATAATATCTAGATTTTTTGCGAGCTCTGTTACTTCTATTTCAAATTTTTCAGAAACTTCCTCGTATTTATTGAAAAGTAGCTCCATACTCACCTCTTGATCCCCTTCTTTATAGCGGTCGTAAAGGGTTTTAAAATAGTTGTATAACAACTTAGGGTTGGTAAAACTTGCCGCATCTTTGGTATACGCTTCATCAAAGGTGGTATAGATGGTTTTAAGGTCTGCCAATTCGTAATCCAGCATCGCTTGTGCTTTTTTACTTATTACGTCTCCTACAGTAGATTCATTTCTTCTTTTTGGAAAATACTGTACCCATTCGTCATAGAGTTTGACTAAGTCTGCCTTTGCTGTTTTTTGCTCTTCAGGAGATCCATTTTCGATGAAATCTTTCAAAATACGCTCCCCATAATAATAAACGGCAAGGTTAATGTCTGGACAATTCGTTCTTACGCGCATCCAAGGCTCGTAAGCTTCTTTGTAATTTTTAACTTTTGCACTCTCTGCAAAAATTGATAAATCTTGCATACAAACATTTGTATCTTGAGCAAGAAGTGGGGCATTAATGAGGCCCAAAAGGGTGGATGTTAGAACACAAAGTTTTCTCATCATTTCAAATTTTAATTATACTTTCTTTTTATAAACCAAATGTCATTAAGGGACAATCCGATACGCATAGCTACTAATGTTTCTTGAATTAGCCCTGATTGTTTTGCGCCCCTTTGAATCACTTCAAATCCAATATTTGCATTTGAAAGGCTTCCAAGGGGCAAACCTATACCAAAAGATATGCCAGTTTCTGTAATGGGAAGATTATTGATAATGAGGCTCATTTGTTCTGTTCGAAACCCGAATCGGTAGACGACTCTTTCCCAAAAACTAGTAAATGAAGCATAGTCAGGAATATAAAACCCCCCAACTGTCCATTGTTTGGCATCTCTGTAACTAATAGTACTCCTGCTAAAAAAATTATTGGTAAAATTAGCAGATTTTGTCAAATTGTGCTGTATCCCTAAAAACCATTTTTTATTTTCCCCAAATCCAAGTCCTATTTTAGTGGTTTGAGAGGTTTCAAGCTCAGTTTCACGAAGTCCTTGAGTATTGAGGTCAATTTCTTCAAAATCTACAACTGTATCGTTTGATAAGGACTGGGTATAAAATATCCGATCATTTTGTGAATTTAAAAAGGCTTCTGGTTGGTATACATACATTCCTTGCAAGAGGTATTTTCTTTTTATCGGAATATTGACTTGTGCGGAATATTGATAATTTAGGCCTGAAATGCTCGACTGATTAGTGAGTAGTGTACCTGTATCAACACCTTCTATAAATTGTCCGGTTCGATAGAATAAATTTCCAAAATTATACTGTGCAGACACACCAATTGAGAAAAAAGAGGTTAGTGGTAACCCAACAGACAAAAAAGCCTGGTTGATTCCCCCTTCTCCTTCATAACGATTAAGTACATTTTGCCCTTCAGTTGCGGAATCCAAAGTTTCTATGCGGTAACCTACTGAGGAGTAGGGTAAAATCCCAAAACCAAAGCCAAATTTGCCTGCAGGTATACTCACGGCAAGATAGTCTAAGGAAGCATCATCTGCGTTGGCTGATTCGGTTAGTGAAGCTAAGTTGGTATTTCTGTAATGTATCCCTAAAGAATAGGTGGTCACTTTAAGGAAACCATAACTTGCGGGATTATTCAAATTGGCATGAATGGAATCTGTAAATACATCCAGCCCCCCCATATGGCGAGTTGCTTGAGTACCGTTAAAATTTCTTTCCCCCAATCCCGCTGAGGAATAGGGAGAAACCGATCCACTTTGAGCAGCAGCCAGGTGGACAACAGTTATAGAAAATAAGATACTTAGAATTCGTATCATGAATATTGATTCAATGCTAAGAGGTAGTTCAAACCTTCAGCTAAAAAATTTGAATGGGCAAATATGCCATTTTTAAATGGTTTTGGCAACCTTTCCGCCGCACCGCCTGTTAAAATTACCGTTAAATTTTTCTTTTTTTTAGTGTAATAATCAATAATCCCCTCTATTTCATGTACAATACCAAAGTAAACCCCCGCATGCATTGCCTCTTGAGTAGAGACCGCAGTAGGTTGCTTCGCATGCTCAAAATTTAAGGCAGGTAAAGTGCCTGAAAATTCGTGCATTCCTCTATAGCGCATCTCAAATCCCGGACTGATTGCGCCTCCGTGATGTACCGCTTTTGCATCTAAATAATCATAAGTGATACAACTCCCTAGATCAATTACCAAAACCTCTTGGCCAGGGTAATGCAGGCAACAAGAGGCCAATAGTGCGATGCGGTCTGCCCCTAATTTATTTTTAGGCTTGTAGCGGGTTTGAAATGGAAGAATAAGATCTGTACTACAATGCCAAACTTTAAAATTAAGTAAAAGGGTTTTTAGCGCTTCGGAAAAGGTTGTGTTGACATCTGAAATAATCACCTCATTAATTTGAGGATAGTCCCTTATAATTTGTCCGAGTTGTGTTTTCCAGTTTTTCAGCTGATCGCTAAAGGTTTCTAGGTGTGTATCCTCTTTAAAAAGAAAAGACTTGATTTGGGTATTGCCGATATCAATAGCAAGTTGCATCTGCTTTGTTGTTGAGGGTTTAAAATTACAAAGAAAATCGTTCAAAAGTTTTTGCACGGAAAGAAAACCCCATTATATTTGCACTTGCTTAAGAGCAGGTACCTTAGCTCAGTTGGTAGAGCAAAGGACTGAAAATCCTTGTGTCCCTGGTTCGATTCCTGGAGGTACCACCACTCAAAACCCGTAAACCCCTATACAACAAGGACTTACGGGTTTTTTCATTTCCCGAGGGTGCTCCTGGGGGTGCTCGGCAGGGTCAAAAAGTATTCTTTTTATACCGTTATACTACCCTGTTCTTGGGGAAATTGGAGTGGTTTAGGTTAACTTAATGTTATGGTGAACTATGTTAATTCTTGATTGAAGACTTTGAGAAATCAGTCCCAACGCAGACTTTTAAGATAATTAGCTGCTGATGAAATATTTACTCTAGGGTTTGGTGCAAAATCATGTTCGATAAAGAAATGTTCCACACCATTTTTAATTGCAACTCCGATAATTTCATCTAAGTTAATTACTCCCTCTCCTGCAGCAACAAGGTTTGGAAATAGCTCCATCCACTGGCTGGGTGTAGACCCGTCCCCTGAAAAGTAGGTAAATTCCTTCATGTCTTTGACATGTAACATTTTATATCTCCCCTTATTTTTTTCTAAAAGTGCAACTGGATCAGCTTTACCTGCTACAGTCCAAAATAAATCCATTTCAAAGAAAACCAAGGAGGGATCGGTATGATCAAAAATAATATCAATGGGTCTAACTCCGTTTGAATCAGGAATTAAACCATATCCATGGTTGTGGTATGCAAAAGACACCCCTTCACTTTTTGCATGTTCTCCGATGCTATTGAACCGTTCAGCGATTTTTTTGTAGGCATCTATATTTGTACGCTCGTAGTCTGGTATGGCCGGAAGAACAACATAAGCAGCTCCAAGCACATGAGCTGCGTCGGCCAATGCTCCCATATTTCCCTCCAAGGTGAATAAATCTGTATGCATAGAGGGAACAGATATGGAATGACTGTTTAAAATGGATTTAAATTCAGCAGGTGTTTTCCCGAAAAATCCGCTACCACCAAAACCCAATTGTGGGGTTAAAGCTGCCCAAGAGTCTTTATTTCGTTGGTCTGAAAATGTATAAGGTCCAAGGTTTCTAACTCTGTAATCCCCATGTCTGCAAGAGATTTGATGGTACCTTCAAAATCATCTTCCAAAAGCTTAGGTATGGAAAATAGACCCAATCCTATTGAATTTAGCTTTTTCAATTCCCTATTTGCCCAAAGTAACGAAGGTGAAACAAATGCCCCAACACCCAGTAAAGCGGTTGTTTTTAAAAAATAGCTCCTAGTAATCATAATAATATAATGCTGTTTATTAGTGTAATGTAGTAAAAACTTCATACCGAAATGAATAGTATAAGCCCTTTTCACAATTGGCACATTAGAGAAGCTGGTTCGAGCATAGAATCCAATGTAAATTACGCCGCATTTATCTGTACTTGTGCGATTTGACTTTTGGTTATTTTTACGATGCGTTGGTTTACAAATATTTTGTCCATGAACTTAATTGAATTAAACAATACACTGCAGAGCTTCTCCAGAACAGACACTATGCCTGTTTTGTTTTTGGGGCAACTGTAAATCCTACATTTTGTTTACATTTATTACAAACAACACCTAAAAATGGCTCGAATTTTATTGATGAGTATCGGCTCAAGAGGAGACATGGAGCCGTTTCTGGCTTTAGGAGAAGAGGCCCTTGCAGAAGGGCACGAAATTGGTTGTTGTATGCCTGTACAATTTGAGACCTTAGTCAACGAATTGACCTCCCATTTTTTCCCGCAAGACAAAGCCTTATTGGATTTAGTTGAAGGTCCAGAAATAAAAAAAATAATGAGTCAAGAGGGTAGTGGATTTTCCAGACTATTGACCTTATTCAAACTCTGGCGTCAAATCAAATCTGTTCAAGAGCAGCTTATTCAAGATCAAGAGGAAGCCGTTAAGAAATTTAATCCTGATCAGATTATTTTTCATATCAAATGTATTTACCCTGTTTTTTGGGCCTTGCATTTTAAGGGAACCGTAAAATTATTAAGTCCTATACCGGCTCTACTGGACCCTATTGAAGACATTCCTCATGTAGGTTTTGGAAAACCGCGTTCTAAGACCTGGAATAAAATAACATACCGCCTTGCCGAATACGCCTTGATTCATCAGTCCATCCTGTCTTACGGAAAAACTTTTATGAAAAAACACAAGCTGAAACTCACTACTGCAGCGCTCAAGCAATTTTATAGAACCTCCCTTCCTGTAGAATACGCCGTCTCCGATTTACTCTTTGTCAGACCCTCCTATTGGCCTTCGCGGGCTCAGGTATCACATTTTAGAGAACGAAAGAAAAGCACAGTTACAACCTTAACTGAAGACCTTAAAGCGTTTTTAAACAACTACCCCGCTCCCCTTTATGTCGGTTTTGGAAGTATGTTTAATGCCCAACCCAAACAAATTGTGCTGGATATACTCGCTGTATGTGAAAAGCTTCAAATCCCTGTGGTGCTCAATGAATCTTGGGGGGGCTTAGAATGTCCCGAAAAGCTTCCTCCGTGGGCATTTAAAATTAAAAATGTGCCCTTTCATCTCTTATTTCCTCATCTAAGGGCGGTTATTCACCACGGCGGATCCGGTACGACCCATAGTGCCCTTTTGCACGGTAAACCCCAAGCGATAATTCCCCATATAGCAGACCAATTTTTTTGGAATCGGCAAATTGAGAAAATGGGCGTGGGCTGTTCAGGTTTCAAAATAAAACAATGGGAGCGCGCTCGATTTGAAAAGCTGGTGATTGCACTGCTTCAATTCAAAATGAAGTCTTGAAGCCTTACCCCTATATTGTGTAGCCTAGGTTACGTTCTTCTTTTAAATCTCTGTTAATTTTGAAGAAAAATAATTCTTATGTTTTTAACTAATTTTTTCGGTAAAGCGGCACAAAACGATGCCATTAAAGTTTTGACGCCTTCAGAATTTAAAGAAGCCCTTCAGCAAAAGTCTGTACAATTAATCGACGTCAGAACGCCGAATGAATTTGCAAACGGCACCATCAAAGGGGCAAAAAATATGAATCTTTTTGATGGTTCAGGATTTAAAACTGCAGCAGCAAAACTGGATAAAACTTTACCCGTCTATCTTTTTTGTCAGTCGGGTAACCGAAGTAAAAGTGCTTCTAGCTTATTAGTAAAAATGGGCTTTTCACAGGTTTTTGACCTGCGCGGAGGTTTTTCCAACTGGTCCTAATTGTAAAAAAACCGATGAGTCATTTTAATAAAATCCTTTCGGATAATAAACCCGTTTTACTCGACTTTTATGCCGATTGGTGTGGCCCTTGCAAAATGATGGCTCCTGTTTTGACTCAGTTAAAGGAAAAAATGGGTGATCGCCTTCGGATTTTAAAAATCGATGTGGACAAAAACCAATCTTTAGCCGCACAATATCAGGTAAGGGGAGTACCCACCTTAGTGCTCATGCAACACCAAAATGTAGTATGGAAGCAATCCGGTGTAATGGATATTAATACTTTACAGCAAACGATAGAAAAACACCTCTAAGTTTTAGTCTTCTTGCTCTTTAATTTCATAGTCTAAAAGAGGGGGAGTGTCTTCTTGTGAATCTGCATTCAGCTCGAGTTGCTCTACATTTCTTAATTTGGATTGCATCATACGGGTACGGGTCCCTACCAGATTTTCAATTTCATTATTGGCTTCATTAATTTTTTTCTGAGCCTTTTCTAATACCCCTCCAAAAGTGCTAAATTCTTTTTTGACTGAGGCCAACACCTTCCATACTTCACTGCTTCTTTTTTGAATGGCAAGGGTTTTAAAGCCCATCTGCAAACTATTGAGCATGGCCGCTAAGGTCGTAGGTCCTGTGACCACTATCTTGTATTCTCGCTGAAGAAAAGCAATGGTATCTGGCTGTCTTACAACCTCAGCAAAGAGCCCTTCTACAGGTAAAAACATAATTCCAAAATCCGTTGTATTGGGGGGGTCAATGTATTTGTCGGCAATCTCCTTTGCGAATTTTTTTACACTTTGTACCAATGCTTTTAAAGACACCTCTACCGCTGCGGTATCGCCCGCTTCGTAGGCCGATTGGAGTCGGATATAGTCTTCTTGGGGAAATTTAGCATCTATAGGCAGATAAACAGGCTTTTCGTCTGGTGTTTTTCCTGGAAGTTTTACGGCATACTCTACCAATGCATCGGAACCTTTTTTAGTTTTTACATTTGAAGCATATTGTTCAGGCGCCATAATTTCTTCCAGTATATTCCCCAATTGTATTTCTCCCAGTACGCCTCTGGTCTTGACATTGGTCAATACCTTCTTAAGGTCGCCTACTCCCGAGGCGATGGTCTGCATCTCTCCGAGTCCTTTTTGCACTACCAATAGCTGCTTGGTGACCATTTCAAAAGACTTTCCAAGTCGCTCTTCTAGTGTTTTATGTAACTTTTCGTCTACCGTTTCTCGCATGCGCTCCAAACGCAATTCCGTTGTTTTTATCATTTCTTCCTGCTTGACTTTCATTTGGTCAAACTTTTCTTTCTGAAGGGTATTAAAGGCCTCTACATTTTTTGAAAAACTGGCTTCAAAATCTTTTAAGGTAGTGCGCAGCTCCTCACGGTCATCTTTGGCTTTTTTAGTTAAAGTTTCATTTAAACGTTCTAAACTCTGCATCAGTTCATTTCTGTTTTCTTTTGAATTTTTTGAAAGCTCTTCTCTATTGAGTAAAAACTCATTTTGAAGTTTGTTATTTAATAAGTCTTCAAAAGGGGAAAGAGTAGCACTGCTTTTTTTAAAGAAAAGCAATATGAGAAGAAGTATCGCAACTAGTAATAAACCTAAGAGTAAAAATTCCATGTATTTTGGATTTGAATTTAAAATTAATTAATCTCGATGAGGTAGCTTTAATTAAAAAGAATAATCTACAGCGATTTCCAAATTTTAAAAGCAAGAATCACTCCGAATGAATTTACTCCTCAAACTCTTTTCTTAAAGGTAATGAGCTGGTGCTCTGGCGCAAAAACACAGGCAACACCCTCAACCCTCAAAAAAGGAAAAAACCTTCAACAGCTATAAATAAAATCGCCCCGTCTGTGAAATTTATCATAGTCTCCTCCAAAGAAAATCAACGCCAACTTTGATGACTTATTTAAAGTCTTTTAAATTTTAATTTTTTCTCAATTGCAATTATCATTTCATTCGCAATATCTTTCCCTGTAGCGGTTTCAATTCCTTCTAATCCAGGGGAAGAATTGACTTCCAAAAGCAAGGGTCCTTTATTGGACCGAATAATGTCTACCCCCGCAACCGTTAAATCCAAAATTTTTGCTGCTTTTATGGCGAGCCGTCTTTCCTCAGTCGTTATTTTTACTTTCTGTGCCTTTCCCCCCATATGGATATTTGAGCGAAATTCACCCTTGGGTGCTGAACGCTCTATAGAAGCTACAACCTTGCCATTAATCACAAAACAACGCAAGTCCTTACCCGCAGCTTCCTTTATAAATTCTTGTACTAAAATATTCGTCTGTAAGCTTTTAAATGCATTAATTACACTTTCAGCTGCTTTATCCGTTTCTGCTGAAACTACTCCTTTTCCTTGGGCGCTCTGGAGTAATTTTACAATCAATGGGGCGCCTCCTACCATATTGATAAGGTCTTTTGTATCGAGTGGCGATTTTGCAAATCCAGTAATGGGTATTTGAATGCCATTCCCTGTAAATAATTGAGAAGAAAAGAGCTTATCTCGGGACTGTGAAATAGAGGTGTCCGAATTAAGGCAATAGGTCCCAATTGAGTGAAATTGTCTTAAAAGTGCACAACCATAAAAAGTCATACTCGGGCGAATTCTGGGTATAATGGCATCTAAATCTTGAATGATATTCCCTCCTCTATATCGCACTTCAGGGGTATGGGTGTCCAAGCGCATATAACATTGTTGGATATTATAAAAATGCATTTCGTGACCGCGTGCTTTTCCAGCCTCCATAAGACGTTTATTACTGTACAGCGTTCGATCAGTGGCGAGTAATCCGATGCTTAGTCCTGTTTTTTCATACATCAGGTGCTTGTATTTTTTGTCCAGTACCTCTTGCTGTATTTCACCTGTCAAACAATGCTTTGAAGGATCCACGATAAAGCGGTCTGCCATGGCTTCCCTGCCGAGTAACATTCTAAAATCCATCCCTTCTCTATTCGCTAATGTAAGCTCAATATCGAAGGCATCCTCTCCGAGTTGTAAAGTCTCTTTTATGACATAACGTTTCTCTGTTATACCCGAAGAACTCTTGACAAGACGCGTAGCGATGATTTTAGCCTCACAATGAATAACGATACTCAAATTATCTTGGATTGGATTTACATCAAATGAGACCCAAGATTCTTTTCCTTTTTTAAATTTTTTAATATTGGTGGATTGAATTGATGAGGTTTTGGCCCCAGAATCAATTCGTGCTTTTATTGCCGGTATTTTCAATCTTTCAAATGTGCACCACTCTTGACTTCCAATTATTTTTTTTTCCATAGATTAAAATTGACTACGCTTCATACTTAAATCTGATTGATCGTATAATTTTGGTTGCTTTGATTACAATTAGCTTCTGTATCTTTGGGTTCAATTTAAGATATTTATGTCAAGGTTCTGTTTTGTAGGTGGAATAATTTTCATCTTTCTTCTTCCTCAATTTTCCTCTGGACAAGAGCAATTTCAACCTAATAAATCAGCAGCCAATATGATTGTCCTCGATGGGAAAATCGAGACAGAAGAATGGAAAAATGCCGTACAAGTTCCGCTGAATTATGAAGTCAATCCTGGAAATAACAGTCCTGCTAAAAAGAAAACAATTGGGTATATAACCTATACTGATACAGCCCTTTATATCGGAATTCATGCTTTTGACGATCCTCAAAATATAAGGGCCTCTATTCGTTCTAGAGATGATTTTTCCATGTATCTACAGGATGATATTGTTTCTGTACGCTTTGACACTTTTGCTGACGGGCGTAATAACTATATACTCGTAGCCAATCCCTTTGGGAGCCAATTTGATGTACGGGCAATAAATGCGGTCACGGATGAAGATCGTTATGACGGTAGTTTTAATATGGACTTTGAAACGCAGGGCAGTATTGTCAGTGATGGTTTCCAAGTAGAATTTAAAATACCCTTTGCTTCACTTCCCTTTCCTAATGGAAAAGATCAGAAATGGCAGTTTAATATCGCAAGAAAGTACTTCGATGAAAAAAATGTCGAAGTTGAAGTCCAGAGTCAACAATTTGATCGCAATAATCCCTGTGAAGTTTGTCAAACAACGCAAGTATTGCTGCTCAATGACATTACGATTAAAAAAAGAGTCGAATTATTACCGTATATAGCAGGTAATCTGAGCGGTAAAAGACCTGTTAGAGCGGGTGACCTTGAATATGATGCTTTTAAACCCAATACAGGTTTGGGGCTTAATCTTGATCTGAGTAAAAACAGCGGCTTAGAACTTACCCTAAATCCTGATTTTTCGCAAGTAGAAGCAGATGTCACCCAAATCGATGTAAATTCCTCTTTTGCACTTGAATATCCTGAACGTAGGCCTTTTTTTAATAGAGGTACAGATATCGTAAATTTTACTGATGGTGCTTTTTATTCGCGATCGATAAATAATCCACTGCTCTCTTCAAAATTACTCAGCCAAGGCAAAAGTTCGAGAATTTATTTTTTAACCGCCTTAGATCAAAATTCTCCTTATCAAATTGCAGGAGAAGACCGATCCTACTTGGGCCAAGGAGGAAGATCTTTTGTCAATGTATTTCGGTACCAAAGATTGGTCAATAAAAATACACGCTTGGGCTTGTTTACCACCAATCGATATTATCAAGAAGGAGGTTATGGAAATCTTATTGCTACAGATGGCTGGTTTTTGATTTCTAAAAATTGGCGGTTGACTTATGAATTTCTTACGAATTTCAATCAAGAACCAGAGGCCAATTGGATCACAAGTGAGGATAGAATAGAGGGGCGAACGGTAGCTCTAAATCAAGAAAAGTACATGGGGAGCGCCTTTTATCTTCAGCTCTCTAGGAATACCGAACATTGGAAGTCTTATTTTTTCTTTAGAAATATCACTCCTGAGTACCAAGCGAATGTGGGATTTGTAGTTAAAAACAATAGAAGATGGGGCACCTTGTATCATGAATATCAGAATTTTATCAATAAAAAAGGCTTACAGTTTTTAAGCATTGGAACCAAAGCAGACTTGAATTATACCTTCCAAAACTACCTCAAAGCCATCAGTATTGATGGTATTTTCAGTATGCGGACATTTTTAAATACGGTAATAGATTATACCTATGATTGGGATCTGTTTAAAAATTTTCTTGGCAGAGACTATCGCAATATCGGTAAGAGTGAGCTCAATATTCGCAATAACCCAAGTGAATCTTTCTCGTTAATGCTGAGGTCTACCTTTGGAAGAGATTTGGCCTATAATGAAGAAAATCCGGAAGTAGGAAGAGAATTCACCCTGCTCTTTATGCCTAGTTTTCAATTGGGAAATAAATTTCGGCTTTCGCCCTCTGTACGCTATGCACGATTGAAAAATCTAGAAACCAATGAAAATTATTTTGAAGGGGCAATTAGTCGCTTTTCTGCCCGCTATCAGTTTAATAATTTCTTTAGCATGCGAATTATCTCTGAATACAATTCTTTTGCTGATCGGTTTTTTATTCAGCCCTTAATTCAATGGAATCCTAACCCTGCTACTGTATTTTATATAGGGGGGAATCAAAATTCACTTCAGGACTACAATGATGAGTTTTATTCACCCTTTCGAGTAGACCAAACCCAGTTTTTCCTAAAATTTCAATACCTCATCGGACTCTAGCTTAAAGGCTGTCTAATTCGAGACTGAGTAGGGGTATATTTGCTGCCCGATAGGCTGCTTCAAAGGCGCTGAAGTCCTCTTCAATAATCTGCTTTAACCCCTTTTTATGCTGTTGCCAAATTGCATTGATATCTCGATAACGATCTTTTGCTCCCTGCGTTACTTTTGGTTCCTCAGCATCCACAAAACCTTTTAAATACATAAGTTCAGCATTGAGCTTATTATTAAAATTTATGACGTCTTGAAAGGTTTTTTGTGAAGGCTGAATTAACGCTTTTTCCCAATTTTTTAATTTTTCCGTTATGCTTTGAGCCTGACTATACAAGTCCTTGTGTGCTGCCTTATCTTTTAAAATGGCCGAATAGTGATCTAACTGCTTTTGTGCTTTCCGCATTTGGGTAACGGACTCGTGTATGCTTTTTAGAGCAGCTTCAATATTGCCTAAGAGTTGTTGTTGTGCTTCAAAATCAGCTGCTGAATAGGCTAAATTCGGATTGGGTAAAATTACAACCTCAGTCTCTTTTTGTGCCTTGCCATAAGTCAAACGAGCTGTAAATTCTCCAGGTGCAACTTTACTCCCCTCATAACTTCCATAAACAAATACTTTATCAACACTCGGAATTTGCGCTCTCCTAAAATCCCAATAAGTTCTATTAAATCCTTTTTTATAGGGTAGCACTAATTCGGGACTCGGACCTCCTGGCCATGATTTAAAATCACTTTTTTTGGCTGAAGTATAAGTGCGAATTACTTGATTGTCTTGGATAATTTCTAATTGAACCTCCAGTGAGTCATGGACCTCTGGCAAATAGTAATCAATATAGACTCCACTCATCGGGTTTGTTCCCTGACTGCTGTTTTTGGGTGTTTGAGCTGAAGATAAACGATAGGAGGCCTTTGGTTTGACTAAAAGAATTTCTTCTGTTTTCGAATGCTGCTGCAGTGGACTAAGATCATCTAAAATCCAAAAAGAGCGTCCTGCAGTAGCAGCAATCAAATCGTTGTCTTGAATATAAAGATCATTAATGGGAACTACCGGTAAATTACATTGGAAGGCATGCCAATGCGCTCCTTCATCATAAGAAAGGTAAAAACCTGTTTCAGTTCCTGCGTACAATAGCCCCTGAACTTTAGGGTCCGCACGTACAACGCGTACAAAATTGTGTTTGCCCTCTATTCCTTGAGTAATCAATTCCCAATTAGCACCAAAATCCTCTGATTTAAAGATATAGGGTGTCAAATCCATAAACTTATACCGCATTACTACTATATAAACCACTGCTGGATTATGAGGCGATACTTCAATTGAATTAATTATACCTTCTTTAAGCCCCTTGGGTGTTTTATTCTCCCAGGTTTTTCCTCCGTCACGGGTAAGATGTAACAATCCATCATCACTCCCAGCCCAGAGCACCTGAGCATCGTGGGGAGAAGCTACTAAGCTGCTCAGCGTATTATAATTCTCTCCTCCAGCAGCTTCATTTGTAAAAGGTGCTCCCCCTGCCACTTGTTGGTTTTTATTATTTCGGGTCAGATCTGGACTTATTACCTCCCAGTCTATTCCACCATTTTGTGTTTTAAATACCACATTCCCTGCATGATAAATCGTTTTGGGGTTATCTGGAGCACTAATGATGGGAGCATTCCAATTAAAACGGTATTTAAATGCATTCGGTGTATTCCCAAGAGATAATTCAGGATATTCTTTGATTTCTTTGGTCGTTTGTGTGGACCGATCCCAGCGCTCAATAATTCCTTGGTAACAACCTCCATAAACAATCCGTGGATTTTTAGGATTAAAAGCCAAAAAAGCACTTTCACAACCCGACACAGAATACCAATCTTTCCAATCGATACCCCGATCTTGAGCTCTACTCTTTATTCCTATAGCTGAATTATCCTGTTGCCCCCCATAAACGTGATATGGCACCTGAGCATCTGCAATGACTCGATAAAATTGCGCTGTAGGCTGGTTTTGTTGTGTACTCCAGCTCTTTCCTCCATTGGTTGAAATATTGGAACCTCCATCATTAGAATTAATCATAATTTGGTTATTCTCAGGGTGAATCCATAAATGGTGATTATCACCGTGTGGTGTAGGGAGTGGCACAAATGTTTTTCCCCTATCAATAGATTTTAATACAGGGGCATTGAGTACATAAACTGTATTTTCATCTACTGGATCTGCAAAGATTTCCATATAGTACCAGGAGCGGGCCACTGCTACTCTGTCTTTATTGACTTGTTGCCAAGAAGTTCCCCCATCCTCAGACCGATAAACCCCTGCCGCTGTTCCTTCCGCTTCGATATTAGCAAAAACAAGACTTGAATTGGCTCTAGAAACTGAGATTCCAGCTTTACCAAAAACTTCCGGTAATCCCTTTTCCATTTTAGTCCAATGATCTCCTCCATCAGTAGATTTATATAAGCCTGAATTTGGACCCCCAGAGCGCATTTGCCATGGACTGCGCTGATGGTCCCAGAGTGCTGCATATAAAATCCGTGGGTTGTTTTTATCCATACTTAAAGAAGCAGCTCCTGTTGTTTCGGAAATATAGAGTACTTTTTCCCAGTTAACTCCTCCATCTTTTGAACGGTAAATCCCACGTTCGCTAGTGGGTCCATATTGCGCGCCTTGTACCGCAACATAAATGAGGTCGGGATTAGTAGGATGAATCTCAATATTGGAAATATGTCTTGACAAATCCAAGCCTATGTGTTTCCATGTCGCCCCAGCATCCTCAGACTTATAAACACCATCACCCATAGAGGACATTACCCCTCTAGCTGCATGCTCACCCATTCCTACTACAACCACATTAGGATCACTTTCCGATACAGCTATGGCACCTACAGTTCCTGTTTTAAAAAATCCATCAGAGCAGTTTTTCCAATGCAATCCATTGTCCTCTGTCTTCCAGACACCCCCTCCCGTAGTGCCCATATAAAAAGTAGCGGGTGCATTTACGACTCCTACTGAAGCAACACTTCGGCCCCCGCGAAAGGGACCAATATTTCTCCAGTTTAAGTTATTATAGGTGGCCAGTGTTTGTTCGTTGCTTTTCGCTGTTTTTTTTCTTTTCTGACTAAAAGAAAAAGGACTAATCAATAGTAGCGCGAATAAGAATACAATTGGTTTTTTCATAAAATAATTATTTATAGTGAGCCTTAAAGCTCTAGTTTAAGATGAAATAGTCGAGGTTCTCCTTTAGATTCACTTTCTGAAGTAATCCAAAATTCGTTTTTATTAATAATTTTTAATGCTTCTATTTGTGCAGGATTTACAGGGATGGGGTAGCGTGTTAAATCGATATTTTTGATTCCATTTTGTCTGAATTTCGCTAGAGTATAGAAGTATTGTTTCCCGTCAAAGTCATATCCAGTAAGCGCCAGTAAGTCTTCTTTTTCGCTATAGTCAGCAGCTGTTATGAGCGCTTCAGTATCAATAGTTGCGATCGGTGTTAGGCTGTATTCCCCTGCTGTTTTTGGGAACGAATAGAGTTGAGATTGGCGGGTTTTTCTGTTTTTTGAGAAGAGTACTAAATTTTCTCCTACCACTGTCAAGGCCTCTGCATCATATTCATTGATCGATGCTTTAGAAAAGGATTTTTGGGCCTCGTAACGAATCTGTATGGTGCCTTCTGGAATTAACTCTTTATTCAAGATATAAATTCTTAAATTCTCTCTAGTCGCAAAATTATTACCCGTATCAGCAATGTAATAATGGTGTTCATCTGCAGCTAAATCTTCCCAATCTTTATTTTTCAAATCGTAGAAGAGCGTGCTTTTTATTAATTTTCCTTCCGTAGTAAATTCATAGAGTCTTGCTTTATCCCCAGAATCATTATGTGTAAGAAGGTGATTTCCTTTAAATTCTAAGCCCGAAGTTTCTTCTAATTCCGAAGGAAGTTTGATGATCACTACTGAAAGCTGGGCGTGACAAAAAAACAGACTACTAAACAGAAAAATATAAAGGTGCATGCGTAATAGTTTATGAATACAATATACTTAAACTTCGCTTTCGTTTCCTATCTTATTCTCTATTTTTGTTCTGTTAACTCTATATTCTTACATACTGTGAAACAAAGGTTTATCTTTCTTCTTTCTCTTTTCATCTTGATCTCGTGTGCTGAAAAAAAAACGCCGCCCCAACAAACCTTTTTGGCTTTAGGGGATAGCTATACGGTAGGAATAGGAGTTGACCAATCCGAGTCGTGGCCATTTCAACTTGTAAAAAAACTAGCCGCTGAGTCTATCATTATAGCGCCGCCTCGAGTTATTGCAGAAAATGGATGGACTACGATTGATTTAAAAAAAGCGATTGATGAAGCCGCTTTAGACTTTCCCTATGATTGGGTATCGCTTTTAATTGGCGTCAATAATCAATACGAGGGAAAAAGTATAACAGCCTTTCAAAATGAATTTGAGCAACTCCTCAGCCAGGCAATACTTTTTGCTGGGTCAAAAAAAGAAAACGTTTTTGTCATTTCAATCCCGGACTGGGGAAAAACCCCTTTTGCCAAAGAACGCGATCGGGAGCAAATCGCCCTTGAAATTGACAACTTTAATCAAGTAATATATGAGCAATGTATCCTTGCAGGAGTGGCCTTTATAGATATTACTCCTCTTTCAAGAACCATAGATACCCATCCAGCATTTATTGCTGAAGACGGACTGCACCCAAGTGGGCAGCAATACAAAGCTTGGATTGATGAAATCGTACCCTTTTTTATAAATCAAAAAAATGAATGATCTAGAATCCTTTCAATTAATGGATCAAGATGATCCTTTACAACATTTTAGAAGTCATTTTCACCACAATAAAAATGAGATTTATTTCGATGGTAATTCGCTGGGTAAAATGCCTAAAGCGGTCATAGATCAACTTAAAGAAACACTGGAAGTACAATGGGGAAAACAATTAATTAGGAGCTGGAATGAAAAGTGGTTAGCGCTACCCACCCGACTTTCAGAAAAATATGCACAATTTTTAAATGCAGATCCCAGTGAAATTCTTTTTGGAGAATCTACCTCTGTTCGCCTTTATCAAGTTATATATGCACTATTAAATTGCGGAAAATATCCCCATCACCTCATCACCGATAATTTAAACTTTCCGACAGATCATTATATACTTCAAGGATTTACAAAGAATTACAAAGGCACTACTTTAACAAGACTTAATTACGGTCAGGAAATTCTTGCTGAGCTGGATATGCTAAAAGATTTAATCAAAGAGAAGCCAGGGATTATTTGCCTGAGTTTAGTCACTTATAAAAGTGCCTATCTCTACCCTATGCAAGAATTAAACGAATGGGCCGAAGCACAGGGTGCGCTTATTATTTGGGATTTAAGTCATGCTGTAGGAGCTGTTCCCATTCATTTAAAAGAGAGTGGTGCAAAAGTCGCAGTGGGCTGTACCTATAAATATATGAATGGAGGCCCTGGAGCACCCGCCTTTCTCTATATCAATAATACTTTGGGTTTAGAGCTAGATAATCCCATTCAGGGTTGGTTTGGACATCAAAATCCTTTTAATTTTGATGAGGATTATACCCCTTCAGTAGGGCTTGAACGTTTTCAAAATGGTACCCCTTCTATTCTTTCTATGCAAGCCCTTGAGGCTGGAATAGACCTAAGTTTAGCGGCTGGAATCTCAGCGATTAGAACTAAGAGTATTACAATAACCACCCTTATTAAAAAAGCGGTTCAAAAAGAATTAGAACCTTTCGGCTTCGAATTCCACAGTCCTCATGAAAGTCTATACAGGGGCTCTCATATTGCCTTATTACACCCTCATGCCTGGCACATTACACAGGCACTTATCGCTGGAAATAAAAGTGTCCCTAAAATTATTCCAGACTTTAGACCTCCCAATCTAATTCGTATTGGCATTGCTCCTCTCTATACTCAATATGAATCAGTTTGGTGGTTAATCTCCCGTTTAAAAGAACTTGGGGGTACACACAGTAAACTGAATTTTAGTGCGCCCATTACTAAAGTGCCTTAAAAAAATAAAAAAGGCCTTCAGGATTTATTCCCAAAGGCCATAACCATAAACCAATTCATTAATGAAGAATTGATAATACAAAAGTATAAAAAAAAGCGCTCAATAACACGCTATTTAATTTTTATTAACCTTTATGTAATATGTGGTTTTTTTAGATCCTTTATTTTTGCGAAAAAAATGAAACGCTATCTAAAATCACTTTTTTATTTCACAGGATTTTTTTATTGGCTATTGGTAGAACGATATATTGAACGTGGAAATTAAAATTTATTGAGTCGCTTCGTACTCATATTCCCAATTGGGGTTTTCCAATTTATTAATTACATATTTTATTGTAATCTCACTTCCTTTTGGAATGTCTTTTAGGGCCGTAACTCTAATGTGCTTAATTTTTCCGATTTCTTTGTCTTCTTCTGCAAATAAGGCTTCACAGTTTGGAATTTCATGATGATTGATAAAAGCCCCTAGTGGGAGTCTTATATAATGATCGTGGAAGCGTTTGTCGAAAATATGGGTCATGCCAAGATCTGTACCTGCCTTAATCTCCTCAACAGCAAATAATCCAAGACCTTCAATGGGACTCTCTTTGATGGTAAGAAAATCCGGTAACGGCCTCCAATTTGTATTTTTTATCATCTGATCAGGAAAATTATTTAACCCCTAACAAATTTAGTTTATTTTACTAAAAAAGTATAGTCCAAAAAACTTTTAGGTCCAATGACCGCATTTAAAATCCTAAAAGGCAATTCGATGCTCTTTTCTTTTGTTTTTGTCTTGATAATTAATTCTATAGAAGCTTTTGCAGGGAGCGTAAAGACTGAGCTTCGCTGGTGAAAACTGTATTCGCCTGTGTATTCCATTTGAAAGGGAAGACTGCTTTTATTAGTCACTTTTACCTTCATCAGGCTTAGGTCTTCTGCATAGGAGGGGGTGCCAAAGTCTATATTTTCCTGAATTAATTTAGCTATTAGGGCCTCCTGACCGATAATCAGGTCGTTAAACCAGACCACTGTCTGACGATTAAATAAGGCTTCTTTGACTGCCTCTGCGGATTTATTACGTACAGAAACAAAAGTCATTGGACGGTGTCCTCCTTTACTTAGATTATGCGCCCAGTCTGTGAGTCCATGAATATCTGAAGTCCCCAAAATTGTCAATTTATGCTCAAGCGCGAGGGCTAGTGCTTCTTCTGAAAAGGTAGTTTCATTAACGACTTCTATGCCATGGAGTAATTTATTTTGAATGAGAAATTTATGAAAAGGCTCGAGTCGAGCAATTCCATCTTTACGATGTGCGTCCCAATTGGGGTGGTTCCAAAAGACAAAAGCACCTTGCTTATTCGCTTGTTGAATCCCAGTAAGTGAATCTTTATGAAGTAAGGCATTGGCGTCCTTGACAAAAACCGCATTGATATGCCCGGGGGGCATTTCTCTGGTGATTTCTGAGCCATTTATTACTTGAAGTTTTTCTCCTTCTTGAAGCATGTCAGAAGCAAGGATGTAAGAGCGGTTTCTGTTTGGGTGGGGAATGTCTTCCTTATGCGGCTGATATTCTAGATGCTCAGTCATTGCAATGAGGTCTAAGCCTTCTCGTCGGGCTTCTTCTACTCTAATACTCGGCCATACAGCTCCGTCTGAAAATACGGTATGTATGTGTAAATCTGTACTTAACCAATACTGACCCTCCGCTGCATTAAAAAATGAATTTTGAGCGGTAGCCAAGAACCCATTAATTAAAAAAAGGAGTGAGAAAAAGGATATAGGAGTGCTTCGCATCTTTAAACTGTTTTAAACTGAATTAAAGATAAAAAACCTTTCCTAAATGATCTGCTCTATAGCTTGTAGAATAATATCGTATTCCACAGTCTTTTTGTAAGATACTGTTCGGATGATTTAAAAATCGTATTCTTTTGGAAGCCTGTATTAAGAGTCATCTTTTCGTTAAGCTTGATTCTAAATCCAAAAAAGGTCCAATTTTGATTAAACTTATAGGGAATGCCTGAAGGGTTCATCAGCGTAAAAATTTCATCATAAAAAACAAAATTTACTGGGGTTTTTGCGGTCTCTGTGGTCAAGGGCTTGAGGTAGGTAACTCTAACTCTAATTCGGCTAGAAAAACCGAAACTTCTTAAACTGGAGTCTTGCTGTAGGGGTAAATTTTCTTGGAAGCGATGTTCCAAACGAAGCCAAGTTGTCAAAGCCCCCTTTTTTAAAGGCACTGAATAAAGCAGCTGCTCCCAAAGATTGTGTTCATTGCGTATTCTGGGATCAGCATTTACATCTGTATTAAAATTTCTTAAAAAACTATAGCCAGCGGTCCACTTTATATTTTTAGCTGTTGTATAAGTTAATTGAGGTCTCAAAATATGTTGGTCCCAGACATTGAGGTAATCGGTAGTTCTCAAGTGAATTTCTGAACGCAAAGTAAGTTGATCTGTTAGTGGAAGATCAAAAAAAACAGCATTCCACAGACCTTCTTGTTTTGAATACTCTTGAGCTCTGAGTATTGTGATAACCCCAAAGAAGAGCAGAGCGAAAAGACGCATTTGCTTTTTAAACATTTCTTTTTTATTTATTTAAATTTTCTCATTAAGCCCTCCTGAGAGACAGAAGCGACCATTTTTCCTGAACGATCAAATACACTCCCTCTACTATATCCTCTTGCATTTGAAGCACTTGGGCTTTCAATGGCATAAAGCAACCAGTCGTCAATATTAAAATCACGGTGAAACCAAAGTGCATGATCTAAGCTCGCATAATAAATTTTATGTTTGATAAATTCACTTCTGTGGGGTAAGGTTGCGGATAGTAATAATCCATAATCCGAAGCAAATGCGAGGAGCTGTTGTTGTAGAGGGCGGTCTGCCTTAATGTGTTCTTTGGTTTTAAACCAAATATGAGACAGGGGGGGCTTATTCTCTGTTTCTAAATATACCGCCTTGCCTACCGGTCTAAATTCAAAAACCTGAGGGTGAGCCATCATCAATGTTTGGTAACGTTCTGGATCTTTATCTTTTAGAGGGGCCGCTTGCTGAATATCGGTAAGTAAGAGTTCTGGTGTTAAAACATTGGGCATGGTAATTTGGTGATTCGCACCTTCCTCTTCTAAGTGAAAAGAGGCTGCCATATTAAAAATGGCTTTCCCATTCTGATAAGCGACGACCCTTCTGGTAGTAAAACTCCGTCCATCGCGAATGGCATCTACGTGGTAATCAATAGGTATATTAATATCGCCCCCTAAAATAAAATAGCCATGCATAGAATGCGCCAAACGGTTTTTGGGTACTGTTTGATAGGCTGCATATAAAGACTGTCCCAATACCTGACCTCCAAAAACACGCCCCCAAATAGTTTTGTAATTTTGTCCGATAAAGTGGTGGTCGTCTTTTTTTTCAAGTTGTAATAAAGAAATCAGCGCAGTAAGATCAATCATAGGTAAAATTGGATTTTTAGGTTTATAAGTCCTAATTTCTAAGACTCCATATTTCATAAACAGGTGCGCCCTTACTGCTGAGGCCTTGGTGGTGCCAGTCTGTCCCTTTTAATTCATAATCAAAGGGTAAAGCTGCCCCTACTCGGGTATTGTCTCTTGAGAAATATTCAATGTGTTCCGTATATTTTCCATCGACTGCAGTATAATACCCTCCACCAGAACCAAAAAATTGAAAGGTTTCAGTATTAAAAGCAATCCATTGAAAAAAGCCTTCTAATAAGAATTTCATTGTTTTGCGTGGCCCAGAAGTATCTCGTCTTCTTTCTCCTTCAGGGGTCATCCGACCCGCCATGAGCCATTTGCCATTTAAGTCTTTAGGAGGGAATGAAATTTTTTTCCAGTCTTTCGTTTTTTTAAAATCCATCTGCTTTAAGCGGTCCTTTTCAAAATTTGAATTAAACTCAAAATTGACCTGTATCGTATTTCCTTTTATTGTGTAGAATCCGCCACGGGTTAAAATAAAATTGGGGGGATCACTCCTATAAAGTGTTTCTACAAAATAGGTGTCATCCATAAATACTCTATGGGTAATTGTATTGCTGTCTTCCTTTGATTCAAAAGAAAAAACTTGTGCCTGTATAGATAAAAGGCATAAGCTGCTTAGCAGTAAAAAATAAACTTTCATCTTCATTTAATTTCGATAATTAAGAGCTGGTTTACGATCGCCCAGCATGGGGGTATATTTAAAATCCTTTCCTCTTTTTTTAATAAAATTTTCGCGTGCCTCTTGCACCAGTTTAGGACTGTCTATCAGTTGCATACCCGTCAAGGCAAGTGTTTTTGCGGCTATCATCATCCCTTTATTACCGATGCTTGTACCTCCTGCAGCAACCGCCTGCCAGCTATGTGATGGGGTTCCAGGCACCCAAGTTGCTGCTCTTAATCCTGCTGTAGGTACTGCAAAACTTACATCGCCTACATCTGTAGAGCCACCGGCTTTTGCATTTTCACTGTAGGGAACAACCCCTTCAACAAATTCTGTATTGAGTGATTCTCCAAGGCTTTCAGCAATTTTCTCTGCAAAAGCGCGCTCTTCAGGGGTATATGTATAGCCTCCTATTGTCATTAAATTTTTGTGAACCAAGGGCTGAAGTACATCATTGAATAAAAGCTCGTGTGTACCTCCTATCATTTCATACTCCATTTTAGTTCCCGTTCCCAGGGCTGCTCCTTTAGCAGCATTGACAATACGTTCAAAAATTGCAGCTACTTCTGTTCTTGTTTTATGTCGAGAATAGTAGTAAACCTCTGCAAAATCAGGAACCACATTGGGTGCTTCCCCTCCCCGTGTTATCACATAATGGATACGCGTACTCTCAGAAACATGTTCCCGCATCATGTTAACCATGGTGTTCATTGCTTCTACCGCATCTAATGCGGAGCGTCCTTTTTCGGGGGCTGCTGCTGCATGAGCCGCTTTGCCATAAAAGCGGAATTTTGCTGATTTATTCGCTAATGCGGGTCGCTTACTTGCCGCATTTTTACTATCTGCATGCCAGTGTAAGGCTACATCTACATCGTCAAATAATCCTGCTCTTGTCATATAGACTTTCCCGGAGCCTCCTTCTTCAGCAGGACATCCATAATACTTAATCGTTCCCTGCTTTCCCTGCTTTTGGAGGTAGTCTTTTAGCGCAATCGCTGCCGCCGCTGAGGCAGTACCGAAAAGATGGTGCCCACAGGCATGTCCAGCACGACCATTATTAGAAATTTTATAGGGCTGTGCTTGTTGTGATAGGCCTGGTAAAGCATCATATTCCCCCAAAATTGCAATCACAGGACTCCCAGAACCATAGGTAGCAACAAATGCGGTAGGTATCTCTGCCACGCCCGCCTGAATTTCAAAGCCTTCTCCCTTTAGGGTTTCTTGTAAGAGTGCACTGCTTTTTTGTTCTTGATAACCTACCTCTGCAAAAGACCAGATTGTTTGTGCGATAGTAGCATATTTTTCACTTTTATTTTCGATATTTTTTAAGATGTTAGTATGTCTTGATTGTGCCCAGCTTGTGGTAACAGATACGACTAGGAGCAAAGGGAAGTAAATACGCATATTTTGAATTTGTTATTAATTTCAAATTTATTAATTTAGATCAATCCAACCTACTTATTTAAAAAACTACTAACTCAAATAATATTAACTCAAATTAATACCATGAAAAAAGCACTCTTATTCTGCTTGTTATTCTGTACTTCAATTATTGCTTCTGCCCAGCAAATAGAATTTGAAGAATACGATTTAGACAATGGCTTGCATGTCATTTTACATCAAGACAACAATACGCCGCTTGTTGTCACCTCTGTACTTTATCATGTCGGGGCGAAAAATGAAGCCTTTTATTTCCTCATCGTACACTCCTATTAATGGGGCCTCAAGAAGTGGCTTTTGATACAACGCTCATAGAATTAAATCCAGCAATCGATCCCCAAATTTTTGAGTAACTCCTGTCAGCGATTTTTATTTTTTAACTGCTTTTTTTCGGTAATTAGATAAACTCCAAGAAGAATGAGTCCACATCCTGACCACTGAAGTAAAGAAAATGTTTCGCCATCCAAAATACCCCAGCCTATGGCAACTATGGGTAATAAATAGGTAATAGATATCGAAAATACAGGAGAAGAAATCGCAACGAGTTCATTAAACATGACTTTTGCAAGTGCGGTGCCAAAAAGGGATAGGATTAAAATATAGCCCAATGAGGTGCTCACTTTTGTTGAGTGAAATGCTTCCTCATAAGTAAAATTTGAAAAGAGTAAAATAATCAATGCGGGGATACAAATACAGATAAAGTTCCCTAGCGCAATCGCCAATGCAGAAATACCCTCTAATTTGTACTTTATTAAATTGACATTAATGGAGTAACACAATGTAGCGGCAACCACCAAAAACGCATACCAACTTTGTGGTCCTTTATGAAGTGTAAACTCATTAGAAACTAAAACGAGTGTCCCCCCAAAACCAACTAATACGCCTAGTATTTTAACCCATTTAAAAGGAGCATTGAAAAAAAGAAGCCCTAATATTAGCGTGAAAAGAGGGGTCATTCCATTCAAAACAGCGGCTACAGCACTGTCAATAGCCGTTTCAGCAAAAGCAAATAAATAGCTGGGGAAAAACGTGCCAAAAAATCCAGTGATTGCGATCCACTTCCAAGCAGCGCTAGGGATTTCTTTTAATTGATTCCACCCAAATATAAAGAGAATAGCGGTGGTCATTAAGATGCGAATAGATCCCAATTGAAGGGGCGTAAGCCCGATAAGTCCTTTCTTTATGAGTATATAAGAACTCCCCCAGATTAGAGAAAGTAAAAACAGATAACCCCATTTTTTTAGTGAAATTGACATCGGGTACAAAAATGAACTTTTATATTGAGTTTCTCCTATAAAATACTACTTCTCAATTTCAAACGCCTCAATTCCATTGAAGAGTTTCCATAAGGCGAACCAGATCTTTCTCTATATATTTGACAGCAGGATAGATTGAATCGTAATTGGGTTTGGCATAAAAATAAAGTGAGCCTACTAAAAAATGATCTATACTGTCTGTTAAAAAAAATTGATATTGTGAGGCGGCATTTCCCACCACAGTAAACAATGTGCCGTATACTTTATTTTGTGGGTTTACAAAAATACGTTCAGGTATGGATTCTGCTTTTGAAAGGTGTTTATAAGGCAATTTATAGGCGTCATTTAAGAGGGAATCTAAATTTTGATTGACCTGATTGTAGTTCAAATACACGGTGGCTTTCATCTCTGGGTAAACCAAATTAAAATTTGAGGCAGTGGTAGGAGTACATTCAGCAAATGTATTTTGCTCAAAAGTAAAAAAGCCTAGTTTTTCAGTGGTTGTATACTGCGCTTCGGGATAGTTAAGACGCAAATAGGCCATAGGCTTAGGCTGAGCTGTAGTTGTACAGCGCATGGCTAAACTCAAGACGAAAAAAAGCAGTAGAAATCTCAAACTTATTTCGTTTTTGGAAGTTCAACTTTTACTTGCTTAATACGTAACTGTTCCATCTCCTCTATTGTAAATACATAGCCTTGATATTTGATTTTTTGCCCTTTTTTAGGGAATTTTTTTGCCATTTCAAGCAGAAGCCCTGCTAAAGTTTCAGCGTCTCCTTTGGTTTCCTCAAAAAGTGTGTAATCTTCAAGGTTAATTACTCTAAAAAAATCTTTTAGGTTAATTTTCCCTTCGAAAACAAAAGTTCGGTCATCAAGTTTTGAATAACTTAAATCTTGCTCATCAAATTCATCACTGATATCTCCTACAATTTCCTCAATAATATCCTCAAGGGTAATAAGTCCAGAAGTTCCTCCATATTCATCTACTACGATGGCAAGATGAATTTTCTTTTGTTGGAATTCTTTGAGTAGGTCGTCTAATTTTTTATTTTCAGGTATGTAAATAGGGGGTTTTAAGAGTTCTTGCCATTTAAAATTTGGTTTCTCAAGGTTTGGCAAAAGATCTTTGGTATATAAAATGCCTTTGATATTATCTCTTTTTTCGTGATAGACCGGAATTCTTGAATAACCCTGTTCTAAAATGAGTGGCAAAATTTCTTCTAAAGTCAGTGTATCAGAAAGGGCAAACATATCCATCCTTGGACACATTACTTCCCGGGTGTCTGTATTTCCAAAATTGACAATACCTTCTAAAATTCGTTGCTCATCAAAAGTAGTTTCATTTGCTCCAGTAAGCTCTAGGGCTTGAGATAGTTGATCCACTGAAAGTTGGTTTTTCTGATCTCCCAGCCGATTTTCTAAAAAGCTCGTTGTTTGACTCATGGGGTAGGTAATCCAAAAAAGGAGATAGCGATCCAAAAATGAAATAATTAAAGCCATTCGCTTAGAAAATGCCAAAGCATTTCGATTGGCATAGATTTTAGGTAATATTTCTCCAAAAAGCAGAATTAGAGAGGTAATAAGACCTATTTCTATAAAAAGAATGAGATAGGGATTTTCAATGCCTTTAAAGAGTATATCGCCCAAAGCAGAGAATACGAGTACAATGGCAATATTTATAAAATTATTGGCGACGAGGATAGTCGCAAGTAAACGCTTTGGATTTTTAAGTTGATTGATAACACGTTCTAATGCAGGATCAGCGTTACTTTCTTGAATGTCTTCTAAAGACTTTAATTGTAGTGAAAAAAAAGCAACTTCAGCTCCAGAGATCAGTGCTGAGCCTATCAGCAAAACCAACACAATAAGCGATTGGATCCAGATCAGGTTAGAGGCTGAAAAAATAGTAATAATCTGCGGTAACGGGTCTGGATCCAAAGGCATTTAACTTTTAAAAGGGTAAATCGTCTTCTTCAGCTGGGGGTGCTTTACTTTCCTCTGTGGGCACACTTCCCATCATATTATCATGGTCTGATTCTTTTTTTGTGCTCAAGAAAGTGAATTCATTGACATTGATTTCAGTTGAATAACGGTCATTCCCGTCTTCAGCTGTCCATTTTCTTGTTTTGATGCGACCTTCAATATAGATCTTATCTCCTTTACTGAGGTATTTTTCGCAAATTTCGGCGGCTTTATTTCGAACAACTATATTGTGCCACTCCGTATTGCTCACCTTTTCTCCAGTTGACTTATTCGTATAGGATTCATTGGTCGCTAGTGGAAACCTACCAATAGATCCTCCACCTTCGAAATAATGCATTTTAACATCATCTCCTAAATGTCCAATTAACATAACTTTATTAAGTGTTCCGCTCATAGTTGAAAGATTTTGAGTTATTAATAATCATAAATTTAAGTATTAAGTGGGCAACTTAAAAGAATTCTTCAATAAAATTTTGAACCACTACAGGAACGGCTAATGCTTTTATCGCATCTTTAGAATATGCCTTTCTAGGTTTCGTTTTGGCTTGAATTAACCAGAAATTTACTTCTAAGATTTGATGGGTTAATTTATGGGTTATAGGTGCTTTATTCCATAAAGCAATAGGAAGGTTGGCTAACTCAGTGGGGAATTCAGAGCGTACTTTTAATTTTTCAGAAGATTTTATCTGGCCTTTTGTTTCTATAAGTGGAAACTGATAGAGGTTTTGCCATATACCTTTTTGTGTTCTCTTTTCCATTAAATAGTTCTGATCGGGATCTGAGATAACAAGATAATTAAAGAAACGAGTTCTAACTTTTTGTTTTTGATGCTTCACTGGGAAAAAGTCGATTTTATCCTGATTATAAGCATTACAGTCCAAAATAAAAGGACAGTCTGCGCATTTAGGATTTTGGGGTATACATTGTAAGGCTCCGAACTCCATCATGGCCTGATTAAATATTCCAGGAGCTGCTTGACCCATTAGCAGTTTGGCTTTGGCTTTAAAGGTTCGTTGTGCAATTGGGGTATTAATGGGCGTACTAATCCCAAAAAAACGTGATAAAAATCGATATACATTCCCATCTACAACAGGCTCTGGAAGGCCATAGCAAATGGAAGCAATAGCACTTGCAGTATAATCACCTACCCCCTTTAGAGCCATAAGGTCGTGAAAGGTTTTGGGGAATTTTCCTTTTAAATGAGTGTGAATATATTGCGCTGTAAAATGTAAATTTCGAGCACGTGAATAATAGCCTAGCCCCTGCCATAATTTGAGTACTTGGTCTTCAGAGGCAAGGGCAAGTGTCTCAAGGGTAGGAAAAGTTTCAATAAATCTCTTAAAATAGGGAAGTCCTTGCGCTGTGCGTGTTTGTTGTAAGATAATTTCAGAGAGCCAGACCTTGTAGGGTTCTTGTGTTTCTCTCCAGAGAAACGCACGTTTATTTTCGGAATACCACTGAAGGAGTTTTTGCGTCCAATTCAAAATCTATCGCTCACTTAAATCTGGCTAAAAATAAGCAAACAACAAGAATATAAAAACTTTGTACAGAGCATTTTATAATTAAAATTTATATATTTGCGAGCCTTAAAATTTAAGCGATAAATAAATTAATTATGACAAAAGCAGATATTGTATCGAATATTTCAGATCAATTAGGTATTGACCGTGCTGATGTACAAGCAACTGTAGAAAAATTTATGAAAGAGGTAAAAGTTTCTCTAGAAAAAGGAGAAAATGTTTACCTAAGAGGATTTGGTAGTTTTGTAATCAAAACAAGAGCAGAAAAAACAGGCCGTAATATTTCCAAAAATGTGGCTATTAAAATTCCTGCGCATAATATTCCTTCTTTTAAACCCGCTAAAATTTTTGTTCAGGGGGTAAAGTCAAAAGTGCCTGTAGCAAAATAATTTATAACTTTTAATACCCATTTATATATGCCAAGTGGTAAAAAACGAAAAAGACATAAGGTGGCTACTCACAAGCGAAAAAAGCGCAGAAGAGCCAATCGTCACAAAAAGAGTTAGTGCAGGTTAAAGCACTTTAAAAAATTATCAAAAGTTCATTGAAATGGTGAAATTCTAACTATAGAATTTCGCCTCAGGAAAATCCTGAAAATTTATTGTTTAATCCGTTACTGCGCCCTCGGCACAGTTACACAAAATAATTCAGAGTGAATAAAGAATTAATTATACGTTCGCATTCCTCTGCTGTTGATTTTGCACTGCTCAAGGATGGAAAATTAATTGAGCTCAATAAAGAAGTAGAAGACAATAACTTTTCTGTAGGTGATATATTTGTCGCCAAAGTCAGAAAAGCAATGCCCGGACTTAATGCCGCATTTGTCGATGTCGGACATGATAAAGATGGTTTTTTACACTATCACGACCTCGGGCCTAAATTCCCTTCTCTTTCTAAGTATATTAAACAGATAAGCACAGGTAAAAACAAAGATTATTTACTAAAACAATTTCGTTACGAAAATGATATTGAAAAAGACGGCAATGTTACAGAAGTACTTTCTTCTAAACAAACTGTCTTAGTTCAAGTTGCTAAAGAACCCATCTCAACGAAAGGACCGAGATTGAGTTCTGAAATTTCTTTAGCGGGTCGCTTTATGGTACTTATGCCCTTTTCAGATCGGGTTTCAATTTCTCAAAAAATTGAAGACCGAGCAGAAAAAAGTAGGTTAAAAAAATTAGTGCAAAGCATCCGCCCAAAAGGATTTGGATTAATCATTCGAACTGTAGCCGAAGGACAAAAAGTTGCCGCTTTGGACGCAGATATCCAACAATTACTTGCACGGTGGAAGGGTTTATCTTCCAAACTCAAGCAAATTGACAAATACCCAACGAAAGTTTTAAGTGAAATTAATCGTTCGTCAAGCATTTTACGCGATATTTTTGATGATCATTTCACCGGTATACATGTAGATGATGCAGCTATGGAATCTGAAATCAAAGATTACTTAGCTACCATTGCGCCAGAAAAAAAATCAATTGTAAAGCTTTATGACCAACACCTACCCATATTTGAAAAATTTGGGATTGAAAGGCAAATAAAATCTGCATTTGGAAAAACAGTTTCCATGCAAAAAGGAGCCTATTTAGTGATTGAGCATACCGAAGCTTTACATGTAATTGATGTAAATAGTGGCAACCGATCAAACCGTTCAAAAAGTCAAGAAGATACCGCTATGGAAGTAAATCTCATTGCGGCTACTGAAATAGCCAGACAATTGAGATTACGAGATATGGGAGGAATTATTGTGGTGGACTTTATTGATTTAAATTCCAATGCAAATCGAAAAAAGCTGTTTGAACACCTTCAAGAAGAAATGAGTTCAGACCGAACAAAACACAAAATTCTGCCTCCAAGCCGTTTTGGTCTTATTCAGATTACACGACAACGTGTACGCCCTGAAATGAATATCAAAACCCAGGAGCCCAATCCAAATGTCAATGGAGAAGTAGAAGCTCCAATTGTATTAATTGACAAAATCAACACAGAGCTTAGTAAAATTACTAAGAACAAGCGCAACCAAAAGGAAAAAATATTTTTACATGTTCATCCTTTTGTAGCCGCTTACCTTTTAAACGGGACTCCATCCCAACGTTTATCATGGTATTTAGAATACAAAAAGTGGATTCGAATTGTTCCACGCCACGCTTATCAATATTTGGAGTTTCGCTTTGTCAATAAAGACCGACGAAGACTCCATCCTTAATAACAAAACCACCCGTCTATAGATTGGGTGGTTTTTTTTATCTTTCTTTTTTTATGAACTTCATAGGAGCGAATAGGAATTTCTATTTTTATGCATCAGAAACAAACCTTCACCCTTGTAGAGGCACAACAAAAATTAGAGCATTTTTGTGCCTATCAAGAGCGCTGCCATCAAGAAGTAATTGCTAAATTAAAAGCAATGGGAATGATTCCTGCTGCTATTGATACGATTGTCTCTAATCTGATTCAATCTAACTACCTCAATGAAACACGTTTTGCTCAGAGCTATGCACGAGGTAAATTTCGCATCAAGAAATGGGGAAAAGTTCGTATTAAAAGAGAACTTAAAGCCCGAAAAATCTCTGATTACAATATCAAATTAGCACTTCGCGAAATTTCGGCCACAGAGTATGATGCTGTCTTTTGGGCCCTTTTTGAAAAACAAAAAAAACGGGTAAAAGGAGGTTCTTCTGCTGAAAAAAAGAAAAAATTACTTGCTTTTTTTAGCTATAGAGGGTGGGAATCAGAACGCATTTATCAGGCTCTTAATGAGCTTTGATTAAAAATTATATTGTAGAGAAAAGAGTGCATTTCTGCCTGGCATAGGCACTAAGTTGGTTTCAGAATAATCGGTATTGAGCAGGTTATGGCAGGCTAGATTCAACTGAAAATCACCAAGTTTCCAATTGAGTGAAGCATCGATTACAGTATAAGGCGCTAGCACCGTTCGCTGGGCATACTTTATGCCTAAAAAGGTTTGCACTTTTGAGCTTAAATTTGCGGTATAACTTGTTGTAAAATGGTGCTTTAAAGAAGTAAGGCTATAACGTGAAAAAACAGACCCCTGATCGATTAAATCATCGATGAGATAGGTATAGCCCAGTTTAATTTTTTGATTTTGTTTCCCCCACAGAAAACGATAATTCAATTCCATTTCTCCTCCAGAAGTAAAAAGCTCACCTATATTGGTCGCTTGCCATAAAGCTTCTTGATTAGGCTTCACATAGTCAATCAAATGCGTTGCTTTTCGATCAAAATAAGCGAGATAAAACTGAAGTGTCGTTCCTGAAAACCGCAACCCAACTTCTTTAGAAAAAGCCTCTTCAGATTTAAGATCGGGATTTCCCAGAGTCGTTCGGTCCGAATAATAAAGATCTGTATAGGTTGGAATCCGATAGGTTGTACCCAAATTGCCATAAAAACGCCATTGTGCATTGAGGGCAACACCCAAATCTAGCCCAGGGTAAGCAAAAACACCAAAGTCAGAATATCCATTAAGAGCAATACCTGGAGTTAGATCCATTGCCCCATTAAAAAAGACAAATTGTTGTTCAAAAAAGAGTGTCGCCAATTGTCTTACTCTGTCTCCTAAATTTGTACTTGCTATAGAGACCCTTGAAAAATCAACTCCCATACCTGTTTTGCCTAGTTTAGAACTGTAGCTGGCATCAAAAGACATTCCTACTTTGTGGGTAATATGCCAATTTTCATATACTTCAGGTCGTGATCTTATATACAAATAGTGATCTTGTCCTCTGCGCCAATAAAGTCTTGGTTTCAGTAGCCAATTTCCTTTTTGTAATTTGGACTGAAGTGCAAAAAGGCTGGCTTCTGTTTCTTCATACTGATCTCTAGCTTCTGGAGTTGCATAAAATCCATTTGCACCAAATTTTCTGCCTGAAAAAAAAGTAATTAAATCTAATGGCAATTTACTTTGCTGAAAAAGACCAGATTTTAAAAAGACGGTATGGTTTTTAAAATCTGTATTATAGCGATATCCCTCTGAACTTGTTCTGGCGTAATGTGTAATTATACTATTTTTTTTACTGCTATTCTGATAAGTAAAAGCAGTATTTAGTTGGTTGTAAGAGCCAGTCTGAAGTGTGAGCTTCCCTTCTTTAGAGATCGCTTTTTTTGTAACAATATTGATTGCTCCTGTAAATGCATTTTGGCCAAAAATCCGTGCTGCAGGACCTTTGAGAATTTCAATGCGTTCGACTAACTCTATGGGGGGAAGAAAATTGAGCGTGTGGTGTCCTGTTTGGGCATCATCGAGCTTTATTCCATCTATCAATAGTAAGGTTTGGTCAAAACTACCTCCTCTTATATAGAGGTCTGCTTGCATCCCCCTGACTCCTCGCTGTCTGATATCAATCCCAGAAAACTGTTGCAGGGCTTCAGCTATCGTTACCGCTCCCATTACTTTGAGTTCTTCAGAACTGAGTATCTGAATCGTTCGAGCGCTTTCTTTTAAAGGAAGGTCAATTCTCGTAGAAAGCAGAACAACTTCTTTTAATTGTTGCGTTTGAGATAAGCTATCAACTTGACCCTGAAGAAAGGCAATAGGAGTTATTATAAAAATTAAAACGGCCCTATACCTATTAATGATGCAAGTGTACATTCGCTCCTATATATTAGGGAGAATAAGGTCGCTTATTCAGCTAAAAGAATGACTTTATTGTCCCTTAACTCGATGGCCCCTGACTGTATATCAATGAATACCAAATCTCCTTCTTGAGTGAATTTTGATTTGTGGGCTGCTGGCAATGTAATTTTTCCTTGTATTTTAACACTCCCTGCTACTAAAGTAGAAACAATAGGGGCATGGTTATTTAAAATTTGAAAAGAACCTGACGCACCTGGTACAGTTATACTTTCAACTTCACCGCTAAAAAGCTGAGCTTCTGGAGAAACGATTTCAAGCAGCATATCTATTAAACTTCAGCTAACATTTTATCTCCCGCTTCAATTACCTCTTCTATTGTTCCTTTAAGGTTAAAAGCAGCTTCTGGTAAATGGTCTAATTCACCATCCATAATCATATTAAATCCTTTGATGGTGTCTTTAATATCTACAAGCACCCCTGGGATTCCAGTAAATTGCTCTGCTACATGAAAGGGTTGTGATAAAAACCGTTGTACACGTCTTGCTCTAGATACCGCAAGTTTGTCTTCTTCTGAAAGTTCATCCATCCCAAGAATTGCAATAATGTCCTGTAATTCTTTATAGCGCTGGAGTAATTCTTTCACACGCTGTGCACAGTTGTAGTGGTCATCACCTAAAATATCCGCTGTTAAAATACGGGAAGATGAATCTAAGGGATCTACTGCAGGGTATATTCCTAATTCCGCAATTTTACGCGATAAAACTGTTGTAGCATCCAAATGGGCAAAAGTAGTTGCGGGTGCCGGATCTGTCAAGTCATCTGCAGGGACATATACGGCTTGTACAGAAGTAATGGATCCTTTTTTGGTAGAGGTAATACGTTCTTGCATGGCGCCCATCTCAGTAGCTAATGTAGGTTGGTAACCTACAGCAGAAGGCATTCTCCCGAGCAGTGCGGAAACCTCTGAACCTGCTTGGGTAAAACGGAAAATATTGTCGACAAAGAATAAGACATCTTTCCCCTGTCCGTCACCTGCACCATCGCGGAAGTATTCTGCAATAGTAAGTCCAGAAAGCGCCACACGAGCACGTGCTCCAGGAGGCTCATTCATCTGTCCAAATACAAAAGTGGCTTTCGATTCTTTAAGTGCTTCAGGATCTACTTTTTTAAGATCCCATCCTCCTTCTTCCATAGAGTGCATAAAATCATCTCCGTATTTGATAATTCCTGATTCAAGCATTTCACGAAGTAAATCATTTCCTTCACGTGTTCGCTCTCCTACACCTGCAAATACAGAAAGTCCACCATGTCCTTTTGCGATATTATTAATCAATTCTTGAATTAGTACTGTCTTACCAACTCCTGCACCACCAAATAATCCAATTTTACCTCCTTTGGCATAGGGCTCAATAAGATCAATAACTTTAATACCCGTAAAAAGAACTTCTGTAGAAGTAGAGAGTTCTTCAAAGGCTGGCGCTTCTCTGTGTATGGGTAAACCATTTTCTGCTGCCTTAGGTAAATTTTCCATACCATCTATGGCATCTCCAATAACATTAAAAAGACGTCCGTAAACACGATCTCCAATCGGCATTTGTATAGGGCTCCCGACCGCTTTGGCCTCTACGCCACGACTTAAGCCATCTGTAGAGTCCATGGAAATCGTTCTTACTGTTTCCTCTCCAACATGAGATTGAACTTCGAGAATTAATTTTGTTCCATCTGAATTTTCAATTTCTAGAGCGTCATAAATTTGTGGAAGTGGATTTTCAGCACCACTGAATTCAACATCTACAACAGGACCTATAATTTGAGAAACTTTACCAATACTTTGCGCCATTTTAATCTACTTAGGATTCTTTTTATTTGTCAATTTTCAAGTTGCAAATATATGGGGTTCATCTTAATAATCCGATACTTAACTCTTTTTTTATTAATTAAAAAAGCTTCTATTTAATAATACATTGGAAATAAAAAAAGGGGGCTGAATTACCCCCTTTATACAATCCCTTAATTAGATTTTACAAATCAATAGTTGCTTTTGCAACAATTCTCCTTCCGATAACAGGCATATTAGGGAATGATCTGTATTTCTGATTAAATATATTGGTCCCAGCCAAATCAATCTTGAATTTTGAACTGAATGCGTAACCTAAATTTACATCAAAAAGATTTTTCTCTTGGACTCTTCCGCCGTAAAGCGCCATATCTGAATTAAATGCATCGTCATGCTGATAGGAAATGCTATATCTTAATCCTTTTTCACCAGCAGCATAATCTAGTCCCATCCGGTATTTAAATTTAGGAGCATTAAGACTTGAAGTAAATGGAAGATCATCATCACCGACTTCCCATTCGTTCTGACTCAACCAGGAAGCATTTCCCCATATAGAAAATTTATTTGAAACAAAGTATTGAGCTGAAAAATCAGATCCCCAATGACTTCGTGTAGCATCACCGTAGTTTCTATATCCAATTGCTGGGTGAACATAGCCATCTCCTGTGGGTACTGCAGACGATTCGACAGCACCAATAAAAGGAAAATCACCGTTTACAGCACCTGCTGCTTGATTAAAGCCTTCACCTCCTACAAGAAATGCCCCGGCAGCAGCTTGAGCTAAACCATTGATGGATTGAGTAATGAGAGGTGCTGCGGCAGCTGAGGTTGCGGCAGCTACTGAAGGTACGGCTCCAGGTAGTCCTAGAAGTGCTGCAGTAGCTGCATCTATACCTGTTTCTGGTAACTCTAATGCTGTGTATTGAGCCAACACTGCAGCTTGAACCTGGGCGGTTACCCCAGCTGTTACACTGGCGATGACAGTAGGATCAGTAGCTATATCATTTGCAACTGCTGCAGCTAAATCTGAAGGAACATCTGCTCCAACTGTTGCGTAAGAAGGTCCTACTGTAGTATAATTTGTGAAGCCAGTATTTGCATAGGTGTAGACATCAAGATTTATTTTAAGTCTTTTATTTATGACCCCTGTATATCCAAATTCTAATTGGTCTACAGTCTGAAGTTTTGATGTTCCTGCACCTGCAGTATTGATATCAAAAGGTCTTGGAGGACCACTTAATCCTGAAAGCAAATCATAGGCATATAAATTTCCTGTAGTGCCTGCTGGACCTTGATAAGTGCTAAAGAAATTGTCTAAAATTGGTTTTAAACCTGCTATTGGAGCTAACTGAGGATTTGTAGCAAATGCTTGGGCTAATCCTTGTAGCGTTTGTTGAGCAACAAATCCGTAGGGTATTGCTAAAGGTAGTCCAGGAGTATTTTGAGGTAATTGAACTCCAAATACTGTATCAATAGGATCATTGGGTCCTATGGTTTGAGGCTCATTTTGTCCAGATAACCATCCGCTCACCCCAGGAGCTAAATTGACCAGAGGGAAATTGATGTACTGTTGTATCGCTGCTACACTAGTAAGTGCTCTATTAAATGAAGCTCTAAAGGTGTGATTTTCTGCTGCCTTATATACAAGAGCAACACGGGGAGCAATACCACCCGTGTCTTGGAAATTAAATTTATCATAGCGAAGCGCATACGTTAAATCTAGTTTTTTGCCTAGCTCTGAAGTACCCTGTGCATAAATTCCTGAAATTCCATAGGGATCGTCATCATCAAATTTACCATATAGAGTGTATTCAGAGTCTGTAATGACATTTCTATAGTCAACTCCAACAGTATAATTTGAATTTAAAAATCCTGGTGTGTCAAAATTATATTGAATCTGTACCTCAGTATTAGACCGTTTAGCTACTTGCTGAAGTCCTGTGCCATATACAAATGTTGGATTTTCATCACTTCCTCCATCATTGAAGTTATAATATACTTGAGCGAATAAACCCCCCGTTTGAATTCTTCCTTGTGCCCAATAATCATTCCCTTGTGTGTATCCAGATCCTAGGTTGCTGAAAAACAATCCTCCTCCAGAAGCAAATCCTCCTGATACAAAAGCTGTTGTTTTATCAGAGGGGCGAAATTCTAAATGGAGATTGGCATTGTAGTTTTCATATTCACTTATCTGTGGGTTTCCATCGCCATCAGGATCTAAATCATTTGGACCTAATAATAAGGTTCCCGCTTTAGATTGATCAATTTGACCGTTCACAATTGCTGGTTTATAGATTGAGGTTGCAAGACCAGCAATTTGTTCTCTATCTTCAATCGGGTCTAGAGTAAAGTCATCCCCGCTTGTGTATCTAAAATTTATTTTATACCCAAATGTTTTTTGCTCATTGGACCAAGCATGTCGCATAGAAGTCCCAAAAGTGTTTAATTCCCCTCCAAAAACTTCGACTGTTGTACCGGGTTTATCAATTGGACTTTTCGTTAAAAAGTGAACTACTCCAGAGGTTACACCCGGTCCATAGAGTGCTGAAGCGGCACCACGTACCACTTCAATTCGGTCAATATCAATATTCGATAAGCCCGTCTGAAATGCGAAAAATGATCCCGCTGCTGGTGTAATTAAATACCTGTAATCTAGAATTGGAAAAGTTGACGTCCCAAAAACACCAGATCCAGCTCGCATTTCAAGATTTATCGAGTTAATAGAGTTCTGCTGTATTTGAACACCTGGAACGTTTATTAAATTTCGAATTGGATCAACAACTTGAGGAGAATTCTCTATCATTCTTGAAGAAATTACAGACACTGAGGAAGGTGCTTCCTGTATTTTTTCTGGTCTACGAGATGCTGAAATAATTACTTCATCCAAATTTTGACCAAAAGCGAGGCTTACGATCACACTTTGATCAGCAGATGTCAATTCAATTCTTTTAGATGCATACCCAATATAACTCACTTCTATTGTTAAAGGAAAGTCTTCTGAGGTATTCAAGTTAAAATTTCCATCAAAATCAGCAACAGTTCCTGTATTGGATCCGACTACAATAATATTCGCCCCAGGAATGGCTTCGTTATTTTCGGCATCGACAACTGATCCTGAAATCGTAGTTTGTGCCGCTACAAGGTTTGCTGAGAGTAATAGTAACACAAACAGACCTTTTAAAAATGCATTTTTTGTTTTCATATTTTTTTGTTTTCAGTTATTCATAAATACACCGTTGGACCCACCGAAGCAGCCAGGTAATTTATGATTCATGCCTCTAAGTTAGTATATTTTTAAGTGGAATAGTAAAATATTCTCAAGACTTATATATATTTCGACGCTGAAAATCTAAACTTTTATTGACTATACCAGCGACTCTACTGGGAGAGATTTTAAAATGATTAGGTAAACTCAGTGGTATCTCTTATTTTAGGTGCTATAAAAAATCCTTTATTTGAAAGCTTTTTTTTACTATTTGATTAAATACCTACTTCGGTACTATAACTATATTTATTTCAGAAAGATTGAAGTCATCGGTTATGATAAAATTCCTAAAGAAGGAGGCGTTTTATTTTCCCCCAATCATCAAGGTGCTTTTCTAGACCCTTTACTTGTAGGGTCTTTGACGCCTCATAAAATAACCTCATTGACCCGAAGCGATGTTTTCGGCGGCCCTTTTCAATGGTTTTTAGATGCTTTTCAAATGCTTCCCGTATACCGAATCAGAAATGGCTACAGCAATCTAAAAAAAAATGAAGACACTTTTGCTCAATGTTATAAACTGCTCAGTGAAGGGAAATTTATGTTGATGTTCTCCGAAGGGGGACACCACGATGAATATTATTTACAAAAACTTTCAAAAGGGAGCAGCCGCTTAATCTATCAAGCTCAAAAGCAATATCCCAATAAAAAAATGTATCTAATGCCAGTCGGTTTAAACTATGGACACCATCGCCAGCCCAGATGCACCCTTCATTTGGTCTTTGGAGATCCGATTGAAGTTTCTCAAGTAATAAATGAGAGTGAATTAAGTGAAGCAGAGCTTATTAATAAATTAAGATTGGTACTTGAAAATCGAATGAAAGACTGTTTGTGGCTGCCCGAAAATTCTGAAGATTATTTCCTTAAAAAAGAGAAAATAAATAAACACACTACCCAACTTACATTTTCAACCCTTAAATCAAAACTAGAGGAAGACTACAAGGCATTACCCGGACGGAAAAAAAGGTCAAAATTAGTGACTTTTACTGCTTTATTATTGAGTCTCCCGACTCTTATTCCACTTTGGATTACTCGGAAAGTAGTCGACCAATTTGAAGACTTGGTTTTTATCAGCTCTATGAAATATGCTATGGGTGTTTTTTTCTTTCCACTCTGGTGGCTAGGTAGTGGTTTCGCGATCTACCATTTCTTTGGAATTGCAGTGATGATAGGCTATTGGCTCTTTAGTTTACTTTGTCTTTTTTTGAGACAAAGAATATTGCTATTATAAATATTTTTTTAATAGTTTTTTCTTATTTTATGTTCTTTTTTGAGTTTTATTTAAACTGAAATAATCGTTATTACATGTTTTTAATTTTGATTCAATTTTTTACATAGATAAAACTTATACGTCCAAGAAATTCGTTAAGATTTGTACTTTCGCTTAATGCTAGATGTAATTATTATTGGTGCAGGGCCTATCGGCCTTGCGTGTGGAATAGAGGCTAAAAAAAGAGGGCTAGAGTATCAGATTATTGAAAAAGGGGCTTTGGTGAATTCACTTTATCATTATCCGATGAATATGACCTTTTTTTCGACCTCTGATAAATTAGAAATCGGTGGAGTGCCTTTTATTTCACACAATGCCAAACCTACCCGCGCAGAAGCACTCGAATATTATCGCAGAGTCACCTCGCACTGGGATCTGGACCTGAAACTTTATGAAGAAATCCTTTCGATACAAAAACAGCACCTCGCTTTTGACATTCAAACCTCGAAAGGGCGTTATACTTCAAAAAATATAATTGTAGCAACTGGTTTTTATGATCGTCCTTTTCTGCTAGATATTCCTGGAGAGGAGTTGGATAAAGTAAAACATTATTACAGCGAACCCCATCCCTATTTCGACATGGATTTGGTGGTAGTAGGTGCGGCGAATTCTGCTGTAGATGTAGCTTTAGAAACCTATAGAAAAGGGGCCAAAAGCGTGACGATGATTATACGCGAAAAAAAAATTGGGGAAAATGTAAAATATTGGGCCCGTCCAGATATTGTCAATCGAATAGAAGAAGGAAGTATACGCGCTTATTATGAAGCCGAGATTGAGTGTATTACAGAAAAAGAAGTCGTTTTTAAAGACAAAAAAGGAGTGCATACCCTTGCCAATGATTTTGTTTTAGCCATGACTGGATATGAACCCAATTTTGAACTGCTTGAACAACTTGGCGTAAATTTTCAACAGGACGAATACCGAACTCCCGTTTATAATGAGCAAACAATGGAGAGTAATATTCAAGGGGTGTACTTGGCTGGAGTTGTGTGTGGCGGTTATAAAACCAATAAGTGGTTTATTGAAAATTCTAGAATTCATGCGCCGCGGATTATTGAATCGATCAAAAAAAAATAGCCGCTGTTTTAATCGTTTTAGTAAATTAGAGAAAATAAGCCTGTGGACGTTTTAATTATTCCAGACTCCTTTAAGGGAAGTCTCACAGCCTCTGAGGTATCCAGGGTTATGGAAGCGGCATTGAAAAAAGTCTTCCCCTCTTGTAATACTAGGCTAATGCCTTTTTCTGATGGAGGTGAAGGAGCCCTAGCGGTACTTCAAAAATATGCTAAAGGAACACGAATAGACTGCGCGACAACAGATGCGCTAGCGCGACCCATAAAAGCACCTTATTTTGCTTTTAGCGATCAAAAAAGTGCTTGGGTAGAGCTCTCACAAACAGCAGGACTTGCTCAACTCAAAAAAGAGGAGCGCAATCCACTGATAACCTCGACACGGGGCACTGGAAAGATGATCCTTCAGCTTCTTGAAAAAAATTTGAGTAAAATCTATATAGGGATTGGGGGTAGTGCTACTCAGGACCTAGGAACGGGAATACTCTCAGAACTGGGCGTTCGGTTTTTAGACGAACAGGGCAAAGTACTCCCTCCCGGTGGGGGAGAATTGTATCGTTTGGCACAAATAGATTTACGTTTTTTAAATAAAAAAGCACTTCATACAGAATGGATAGTAGCTTGTGATGTTCAAAACCCATTACTTGGTAAAGAGGGTACTGCCCATACCTATGCCCAACAAAAAGGGGCTTCAGCAAAGGAAATTGATCAACTTGAACGAGGAGGGGTTCGTTTTGCTGAAGTAGTCCAAAAGCAACTTCAAATTGATCTGAGTACACTAAAAGGGGGAGGAGCGGCAGGAGGCGTAAGCGCAGGACTATATGCCTTATTAAATGCTCAATTAGTTCAGGGTTTTGAACTATTAGCCACTGCAACAGGATTAAAAAAAATACTTCCGAAATTTGACTTGGTCCTAACTGGTGAGGGGCGGTTTGATGAACAAAGTCTATTCGGTAAACTTCCCATTCAAGTAGCTGCTATAGCCAAACAAGAGAAAATTCCTACTATCGTCTTTGCAGGACATACTCATATGAAGACGATCCCTGACTTCCCTAATTGTACGCTCGTAAATACAACCCCCCCTTCTATGTCCCCTGAAAAAGCGATGCTAAATGCGGAAAAAAACCTTTTTAATGCAGTATTTCATACACTTCAAAATTTTAAATCTAAAACCCTATGATTTTTGTAATTATTTGTCTTTTGATCACCATACTGTGGATCGTAGTGGGTACTTCTTGGATAAAGATTCATCCCTTTATTGTGCTGTTTATGGCAGCTTTATTTTTGGGTATTCTCTTGGGACTCCCCTTGATGGAGTCGCTGACACTTTTACAGCGCGGCTTTGGACAAATTATAGAAAAAATAGGACTCCTAATTCTCTTTGGAACTGTAATTGGGGTTAGTATGGAGCGTTCGGGCGCAACCCTTGCTATTGCTCAGGGAATTTTGCACTCTTTATCTAAATTACCGCTTCCCTATGCCTTAAGCTGTATTGGTTATTTGGTTTCTATCCCTGTTTTTTGTGATGCGGCTTTTGTGATTTTATCCCATTTAAATAAAACGCTTTCTCAACAAACAAAAACACCTTTAATAGGGCTTACCGTTGCTTTGTCTACTGGTCTTTTCGCTCCCCATGTTCTTGTGCCCCCAACGCCAGGCCCTTTGGCTGCTGCAGCAAATTTAGAATTAGAAAATTTAATTCTACTCATTGTTTTTGGAGCAGTCACAGCCTTACTTTTAGTACTTGTAGGAGGTACTTATGGCTATTTTTTAACAAAAAGAATGCCTTATACTGAATTAGAAAATACTAAGGAAATAGAAGGTAAAGAAATGAAAGAGCTCCCTTCATTTTTTAAAGCAATTCTTCCCATTTTAGTTCCCATTATACTGATGTGTTTTGGAACAATCGTAAAATTAGGAACTGCCTCTACCTCAACCCTCTTTGAAATTTTTTACTTTATCACTAGCCCTACAATGGCTTTAGGGATAGGAATGCTTTTTGCCTTTTCGCAATCCAAAAAAAGCAATACTCTTTTTATAAATCAGACATTAAAGAAGGGAATCGAACAAGCAGCCCCCATATTAATAATTACAGGAATGGGCGGCGCATTAGGCAGCATTATACAGACGATTCCTTTGGAAGATTATGCGTTATCACTCACTGCTTTTGAAGGCTTAGGAATCTTGATTCCTTTCCTTATTGCGGCCCTTTTAAAAACAGCACAAGGCTCTTCTACTGTCGCGATTATCACTACCTCCTCAATTGTTTTTCCGCTTTTGCCTCTTTTAGGATTAGATAGTGAAATGGGTAAGGTTTGGGCTATACTAGCATTAGGGGTAGGATCCATGACTGTTTCTCACGCGAATGATTCCTATTTTTGGATTGTTACTCAAATGGGCGGTTTAGATGTAAAATCCGCTTTTAGAAGCCATACTGTGGGTACATTACTTCAGGGGCTTGTAGGCCTTGGTATCGTTTGGCTAGGTTTTGAAATGTGGCAATTTCTTTAGAAGGAAGAGTAAGTAATCTCTAATTGTGCCTTGAGTAGATTATTTTCATCCATGGATGAACCGATAAGTACACTCCCCAAATTATTTTGGGCGGACGCTCTTGGGTATTTTATCAGTGCTTCTGCACCATGGCTTTTTACCGCTTCAATGAGAGCAATATCCTCAATATTCGCTTGAACGACAAGTCCTAAATCAAAATTCGAGGATTCATTTCTAATCAGATTTGAAATATGCTTGGTTATATCGAAAGTATAGCGGTAAGGGCGGTTAGAATCATCGTATTCTAAGAATCCTCCAAAAACAGTTTTATTTGTATTACCCCCCGTAGTAGTAACAGAATTATCCGCTGTATAGTCTAGTAAAGGGGCTCCATTTTCGTATTCATAAAGGTATAATCGAGGCGCCAAAAGGTTTGGTGTTACGTTTGCGTATTCTGGATCTAAATAAAATACCAAGCGTGCTTGATTAATTAACCAATTTTTAGTTTTTAAATTAGTTAAAATAGTAGACTCACTTTCACTTTGGTCAGGAAATAATTTTATTTTTCCATGGTAGCGCCCACTTTGTAAATAAAGCTTGTCTGTAGGGTTTCCATTGTCTGATTTCTCAATTTGTTGCGCTACAAAAGAATTTTCAGCGGAAGCAAGGAGGGTATTCACACGCACACTTGAAAGGCTTAAAATAAATTCTTTTTTTACCTTTTCTATCACATCGTCATTGGTGTCCTCCTCAGTACCATTCGTATTGTATTTATCATATTCATAACCTATTTTCACTGCTGCGCCTTGGGTATTCAAAAGCATATACAAATCTTCAGAAAAATTTGCTGTTTGAATAATAATGCCTTTCATTGCCCTTTGAAAGGCACCATTAGATTTGAGTATCTCACTCCCCTCCAAATCGAGCAGTCGTTCCTGAAAAAATTGCGTATTTAATGGGACTCTCAGTCGAGGAGATAAACGGGTTTCTACCTGAGTTGTTTCGTTAACTTCTGCCGTTTCGGGGTCATCTTCTTCATAATTAAAGCGAAGCTCTTCAAGATTTAAAGTTATTCTTTCATCACTCAGTTCAGAACTGTAAAAGCCTTTTGAAAAATAATCTTCATCAGAATAATATACTTTATTAGCAGTAAAGTTTTTGGCAGGATCAAGCGCATTTAAAAAATAGGTAAGCTCATATACCTTGAGATCAAAACTTGCCTTGGGATTGCCGTATAGCGAGTCGACCTCATAAACTGTATTTTCATTATCGTAACCTTCATTGTCCTCATCATTATGGTCAAGAATTCCATCTCCATCACTGTCTGCGCTTAACGGGTTTAGTCCTGCTTGGGTTTCCACAATATCGGTGAGTTCATCACTATCTGAGTTACTTGTCGGATCTTCAGGGTCTGCATCTAAAGCATCGATTACGCCATCCCCGTCACGGTCATTTTGATTAGTAAAAAAAGGAAGTTCTAAATAAACAGAAGTTACCTTTTCATTTTCAGGGATTATTTTAATAGAAGAGGGATTTTCTTCTTCTTCTTGGCTTTGGGTATACTCACCAAAAGTAGGATTTGCGCTTTGCAGAGTCAGTTGAGCAGAAAGGCTCGCTTGGGTTCTCCCAAAAACAGGGTGTTCGATGGTCCCTAACTGAATTAAAGGCAATGAATTTGTTTGGACTTTTGCTAACCCCTCTTGATAGGTTTCTATAGGAAAGGCTTCGGTCAAGGTGGTAAGTGTTTGATCAAGAAGTAGTTCTTGGCCCACTGGAGTATATTCTTTGATGCAGGAAAGAGGAATCGCTAAAAAACCTAGACTCGCAAGTAGTTTAAATGAGAAACGCATAAGGGAACTGGGGGTATTAAAATTTATCAGAGTAAAATTTTAGATATACTTCCTCATTTTTTGATTCGGCATAGGTCAATTTGGGTTTTTTTGAAGTATTAATTTCCTCAACTGTGGCCTCAGGAAGGTTTTCAGAAGCCATAATAAGTCCATCTGAATGCGCAATTGCAAGCTTTGTTAGGGCTTGATAATTTGCCATTTCTAAGTCTGAAATAAGCGCTTTTTCAATTCCATCAAATGCTACCTTTTCTTCAAAATTGTTGGAAAAAGCACCCTCAAAATTGGGTTCGTAAATTGAACTTATAATTTTGCTTTCTGAAAAAAGCGGTTCATCTTTAAAATAGTTCTTCAGATACAGAGGAAAAAGCGCAGTAAACCATCCGTGCAGGTGAATAATATCTGGCGACCAATTCAATTTTTTAACTGTTTCTACTACCCCTTTAGTAAAAAAGATCATCCTTTCATCATTATCTTTATGGCATTTTCCTTTGTCATCGTGTAAAATAGAGCGTCTTTTAAAATATTCCTCATTATCAATAAAATACACTTGCATCCGCTCCTTGGGGATAGAGGCTACCTTAATAATCAAAGGCATGTCCATGTCATTGACAACTAAATTCATGCCGGAGAGTCGGATCACTTCATGCAGCTGATGCCTTCGCTCATTGATAAGCCCATAGCGCGGCATAAAAATCCGGGTTTGACCCCCCTGCTCATTGATGGCTTTTGGGATTTGAAAAGAATTGATGGCTTGTTCAGTTTGAGGCAAATAGGGTATTACCTCTGAGGAAATAATTAAAACTCTTTTGTCCTTCATACAAATACATCCGTGGGAAAAGCTTTGCAAAAATACAAAATTAATACTTAAGTACTCAAAATCTAGCTACTTTAGCCGAACCAATAAATTGAAATGCAAATTATAAAAACTGCTGAAGGGCTTCTTACTGCCTTAGCACAGAGAAAAGCCAGTGTGGGTTTGGTTCCTACAATGGGTGCCTTACACCAAGGGCATCTTTCTCTGATTAAGCGTGCAATTTCAGAAAATGAAACGGTTGTAGTCAGCATTTATATCAATCCTACGCAGTTTGATCAAAAAGAAGATTTAACAAAATATCCCCGAACATTAGCCGCGGATTTGATTCTTTTAGAGTCCCTCTCTAAGGACCTTATTGTTTATACTCCCTCAGATGAAACCCTTTATCCCCAAGGAATCGTGAGTAAAAATTATGACTTTGGAAGTCTTGCTACGCACATGGAAGGAGCTTCTAGACCCGGTCATTTTAATGGTGTAGCAACAGTCGTTGAAGCACTCTTCAAAAGGGTCAAGCCCCATAAGGCTTATTTTGGAGAGAAAGACTTTCAACAATTACAAATTATTAATGCCTTAAATCAGCAGCTCAATATGGGTATTGAGATTATCGGTTGTCCTATTGAAAGAACCGCTGAAGGGCTGGCCCTCAGTTCGAGAAATACATTACTCTCAGAAGCGCAAAAGAAAAAAGCGGCTCAGATCTATCAAACACTCTGTTTATTAATCGATACTATTGACACCTGGAGTGTCAATCAAATGGAACACTTTTTTAAAACGAAAATCGAGGCGCTAGCAGGGTTTAAAGTAGATTATTTTGCTGTTGCTGCAGTTACTGATTTAGTGCCTGTAAAAACACTTGACCCTGCTTTAAACTATCGTCTATTTGCGGCTGTTTTTGTGGGGAATATACGCCTTATTGATACCTTAGAATTGGTGAGAAAATAATACCTTTGCGCCATGCTAATTGAAGTTTTAAAATCTAAAATTCACAGGGTTACAGTCACAGACGCTGATCTAAACTATATCGGTAGTATTACATTAGATAAAAAGCTCATTGAAGCCGCTAACCTTGTCGTGGGGGAAAAAGTGCAAGTTGTCAACCTTAATAATGGAGAGCGCCTTGAAACTTATATTATTGAAGGAAAATCAGGCTCTGGTGAAGTAACTTTAAATGGGCCCGCTGCTCGAAAAGTTCAAAAAGGAGACCTCATAATAATTATCAGTTATGCTCAAATAGAGTTTGAGCATGCAAAAACTTTTAAGCCTACAATTATCTTCCCTGATGAAAAAAGTAATTTACTTCAATAGGCTTTGAAAAAATTAAATTCATTTCTCAAAGTAGTACTACCACTAGGGATCGGTCTTTTTTTTATCTATCTCAGTTTTAATGGAACCTCTGAAGAAGAGAGAAAGCTAATCTTCAGCTACATCCAAGGTGCTGATCTTCGCATTGTCTTGCTTTCTGTTTGCTTTGGTATTTTAAGTCATCTATCGCGTGCCTACCGCTGGAAATACTTACTTGCCCCACTGGGCTATAAACCGCGTTTTATCAACTCGGTATTGGCGGTTTTAATAGCCTATATCGCAAATTTAGGAATCCCACGTTCAGGAGAAGTTCTTAGAGCCACCACTCTGAGTAGCTATGATAAAATTCCTTTTGATCACACCTTTGGAACAATAGTGGCCGAAAGAATTATTGACCTCCTTCTTCTTGCTGGATTTATCTTGGCCGCTTTGCTACTCCAATTTGATATTATTTGGTCTCTTCTAGAGAAAAAAAATATTGCTCTGCCCGAGTTAGGCCTCGTTGTCTTATTTATAACTATCGCCTATCTGGGGGTAAAGAAATTGAAAATCAAAACCAATCACCCTTTGGCAATAAAGATTACGCATTTTTTTAAGGGACTAAAAGAGGGTATTATGACGCTGAAATATATGCCTAATAAAGGATTATTTATTGGACATACCCTATTTATCTGGTTGATGTACCTGGGGATGTTTTATGTCATAAAATGGACAGTGCCTGAAACAGTAGATTTGGGTATACAAGCCATACTCCCTGCTTTTGTTGCTGGAGGCCTTGCGATTTCTGCCACAAATGGTGGCATAGGTATCTATCCCTTTTCTGTGGCTTTGGTATTAAATGCATTCAGTATTTCTAATGAATCAGGGCTCGCCTTTGGGTGGATTATGTGGACTTCACAGACGCTGATGATTATCCTTTTCGGAAGTCTTTCATTTTTTATATTACCTTTAGTAAACCGTCAAAAATAGGAGTCGAAAAGCGCAATGGCCAAAGTAAAAAAAGCTTTTTTTTGTCAAAGCTGTGGCACACAGCACACCCAGTGGCAAGGGCAATGTAATGCCTGTAAGGCCTGGAATACACTAGCTGAAGAACTTATTGAAAAGGCGTCTTCTACTAAAAATTGGTCGGGTTCTTCTAGCCAAAAAACCCCAAAACCCATTTTACTTCACGAAGTAGATACCACCCAAATTCCAAGGATTAAGACAAACGATTCCGAATTAGACCGGGTATTAGGTGGCGGTTTAGTTCCCGGTGCTGTTGTGCTGTTAGGAGGAGAACCTGGCATCGGCAAATCAACACTTTTACTTCAGCTTTCGCTGACGATAAAACGAAAAGTTCTCTATGTTTCAGGGGAAGAAAGTCAGCAGCAAATTAAACTCCGTGCAGACCGCATGGGACTCACTGCTGAATCCTGCTATCTTTTGAGTCAAACAGAAACCTTAAAAATTTTTGATCAAATCCCTCAGCTACAGCCTGAACTTGTAATTATTGACTCGATTCAAACTTTACATACGCCACAAATTGAAAGTGGTGCTGGGAGTGTCTCACAGATAAAAGCTTGCGCAGCTGAATTGATAAAATATGCCAAGACTACTCATACACCCGTTATATTGGTAGGGCATATTGCCAAAGACGGGGCAATAGCGGGGCCTAAAATCTTGGAACATATGGTAGATACTGTACTGCAATTTGAGGGAGACAGGAACCACATTTACCGTATTTTAAGGGCCAATAAAAACCGCTTTGGAGCCACTTCAGAGATCGGTATCTATGAAATGCAGACCCAAGGACTCAGAGAGGTAAAAAATCCAAGCGAAGTACTGATTTCCACTAAAAGTCAGACCCTAAGCGGGCATGCCATAGCGGCTACCGTTGAAGGCATAAGACCTATGATGATAGAAGTTCAAGCGCTCGTCAGTTCAGCAGTTTATGGGACTCCTCAGCGCAGTGCTACGGGATTTAATGCAAAGCGATTAAATATGCTGTTGGCAGTCCTTGAGAAAAGAGCAGGCTTCGCATTAGGAAGTAAAGATGTTTTTATCAATATCACAGGTGGTATTGCCCTTGAAGATCCTGCGCTAGACTTGGCTGTTGTAGCCGCACTGCTTTCCAGCTATCACGATGTCCCAATTCCACAACAGCTTTGTTTTGCCGCTGAAATAGGACTCTCAGGGGAGATCAGGCCCGTAGCTAAAGCAGACCTTAGAATACAAGAAGCAGCAAAACTTGGTTTCGAACAAGTCGCAATTTCTAAATTCACTAAAGTAGGTAATGCGGGATTAAAAATTGAAAAAGTACTGCTTGAAACCGTAGTCTCTTTAGTTGATTTCTTATTTTAAAATCGCTCTTTTTTAAGAAAAAGAAGGTATCTTAGAAGGACCTAAAAACATCTATTATGGATAAAGTGGTTTCTAATTTTTTAGCACAGGTGAATGCTCGAAATCAAAACGAGCCTGAATTTATGCAAGCCGTTACAGAAGTAGCTGAGACCGTAATTCCCTATATTGTTCAACACGACATATACTATGGACAAAATATATTACTCCGCATGGTAGAGCCTGAGCGTGTCGTTTCTTTTCGAGTAGCCTGGATAGATGACAATGAAGAAATTCAGGTCAATAGAGGTTATCGCATAGAAATGAATTCTGCAATTGGCCCTTATAAAGGAGGATTGAGATTCCATCCCAGCGTGAATTTGAGTATCTTAAAATTCTTGGCTTTTGAACAAATTTTCAAAAACAGTCTAACCACACTTCCTATGGGTGGTGGAAAAGGAGGCTCTGATTTTGATCCAAAAGGACGTTCAGATACTGAAGTTATGCGATTTTGTCAAAGCTTCATGACGGAGCTCTTTCGTCATATTGGTCCCAATAGAGATATCCCTGCCGGTGATATCGGGGTGGGAAGTAGAGAAATCGGTTATCTTTTTGGGCAATACAAAAGGTTAAAAAATGAATTTACGGGCGTGCTTACAGGCAAAGGTGTTTCTTGGGGTGGTTCACTGATACGCCCAGAAGCTACCGGTTATGGGGTTGTTTACTTTACGCAGGAAATGTTAGCACATCAAAATGAAAGTATCGAACATAAAAAAATTGTGATTTCAGGATCTGGAAATGTCGCTCAATTTGCTGCTGAAAAATGCATCCAGCTTGGAGGCAAAGTGCTCACACTCTCAGACTCCTCGGGCTATATCTATGATCCCGATGGAATTGATAGAGAAAAACTAACCTTTATTATGGATCTAAAAAATAAAAAAAGAGGGAGAATTCACGAATATACCCAGCAATTTAAGAAGGCTTCTTTTCATGCAGGAAAAAGACCTTGGGAAGTTCCTTGTGATCTGGCACTGCCTTGTGCCACCCAAAATGAGTTAGAAGCTAAAGACGCAGAACAATTAATAAAAAATGGTTGCCTATGTGTGGGGGAAGGAGCAAATATGCCCAGTACACCCGAGGCCATCGCCCAATTCCTTGCAAAGGGAGTTCTTTTCGCACCAGGGAAGGCTTCAAATGCGGGAGGTGTTGCCGTATCGGGACTTGAAATGGCTCAAAATTCATTGCGCTACAGCTGGTCAAGAGAAGAGGTTGATCAGCGACTTCAAACCATTATGAAAGACATTCATCAATCTTGTGTTCAATACGGTGCAGAAAAAAAGACTGTAAATTATGTAAAGGGAGCTAATATTGCTGGCTTTGTCAAAGTTGCAGATGCGATGCTTGCCCAAGGTGTAGTCTAAGACTTACATAAAATGAAATCTACGGTACACGCTTTCGCCTTACATACACTTCGTTATGGTGATAGTAGTCTTATTGTATCCTGCTTTACGAAACAATATGGATTACAATCCTATATGCTAAGGGGAATCCTCGGGGGAAAACGAAAAAAAAAAGTATCAAAGTCGCTTTTTGAACCCCTAAATTTAGTAACCTTTGAAGCTTCAAAGACCGATACCAATAAACTGGGTTATCTCAATGAAGCCCATATTTTACAACCCTATACAGCCATTCCTTTTGACCTAAAGAAAAAAGCAGTTATTTTTTTTCTTGCAGAAGTAATCTACCAAATTGTCCAAGAGGAGCAAGAAGCCAATCCAGATTTATTTTCCTTTTTAGAAAAAAGAATGAGTTGGCTAGATCAGTTAGACAATATTGGTTTATTTCATATCAAATTTTTATTAGATCTCACCCGCTATATGGGCTTCTATCCTAATCTCTCAGAAAAAAAGGCTCCTTATTTTGATCTTCAAGAAGGATGTATGAGTCATCATAAACCGAAACACCCTTTTATTGAGGGTACTACTAAAGATCTTTGGGTTCTGCTTTTGGGCACAGATTTTGATAAACTTCAGCCTATTCGACTCTCATATAAAGGAAAAATGACACTTCTGGAGTGTATTTTAAATTATTTCAAATTACATTTACAGCAGTTCAAAATTCCGAAATCTAGTGCAGTTTTAAATGAGGTTTTTAAAACACCATAGTATATTATTATTCCTTATGCCCTTATGGATGCTCTCTCAAGAGATTTTAATCTTAGATGGGGTTACGGGGTTTCCGCTCGAAGGTGTTGCGTTATTCAATAGTGAAAAAACAAAAGCAATCATTACCAATCAAGAGGGGAAAGCCCCTCTTTCGGTTTTTTCTGAGGGAGACTCTTTGAATATACAGTTTTATGGTTTTGAATCCCTCAAAATTTTCTTAGGCCCTCAAGAATTTAAAAATGGAGTCTCCATGGCATTAGAACCCAAAGACCAGACTTTAGAGGAAGTCATTCTCTCAGTAGGTAGAAATGCGGTTTCGCGAAAACAAATAGCAGAAAAAGTAGCAGTAATAGATGCCCAAACTATTGAACTCCAGCGCCCTTCTACTGGAGCAGATTTAGTTGGATTGAGCCCGGGAGTGCGCATTCAAAAATCACAAGGAGGAGGGGGAAGTCCCGTAATAAGAGGGTTTGAAGCCAATAGAATATTAATGGTAGTAGACGGTGTTCGGATGAATAATGCCATCTACAGAAGCGGTCACCTACAAAATGCCATTACTGTAAATCCAAATACTGTTGAACGGGTAGAGGTTATTTACGGTTCTTCATCTGTAGCTTATGGTTCCGATGCCTTAGGGGGGGTTATTCATTATTATACCAAAAGTCCGCTAATAAATAGTGAAGAAAAGAGTAGCTCTTCTTTTTCAAGTGATTTTTCTTCTGCTAATCTTGGAACTGTAAATTCTTTTTCCACAGAATTGAGTTTCAATAAATGGGCCAGTTTGACAAGTATAAGCTACTCTAATTTTGGAGATATCCGTATGGGAACCCGTCGAGCTCATGGCTATGCCAATTGGGGATTGACCCCTTTTTATTCAGAAAATTCTAGATATTCCTATCAGGCCAATCCCTCCCTGAATGAAAATCCCAATATTCAGAAAAATACCGCCTACAATCAGCTTGATCTTTTTCAAAAATTCCTGGTCAAACTCAATGATGAAAATCAACTGGTATTTAATTTTCAATATTCTAATTCCTCAGATATTCCGCGCTATGACAAGCTTATTGAACAGCGCAACGGAACGCTCCGTTATGGAGAGTGGTTTTACGGTCCCCAAAAAAGAATCCTGATCGCTCCTCAGCTTAAACTCTTTCCTCAAAAAAGATTTATGAATTCTGGACGGATCACCTTTGCCTATCAAAATATTGATGAATCCAGAAATAGTAGAGCATTTGAAAGTTTTATTCGCAAAACACAAAAAGAAAATGTCCAAGTTTGGAGCCTTAATGGAGATTTTGAATTTGAGTTAAATCAAAAACATTCCTTCTCTTATGGTTTTGAAGGCACCTTTAATAAGGTACGTTCCTTTGCTTTCGGTAAAGAATTGGTCGTTCAGCAAAACGAGGTCGTAGCATTAAAGCCTTCAACTCCTTTTCCTACACGATATCCAAGTAAGGGAAGCACTTATGACAGTTTTGCAAGTTTTGTGAATTGGATCTGGGATCTCAATAATGAATTGACTGTAAATTTTGGTATGCGGTTTACCAACACAAATCTGGAAGCGCGTTGGAAGGAATATTATAATATAAATGCGCTGTTAGAAGCGGTCAATCTAGATGCGTTAGCCCTTACACAGACACTTGCCTTGACCTATCGCCCTACTGAAAAAATACAATGGAATTTAATCCTTTCAAATGGTTTTCGAAATCCTAATATTGACGATGTAGGTAAAATAAGAGAAAACAACGGGGTATTGGTAGTCCCCAACCCCTCCCTTTTTCCCGAATATGCTTATAATTTTGAACTGGGCATAAAGCGCTATTTTGATCAGTCTAAAAACTATCTTTCATTACGGGGGTTTTCGACGCTCATTTCAAGACACATTGGCCGTAGCAACTACATTATTTTTTCTGATACTACTACCCCAGATCAGGCCACTATTCGCTATAATGGGGAAGAAGTAGAAACCTATGCAAATAATAATTTAGGCAATCGATACCTCTATGGAGGATCATTAGATGGCTATTATTCGTTAAATACTTTTCTAGCCCTCAGAGGAAATTTATCTTTTATACAGGCTGTAAAAAGTGAAAAATACGGTCCTCTCCCTTCTATTTCTCCTGCTTTTGGTCGCATTTTTATTGAGTACCAAAAATCGAACTGGCTCAGCTATCTCAGTTTTGAATTTAGTGACAATAAAAACATAGAGGCCTATAGTATAGGGGGTGAAGACGGTCTAGAAGAAACACCTCTACTTTCAGAAAATCCATTGCTTTATGCAGGAACACCCGCCTGGAGTGAGTTGTCTTGGTTGGCACAGTACCGTTGGAAAAAGAGTACTTCTTTTAGAATCGCCCTGGAAAATATTTTAGACACCCATTACCGTCCTTTTGCCTCTGGGATTTCTGCCCCTGGAAGAAATCTTAAATTAGGGGTCAATTACAGTTTTTAATCTCCTTCTCTATTCGCGCTTTGCGCACCAATTTTTGTTGCGCTATTTGCTTTAAATTAATTACTTTCGCACATCAAGCCAAAGTGAGCCTTTAAGCGTCTTTTATTAATACCCTAAAGGCCTCTCTAAAATTAGGAAAAGGTGAAATTTAAAGAATATAAAAAACTGGATTTACCAAAAGTTGCCGAAGATATTTTGCAACAGTGGAAAATCAATAATACCTTTTCTAAAAGTATTACCAATAGAGAAGGTAAAACCCCCTTTATATTCTATGAAGGGCCTCCATCAGCAAATGGAATGCCAGGAATACACCATGTAATGGCACGGGCTATAAAAGATATTTTTTGTCGCTATAAAACACAAAAAGGATATAAAGTAGCTCGTAAAGCGGGTTGGGACACCCACGGCCTACCGGTAGAATTGGGAGTTGAAAAAGAGTTAGGGATAAGTAAAGATGCTATTGGAAAAACAATCAGCATAGAAGCCTATAATGAGGCGTGTAAAAAAGCCGTTATGCGCTATACTGATGTTTGGAATAACCTAACAGAGCGTATCGGTTATTGGGTAGATATGGATCATCCTTACCTCACTTATACTTCGAAATATATGGAAAGCGTGTGGTGGCTGCTCAAACAAATCTATGAGAAAGAGTTGCTTTATAAAGGCTATACCATACAGCCCTACTCCCCAATGGCAGGTACTGGCTTAAGCTCTCATGAATTAAATCAGCCAGGTACCTATCAAGACGTTACAGATACAACCGTAACTGCCCAGTTTAAAGCATTATCCAGCAGTTTACCAGATGGATTAAAAGGCAAAGTGCCCTTGTATTTTCTTGCCTGGACAACTACCCCCTGGACGCTTCCTTCAAATACGGCCTTAACTGTAGGAAAAACAATTGAATACGCTGTTGTTACTACTTTTAATCAATATACGTATGAACCTATCAGAGTAGTACTCGCTAAAGCACTGATAGACAAACAGTTCGGAAACAAATATACCGCTGCCGAAAAAATTGAAGACTATACTCCAGGAGCTAAAAAGATTCCTTATCAGATAGAAAAAGTGATAAAGGGAAGTGACTTACTTGAAATTCGTTATGAACAATTATGGTCTGAAGCGCCGCTCCCTCTTGAAAATTCAGAAAATGCCTTCCGCGTAATTGCGGGGGATTTTGTAACCACAGAAGAGGGAACAGGTATTGTGCATACTGCCCCAACTTTTGGTGCCGATGATGCCAAAGTTGCAAAAGAAGCAGTCCCTGAGGTTCCCCCGCTGCTGGTAAAAGATGAAAATGATTTCAATGTCCCTTTAGTTGATTTGCAAGGATGCTTTCGAAAAGAAGTAGGTCCACTTGCAGGACGTTTTGTAAAAAATGAATATTACCCTGAAGGTACTGCACCTGAGCGCTCAACAGATGTACTCATCGCCATCCAACTGAAAGAGGAAAATAAAGCCTTTAAAGTTGAAAAATATGTACACTCCTATCCTAACTGTTGGAGAACAGATAAACCCATACTATACTATCCGCTAGACTCTTGGTTTATTAAAGTAACTGAAGTCAAGCAACAAATGACTGCCCTCAATAAAGAGATCAATTGGAAGCCCAAAGCAACGGGAGAGGGTCGTTTTGGAAATTGGTTGGCCAATGCCAATGATTGGAATTTATCTCGTTCGAGATATTGGGGAATTCCACTTCCTATCTGGCGCACAGAGGACGGCAAAGAGAGCCGTGTAATAGGATCTATTGAGGAGTTGAAAAAGGGGATTGAAGAGGCTGTAGCCAATGGATTAATGAAAAGTAATCCTCTAGAAAATTTCATTGCAGGTGACTTTTCTGATGCAAACTATGAGCAAGTAGACCTGCATAAGCATAATGTTGATCAAATTTTTCTTTGCAGCAGTGAAGGTAAGCCCATGTATAGAGAAGCAGATTTAATTGATGTTTGGTTTGATTCAGGATCTATGCCTTATGCACAGTGGCATTACCCTTTTGAAAATAAAGAATTCATAGATCAAGGAACTTGTTTCCCTGCGGACTATATCGCCGAAGGTGTTGATCAAACCAGAGGCTGGTTTTATACATTACATGCCATTGCGACCTTGGTTTTTGATCAAAAGGCATATAAAAATGTCGTCTCTAATGGTCTTGTTCTTGACAAGAATGGTCAAAAAATGTCTAAAAGGCTTGGAAATGCTATAGATCCTTTTGAAACACTGGATCAATATGGTCCAGATGCCACCCGCTGGTATATGATTTCTAACGCCAATCCATGGGACAACTTGAAATTTGATTTGGACGGAATTGCTGAGGTACAGCGCAAATTTTTTGGCACTCTTTATAATACTTATTCCTTCTTTAGCTTATATGCAAATATTGACGGGTTTAACCCCGCTAAAGAGCCTGTTATTCCATCTGCTGAGCGGTCAGAATTAGACCAGTGGATTCTCTCTGAGCTCCATTCTTTAATTAAAGAAGTCGATGCGGCCTATGAGGACTACGAACCGACAAAAGCGACACGTGCGCTTTCTGATTTTGTACAAGAAAAACTAAGCAATTGGTATGTCCGTCTAAGCAGAAGACGTTTTTGGAAAGGGGAGTATCACCAAGATAAAATCGCTGCCTATCAAACCCTTCATGAATGTTTAGTAACTGTAAGCCAACTTGGGGCTCCAGTGGCACCATTCTATATGGATCATTTATACCAAAATTTAATACTCAGTGAGGAATCTGTTCACCTAACCGACTTTCCAAAAATGAATCCCGCATTTCTTCAACCTGAGCTTGAAGAAGAAGTAAATACTGCTCGAGCACTGACTTCGCTGGCCTTGTCTTTGCGTAAAAAAGAGCAAATCAAAGTACGACAGCCGCTCCAAAAAATGATCGTTCCAGTAAAAAATTCGGCCGAGCGAAAACGAATTGAAAAAATAAGCCCACAATTAAAGAGTGAAATTAATATCAAAGAAGTAGAGCTCCTAAATGATGAAAACAGCCTATTAGTTAAAGAAATTAAACCCAATTTTAAAACACTCGGTCCTCGCTTTGGTAAAACACTCAATGCGGTGATAGGCTTGATACAAAAACTGAGTCCTGAACAAATTCAAACGCTTGAAGACAATAAAAAATTAAGCCTAGAGCTCAATGGAACCTCAATAGAATTAGAAGCTGCCGATATAGAGATTAACTTTAAAGACATCGAAGGCTGGCAAGTAGCCCAAAGCAATGGTCATACAGTAGCCTTAGATATGACAATGACCCCAGAGCTTATTAAAGAAGGATTGTCTAGAGAATTAGTAAATCGAATTCAAAACCTCAGAAAAGAGAAAGGCTTTGAGGTTACTGATAAGATTGAAATTATTCTAGGGAATGATGAAACACTAGAAGCTGCGGTTACAGCAAATAAAAGTTATATATTGTCTGAAACTTTAGCCAATGATTTAAAAATAAGTTCAGCAATTCATGAGGGTCTCCCTTTAGAATTTGACACAATAAAAACCACAATCCAAATTAAAAAACTAGAGTCATGAGTAATAAAACGAGATACACTGATGCAGAATTGAAAGAATTTAGGACTTTAATTGAAGAAAAAATTCAAAAAGCAAAAGCAGACTTAGAGCTTTTAAAAAGTGCATATATGAATGATGGCAATAATGGAACAGAAGATACTGCGCCTACATTTAAAGCCTTTGAAGAAGGTTCTGAAACCATGTCTAAGGAAGCCAATACGCAACTGGCAATCCGTCAAGAAAAATTTATCCGCGATTTAAAAAATGCCCTTGTTCGCATTGAAAATAAAACCTATGGGATTTGTCGTGTAACAGGGAAACTCATTAATAAAAAGCGTTTGTATTTAGTGCCTCATGCTACTTTGAGTATAGAAGCAAAAAATATGCAGAAATAGTAGTTTCATTACCCTGAAAGCAAAACAGACATATTTCAATCACTTTTGGGCACTGGCTCTAATCTTATTAATTTTAATTTTAGATCAGGGCACCAAGTTTTATATCAAATTACATTATCCCCTTTCTGGTTATAGCATTCCTGCAATTTTAGATTGGGGTTTTTTTAAAATTCTTTTTGTTGAAAATAGCGGGATGGCAATGGGTACAAAACTCAATGACTTTATCCCCTTTATCAATGAAGAGATAGCCAAACTTATGCTTACGCTTTTTCGAGTGGTCGCTATATTTGGGTTGGGGTATTGGTTGTGGAGTACCCTTAAAAAACAAACATCAACCCTTCTTTGTTGGGCCTTGGCTCTAATTTTTGCAGGGGCTTTAGGCAATATCATTGACTCCATTTTCTATGGTGTTCTTTTTTCTGACAGCTATAATCAAATTGCTACATTTTTACCCGAACAAGGGTATGCCCCTCTATTCTACGGTCGTGTAGTTGACATGCTTCAATTCCCTTTGGTAGAATGGGATTGGCCAGAATGGATGCCTTGGATAGGAGGCGAACATTTTCTCTTCTTTCAATATATCTTTAATATCGCTGATACAGCCATCAGCACCGGGGTAGGTATACTTATTGTCTTTAATAAAAAAATCTTTAGCTAGTCTTTAGCTTGAAAAGCGATAAATTCTTTCTGGACTTACACAATAATCAAGACGGATATCATAAGAATTTGTATCCATTATCGTTGTTATGGGGTCAAAAAAAGAAAGTCCTATTTTAATAACAGAGGGCTTGCATTGACTTAAAAACCGATCATAAAACCCTTTTCCATACCCGACTCGATGGCCTTTTAAATCAAAAGCCAGAAGAGGGATAAAAACAACCTCTAATTCATTGGGGGCAATTGTAATCCCTGACTCGGGCTCAGGTATTTCCCATTTATTTTTTTGAATCTTTGTCTGGTCTGTAAGTAGGATGTGTTCTAGCACGTACTCTGACTTTATTTTGGGAACAAAAACAGCTTTATCTCTGCCCTGCAGAAGGGTTAAAATAAGCGTAGTATCTATTTCTGCCTTCTCTGTTAGGGGCAAATAAAGGTGAAAGTACTGGTAGTCCCAGATCGGTAATTTTAAACATTGGTTGGCAATAGAAAAACTCAAGTCCTCATGAGAATCAGTCTCTAGTGCTTTTCTTTTTTCTAAATACAGCGTCCTTAAAGCTGGTTTAGTATTATTCATTTGAAGGAAATCCCGAACAGTTTATTTTATTGCCAAAGAAAATCAATATTTTCGTTTTGTGAAATCCGAACAGCTTGAAATCCAATTAAAAAGTCTTCCAGAAATAGAGGGGGTTTATCAATTTTATGACAAACTGGATAAAATTATTTATATCGGCAAAGCCAAAAATCTAAAAAAAAGAGTCAATTCTTATTTCACTAAAAATCACGACAATAGAAAAACAGCGCTACTAGTTAAAAACAGCGTGCGGGTAGAGCACATCGTAGTAAGTTCAGAAATGGATGCCCTGCTTTTGGAAAATAATCTGATTAAAAAATACAAGCCCCGCTATAATATCTTACTCAAAGACGATAAAACCTATCCCTGGATTTGCATAAAAAAAGAGCCTTTCCCCAGAGTCTTTTTTACTCGAAAAATTTTTAAAGATGGGTCTGAATACTTTGGTCCTTTCACGAGTGTGAAAACAATTCGGGCACTACTGGACTTAGTGCGAAATCTTTACCCCCTTCGAACTTGCAAATTTGACTTAAGTAAAGAAAAAATTGAACGTGGAAAATACAAAGTCTGCCTTGAATTTCATTTAGGCAATTGTTTGGCCCCCTGTATAGGAAAAGTAAACCCCTCTCAATATGAGGCAAATATTCAGGCCATCAGAGAGATCATTAAAGGGGATTTTAAATTTGCCTTAAAAACACTACGGGAAGAAATGAAAATCCATGCGGAAAAAATGGAGTTTGAAAAAGCCCAGTGGGTTAAAGAAAAAATACAAAGCTTAGAAAACTACCAAGCCAAGTCTACAGTAGTAAACCCAAAAATCAGTCATGTAGATGTCTTCTCTGTTATCTCTGATGAAAGCTATGGGTATATTAATTATTTACAAGTTTCTTATGGGGCTATTGTACGATCCCATACCCTTGAAATCAAAAAAAAATTAGACGAAACCAACGCTACACTCTTACAATTGGGAATTGTAGAAATTCGTCAGCTGTTTGCAAGTACAGCAACAACCGTTTTTCTTTCAGAAAAAGTCTCTTTGGGGGAGGCTTTAAAAGTTGAAGTCCCCCAGCAGGGCGACAAGAGAAAACTAGTAGAGCTCTCTCTTAGAAATGCAAAGTACTTCCGTATGGAGCGGTTTAAACAAATCAAAATTGTTGATCCGGATCGTCATGTAAAACGAGTTATGGAGCAAATGAAGAAAGACCTTAGACTCCCAAGAGCTCCCTATCATATTGAATGCTTTGACAACTCTAATATTCAAGGGTCAAATCCAGTAGCAGCCTGTGTTGTTTTTAAAGAGGGGAAACCCGCTAAAAAGGAATACCGTCATTATAATATTAAAACTGTTGAGGGGCCTGATGATTTTGCTTCTATGGAAGAAGTCGTGTACAGAAGATATAAAAGAATGCAAGAGGAGGAGGCTCCTTTGCCTCAACTCATTGTAATCGATGGCGGTAAAGGCCAACTTTCATCAGCAGTTAAAAGTTTAGACCTGCTGGGACTTAGGGGGAAAATAGCCATCATTGGTATCGCAAAAAGGTTAGAAGAAATCTACTTCCCTGAGGACACGATTCCCCTCTACTTAGATAAAAAGTCCGAAACACTCAAAATCATTCAACGTGCGCGTGATGAGGCCCACCGTTTTGGAATCACTTTTCATCGAAACAAAAGAAGCAAGAATAGTTTGACATCGGAGTTGGATCAAATTCCTGGTATAGGTCCCGCTACACGCGCCCAATTACTCTCACATTTTAAATCATTTAAACGCATTAAAGAAGGAACTCAAAAAGATTTTATCGACTTACTTGGCCCACAGAAAGGCAAGAAGCTTTTTGACGCCCTACACCACTCGTCTTTTCTTTCTAAGAAAAAAAATTAACAAATTTTAAAGCCTAGATTAAAGAGCCACATCGTCTGATTTCTTACCTTTGACCCATGGCAAAACGCTCCTTATTTGTACTGCTTTTTTGTTTATACGCAGGAAGTTCACAGAGCTTCCCCACAGATTCTCTTCCCCCATTAGAGGCTTTTAAAGCTGGGGAGTGGTTTCAGCTTCGGCTTCATTATGGGTTTCTTAATGCTAGCTACGCCAGTTTCACTTTAACTCGAGACACCCTCCAAGGCAAGCCTGTCTATCACGCCAAAGGGTTTGGGGAAACTACTGGTTTTGCACGTTGGTTTTTCAAAGTTGAAGATTATTACGAAAGTTATTTTGATGAAGTCACTGGAGCACCCTATCGATTTATACGGAATATTAATGAAGGGGGCTATACAAAAGACATCGAAATCGATTTTGACCATCAGGGTCAAAAAGCAAAAGTATACGATAAAAAAAGGCAAGCCCGTAATGAATATGAAATTGAACCCAATGTACACGATTTGGTTTCCTGCTTTTACTACTTGAGAAACCATTACCCAAAAGCGGGGCTTAAGGTCAATGAAACTTTTGATATCAATATGTTTTTTGATAATGAGAATTATGTCTTTAAACTCAAGTATTTAGGGAAAGAATCTGTAGAGAGTAAATTCGGAAAGGTGAAGTGTTTAAAATTTCGCCCTATGGTCCAGTCAGGGCGCGTATTTAACGAGCAAGAAAGCTTGACGCTCTGGGTTTCTGATGATCAAAATAGGCTTCCTATACGGTTACAAGCAGATATTTTAATAGGCTCAATCAAAGCAGATTTAGAAAATTTTAAAAATTTGAAATATCCTTTTAATATTGTAGTAGACTAGCCCATAGCTTCGTCAAGTGAATATGATATCAATATATAAGTCTTTGTTTTTTAAATTCAAAATACACCTCCCTCTAATGATACTTGGTATGCTCATAGGGAGCTGTGGGGAAAAGCAAGAGGAACAAATTGAAAAAGAGCAGGAAGAAGCCGCTATCCCCCCTCCTGATTATTATTTTGGGATAGATCGCAATCATTATAATGTCAAAGAATTAAAAATAAAAAGAGGCGATACTTTTGGTAAAATTCTAGAAGAGAACGGTATTGACTACCCTGAAGTCTACGCTATTCTCCAAGCCATAAAAGAAAAAGTAGATATACGCAACCTTACACTAGGCAAACCCTATACCCTTTTTTTTAGCAAAGATTCCCTCCCTACCCCTGAATACTTTGTCTACCATCCAGGCGTAGCCAGTTATAAAAAAATTCACCTCAGAGACAGTTTATATGGTGAAGAAGTCATTAAACCGACCCGATTGGTTACTTTGGAAGCCTCGGGAATCGTGGAAAACTCACTTTATGAGACCATGCAGCAGAATGGAATTAATGAAGCATTGACTTACTACCTTTCCGATGTATATGCTTGGACAATCGATTTTTTCAGACTCCAAAAAGGCGATCGGTTTAAAGTCGTTTATACTGAAAAATTTGTTGACGACACTATTTCTATAGGTATTGACCGAATTAAGGCGGCTTATTTTGAACACAATGGTAAACCGCTCTATGCCTTTGAATTTATAAGTGATGAAGAAAAGGGCATTGTTGATTATTTTGATGATCAAGCCAATAATTTAAGAAGAGCCTTTCTTCAAGGTCCTCTTAAATTCAATCGAATCACCTCGCGCTATAACCTCAGAAGAAGAATTGCCTATTATGGCAATCGTATACGCCCCCACAAAGGAACCGATTTTGGTGCCTCAGTAGGGACCCCCATTTTGGCTACAGCAAATGGGACCGTTGTAAAAGCGAGCTATACCCGAGGAAATGGAAATTATGTTACGATCAAACATAATAATGTGTATTCTACTCAATATTTACACATGAGAAAAAGAAATGTAAAAGCGGGGCAGTATGTCTCCCAAGGGGATGTTATTGGCTGGGTAGGTATGACTGGAAATACATCGGGTCCTCATGTATGCTATCGCTTCTGGAAAAACGGTCGCCAAGTAGATCCCTTTAAACAAAAACTCCCTGAAGCCAAACCCATTGACTCCGATTTAAAAACCAAATTCACTCAGTATATTATTCCTTATAAAACACAACTAGACTGTATTAGTTTTGATACCTATGCAGAATCAGATGCTGTAATCCCTTCAAATCAAGAAAAAGATGTCAGAAAAGACCCTTCCTAATAAAGTGCCCACAGAATTGCCCGCGTGGAAAAAACTCCATACGCATTATCAACAAATTGCACAAACAACCCTTCTCAATCATTTTGAGAATGAACCCAATCGTTTAGCGTATAGCACTTTGGAATGGGAAGACTTTTATATTGATTTTTCCAAAAATAAAATTGACCGAAAAGGATTTGACTTACTGATCGAGCTTGCTGAGCAGAGTGGTTTAAATGACGCCATTGCAGCCCAGTTCTCTGGGGCACCTATCAATGCTACTGAAAACCGGGCCGTATTGCACAGTGCACTAAGAAAAATTGACGATCGTCCTGTATCTGTGGAAGGAAATAATATACTCCCTGAACTGAAAGCTGCGCAACAAAAGATGTTTGCTTTTTGCAAACAAGTGATTTCTGGAGCGTGGAAAGGGCATACTGGCAAACCCATAACTCACATTGTAAATATTGGTATTGGGGGATCTGATTTAGGCCCTGCTATGGTTGTAGAAGCCTTGGCTTATTATCAAAACCATCTCGAAGTCCGATTTGTTTCCAATGTTGAAGGAGATCATCATCTTGAAGTTTTAAAAGGATTAAATCCTGAGACAACCCTATTTGTCATCGTATCTAAGACCTTTACTACCCAAGAAACGCTAAGCAATGCAGTTAGTATTCGTAAATGGTTTTTAAAGCAAGCCCCTGAAAGTGGGATTGCACAACATTTTGTAGCTGTTTCTACCAATATTGAAAAAACGAAGGCCTTTGGAATTGATCCTCAAAACACTTTCCCTATGAATGATTTTGTAGGGGGGCGCTTTTCTTTATGGAGTACGGTAGGTCTGAGTATCTGTTTAGCTGTAGGGCCTGAGTCTTTCGAAGCATTGCTCAGGGGAGCAGGAAAAATGGACCTCCACTTCCAAAAAACACCTTTTGAAAAAAACATCCCTGTTGTATTAGGACTCATAAGTATCTGGTATAATAATTTTTTTGGCGCTGAAAGTGAAGCCATAATTCCTTATACACAATATTTAAGAAGCCTTCCTGCGTATCTGCAGCAAGGTATTATGGAAAGTAATGGTAAATCCGTAGATCGTAATGGGAAACGAGTAAATTATCAGACAGGTACGCTTATTTGGGGAGCTTCAGGAACCAATGCACAGCATGCTTTTTTTCAACTCATCCACCAAGGGACTAAACTCATCCCTACAGATTTTATTGGTTTTAAAAAATCCCTTCACGGAAATAGCGAACACCAAAATAAATTATTAGCCAATTTTATTGCTCAGACCGAGGCCCTTATGAGTGGCAAAACAAAAAAACAGGTCCTAGAAGAATTAGCTGCTACTGGAATGGATCAAGCTGATCAGCTCGCTTTGGCCCCTTTTAAAGTTTTTGAAGGAGATAAGCCCACCAATACATTACTTATTGAGCAATTAACCCCAGAAAATTTGGGTGCGCTCATCGCTATGTATGAACATAAGATTTTCGTTCAAGGGGTGCTTTGGAATATTTACAGCTATGATCAATGGGGAGTAGAATTGGGCAAACAGTTGGCCAATAAGGTATTAGAAGATATTGAAGGCCAAGCCTCACATCCTCATGATTCATCAACACTTAAGCTACTACAAAAGCTCAATTCTCAATAAATACACTCGTATTTCTTGCTGTGATTCTTTTTTAAAGCGACGCTTCAAATTGGAGGTCTTTCACGACCAACTGCAAATTCTTATTTCCATTAAACTCGTTTTCATCGAGGGTATAAAGGATGGAGAAAGGCTGTTTTTGCTTTAGTTTAGCGTGGTGGTGCCCAAGATTAAAACCAATGCCCTGCACTACGGTTCCACTAGAATCTAGGAGTTCTAATTTGAGGTGGTTTTGGTCTTTCCCAACAAGGCGACTCCCTCCCTTATCAATACAATGGCGGCTCATAAAAACCGGCTTCATATTTTGAGGGCCAAAGGGAGCCATTTGACAGAGAATCCGATAGAGTTTAGTAGAAATTTGATCTAAAGAAAGCACCGCGTCATAGAAGAGTATGGGTGTTTTCTGATTTTCATTAATCCGTTCTTTAACTGCCTTTTCAAAAGCATTTTTAAATTCTTCTAACCGCTCTTCTTCTAAAGTAAGTCCAGCAGCGTATTTATGTCCTCCGAACTGAATCATAACCTCTTTACACGCTTCTAAAGCTTGGTATACATCAAACCCTCTAACAGAGCGCACCGATCCTGCCAATACATTTTCAGATTGAGTTAAAACAACAGTAGGTCGGTAATAGGTTTCAATTAATCTCGATGCCACTATGCCGATTACTCCCTTGTGCCACGAAGGATGATACACTACAGTGGTGTCTTTGGACTGTCCTTGCTGCAACTCAATTTGTTGGAGCGCCTCTTGGGTGATACGCTCATCGGTAGTTCGTCTTTCAGTATTAAAAAACTCTATAGATCGCGCTATAGGCAGTGCCTCTTCTTGAGTTTTTGATAATAATAAGGTCACTGCATTAATGCCTTGATTCATTCTCCCAGCAGCATTAATACGGGGCGCAATAACAAAAACGAGGTCACTCACTCGAGGGGGCTTTTTTAGGTTCGCTAGAAAAAATTGAAATCCAGGCCTCGGCCTTATTTTCATTTGTTCCAATCCCAAAGCAGTCAAAAGTCGATTTTCCCCTGTCACAGGAACAAGATCCGCAGCAATAGCGGTTGCAACTAAATCCAAATATTCACTGAGTGCTGCTACTTCAAGATTCATATGGATCTGTAAGCCTTGAATTAATTTAAATCCTATCCCACAACCACACAATTCTTTATAAGGATAATTACATTCTTTTCTTTTAGGATCTAAAACAGCTACTGCTTTTGGAAGAAATTCATCGGGGAGGTGATGGTCGCAAATAATAAAGTCAATCCCTAGGGAATGGGCATACGCTACCTCTTCCTGTGCCTTAATGCCACAATCTAAAGCAATTATTAAAGTAATTCCCTCTGCTTTGGCATGCGCTATTCCTTTTTTTGAAATACCATATCCCTCTGTATAGCGGTCAGGAATATAGGGTAGAATAGAATCTAAATAGTGAGTTAAATAAGAGGTAACCAATGCAACTGCTGTCGTTCCATCTACATCATAGTCTCCAAAAACCATCACGGATTCTTGGCTTTCAATAGCTTTTTGTAGGCGTTCAACAGCTTGCTGCATGTCCGCCATTATAAACGGATCATGGAGCTGCTCCCAGCTGGGCCTAAAATAGGCTTTTGCGCTGTTAAAATTCGTAATACCCCGCTGTATGAGCAAATAGGCAATCTCTTCTGGAATCTTTAATTCCTGCGTTAATTCCTGTACCTGTTGGTTATCAGGAGGGGAGATGGCTTGCCACAACATCTTATTTCTTTTTATTGCCTTCTACTACCAAAACAAACTCCCCTTTGGGTGGATGTTGCTCAAAAAAGGCCAACGCCCCTTCTAAACTTCCTCTGTACTGACTTTCAAATTTTTTTGTCAATTCACGAGCTACCGACAATTTGCGTTCGCCTCCAAAATAGGGAAGCATTTGATTGAGAGTCTTAATCAACTTATGCGGGGATTCGTAAAAAACAACCGTCCGAACTTCTTCAGCCATTTGCTGTATCCTGGCTTGGCGCCCTTTTTTTTGGGGTAAAAATCCTTCAAAAACAAAGCGATCAGAAGGAAGTCCACTTTGTACCAATGCAGGAATGAGAGCGGTTGCGCCAGGTAAACAACACACTTCTATCTCTAACTTTAACGCCTGGTGAACCAGCAAATATCCAGGATCAGAAATTCCAGGTGTTCCCGCATCAGAAATGAGGGCAACTGTATCCCCGTGCTTGACGCGCTGAAGAATCTGACTGACTTTATGATGCTCATTGTGCATATGAAAACTTTGCATGGGAGTAGCAATATCATAGTGATTTAATAGCTTTTGACTCGTTCGGGTGTCTTCTGCCAGAATCAAATCTACTTCTTTAAGCACGCGAATGCCCCTTAAGGTCATGTCCTCAAGATTACCAATAGGTGTGGGAATCAGATAGATCAAAGTATTTTATTAGCGGTTTATTTTAGTTCAATTACTTGCTGAAATTTAGCTGTAAAGTAGTCATAAAACGTGCTTCTACTGCTTCTTTTTCTTTCCAATGGGGGTATTCTATTTTCACTTTAGTTTGGATAAAATCAGCTACTTCTTCCCAGGAGGAATAAGTGATAATTTGAGAAAGAACAGCTTCATAGGCGCTTACGTTTTCCTCAAATAAGTGCTTGATAAATGCCAAACGGTCATTTAAATCAATAGACAGCTGCTGGGCAAATTTGTCATTAAGGTTTTTGCGCTCTTCAGCATCTAATAGCGTTTTAAGCTTTGTTTCTTCTTGTACTTCACGCGCTGAGTTGTCCTCTTTGGGAATAAAAACCGGGGATTCTTGAACTGTTTCAAACAGACGGTCATAATTTTCAGACTCGGGCATCTCTGTTACCATATTTTTTATGGTTTCCATCATTGGAGGTACCTCTAGCTCTTCTGTTTTTTCTGGGTCGGGTGGAGTTGAAGGGCCTGTTAAGTTTTCAAGTACCGAAGATAGTGCGGCCTGCTGGCGGCTCCAAAGTTCAGATTTAGGGGGCGTTTCTTCCATCAAAAATTTTTGACAAACCGACAATTCATATAATTTTTGAATGGCTTGGTGAACTTGCTCGCTGTCCCACTGAGATTCGTTTTTAATTATCTTTTCAGCCCAAACAACGAGTGCTTTTTTTATTTTTTCGGTCATACCTTTTACATCTTCATCAACCCGACTGAATTTAATACCTTTGTAGGGAAGATTCTGGGTTGATTCCCTCTAATTAAGCTGAAAATTACAAAATGTTTTTAGAACATACAGGCAATACAAAAGAACAATTTGGATGGATTGAAGTCATTTGTGGTTCTATGTTTTCTGGCAAAACTGAGGAATTAATAAGAAGACTTAAAAGGGCACAATTTGCACAACAGAAAATTGAAATTTTCAAACCTGCAATTGACCAGCGCTACGATGATGTTTTAGTGACTTCACATGACCAGAATCAAATCCCCTCTACCCCTGTGCCTGCCGCCGCCAATATTGCCTTACTGGCAGATGGCTGTGATGTGGTCGGTATAGATGAAGCCCAATTTTTTGATCAGGAAATTGTTCAGGTGTGCAATGATCTGGCCAATCGGGGAATAAGGGTAATAGTAGCAGGGCTTGATATGGACTACCAAGGCAATCCCTTTGGCCCCATGCCCGCCTTAATGGCTACTGCTGAATATGTCACGAAAGTTCATGCCATTTGCACCCGTACAGGAGATTTGGCCCATTACAGCTATAGAACCTCCTCTAAGGATACGCTTGTAGTACTGGGCGAAAAAGAAGATTATACACCACTCTCTAGAGCTGCTTTTTTTAAAGCGATGAAAAAAAATACGAATTCTTAAGTCCTACCCCTGTTGAATCAGCTTCACCTCTACCTCTCCCATTTAGAGCATAATTATACTGTGATTCGGAATAAAATCCGCCCAACGACTCAACTTTTTGGAGTAGTCAAGGCCAATGCCTATGGAAGTACATTAGCCCCTATTGCAAAGCGGCTCGTTGAATTGGGGGTAGATAAACTTGCTGTTGCTTCTACCGAAGAGGGGACTCAATTAAGGGACTATGGAATCAAAACACCCATACTGGTTTTTTATCCTCAAATAGAAAAAATTCCTGAACTTTTAAAAGCCGATCTAGAACCCTGTGTCTATTCAGATCACTACCTAAATCAATTAGCCGCAGCTCTAAATTCAAAGTCTATTCAAAATTATCCCATTCACCTCAAATTCAATACCGGCTTAAACCGCATCGGCTTTGCACCAGAAGCAGTGGAAATGCTAATCCAAAAAACAAATCAATCTTGTTTTAAAGTAGAAAGTATTTATTCACATTTAGCGGCTTCTGAAGACCGCCCCTCGATCCAATGTGACTTACAGATCGAACGCTTTATACAAATTAAAGCAACCTATGAAAAAGCACTAACAAATCCCCCTTATTTCCACTTGCTAAATAGTTCGGGTGTTTTTAATTATCCCGAGTATGAATTTGATGCCGTACGCTGTGGTATTGCCCTTCACGGTTATGCCAATAAGCCAGAATGGGATGCCCTTTTAAAACCTGTGGCCGCTTTAAAAGCACTGATTACTCAAATCCACTCCGTAAAAAAGGGAGAAGCTATAGGCTATAATAGCGGTTGGGTTGCACCTGCTGAAACTCGAATTGCCACCCTGCCCCTCGGGCATGCAGATGGGATAGGAAGGCACTTTGGAAATCAAAAAGGGACTGTCGTAATCAAAGGGCAAAAAGCGCCCATTATAGGAAATGTCTGTATGGATATGCTCATGGTAGAGGTGGGTAATATCCCCTGTGAAGAAGGGGATGAAGTTACTTTTTTTGGGCCCATGGACCAATCTGCTGAGGAATTTGCCCAACAAGGCAATACCATCAGTTATGAACTACTCGCTGGACTAGGCCCCCGCATTAAGCGCCTATTGCATTCTTAATTAATTGTTACAAATTAAACAGATTGTGATTTTTTTGAAACAAATCCAATGGGGATTTGCTTGCCCTAGAATAAGTAGTATTTTTGCGCCAAATTTAAACTGAAGAAAATGAAAGTAGCAGTCGTGGGTGCCACTGGTATGGTGGGTGAAATCATGCTGAAAGTATTAGAGGAAAGAAATTTTCCCGTAGAGGAATTATGGGTTGTCGCTTCGGAACGCTCTGTAGGCAAAACATTGACTTTTAAAGGCAAAGCCTATAAAGTAATTGGACTAGAGGCCGCAGTTGAGGCCAAACCAGACATAGCATTATTTTCCGCAGGAGGGGAGACCTCTTTAGAATGGGCACCAAAATTTGCCGCAGCAGGAACTACTGTGATCGACAATTCTTCTGCTTGGCGAATGGATGCTACTAAAAAATTAATTGTCCCAGAAATTAATGGTGATCAATTGACCTCCGAAGACAAAATCATTGCCAATCCGAATTGTTCAACCATACAAATGCTAATGGCGTTGGCTCCGCTTCATCGCGCCTTTCAAGCGAAACGCCTAATCATTTCAACTTACCAATCGATTACTGGTACTGGGGTCAAAGCAGTACAACAACTAGAGCAAGAATCGCAGGGACTCGAAGCGGATGCTGCCTATCCACATCCCATTCACAAAAATGCACTTCCACATTGTGATGTCTTTTTGGAAAACAACTATACCAAAGAGGAGATGAAGTTGGTCAATGAAACACATAAAATTTTAAATGCGCCCGAGATGGCCATTACAGCAACCGCTGTTCGAATTCCAGTGGTTGGGGGTCATAGTGAGTCTGTTAATATTGAATTTGAAAAAGAGTTTGATATTTCGCACGTTCGTTCTCTTTTAGAAAATAGTCCTGGGGTAGAACTCCAAGACGATCCCTCTAACAACCTGTACCCGATGCCGCTCCATGCTGCGGGAAAAGATGCTGTTTTTGTGGGGCGTATTCGTCGGGACACCTCACATCCCAATGCCCTCAATATGTGGATAGTGGCTGATAATCTTAGAAAAGGCGCCGCTACCAATACCATTCAAATTGCGGAATTTTTGATTGCAAAGGGCCTTGTAAAGTAAACAATCGTACAAAGCTGATTAAAATCGCTTGATGAATTGGTTTTTTTTATAAATTTGCCGCTCAATTGCAGGCCTATGGATGCATTAAAAGAATTTACTCTCCCTTTTGTAGGGTTGAAAGAAGGAAAGCATCAATTTGAGTTTACAATTGACTCGACGTTCTTTACACATTTTGAGTTTGACGAATTTGATGATGCATCGTTAAAGGGTTATTTGACTTTAGATAAAAAATCGACCTTTTTGGAATTGCATTTTGAAGTCGATGGCAGCGTAGTAATACCCTGTGATCTATCCATGGAGCTTTTTGACTATGGTGTGGAATCGCAATTTGATCTGATTGTAAAATTTGGCATTCCCCCAGAGAAACCCTCAGATGAGATTTTAGTTTTAGCTGAAGGGAGTTATCAGCTCAATGTCGCCCAGTATTTTTATGAAATGGTCGTTTTATCGCTTCCTCAGAAGCGAATTCACCCAGGAATAAAAGACGGGACATTAAAAAGTGAGATTGTTGAAAAACTCAAAACATTAGAACCTAAAGAAACGCATTTAAAAGGATCTATAGATCCACGTTGGAATAAATTAAAAGATCTTTTGTAAAAAAAAGAGAAACTAAAAATTATGGCACATCCAAAGAGAAAAATTTCTAAAACTAGAAGAGACAAAAGACGTACGCATTACAAAGCAGCGGACCAACAAATAGGCACTTGCTCTTCTACTGGAGAAGCACATCTGTATCACAGAGCGCATTGGCATGAAGGAAAACTCTATTACAGAGGAAAAGTTCTTATAGACGCCACTACTGTTGAAGCCTAAACTTCAGGTTCTAAAAAGCATTGCTTTTTCGTTTGTCTTTTTTAAGTCAATTATTTTGATTGCACTAAAAAACTACTATCTTCACTTATCAAATAGATCAGTATATTGCCTCCTTTTAGCATGAATCTAGAAAGGACTAAGCAAATAAAAGCGGCTATTACAGCCGTTGGAGGGCATGTCCCTAATACAATTTTATCTAATGCAGATTTAGAAAAAATGGTTGATACAAATGATGCGTGGATTCGTTCTAGGACAGGTATAAAAGAACGAAGGATTTTAAAAGACGCCTCTAAAGCCACTTCTTTTCTCGCTATAGAAGCTGCACAAGACTTAATTTCAAAAAGTAATCTAGACCCCGAAACGATAGACCTCATTCTTGTGGCTACTGTCACTCCAGATATGCCTGTAGCAGCTACTGCAGCCTTTGTCGCTTCTTCTATAGGAGCAAAAAATGCCTTTGCCTATGATCTAAGCGCCGCCTGCTCTGGTTTTTTATACGGAATGAGTACCAGTGCAGCATATATCAGCTCGGGTCGTTATAAAAAAGTTTTACTCATTGGTGCAGATAAGATGTCTTCAATAGTAGATTATACCGATCGAACCACCTGTATTATCTTTGGTGACGGTGCAGGAGCTGTACTTTTTGAAGCGAGTCCTAATGAATTTGGATGGGAGGACGAATACCTGAGAAGTGACGGTCAAGAACGTATGTCCTTAGGAATAAAAGCAGGCGGTTCTTTGCACCCTACCACTCATGAAACAGTAGAAAATAATTGGCAATACCTTTACCAGGAGGGCAAAACAGTCTTTAAATACGCTGTGTCTGAAATGGCTGATTCAGCTGCTGAAATTCTTAAGCGCAATACGTTAACTGGAAAAGAGATAGACTTCCTTATCCCCCATCAAGCCAATAAACGCATCATTGATGCTACGGCTCAACGCATTGGGCTAAGAGAAGATCAAGTACTGATGAATATCACCTATTATGGGAATACTACAGCAGCGACAATCCCGCTGCTATTAAATGACTATCAATCTAAATTTAAAAAAGGAGACAAGATGATCTTTGCTGCATTTGGTGGAGGTTTTACTTGGGGTTCGGCCTACCTTACATGGGCCTATTAACTAACAATTAAGTATATGAATATTAAAGACATTCAAAACCTAATCAAATTTGTGGCTAAATCAGGAGCCCAAGAAGTAAAACTCGAAATGGAGGATATCAAAATCACAATTAAAACGAGTTCAGATGCACAGTTTCAAGAAGCTAATTTGGTGCAACAAATTCAAACACTTCCCACGGCTATTCCAACAGCTGTGCCTGCTGCCGCTGCACCCGCTGCGGCACCAGAATCTGCTGTGGCTCCACAAGTAGCAACAGAAGCGTCAGAGGATGATAATTTGATCACTATTAAGTCCCCGATTATCGGGACGTTTTATCGAAAGTCCGCCCCCGACAAGCCTGTGTTTGTAGAGGTAGGAGATACCGTTAAAGAGGGAGATGTCTTATGCGTAATTGAGGCGATGAAACTTTTTAATGAGATCGAATCAGAAGTGAGTGGTACAATCGTCAAAATTTTAGTTGATGACGCCTCACCTGTAGAATTTGACCAACCTTTATTCGTCATTCAACCTTCATAAAACTGGACTCATGTTCAAAAAAATATTGATTGCCAATCGTGGAGAGATTGCTATGCGTATCATTCGTACCTGTAAAGAAATGGGTATCAAAACAGTTTCGGTCTATTCCAAAGCAGATGCAGAAAGCTTACATGTGCGTTTTGCTGATGAAGCGGTTTGTATCGGTCCTGCAGCGAGTAGCGAATCTTATCTAAAAATGTCTAATATTATAGCCGCCGCAGAAATTACCAATGCAGATGCCATACATCCTGGTTATGGCTTTTTATCTGAAAATGCAAAGTTTTCTAAAATCTGTCAAGAGCACGACATCAAATTTATTGGGGCCTCAGCAAAAATGATTGATCAAATGGGAGACAAAGCTTCCGCCAAAGCAACCATGAAAGCGGCGGGTGTTCCCACTATTCCAGGATCTGAAGGCCTTTTGGCGTCTTTTAAAGAAGCGCAGACACTGGCCAAAGAAATCGGCTATCCGGTAATGCTCAAAGCCACTGCCGGAGGAGGGGGTAAAGGAATGCGCGCTGTCTGGAAACCAGAAGAACTTGAAAAAGCATGGGAAAGCGCCCGTCAAGAATCTAAAGCTGCCTTTGGAAATGATGGGATGTATATGGAAAAACTCATCGAAGAACCCCGACATATTGAAATACAAGTCGTAGGTGATTCAAAAGGTAAGGCCTGTCATCTTTCTGAAAGAGACTGCTCTGTGCAAAGAAGACATCAAAAATTGACTGAAGAAACCCCTTCTCCCTTTATGACTACCGAATTACGCAAAAAAATGGGGGAAGCTGCAGTCAAAGCAGCAGAATACATAAAATACGAAGGGGCAGGTACCATAGAATTTTTGGTTGACAAACACAAAAATTTCTATTTTATGGAGATGAATACCCGTATTCAAGTAGAACATCCCATTACTGAACAAGTCATTGATTATGACCTAATTGAAGAACAAATCAAAGTCGCTTACGGCGAAAAGATTTCTGGTAAAAATTATTTCCCAAAACTACATTCAATAGAATGTAGAATCAATGCCGAAGATCCTTACAACGACTTTAGACCGAGTCCAGGTGTTATCACTACACTACATTTCCCAGGAGGCCATGGTGTACGTTTAGATACCCATGTATACAGTGGTTATGTGATTCCACCACATTACGATTCGATGATTGCCAAACTCATTACGACTGCTCAAACGCGAGAAGCAGCCATTAATAAAATGAAAAGGGCTTTAGAAGAATTTGTTATTGAAGGGGTGAAAACAACCATTCCTTTTCATCTTAAATTAATGAGCCACCCTGAATATATTCAAGGGAATTATACTACTAAATTCATGGAGACTTTTTCCATGGAAGAGTAACTGCTCCCCTTTTTTTGTAAAATACAACCAACCTCTTCTTCAAATGAAAAAAAGGTTGGTTTCAAAATCAATAAAAAGTTACTGTACCCGTACTGATGTCATACATTCCCCCTACGATATGTATAGTTCCTGCATCTTCCATTTCTTTAAGGACTTGACTTTGTGTTCTAATGGCCTCGATCGTCATTTTTACATTCATTTTCGCTACATCATTCACAAAGGTGGGGTTTGAAGAGTTTCTCTTACTCTCCTCAGCAGGTTCTTTTACTGCAGCTACAGCCGGTTCAATTTTATTAATTAAGGCGGTAAGGTTGCCTAAACGTGCGTGATCACAAGCTCCTTTTACAGCTCCACATGCAGTGTGCCCAAGTACTAGAATTAGCTTAGTCCCCGCCAGCTTACAGGCAAACTCCATGCTGCCGAGGATGTCTTCATTGACAAAATTACCCGCAATTCTTACGCTAAAAATGTCTCCAATACCTTGATCAAAAATAAGTTCAGAGGACACCCTTGAGTCAATACAGCTTAATACTGTTGCAAAGGGATACTGCCCGGTACTGGTTTCTGCTACTTGTTGCATTAAATCTCTATTGAGTTGTTTTTTCTCAACAAAACGCTTGTTGCCTTCCACTAATTCTTTTAATGCAGATACAGGCGTCATTTGGTCTTGGGTTGTTTTTGTTTGTGCTTTCATTTTTTTATAATTTTTAGGGAAACACCAAAAGAGGTGTTTCAAGGTTCGCTATTTGATTAAAAAGTCTGTTTGATGTAAATCGTTGAAATACATGGAAAGAAAATAGGGCTTTCTCAACGCACAAAAGATTCACCTTGCTTTGTTCAATATACTTTAAAAAATTTGAAGTTTCACTTACACTGTCTTGAAAGTGATACACCACTTCCTTTTTTTTGCTTACTTGTTTTTCCACTGTTTTTGTAGAAATAAATTGAAAAATAGAAATAGGCGCTTCAACTTTATTTTCAAGTGCTTTAAGAAGAGGATGTGCCTGTTCAAGACGATTGATAAAGCCCATATTCACTCTAGGCTTATTCTTCAATTGTTCAGTATTTGTTGCAAGAAGAAGGGGTCCTTTGTGGTTTTTCATTACTAGTTGAAGGATACCAGAACAATAAAACTGCTTTGTTATCCCTTTAGGACTTCCCATAATGACAATATCAGGGGTCGTCAACCGAATATGATCCGCTATAACTTCTTTTAAAACCCCTACCTTAACCGTTGCTATTAGAGGGATTTCTTCTTCTTCTGCTAAAAAAGAGGTGAGCTGTTTCAGATGCAATTTTAAAGCCGCTTTTTCTTCTTCTAAAGTTCTCAAAACGGCAACCTGGTTACTTTCAGAAGCAAATCTTTTTATTGGATTTACACTCAACAACTCTACTGCCCCTTGGACCCTTTTTGCAAAATTGACTCCAGATGGCAGTGCAGCAGTTTTTCTACATTTGGAATTGTAGAGTACTAAAATTCTAAACTTAGGCTTTAAACTCTTCATTTACTCGTTTTTAGGCACTCTTGCGTTGGTCATTAAAATACGAGATAAAGCTCGCTAGGTTGTCTACCATTCCCTTTTCAGAATGAATCTGAATGCTGATATTACGCTGCTTTGCTTTTTCAGAAAAGGTTTCCAAAATTTCAACGATATCATAATCTAAAAAACGGGTTTTTCTGACATCTAATTCTAAAAAAGTGTTTTCAGGGAGGGCATCCAATTCTTTTAAAATGGCTCCTTTATTAATAAAGGTTACTTCTTCTGCAAGTGTCATTTTGATTTTATGATTTCGATTGCTGTGGTCTTCAATGTGAAGAAAATGGGAGTTTTGAAAACTTTTAATCAAGATTATTAAGATGCCAACGGCAAGTCCAAGCGCAATACCGACCAATAGGTCTGTAAAAACAATCCCCAATACTGTTACAACAAAAGGGGTAAACTGTTTCCATCCAAGGTGATACATTGTTTTAAATAAACTGGGTTTTGCCAATTTATAGCCTACAATCAATAAGATCGCTGCCAAAACAGAAAGAGGAATCTTATTCAGCAAGCTTGGAATTAGTACTACAGATATCAATAAGAAAAAACCATGAATTATGGCCGCCATTTTAGTGCGTCCTCCAGATTGGATATTGGCAGAACTTCTTACAATAACCTGTGTTACAGGTAGACCTCCTATCATTCCTGAAATAATATTTCCTGCCCCTTGAGCAATCAGTTCCCTATTGGTAGGGGTAACTCTTTTTTCAGGATCCAATTTGTCTGTGGCTTCCACACAGAGTAATGTTTCCAAGCTGGCAACTAAAGCAATCGTAAATGCTGTAACCCAGATATCGGGGTTCCCCAGCTGTTGAAAATTTGGAAAACTAAACTGTCCCAAAAAAGAATTGAAATCATTGGGTACAGGAACAGAGACCAATTGGGCAGTATTGATTTGCCAAAAAGAATTGCCATTACTTAGTACTACATAGACAATTCCAACACCAACGGCCACTAAGGGTCCTTGTATAAGTTGAAAGATTTTCCCTTTTTTACTCAACACATTTGACCATAAAAGTAGAATTGCTAAGCTCAGCAATGCAATTACTGTTGCACCTGGACTCACAAAACGCAAGGCATTAAAAATCCCTGAAAAAGTATTCTCCCCATTTAACTGAAGAAAAGAAAAATCTCCTTCCGGGCTGTTGTACCCAAAAAAATGGGGAATTTGTTTAAGGATAATAATGATTCCAATTCCAGTTAACATCCCCTTGATGACAGAGGAAGGAAAATAGTAGCCAATAATTCCAGCCCGGAGTACACCGAATAAAAATTGGAGTATACCTCCTAATACTACAGCTAAAAGGAAATTTTCAAATCCTCCTAAACTTCCAATTGCGGTAAGTACGATAGCAGCAAGACCGGCAGCAGGACCACTGACACCCACTTGAGAGCCACTAAGACTTCCTACTACTATTCCTCCTATAATGCCTGCAATTAAACCAGAAAATAAAGGCGCTCCACTGGCGAGTGCAATCCCTAAACACAAAGGGAGGGCTACAAAAAACACAACAATACTCGCCGGAATATCATGCTTTAGATTTGAAATTAAATTTAAATTTTTCATAAATATAGTATTCATCCAGCTGCTTGTGCTGGATCTCTATTTAATAAATAAAGTAAAGTTTGAATGTAAATTCTTAATGGGAAGAGAAATCACATTTCGGGTGGGGGGCTATAGATTTCCTTAAAGGAATAGGAGTAGAAATTAATAATCTTTGGGGTGATTTCCGCTGTAGGATACCCCCATAATTTTTTTGAAAAACCAGACGGTGATTCTAACTTTTTGTCTTTTTCTTCACTCACGTCTTGATTTTCTTCTTCAGAATCTTGCTGCCAATCTAACAGAACGACTTCTATGGTATCGCCAGTAATCAAATTTAATGAAGGGGCTGTTACAGAAAGGGAAAATGAAGTAAGTAGCCCAATAATAAAAATGAACTTAAATAACGGTCTCGAAAAAAGCGTGTAGCGTATCATCTTTCTAAAACGGCTTTTAACAGTTGCTTATAAAATAAAACGATTGTATTTTTTTCTTGACTCATATCCGTCAAACCAGGAAGGTGATCAGAAAAATACGCTTGGTGATGTGCCCCCTCTATAATTGTAGAAACCAACATATGGGGATATTTATAATCTGGCTTTAACTCAAGTATTATATCTGATACGCGCTGTACTACCCTTTTATAGGAAGTATAGAATCCTTTTTCATTTTCTCTATCAACCTCTTTGGTTAAATAGGCCTTTGAAGACTCTGATATTATAATTTGATGAAGTAGTGCCTCATTGATAAATGAAATGGCAGTATCCTCTTTTACTTCTTCTGTGAGTAATCGAACCGCTATTTCTAATTTTTCTTCTTGATTGCTAATATTACTGATCGCAAAGACAAGCTTGTATTCAACCCAGCTCCAATACCAGTTGACTAAATAAATTAAAAAAGAATGTTTACTCTCAAAATAACGGTAAATCGAACTCTCATTAGATTGAATAATTGCACCCAATTTTTTAAATGTGAATGCCTCATACCCAATCTGGTGAATCAATTCAATTCCGTGCTTTACAATGCGTCTTCCTAAATCTGAGGATTCAGGATTTTTACTGTAAAACTTCGAATCAATCGCGATTTGAATATTCAGATTAACCATAAGGTTGCAAATATAATAGTATTACTATCATTTTTGCAAATATTAGTCGCTCTTTCTGTCTGTCAGTTGAGTTATTGTAGCCGTTGCTGCTGTCCTTCCCCCCAGTAAGGCTGGGTTTTAAAGTGATTTTCTAGTTTTTCTAATAACAATAGCTCTGCACTGAATTGCCAATCAAAATTACGTGTTTGGTTGGCTGGATGGCGATGGTGGTCTTGATCTAAGATATAATTTTTGGGTTTTTCAAGCCTTCTCGTTTGACTATAAACTGTTTCAAATTCAGCTCTTATGTCTTCAAATTCTGCTGGATATTTTTGCAAGGCTAATAGCTGTTTGTTTTTTTCTTCATTTGTTTCTGCTAAATCAAAGTCATTTAAGGCTTGCATGAGTCTAAAATTATACCCGACAAGCTTTACGATTTGGCTATATACTTCTAAATTGTATCTTGACTTTTGTGTTTCTTGATAAAGACGTTCTTGTTTTTCTTGTACTATTTTGAGCTGTTCATATTGCAGTTTGAGTGCTGAAAGCCGGGAGGTATATTTTTCAGACCATTTCCCTGTTTGTTCATAATCAGGAAGCGTTATGATGGCGTTTTCAATAGGGTTGTCGCGTTGGTATAGTGAGTTTCTATGTATCCCCTCTTCAACTAATAAATTCGTCCAAAGCGCAACAGGCTGATCAAGGTCATCAATAAAGGCATATTCTTCAGATTGAAATTCCGCTCCAAACTTACGGTGTCTATAGGCTTTTTTGAATTCCGCTTTAGTGCGCTGTAATCCCCCCCAAGCATATTCTGAGAAAGCATATATCCCGCGCTTATACAATTCAAAATGAGGTGAATCATCGTCCCAAAGTGTAAGTAGTAAGCCACTGTAATTTCTCTGTGTCGATTGTTCTACAAAAATTCGGATTTGATCGATATTACTTTCTCTTTGGGGCATAAGCGTCCATCGTGTTTGTCCTGCTGTGGCCCCCATTACTTGAAATCCATTAGAAGAAAACCAGTCCATCGCTTTGCCATTTCCATAAGACTCTGCTAGGTGGTAATTCCATCGCATATAAACACAGTTTTTGGGGAAATCTTCTAAAAAGCGATTTAATTTAGGCGCATTGACTTGCCAGATTGAATCAACTGTTTTTGGACTCATATTCGCATTATAAATTGGGCTCATTAAGCCTGCTTGTTTAAGGGGCATATCGTCCCAAAATATAGGTGTCCGGCCCTGTTCTGCAGCAAAAGCCGTTACTTTGTTAAGCCAAATCAGATTCAATTCCAATGCGCTTTTGCCACTCCCTCTCCCTGTAGTCTGTACTTCGTCTCCTCCAACATGGAGGTACTTTCCATGAGGAAATGCTTCAAGTGCATCTAGATACAAGTCAAACTGTAAGGTATAGGTCTCTGGGTCAAGGGGGTTGAAGGCCCAGTCACTTTGAGGATCATCTCTCAGGTGTTTATTTTGCTCGTGTTTTAAAACAAAGGAAGCATGCCCTAAACCTTGAACCAGCGGGCTAATTTTAATATTTCGCTGATTAGCATATTCGCTTAAGTCCTGCCACTCCTCTATCGAAAGCGCATCTGCTGAACCCACTTCGGGGCGTCTTTTGTACTTTAATTTGTCTTCGATTTCTAAAATAATGCCATTGATTTTGAGCTGTGCCAACTCGTCCATTAGTTGATAGTAATAGCTTTTTTGTTCTAAATGGTGTTTGACATCAATTTGAATTGGACGATATGCAATTTTAGGCGCGTCTATTATTATGAGTTGAGGTAAGTTTCCCCCTGCGCTTTGGGCATCTTCCATAAGTTGATTTAATGTAATAAAGCCATACATTAATCCAGCTTCATCTTGGCCTTCTATAGTAATTTTGTCGAGCCCTATAGTAAGTGTATAGCCCTCTGGTGTCGACTCAGCTACTGGGTTAATGCGGTATTCGATTTGGGCTTTTTCTGCCGCCGTTGTTTTTTCAATTTGAGCCGTTAAACCAAACAATACCGGAAGTTCCGCTGCTGATTCACTGTAGGCATAACGAAGGTTCTTAGGCTGAAGTTTAGAGGCTTCAGTTGAAAAATTTTGTTCTGCAACCGAAGGAAGTAAGAGAAATTCTTCAGTTTCAATGTGATTGGTTTGTGAGCAACTAAAAAACAACCCTAGAAAAGAGATAAAAAAGAAGGGTTTGATGTGTAAAAAATTCATTGGCTTTAAATTATTACAACAAAATACAAAATAGTAACGCTTTCTTATTATTTTGATCTTTTAATTTGAATAATGACACATAAAATCACTGCAGGCTTTCCCTGGATTATTTCATTTTTCGTAGCTGTCGGTTTGTTGTATCCTCCCCTATTTACTTGGTTTGAAGGGGACCTGATCACACTTGGTCTGGCAGGTATCATGCTCGGTATGGGCCTCACACTTAAGGGGAGTGATTTTGTTCAGGTTATAAAACATCCGAAGTGGGTATCCCTGGGTTTAGGAATGCAGTTTTTAGTGATGCCTTTTTTGGGCTGGAGTTTGGCACGGCTTTTTGATTTGCCTCCATTGTTTACTGTAGGAATGATTTTAGTTGCTTCCTGCCCCGGAGGAACGGCCTCTAATGTTATTGCTTATTTAGCAAAAGCTGAAGTGGCTTTATCAGTCACGATGACAGCCTGTTCTACCTTGGCGGCCATAGTGATGACCCCGTTTTTAACTTTACTATATTCCGGAAATCAGTTGGATATTCCTGCAGCTGGCTTGTTTTACAGTACGCTTAAAGTTGTGGTTGTACCCATTGCTGTTGGGGTGTTAATTAATCGATATTTACCCGAATCAGCAACTAAAGTTATCCCTTATGCGCCCCCAACAGCGGTTTTATTGATTTGTTTGATTGTTGCCAGCATAGTGGGTCAGGGAAGGGAGATCATTTTAAACTCCGGAATGGTACTCTTGGCTGCCTTAATCTGTTTGCATTTTTTTGGCTTTTTCTTTGGCCTGATTCTCAGTCTGCTCCTTGTAAAAAATTGGAAAGTAGCCAAAACTATAGCGATAGAAGTCGGTATGCAAAACTCCGGTTTAGGGGTTGTTCTGGCCCGAGAAAACTTTAGTAATCCCTCAGTAGCCATTCCTGCGGCACTCTCAAGTTTAATTCATTCGCTAATGGGTAGCTTTTTTGTGAGGCTTTTTAAAAACAAGGAGGGGTCTTATTAAAAAAATGAAATGCGCTTATTGCCTTACAGCCCTTATACAAGGAAGTACACTGAGTTTCCACCCTTAATAGGGTCTGTTATTTATTACATCAGCCCTTCTCACCCGCTGTTTGACGTTGAAGATAAATCGAACGTGCTGTGAACAGCGCTTCTATAAATGAAGAAGTCGTTGCTTTTCCTTGTCCTGCAATTGCGAAAGCAGTGCCATGGTCGGGTGAAGTTCTTACTTTTTTGAGTCCGGCTGTAAAATTTACCCCCTTACCGAAAGAAAGGGCTTTGAAAGGAATCAACCCTTGGTCATGGTACATTGCTAATACAGCATCATAATTTTGATAGCTCTGGCTCCCAAAAAATCCATCTGCAGGAAAAGGTCCAAAGACCAATGCTCCTTTTTCCTGGTATTTTTTTATGAGGGGGCGAAGTATTGTGTCGTCTTCCTTACCGATTACCCCTTGATCTCCAGCATGAGGATTAATTCCGAGTACCGCTATTTTGGGACGTTGGAGGCCAAAATCTTTTATTAAACTAGTTGTTAAAAGATCTATTTTTGCTGAAATTCGTGACGCTGTTAGCTGTTCTACTACTCTATTTAGGGGGGTGTGATCTGTTACTAGTGCCACTCTTAAACCTTCAGCAATCATAAACATTAAAGGGGTCCCTTCAAATGCTTGAGAAAGGTAGTCTGTATGTCCTGGAAAGTTGAACTGCTCTGATTGGATGCTTTTTTTATGAATTGGGGCAGTAACTAAAGCATCTATTTGATCTTGCTTCAAGGCCTGAGTAGCGGCTTCTAGTGAAGTGAATGCGGCTTGACCTGCAGCAGCCTCTTCTTTACCATAATTGATACTAAAAGGCGCCTGCCAGGAATTCATAATATTTAATTTTCCCGATTTTGCTTCTTGTATCTTTTTTATTTCAAGCAGTTCTGTCGAAATATCCATTTTTTTGGCTTCAGCCTTAAGTGTTTCAAAATGGGCAAATACTACTGGGGTAAAAAAACTAAAAAGTCTTTTGTCTCTAAAAGCTTTTAGAATAATTTCAACCCCTATGCCATTAGGGTCCCCAACGGATATCCCAATACAAATTTGAGTAATCTCCCTCACAACGTTTGTTTTATGACTACTTTTGATGACAAATGTAACTAAATTAAAACGCATGTTTACAGGCATAATTGAAGCTTTTGGTCAAGTCACACTTCTTGAAAAAGAAGGAAAAAACTTGCACCTCACATTGAAAAGCCCGCTGGCTAAAGAATTAAAAATTGATCAAAGCCTGGCACATAATGGGGTCTGCCTAACTGTAGTAGACTGTAATCTAGAAAGTTATACGGTTACTGCAATTGAGGAAACACTGCAAAAAACAAATTTAGGTTTATTAAAAATTGGGGCGTTGGTAAATTTAGAGCGCGCCATGAAATTAGGAGATCGCTTGGACGGTCATCTCGTTCAAGGACATGTTGATTTAACTGCCAAATGCATCTCCCAAAAGAGGTTAGAGGGGAGTTGGCTCTTTCGATTTTCTTATGACAATAAAAGCCCACATATCACAATTGAAAAAGGCTCTATTACAGTGAATGGGGTAAGTTTGACAGTGGTTGATTCTAATGAAAATGAATTTTCGGTTGCTATAATTCCCTATACTTTTGAACATACCAATTTTAAGTCGCTAGAGGAGGGTGATCTGGTGAATCTTGAATTTGATATGATTGGTAAATACCTTACCAAATTATATTTGAAGCGTTAATTTTTATAAATTTAGGGTAAATACTATACCAAAATGAATTTACTCGAGTTAACCACCTTCTTACTGCTCCTTGCTACCCTTTTTTCAATCATCAATCTTAGAATTCTCAAACTTCCTCAAACAATTGGCCTTATGATTTTGGCCATTTTTCTTTCTTTGGGGATTTTAGTAGTCGGTTTTGTTGTGCCAGATGTATTAGCATTGGCCACGTCTTTAACTGCACAATTTGATTTCAGTGTGCTTTTGATTGATGTTATGCTTCCTTTTTTATTATTTGCTGGGGCGATAAGTGTTGATGTACATGAATTATTAAAAGACAAAGTCACCATTTTATTTTTGGCCAGTTTTGGAGTTGTATTCTCCACTTTTGCTGTAGGATCAGGACTTTTTTGGCTCGTGAGCCAACCGTTTTTTGGGTTAGATACACTGGGGTTGACTTATATTGATTGTCTTTTATTTGGAGCATTAGTGGCACCTACCGATCCTATCGCTGTGCTCGCTATGATTAAAAAAATGAATCTTTCAAAAGTCACAGAAACCCAGATTGCGGGAGAGTCCCTTTTTAATGATGGAATTGGTGTGGTCGTTTTTCTAACCTTGTTAAGTATGAAACTAGAAGGTATAGAAAATATCACCCTGCAAAGTGTTGGGGGATTATTTGCTACTGAAGTAATAGGAGGTATTTTGTTGGGTGCTTTTATGGGGTACTTAGGACTTAGGCTGGTTAAGTATATAGAAAACAAATATATCGAGTTAGAAGTGCTAATTACCTTATCTCTCGTATTACTGGTTCCTGTAATCTCTCATATTTTTCATTTTTCAGCTGTTTTAGGAGTTGTTGTCATGGGCCTATTTTTAAATCAAAATATTGATACTGATAAAAAAGCAGAAGGCGTACAAAAAGCCATGGGCGACTATGTTTATAAATTTTGGCACTTGGTAGATGAAACACTAAATGCCATTTTATTCATTCTTATTGGTTTAGAAATACTTCCCATTTTACAAAACTTTGATATGAGTTATCTCTCTATTATTCTATTGGTCATCATTCTTGTTGTAGTTTCAAGGGGAATTGGTGTTTTTATTCCAATTAAACTACTCTCCTTTAAAAAAACATTCGAGAAAAATACAGCTTTAATAATTACCTGGGGCGGATTAAGAGGGGGCCTAAGTATCGCCTTGGCACTTAACCTTCCCGACTCCATAGGCACAGGAAAGGAGTTGATTCTTATTCTTACTTACGGCGTTGTATTATTCACCATCTTGGTTCAAGGGCTCACCTTGAAAAAAATTGTCAAATAAGTCTTTAAAAAAAAGTGATGGATTACTATCTTTGAATGGAGTAGTTCAGGCTGTGACAACAGTCAAGTTTAACTAAATTTAGAAAGGAGGTGTCTTATGTCTTATGATCATCATTTGAGGAACAATAGACAGACGGTGCCTGCTCAAGGCACGCTGTAGTTTCCTTATCTAGAATAAAGCGGGTCGATGGGCCCGCTTTTTTTATTTCCCCTTTATGAAAAAAATTCCTCAAGCTGATTTAAGTGATTTTCTCTCCAATGACTTGGGACGCCAAAAACAATTTGTAGAAAAAATAGGCGCTGCTTTTGAAGAAATTGGCTTTCTCGCACTTAAAGGCCATTTTTTAAGCCCTGAACTTCAATCTGACCTCTACCGAGAAATTACGGCTTTTTTTGCATTGCCTGAAGCTGTTAAAAAGCAATATGAAATTTCTGGTGGAGGAGGACAACGCGGCTATACTGGCTTTGGTAAAGAACATGCTGAAGGAAGAAGCGTCGGTGATTTAAAAGAATTTTGGCATTTCGGTCAAGACCTTGAATCTAAGCCCCATCTTAAGGGAAACTATCCAGAGAATATTCTTGTCAAAGAATTAGCGGATTTTAATACGATCGGAAATAAAGTATTCCTCCAACTTGAAAAAACAGCGCAAAAAATACTTCAAGCAATTGCCCTTTATTTGAATTTAGACGCTTCTTTTTTTGAAGCTTTTACTACAGAGGGCAATTCAATTCTTCGAGCGATACACTACCCTCCTCTCACAGCGCCCCCTAAAGAGGCTGAACGAGCAGCTGCGCATGGGGATATTAATTTAATCACTTTACTAATGGGTGCTCAAGGAAATGGTTTGCAGGTATTAACTCGGCAGAACGAATGGATAGATGCCCTGGCAGAAGAGGACGAACTAATCATCAATATTGGCGATATGCTTTCTCGCTTAACGAATAATAAACTTCCTTCTACTATTCACCGGGTCATTAATCCTCCAAAAGAGGAGTGGGCTAAGGCACGCTATTCGTTGCCCTTTTTTATGCATCCCATTCCAGAAATGCCGTTAAATTGCTTGCCTCAAACGGTTAGTGAAACTGGTCCCAAAAAGTATAAAGACATCACAGCAGGTGAATTTTTGAATCAGCGCTTGATTGCTTTAGGCTTACTCGAGGGGTGAATTGGCTCTTTTTATTCTAAGTTGGTCTAAGACCTGACGTCCCAAAGCGGCTAAAAAAGGAATTCCAATATCCTCATATTCATATAGGTCATCATTGAAAATCTCGTTTTGATTCAATAGCAGGGTGGCCGAAAGAAAAAAACAAAGTCCCGACTTTTTGTCTTCTATAAAGGCAATGTCTGTTAAAGTCCCAAAAGCATAGCCTACTTTATTATAGATCCTCAATTGATCATTCATTTTTCCTTTTTGATCGCCATAGACAAAAAACTTTACATAACTGTCCCAGTAATCTCCCGTATTATACTCTGGAATACTACTTTCTAGCGTAGTACGACTCATCCAATATTTTAAAAATTCATAATCTGAAGCCTCTAATTCAAATTGTGCCTTACTTGCAAAGACTTCTGGAAAGATAACCCTTTTGAGAATGCCCTCTAAATCTAAAAGTGAGGCCCTATTTTTTTTACTAAAGTCCATAGGTGATGCTATGTATTGCCCCTCTTTAATAAATCCCACGCCTTTTTTAATTCCATTTAACTTGGTATTGTTAAGAAATTGATAAGAGGAACTTGAGGGCTGAGTATAGATTGGATTCCCAATTAAATCATAGAAAATAAATGCCCAATTCGTATCATTATTTGCGCCAGATAGAAACTTATGTGAGAGCTGTATTTGCTTGAGCCCTTTTTTATCTAATTCTTTATTGATATAATCCAGTCCTAAAAAATCAAATAAGTAATTATAGGCTGTATTATCACTTACTAAAAAGATTTTTTTGATTAAATGCGCAATTGTGAGGTGCCCCTCGGGATGTGTAGAGTCATTTGCTGCAATGAGGGTTTCTTTAGCGTCATAGACTTTAAAGGGGGTCTTTGTATCAATTGGTATTCCTGCGCGCTGAAGTGCCCTTATTTTTTGAAGGGCCAAAACAGCAATGGGCAGTTTCACTGTACTGGCAGGATAAAAATAAAACGACTCATCAAGCTGATAGGAAGTGGTTTCAAACTGAACGCTCTTGTTTTTCGTTTTTTCGACCTGAGTAAGTACAATTTGAACTTGGTGCTTTTCAAGATTTTTTACAACCCGCTGTATGGCCGTATCTGAACTTCGCAGAACTTCTTCTAAAACAGTTCGACTTTGAGAAAAAACAGGGTGTAGGAAAGTACATAAAAGAATCCATGCATAAAACCTATTTTGTAACATCCCTTTTTTATTAAGTTAATCTAAGCGCTCTTTAAGAGCCTAATGTTAGTAAAAATAATATGTTTGGAAAAATATAGACCTGCTGTCTTTTTATAATTCTTTACTAAAAATTGAAATATCTTCTGCTGAAGTTAAATCAGGAAGGTGCTCTTTAACTGGCAAACAAACTACTTGTTGAGGAGCTGCTTGATTCAATAATCGTAATGCCTCTGGGAGTTCTTTTTCATCCCGCTGGGGATGAAGTGGGCATTTGACTAAATAGGGGTATAACAATCCCCCGTTGAAACTAAAAATATTCATGCTGACTCTCAATTCCCCGCTTTGATCTCGGTATTGTTCAACCTCAGAAAGATCCGGTTTTTCAATTATTTCTTTTAAAAATCCCGAAGAATCAATATGCATGACAGCAAATTTGGAAATACGTTCATCCGAAAACCGCAAACCCGAGCGGGCATAACTTATTAATGCATGAGGTGCATTTCTTGGCGTGGCTAAACGCTCAAAGACATGGCTGGAGTATAAATTGTCTCCATTACAGACTGTAAAAGTCGTTTTTCTTAATTCAGGATACTGCATTAATGCCTGTTGAACTGCATCTGCAGTCCCCAAAGGTTTCTCCCGACCTTCAGGAATAGACTGTGGGGCAAAATAAAATTTGATCGCTGTAAAATAACCCTTTTGCTTCCATTGATTTAAATACTCCTTAAAACTTTGATTTTCTTCACTAGTGATAAGGTAAATCGAATTATAGCCGGCCTGATATGCATTATTGATTAAATAATAAAGCAGTGGCTCTCCTTTAGGTCCTAAAGGGATAAGGCTTTTATGGAGTTTTTGAGCTTTATTTTTTACTGAAGGACCTAAGCTACTGCTTTCAAGAGATTGCTTCATTCGTGATGAAGCCCCTGCTGCCATTATCAATAAGGAATTGTTTTTTTCCATCTTTTACTCGGTCAATTTTACTTCATAGGCTTTTTGTGCCCCAGCAGAGAGAAAGGCTTGAATAATCGCTTCTTTTGATTCATCTGTAGCTAGTGCAACCATACAACCACCCCCCCCAGAACCGATTATTTTAGCTCCTAAAGCCCCTGCATTACGGGCTGCATTCATTTGGATTTGCATCCCCTCAGGAGTATTCTGAATACACTCTTCTAAAATTTTTTGATGTTGATTCATTAATCGTCCTATTTTGGCAACTACAGGTTGGGACTGCGCCAATTCCAATTTTGCTTTTTGGGTAATGATGTGATTATAAATCGACGCATACCAGTACGGCTTATAGCGGTCTGAAATCAAATTTAGATAGGTGGAATAAGTCTCTTCATCTGCCTGATGTATTTTAAAATCAGGCCGCTGTTTTGTCACTTCTGCTACTGCTTTTAAGGCAAAGTCTTTCGCATTTTTCAATACTGCTAAAGTTTGCTTAGCGATTCCTGATTCAGCTAAAATAAGCGTTCCTATTTGAGGAGTCAAAGGTGTTGTTTCGCCTCGCTGTGTATCAATATAGATAAGCCCCCGCTGAGCAATTGTATATTGATCCATAAGCCCTCCGGGTTGATTAAAAAAAAGAACTTCTGCATGATAAGCCCAAGCTCCGATCTGAGCATCGGTAACATTCCACTGTTCCTCCTGTGCTGTTAAGAGAAAGCGCAGCCAGGCGACAACCAATGCTGAGGAACTGGAAACGCCGGCATTAACAGGAATTGTCCCTGAAATTTCAATTGTATAGCCTTGTTTAAAAATCGCTCCTTGCTCAATGAGTACAGCCATCCCTGAGCGAAAATAGTCTTCAGACATTATCTCATTAAAGTCTTCGTTGAGATTTATATTTTTAACTTCTTTTAAATCAGTTAATTCTATAATATAATTAGATGTGCGATTGGGCTGGGCTTTTATTTGGATATACCGATTAATGGTCCCTGCAATTACAGGCAGTCCCAAATAGTCTTGATGGTCTCCAAAAAAGCAAATTCGAGCTGGAGCTTGAACAGTGATCACTCTTTAGGTGCGAATTTAAATTAAGAAATTACCGCTAGGGGCTTCGTATTTTTCCATTCTTTCCGGGTGAAATCAGGAAATTGTTGTGGCATTCCTCCTTGCGCTACAGACGCTTCACTTAAGGGTGCTACAGCGCTCCACAAACAGCCTTCATAGACGTTTTGGTCTAACGCTTCGCCATTTCTCAAGCATTCTACAATTCGATAAAGCATCATAAAATCCATGCCGCCATGACCGCCCATTTTTTTAGCTAACGCTCCTAACCTTAAGTACATTGGGTGTTCATAGGTCTCAAAGAGTTGATTTAATTGTTCTCCTTCAGCCCAGCGATGATGACTCTCTGTAGCCCCTTCGACCCCTCCTTCTAATGCAATTCGAGTTGGAAAACCCGCTAGTGTGCCTAATGTCCCTTGAATTAAATTGTGTCTGGTATAGGGTCTTGGGCTGGTCTCATCCCATTGTATCATAACAGTACGTCCTAATTCAGTTTTTACAATAGAGGTATTTAAATCTCCTCCTTTATATTCTAATTGGTTCCACTTGTGGTCCTCGGAATAGTTTTCTCTTGCATATTTCGCACGCCCCCTAGCAGGTGTAGAAAAAGAAACTAAGGTAGAAAACTGATCTTCACCACGTCCTAAATTTAAATATTGTGCAACAGGTCCAAGCCCATGTGTTGGATATAGGTTCCCATTTCTTTTTGCATAATGATAGGTTCTCCAAGAGCCTGTTCCTCTTTCTTGCTCTTCCATTTGGAATCTTAATTCATGGATATAAGCCGCTTCTGCATGTAATAGATCTCCCAGCAGTCCTTTTCTACACATATTTAAATAAAGTAACTCTTCTCGGCCGTAATTGACATTTTCCATCATCATACAGTGCTTTTTGGTTTGCTCTGAAGTATCAACAATTTGCCACATTTCTTCAAGCGTCACCGCAATGGGGACTTCTACAAAGGCATGAGCTCCCTGTTTCATTGCCTCAATCGCCATGGGAGCATGGTTTTTCCAATTGGTCGCAATAAAAACGGCATCTGGCTTAACTGTTTCAAGCATAGTAATCCATTCCTTTTCCCCACCAAAAAAACGCTGAATATTTTGATGACGCCCGTTGCCTACTTCAAGACAATTTTTTACTGAGCGGTCTACTAAATCCTCATATAAGTCTGCTATGGCAACAATTTCAGTTCCTTCTATATTGGCTAATTGCCTTGCGTGTCCTGTCCCTCGGGCACCTACCCCTATCATAGCGATTCGCACCTTATCAAGAGGTGCTGCTTGATAGTCTCCCATATAGACCCCGCCAGAAGGGCGTGTCTCTTTTTCTTGTGAGCAGGCCACTGTATTTGCTAAATAGAGTGAAGCGGCAGATAAGGAGGTTTTCTTTAAAAAATTTCTTCTGTCAATTGATTTCATAATTCTGATTTATTTAGACTCCGTTACTTGGATTAGATTACAAACTTAAATTTAATAATTCTTGTTGTAAGCAACATTGATTTGCTGTAACAATTCCGTTTTTAACTTTATTAAATTGTTTATCTTTAATAAAAAAATTATGGGAGTAGGGGGAACCGTTATTGGAAGTATCGCACTTTGCCTTCTTATTGCACTACTTATTGAGTTGAAGGAGCGTCACTTAAACTAGAGATGGGCTATTTTTTGAGAAATATTATCGTGTATGGAGCTATTGCACTCGTACTGTGGATGCTCTATGCAGGGATCAAAGGGATGAAAAATAAAAAATGAGGAGAAAACGCTTGCTTTCCTTAGCATTTATCGGGTTAGGAATCCTTAAAAAAGCATTATTTATTTATTGGTGGACATATTAGTTCTAGCCGACTTACACTACGTTACTGTTTTGTAAAGGCCCCTTTGTTCATCCCTACTTAGTCTGAACTCGTTTTCCTTCCACATCAAACATTCCCATTAAAGACCCTGAAAGGGCGTCTCCTTCAATTGAAAGTTCAAAATAAATATCATAGCCCGCAGCATAGGCTTCAATAGTGAATATCCCTTGCTCAAAGCTAACGCCGTCAATCTCAAAGGTTACCTCTTGCATTTCACCTCGAGGAGTAATCGCGGCTTGGTAGTTTTCACCCTCTTTTGAAATAACAAGGTTTAAGGGTAAGTCTCCAATATTATCAACCTCAAAAACAGTCATTTCATATGAGCCCGTATAGGGATCACTTTTAATTGATTTTTGTACTCCACAGGAGCACACAAAGAGGACAAGTAAAGCGGAAGTTATTTTTTTCATGTTAGAGTGGGTTAAATTATTCTGAAGTTTCTACAGTAGCCTCAACAACGCGGTCCCAAACAGTGATGGCTCCACTTGTTTGGTCGTTCCAAGTCATTCTGTTGTCATTATTTGAAAAAGTGATCAGATAGTTAATAACATTTGTTCCTTGGACATATTTATAAAGTCCCGTTTCTTCATCTACTGACCAAGTATAAACGGCTATTGCAGGACTTAAACAACCTCTTGAATTTTGATCAATAAACACATAGCGGGTGCTCACAATTTGTTCTGTAATTGTGGCGGTAAATTCCATACAGGAATACTCAGCAATCAATTCAACCAAAGTATCTTCAAGTTCACTCCATACCGTAGTATTTCCACTGACGTCAGTAATTGAATAGACTTGCCATTCCCCAATGGATTTATCAGGTAAAGGCTCCTCTGTAGTACAGCTTGTAACGAATAGGATGGCCGAAAAAAGAAGGCAAAATTTGATTATTTTTATTTGATACATGGCGTAAATTTGGAATAAATTTAATTAAAAAAAGCCAGTTTATTTCTGCTTAAGTAAGAGATTCTCTAATCCCCTCAAAATATCTTTGTTTTTATTTCTTGAGGGACGGCAAATTGTCTCAAATACAACGTTTTACCCATTTTTTCGCGTTCTTTTTTTATTTGGGCAACGACCTCGGCAGGATATTGGCTTTTGTGACAGCCTAAGGCTTCATAGGCTCTATCATACTGTGCTTGTGTAAAGGGGATCTGAGTAGTTAAATACTTGCGTTCTTGCCCTCGGAGCGTTCGCATGCGCTCAGAGCCCAATAGATCCGTTGGGATCCCAAAATAATAAAGGTCTATGGGGTGATTCCAGTTTTGTGAGACAAAAACCTGGGTCACAGATGCACCGACTAATCGGTGGTCCATATGGGTTGTGGCGCCATCTGGGCCCCAAGTAAGGATGATATCTGGCGATATCGAGGAGAGAATCTCCTTTAACTCAAGTATTAAATTTTGAACATGGGGAATATGACCATCATAACCCTCCGAAGCTTTTAGCTGGTCATGATAGTTTAGGTGAATTAAATTCACCCCTAATACCTCAGCTGCACATTTCATTTCCGCCCTCCGAATAGCGGCAAGACCCTCTCCAGCAACATAGTCTGTATACTCATTTACTCCTAAACGCCCATCTGTAACAATAACTAAAGTTACCTCTACTCCTTCTTCAACCGCTTTGACTAATATAGGCGCAACAGACTGCTCATCATCGGGATGGGCAAATATTGCTACTAGTTTTTTGGTAGGGTTTTGTGCATAGAGTGAGAGGGAAATAAGTAAACTTAAAAAAAGACTAACTGCTTTCATGAGATTCAAATCATTAGTGAATTAATTACTATATTCGGTTAAGATCAATTGTAATTTATAAAAAATATGAAGATACGCTTTAAACTGAGCTGCTTTTTTATTCTCACTGTATGCTGCTTCTCATTTCTGACTCGTGCCAATACTCCGCCCGAGCAAACCAATGAGGATACCCCTTTCCGATTAGGGATCATTGGACTTGTCCACGATCATGTTCATTGGATTTTTAATCGAAATAAAAAAGACATTATTATTGTAGGCATCGTCGAAACAAATCCCATTGCGATTTCAAAATTTCAAAAGCGCTATAAGGTTCCGGATTCTCTTTTCTTTGACAGCTATGAAGCCCTGTATAATAAGGCAAAGCCAGAAGCTGTTTCTGCCTTTAATCCTACAAATAAGCACTTAGAAGTTATTTCTTTTTTCGCCCCTTTAAATATTCCCATCATGGTGGAAAAGCCTTTAGCAGCAACCGTTGAGGAGGCTGAAAAAATTGAGCAATTGTATGAGAAATACAAAACTCCTATCCTAACCAACTATGAAACCTCTTGGTATGACAGCACCTATGAGGCAAAAAAATTAATTGAACAGAAGCGCATCGGTACACTCACAAAAATTGTTTTTAATACCGGCCATCCTGGCCCTCAAGAGATCGGATGTTCTCCTGAGTTTTTAGCTTGGCTTACGGATCCCATCCAAAATGGTGGGGGTGCGTTGACGGATTTTGGCTGTTATGGAGCCAATATTTCGACCTGGCTGCTTAAAGGGACACCCCCTACTCGTGTACTTTGTTCTGCCCGACAGACTAAGCCTGATCGCTATCCAAAGGTAGATGATGATACTGTAATACTCTTAGAATATCCTGATCAGCAAATTGTAATTCAAGCTTCATGGAACTGGTCACACAACAGAAAAGACATGCAGTTATATGGCACTCAAGGTTATATTGACGCAAAAAACAGCACGGCAATGGAAGTCATGGAGAATGAAAAGGAAGGCGTATTTATACATACTCCCCAACTGGCTGATCAAAGTCAAAAAGATCCTTTTCGATTGCTTCTTGAAGTGACACGCAATAATAAAAAATTAGAGCCCTTCGGGCTTTATACTCTTGAAAATAACCTGATGGTTTCTAAGATATTGGCGCTCGCAAAAAAATCAGCCAAACTAAAGCAACCCCTCCCTTGGGATGTTGATTGATCTTCGCACTTGCCAATGTTTTATCCTTACTATAGGATCTTTTAACATTTAAATTGTGTCAAAAACAATCTTTATTATGGGTGTAAGTGGAAGTGGAAAAACCACGCTGGGTAAAGCCCTTGCTTCCTACTTAGGCTGCCCTTTTTTGGAGGGCGATCAGTATCATTCAGAAGCAAATAAAAATAAAATGAAAAAAGGAGAGCCACTAAGTGATGCAGATCGGCTTCCTTGGCTTAAAGCAATTAATGCCGCTTTGCTTGAAAAAAGAAAATCCACAGTGGTGCTCGCGTGCTCTTCACTTAAAGAAAGTTATCGGCAAATATTAATGGATCAACTCCCTTCAGATTCACTTTTATGGGTTTTTTTATCCTGTGACATTAATCTTCTAAAAGAACGTATGAAGTCGAGAGTACATTTTATGCCTGTAAGCCTACTTAAAAGTCAATTAGATACACTTGAGTCGCCCCAATATGCAGTTCATTTAAATAGTAGCCAGCCCCTCGATGAACTGATTCGTCAACTAAAGCCTTATCTCAATGAAAAATAAAGTGCAATGGGGAATGATTGGAATGGGGGTTATGGGAACAAGCCTCAGCAGAAATTTTGCTCAAAAAGGAATTCCCTTAGCGCTTTATAATCGATTTGAAAAAGGGAAAGAAGAAGGGGTTGCTGAATTAAAAAAAGCTTCCTATCCCGAACTTAAATCTGCCCAAGCTTTTGAAAATTTAGCTGCTTTTATTGCTGCTCTTGCACCTCCTCGTAAACTTTTTATGATGCTCCCGTCAGGCAAGCCTACTGCGGTATTTTTAAAAAAATTGGTCCCCTTACTCTCTGAAGGAGATCTTATAATTGATGGAGGCAATGCCCATTTTGAAGCAACAAATAAAAATGCGCGCTGGTTAAAAAAAGGAGGTTTTCTTTTTTTAGGTATTGGTGTTTCTGGTGGAGAAGAAGGCGCTTTAAAAGGTCCTTCTCTTATGGTTGGAGGTGATCCAAAAGCCTATGCTCTGGTAAAAAAAGACTTACACCTCATCGCTGCAAAAAACAAAAACCAAAAGGCTTGTTGTGCATACTTTGGGCCTGGAGGCGCGGGTCATTATGTAAAAATGATACACAATGGCATAGAGTATGCAGAAATGCAGTTACTCGCAGAAGTCTCTGCTTTGGGACGTGCTTTTCTTTCTCATACACGGTTACAAAAAGCATTAAAAGAGTGGAATGCCACTGAGAGTAAAAGCTATCTTTTAGAAATTACGGCTGCACTTTTCTCATACTCTGAAGAAAATCGGCCTTTTATCGACCTTATCAAAGATCAGGCTTCAAACAAAGGAACGGGCGCTTGGTCTACCGCTGCTGCCACTGCCCTAGCTTACCCCAATACTCTCATGGCTAGTGCGCTACATGCTCGCTTTATCTCCGCTTTCAAAACAGACCGAGAAACTTATGCCCACACCTTTGGTGACTTCGCACAATCACTTGATCTCTCTCTTTCTGAACTAAAAAAGAGCTATGACCTTTCCCGATGGATCAATCATCATCAAGGATTTGAACTTTTAAGCGCTGCGAATAAAACGTATAAATGGACGATCGAATTAAATGAGGTTGCCACTGTTTGGGCTGAAGGCTGTATTATAAAATCAACTCTTTTAGAACAGTGTATCAAGCATTTTGAAAAAAATCGGAGTCTTCTACTTTCTGAACCCTTTTATGAGCTTTTGAAATCGGGAAAGGCAGCATGGAAAAAAACACTCCAACAAGCCATCACCTCTGAAATAGCTGTTCCCTGCATGCAAGCTGCCTGGACCACTTTTAGCGCACTTAAATCAAAAGAAAGCAGTGCTAATCTTATTCAAGCACAACGAGATTTTTTCGGCGCTCATGGTTTTGAGCGAATCGATCAATCTGATGAAGGGCTCCAACACGGCCCCTGGTCGCAATGACAACTAATCTATAGTTCCTACAGCGCGGACTTCAGATCCTTTAATACCCGTCAGTCGGTCTCCTAGAACACCCCGAACAGAGTCTGCGATTTTTGAGATTTGAGCCACCCATTCTGGATGTAACGCGGCAATATTTTGCTGTTCTTCTGGGTCAAGTTGTAAATTATACAATTCTGGGCTCGTAATTTCATTCATTTCATAAGGAACGGGAAAACCGTCGTTGGTTCCCTGTTTTCCATTCAAGCTTCTATAAGTATGGGGAAGGTATAATTTCCATTCTTTATGTCGGACCGCGTGTAATTCATTGGTGCGATAGTAAAAGAAAAAATTATCATGTGGGGAACGACTCGTTTGTCCGGTAAGTAAAGGCACCAAAGAGGCCCCGTCAATTTTTTTCTCTGGAAGGCTACTTTGGGTAAACGCTGCTAGTGTAGGCAACCAGTCAATCCCCATCGCAGGCGCCTCAATTTTTGTGTGGGGTGCTATTACCTTAGGGTAACGAATAATACTGGGTACTCGATGCCCCCCTTCCCAGTTTGTTCCTTTCCCTTCTCTAAATTTTCCTGCAGAACCTGAATGGCCGCCATAAGAAAGCCAAGGTCCATTGTCAGAGGTAAAAATTACGATGGTGTTTTCCTCCAGCCCTTCTGTTTTTAAGGTATTCATAATTTGTCCAACACTGTCATCAATCTCGCTAATTACGTCTCCGTATAATCCTCGTTCTTGGGTGTTTTGAAATGGAGCTGCCGCAAAAAGCGGAACATGGGGCTGGGGGTGTGGGAGGTAGACAAAAAAGGGTTGCTCTTTATTTTTCTTTATAAAAGCTGAGGCGTGTTCGGTCAATGCCCCGGTCAAAAAAGTTTGGTCTTCGAGAATTTGGATGGGGGTTTCATTTTCATAAAGTGCTATATCAGGAAAATTAAATACTGTTCCTTGCTGTGGGTGTTTGGGCCACATATCATTTGAATAAAGAATTCCAAAAAATTCGTCAAACCCGTGATTTCGAGGCATAAATTTGGGCGCATCTCCTAGGTGCCACTTCCCAAAAATTCCTGTTTTATATCCCTTTTCTTGAAGTAACTCTGCTAGGGTTGTTTCTTCTGGGTTGAGGCCTACTTTTGATCCTGGACTATAGGCATTATGGATTCCTATTCGATCGGGATAACAGCCTGTCAAAATCGACGCTCTCGAAGCTGAGCAAACAGGCTGGGTTGCATAATAAGATGTAAAATAGGCGCCTTCATTCGCCAGGCGATCTAAATTAGGGGTTTGGATGTCTTGAGCACCATAAATCCCGAGGTCTGCATAGCCTTGATCATCTGTTAAAATAAAAATCACATTCGGAGGGCGTTCCTTAGAATCAGTCGTGCAGCCTGCAAAAACCAAATAACTTATTAATACTATAAATTTGATGCCGAGAAATTTACTTGACCTCATTTAAAGCATTTTCAATTAATATTTTCAAATGTGTTTTATGCGCTATTGAACCGATATCTCCTTTTGGCTTTTTGACCCAATCCAGAATCTGATCTAAATTATAGAGCGCCATTGATTGCGCTAAGTGATTAAATCTGGAAGCGGTGCTCCCACTAACCATATCTATTAAGCGCTGGGTATAGGTCAGCTGAAGATTTTGACGAAATGAATTGACCTCTCCTTTGATGTCTTTAGCAAAAAGGGCGCTGTTTAGATCTGTCATAAATTGATCTAATGCATATTGATTCCCGTATAATTCTGAATCTACGATTCGCTGAAGGGTGTTCGGATGGAGTAGATGGGCTAAAACTCTTGATTGATACCCTAAAACAATACTGTGTATTTTGGGGTCTTCGGGTCCAGCGTAAAAGTCAAAACCCCGTCTTCTTTTTGCGAGGTAGTTGTACACTTTTTTGGGTGTTTCAAAAGCTTCGGGAGAAAAGATATAGCTGCTTAATGCATTGAATGCCCTTTTTTGGTCTATTAAACTTACAGGCGTATAAGGCTGTTTTGCCTCTTTTTGACCTACCACAGCACGCTCGACATATACCCCTCCAATAAAGCGAGAAAGTATATCGCCTGCTCTTGCCGCTTGGCTATTGAGCACATAAAAAGAACGCCTTAAATCATCATAAAAATCTCCTTCTTTACTAAACTGGCTGAGGATGTCTTTCTTTAAACGATTTACGAGCAGAATTCGGTCTATAGAATACCGAATTTGATCTGAGGAGAGGTCTCCAGTCATAACGCGAGGGTCTATTGCTTTCCCAGGAGAGCGCATATCGTCTGCGTCATTTCCAAAAATCAATTCTCTTTCGGTTGAGCGGGCAAGTACCGCCTCCCGTGCTGCCGCATTCTCAAAGGGCTGGTAACCAAATTGAATCGCCCAAAGATCATAGGGTCCTAATGCCATATCTGCATACTGCCCTTGTTCGGATCGATTTGGATTAATATTAAGCCCCGCATAGTCCATTACAGAACCCGTAAGTGCTTTGCCTTCAATGCGTGCTGGGTCGTAAAGATCTTCAGGTGTAAAAAGCTGGCTGGCCTTCATATTGTGATTTAAGCCCAATGTATGGCCTACTTCATGCATGATAAGCGCTTTCATACTCTCTTTTTTGACTTTTTCTAATTCAAGATCAGAAGCATTGATGGCTTGAAGGAAAGTAGTTCCAAAAAGAAGATTCTCGTGCATTAGATTTCCCGCAGAGCAGTATAATTCTTTTTGGTTAAAGACCTCATTTTTGAGTTCCTCTTCGGTTTGGAGCTGCATTGCTTCTGTAGGGTCTACAAAAAGTTTGTCATAAAATACTCGATTTGTAAAATGAACATATTCGAGCATAATATCTGCCCCAATAATTTCCCCTGTTTTTGGATTCTTCAAACTGGGTCCATAGCCTCCAAAGGGGGGTTGGGGTGAAGAGGTCCAGCGGAGGACATTATATCGGATATCTCCTGCGTCCCAATCTGCATCATCAGGTTGAACTTTAACTTCTATTGCATTTTTAAATCCCGCTTTTTCAAAGGCTTCATTCCAGGCTAAAACACCTTCTTTAATAAGGGGTCTCCATTCATGTGGGGTCGAGTTTTCTATCCACCAAGTAATCGGTTTTACGGGTTCTGATAATGCCTGGTTTGGCTCTTTTTTAATTAATTTCCATCGGTTAATAAAGTCTCTATAATTTGTCGTAGAAGTCGTAGTCTGATCATTTACCTCTGTAATAAAGTACCCCACTCTAGGGTCATCTCTTCGGGCTTCATAATCGTCTTCAGGCATTTTTACAAAGCTGTGAAATACCTTAATCGATACATTTCGTCCGTCTGTAACTGCCTCAGAGCCTCCATTTCTAATATTTGGATTTTTAAATACATAATGGGTCTTAATATTGGTGTTTTCAGGATAATTTTTAATCGCCTCTATTTTGGATTTATTTTTATCGAAAGACCCTAAACTAAAAGCATTCGGAGAGGCTCCTGGTCCTGCAGGTTGCTTTATGCGTGTGAGGGTTTCAGATAGAAAGAGGTCATTGGCCTTGATTAAATACAAGCCTTTTTCTGTGTCGTGCTTTAAAATTTTACTGCTTGAAATAAGCGCCTCAGAGGTGTTGGCAGTTTCAGACTTTGACAAGGGACTTTCAGGATCAAAATAAAAACTGGTGTTGGGTGCCACAATTTCAATTTTGTCAAAATATTTTTTTATCTGAAAGAGTGTGGATCCCCTGTAAAGTCCTCGAAAGCTTCCGGCCTCTACCACCCCATCGGCAATTTGTGAAAAGTAGATAAACTCCTGATTTAACTGCTCTTCTTTAATAGTCATATGCACCTCAGCCGTAAGGGTATCTTGATAAATAGTAAAAAGACCTTCTATTTTATGGCTTGAGGCGGTGAGCGATTCTATGGTTTTTTCATTCTTTGGTGAGGCATCTTTAGTTTCTTCCTTTTGAGCAAAGCTGATACTTCCGATAAGAAGTAAAAGCGCTAGACAATTTACTTTCATTTGTAGCTATTTAAATTTGTTTTTAGAGGTGGGAAAGCAACAATCAATAAAAAAGAAAAAATGAAATTGAACTTTTTCAGGAAGTCATGCTGACCCAATTTGTTTTTTATAAAAATACAAAACTCTGGGACTCTTCTTGGTTTTGTCCAATTTTCTTTAGGAATCCATAAGCAGTGCCGCAGTGGAAGCGCCTATTTTACTTCCTATAGCAACGCCCATTCCTCCCAGTCGAACCCCTACAGCGATAGACTCATTTATTTTTCTAATAATTGGTGTTTTTTCTGTCCCAAAACCCATAATCCCTGACCACTCCATGGCAATAGAAAAAGGCTGTTGGGGTAGTATAAATTGCTTTAAGTCAGCAGTAAGCTGGGCTTTAATTTTGGGATTGATTCCAAAATCGGTGGTTTCTTCATTTTTAAAATCCAAATTTCTCCCTCCCCCTAATAGAATTCGATTCTCTATTGATCTAAAGTAATAATATCCTTTTTGATAATGAAATGTTCCTTTTGGTTTTAATTTTTTTATTGGACTGGTAATCAATACCATACCTCTGCCTGGGTTTATTTTTAATTCAGGTATTAATTCCGCCGCAAATCCATTTGTACAAACAGCAAGTTTGTGTGTTTTGATCTTTATTGATTGATTTTTGAGTTGAATTTGAGTTTGGGTTTTTGAGGTGTCAATTTCCTCCACCCAGCTGTGCGAAAAAGTTTCGATTTTAAGACTGTTCGCCTTTAAGCGCAAATTGCGCATAAGTTTTCCTGTATGCAGCCCCCCTTCAAAAGGGTTTTCAATCAGGTGCTTGACTTTTTCTGAGTCGAATCCAAAAGAATTGATCTTGGAATTGTTGGGTCGGAATACCTTTGTGTTAAATAGGGGTTTTAAAAGTGTATTAATGGACTCTAGTTTTTCTAGCTCAAGCGGGGTTTTTTCAAAAAACAATTCATAGCCTCCATTTAATTCAAGTCCAATGGCCTTTTCATTTAAAGTGTTTTTTAATAGCGCCAATCCCTCTCTTCTTTGCTGGACCAATTCTAATAATGCTTCATCGCCCATTATTTGTCTGTCTTCCAAGAGCTCTGAGAGCGAACCAAAGCAAGCAAATCCTGCATTTTTAGTACTTGCTCCTTCTGAGAAAAGACCTCTTTCCAGTATTGCAATACGCCCATTGGGGTACTTTTTACGATAGGTCAATGCGCAAAAAATACCCGTAATTCCGGCGCCTATTACGACTAAATCATATTCTACTAGCGCCGTTTGTTCCCAATAGCTAATCATTTAGAGCTTAAAAATTTGATCCATAAGCACCCATTTTTCATCGGGATTTGCAAAAGGAAGTTGCTGTTGATATTGGGACATCAAGGCCTCCCATTTTTGAACTTTTGGGTTTTTTTGATCCTCTTTTTCTTTATTTTCTAAGGAAAATTCAGGTTTTGTTTCCATTATCATAAACAAACGATTCCCCACCTGATAAATTTCCATCTCAAGTATTCCTGTCTCTTTGATTTGTTGGAGAATCTCTGGCCATACTTTTTTATGGTGAGCCTTATAAGCCGCTATTAAGCGTTTGTCTTCTTTTAGGTCTAGTGCAAAACAATACTTTTTATGGGCTGTTTTCATTTTTAACGGCTTGTTTTAAAACTCCTGTATCCATAGGTGACCACTACAAGGAAGCAAATAAGCGGTAGGAAAAAAGAAAAATTTACTTCAGGGACTCCTAATAATCGGATATCTGTATAACCTGCTCCGCCAAGGTCTAAAATCATTCCTTGTAAAATGGGCATGAAAGCCCCGCCTACTATAGCCATCACAAGAAAGGCAGAAGCGGGTTTCGCATCTTCTCCCAATCCTTTTAATGCTATTCCGTAGATAGTAGGAAACATTAATGACATACAAAAAGAAGTCAACACCAATGCGTATAAGCCTGCGATACCCTGAATAAATATCACCCCTAAACAACAGAGAACGGCCCCTAAACCTAAAATCACCAATAACTTTCCAGCCTGCAGGAACTTTAGTAGATAGGTACATAAAAATCGTCCTATTAAAAATATAATAAGTGCTGCGTAGGCATAATTTACCGCCTTTTGATTACTGATTCCTAAAGATTCTGCATATTGATAAATATAGGTCCAGCACATAATTTGTGCGCCCACATAAAAGAGCTGCGCGATAACACCTCCTACAAAATATTCTTTTTTATAGATCCTTTTAATGGATTCCCACATGGAAGATGTTTTATTTGTTGTTGTATTCTCAGGCATTTTAATTGCCGCAATTATAAAGAAAAGTAAGAGCACAAAAAGCCCAAGAGCAACATAGGGGTTTCGAATTAGTTCTAGGTCCGCTGTTTTTACGGCTGCTTTTGCGGGAGCAGATAAAGACTCGTAGAGACTCCTCCCCTGAGCATCTGTATCATCGGATTGGAGGGCTCCTAAAATAAAAGTCTGTGCCACTAGCAATCCCATAAGTGCTCCTAAGGGGTTAAAGGCTTGTGCTAAATTTAATCTCTGAGTTGCCGTTGCTTCCTCTCCCATAGATAAAATAAAAGGATTCGCTGTTGTTTCTAAAAAAGCAAGCCCAAAAGTGAGTATATAGAGGGCCGCTAAAAAAAAGAGATAGTTTTCAAAAGCTGCAGCTGGAAAAAACAGTAAGGCTCCCGTGGCATAAAGCCCTAAACCCACGAGTATGCCTGTCTTATAAGAATATTTTTTTACTACATAGGCAGCAGGCAGCGCCATAGTAAAGTAGCCTCCATAAAAAGCAGCTTGCACCCATGACGCTTGAGTGTTATTGAGCTCTAATACTTTTTTGAATGCCGAGACCATGGGATTTGTAATGTCATTTGCAAAGCCCCAAAGCGCAAATAATGAGGTAATTAAAATAAATGGGACTAATCCCTCTTTGGCTATAATTTTAGGCTTATTTCTTTTCATTCGGAACTTGGATTTATTGCTCGGTCTAGGTGGGTATAGCCTCCGTCTACATGGATAAGCTGGCCGGTAGTATGACTCGACTGGTTAGAAAGCAAAAAAGCAACAGTATTTCCGATTTCTCTAGGAGTTGTCATCCTATTTTCAAAAGGAATCCTTGCTTCAATCGCGTTGCGTTTTGCTTGGGGGTCGGGAAATTGTTGAATCCACTTTTCATAGAGCGGTGTAAACGATTCTGCAACAATCACGGCGTTTACACGGATGTGATAGGGAAGCAATTCAACAGCCCACTCTCTTGTCAGCGCATTTCTTCCTCCATTTGCTGCTGCATAGCCAGAAGTCCTTCCCTGACCGGTTTCGGCAGTCTTAGAGCCTATATTTACAATTACCCCCTTGCTTTTCTTTAGCGCCGGCAGGCAATAGTGTGCCATCATATAATAATGGGTAAGGTTGCGTTGTAGGGAACGGTTAAATAATTCAAAATTTCCATCTGCTAAACTGACCCCATCATTGACGCCTGCATTATTTACGAGTCCATCAATTGTGCCATAGGTATTAATTACCTCATCAATTGCTTTTTTACAAGCCTCAGGATCCGTTAATTCGGCATAGGCATGGCCCACATTTCCTCCCCTTGCGCTAAGTTGTTTTATTGCTGTCGGTATTGAGTCTTTATTCCTGCCAATAATCACTACAGTAGCTCCTTCTAAAATCAGAGATTCACAAATGCCGTATCCTATTCCTTTAGAACCCCCTGTCACAATGATTACTTTTTCTTTAAGTTCTAAATCCATAATTATTCGGTTTGGATATTATAAATTTGGGCTGCATTATCCCCAAAGAATTTACGCCTTGCTTCAGATGAAAAAGCGGCTGTATACTCCGCCATAAGGCCATACACTTTTTCATAAGGGGCTGCTAAGAGACAAACGGGCCAATCAGATCCGTAGAGTACTCGGTCTTCCCCAAAAGCTTCAAATACTACCTCGAGATAGGGCCTAAAATCTTCTGCTTTCCAGTTTTTTAAATCTGCTTCTGTTACAAGCCCTGATACTTTACAATATATATTTTCTGCTTGTGCTAATCGTTGAATATCGGGTTTCCAATTTTTTATCTCTTGGGACTTAATGTGTGGTTTCGCACAGTGATCCAAAACAAATTTTTGGTTTGGAAATTGGCTGACCAACTGAATTCCAGAATCCAACTGTGAAGGATAAATCAAAAGGTCATATACCAAATTAAACTGTGATAAAAACCCAATGCCACGTTGAAATTCTGGCTTTAAAACAAAGTTTTCAGGCTCTGCCTGGACGATATGTCTAATCCCTTTTAAATAGGGGTTTTGGGCATAATGTTCAAGTCGACTTTCAATATTTTCTGCACAAAGGTCTACCCAGCCTACGACGGCTTTTATAAAAGGAGCGACTTCGGCTAAGGCCAATAAAAATTCTGTCTCCCTTTCAGATTGGACTGCCTGCACCGCAATACAGCCTTCTAACTCCTGTTTCGTGAGCAAAGGTTCTAATTGTTCGGGTAAATAATGGCACTTCAATACCGACATGGAATCGTCAATCCAGCTGTATGTTGCTGCATCATACTCCCAAAAGTGTTGGTGTGCGTCCAGTCTCATTTTCTAACTTGAATAAGCCACTACCTTTTGTTTTGAAACACCTAGACCCTCTACTCCGAGTTCCACCTCATCTCCTGGGGTTAAATAGGTAGGCGGGTCAAATCCTAAACCTACCCCAGAAGGAGTGCCTGTGGAGATAATATCCCCAGGAAGTAATGTCATAAATTGACTGATATAGCTGATCACTTGCTGAATATTAAAAATAAAATCTGAAGTTGAGCTGTCTTGGACTCGCTTTCCATTTAGTTTTAACCAAAGCCTTAAATTATTGGGATCTTTTATTTCGTCAGCTGTTGCAATATAGGGCCCCAAAGGAGCAAATGTATCACAGCTTTTGCCTTTCGCCCATTGCCCTGAGCGCTCAATTTGAAACGCGCGTTCACTTACATCGTTATGAAGCACATAACCTGCTACATGAGTTAGCGCCTCACTTTCACTCACATAGGAAGCTTTCTTACCAACGACAATAGCGAGTTCTACTTCCCAGTCTGTTTTTGTGCTTCCTTTGGGGAGTCTAATATCGTCATACGGACCTACTATTGCGGAGCTGGCCTTAAAAAATAAAACAGGCTCTTTAGGGGGCTCCATTCCACTTTCTTCCGCGTGTTTGGCATAGTTAAGCCCTACGCAAATGATTTTGGAAGGACGCGCCATAGGAGCGCCTAAGCGGACTGTATTAGGAACTTTTGGGCAGTGGTCTTTATTTTTTTCCAGCCATACTTTTAACTTTTCAATCCCCCCTGTACCAAAAAAAGCTTCGTCATAATCTTGAATAAATCGACTCACATCAAGGCGGGTCCCTTCTTGGAGTTGTACTCCTGGTTTTTCTTTGCCTAAAGCACCAAATCGAATAAGTTTCATTTTAATTTCCGTTTAATTTTATAAATCCTCCGTCTATGGGATAATCTGTTCCTGTAATAAAGGACGACTCATCTGAACACAAAAAAAGTGCGAGCTGGGCAATTTCATGAGGTGTTCCCATTCTTCCAATCGGTTGCGTTTTTGCAAGTTTTTCAAACTGCTCTTTTTCTTTTCCAGGGTAATTTTTTGAGATAAATCCATCTACAAATGGGGTATGCACCCGTGCGGGAGAAATTGAATTACATCGAATATTGTATTTTACATAGTCTTTCGCTATCGAGTAAGTCATTGCCAAAACAGCCCCTTTAGTCATTGAATAGGCAAAGCGGTCATTGATTCCTACTGAGCCCGCAATCGATCCCATGTTGAGGATCACACCTTTTTTAGCGCGCTTCATAGAGGAAATACAGGCCTTGGTACAGTTAAATACGCCTTTAATATTGACTTCATAAAGTCGGTCTAAGGCCGCTTCATCTGTGGTTTCAACAGTACCTACATGCGCCACTCCCGCATTATTTATCAGAATTTCTATGGGATGTGTGTTATTAATTTCTTGAATAATACTACTAATTTGACTATAATCAGTAACATCTGAAATGTGAATAAAAGCCTTTCCTCCGCTGTACTCTATGGCCTTCAAAGTCGCTTCAGCGGCCTCTTTATGGGTGTCAATAATATGAACTGTCGCATTATGGGCCGCAAATGTTTCTGCTATAGCCCTCCCTATACCACTTCCTCCTCCAGTGATTAGTGCTCCTTTGTTTTCAAGACTAAAGCCTCCCATTTTTTTTTTAGAGTTTGCATTATTCTACTCCTTTAAAAATAAACAATTCACTCCGTTTTTCCATTTTTTATTTTAAATAAGCTTTTAATTTGATTGCTTTCAGTTAACGCCCCTCACACATTCGCTAATGATGCTGTATTCAGAAGCACAAATAGATTTTGTTTTTGTGTTTAGGGATGCCGTTTTTAAACTAAAGTCGAAATGTGTAAATTCAACCCTAATTTAAATTACTCATTGTGAAGCCTCTCACAATACTTTTATTTCTTATTATGATTCAAGCTTACGAAACCCAACCCTACAAAGTGGTGAAAAAGTATGATGCTTTCGAATTGCGCTATTATCCCTCTGCCCGAATGGTGACTACTGAAAGTCCCTCAAATTCAGATCAAAATTTCAATGCGCTCTTTCAATATATTTCAGGGGCTAATGAAGAGAATCTTAAAATTGCTATGACCACCCCCGTGCATATGAGCCAGAAAGAAGGCCAAAAAAAAATGTCTTTTGTGCTCCCCAATCAACTTAAAGATCCTCCTTTACCCAAAAACCAAAAAATACGATTAACCCAATCTAAAGCGGGTTACTATGCTGCCCTTCAATACGGCGGCTATTCAAATAGCAGTAAAACCAACTATTATACGGAACAGCTTAAAGCGGCTCTTTTAAATGAAAATATTAAAATCCTAGGGAGTCCTCTTTTTTTAGGGTACAATTCTCCCTATAAATTCTTTAACCGGCGGAATGAAATCTTATTAGAAGTCTTTTTTTCTCCAAAAAAAAGCGACTAAGGGAGGGATGAATAAAATCAATAAAACCCCAAATTTAAAATAGAAAAAGAGGGCTAATACCACTGCGAATAAAAAGGCAATTCCCGTTTCTTTTTTCATCGTTTTTTCTTAGCCTTTCCAAGTCCCTCCATAACGGTAATTTATATATATAGACTTTACTTTTAGAACACATTCTTTACAGAGAAAATACCAGATTTTGTCTCGTTTATATTGAACCCTATAGGCTACTGAAATAACCGAATTGCACTCAGAACATTGTTTTGTTTTTGTCAATAATAGGTGTATTAAAATTCAACCTTACTAAGAGAAGATTAAGCCTCTATTTACTTCTTCAAACATTCTTTTATTAAAGCCGCTCTTTTTTTGACTGCCTCTATTTCTTCGGTTTCTTAAACCAAAGTAGTATCCGATTATTATTAGAAAGAGTCAGATTCGTGATTCCAATATTGTTTAATCTATTATTATTTAATGGAAAATTTCCGTTTAAATCCAACTCTACACCCTGGGTTACTTTTTCTAATTGAAATCCTTTAGTTTGATAGTCCATGATGAGCTTTACTATAGAAGGATTTTTAAGCTTTTTACGTTCAATTTTTTTTTCTCCATCATCAATATAAACCACCAGTTCTTTTGTGTTTTGACTCACAATATCGATTATTACCCACTCTTGACTATAGGTTTTTATAAAACTAAAACTCAGGAATAAAAAAATTAGTCCTCTTCTCATTTTCATTTTTTATTTAAAATAAGGAAGAAATAGTCATCGCTTCCTTTAAGCATTCTATCTCTTTGAGCTTATTTCGACTTTGAAATATCTACTAATAAGAGAATTAAAGTTAATGCCATAGTAAAAATCGTAAGATACGCTACAAACTCCATCGACGGGTATTTTTTATTTCCCCTTAAGGTACAAAGAAATCAGGAATTGATTTTTACTGCAAAAAAAATCCTCCTTGGGGGAGGATCGATTTTGTTTTATTTAAATTTAAAATGCATAGGAAATTCCCAGACTGGCTTGTGTTGTTCGATTGTCAACGATTCCGATATTTACATTATTTGCCGATAATAATTGTGCTTCATTTTCAGAAAGACCTCGCTCTATTCTTGCATCTATTCCGAATTTTCCTAGATGAATCCGTGCCCCAAAGTGAAGGCCAAAGGTAGACTCACTCGTCAGGGTTTCGAGTGAATACTCTCCTGAATTCCCTAAATTATAGCGATAAGAAGGGCCCGCAAAGGCACTCAGTATAGGAAGTAACTTCAGTCCTAAGGAGACGGGGGCTTCCAGTCTGGACTGCCCCACTGTGATATTGTCAAATGTCGTCCCAAATATGGAAAAATGAACTTCTGGTCTGATATAAAGTTTGAGTAGCTTGAACTCCGTATAAAGCCCTATATTAAAACCATTCACTAAGCCTTTGGCCTCTTCAACCGTGCGAAACTCATTTGCCAGATTATTGATATCGCCAGAAGAGTCAAAATTGAAGCCCGCTTTCCATCCTACTTCAAAAAATTTGTTGACCACCTGACTTACTGGGTTGCTTGTATTTTGTCCAAATGCTGTTGTAAAACAAAAGAAGAGAAGAAGAATTGATTTTTTCATTTTTTATAGATTTTAGATTACTTTTTTTGAAAAATTTATCTGTGATTTTAAATTTCGTTTTTTACTAAAATTGCGGTATTAGGCAAACGCTTGATTCGTAATTATTATTGTCTTACTGAATTCTTTTGGAGGAAAAAAATAAGTATACACAAACCCAGCATCAAGGCAGCAGGGAAGGATTTCATCAAGGGATCTCCAATCGAAAAATGAAAATAAATTGCAGCTGTCATTAAAGCCGCAATAACCAATAAAGGAATCTGAGCTGATATTTTTGAAAAAACACTCCCCAAAAGAGCAAGCGCCGCTATCACTTTGAGTGCGCCAATTAGGTACATTATAGGTAACGAAAGACCATAAGCAGCAAATTCAGTAATCAAGTCTGTAGAATCACCTCCTCTGTAGACCGACTCCTTACTAAACCTAAAGAGCCATACATTGACAATCGTAAGAGAAACGATCACTTTTAAAATTGAAGCTAGGTAGTTTTTCATAAGCAGCCTTTTTTTAAAGATACAAATTCCAAACGAAGTGACTCTTTTGAACAGTTGCAGACGGTAACTGTTACTAGTAATACAAATAACTTCTTTTCATTTATTAAACATAGATAGATTCTTTGGTCTAAGCCCGCTTAAAATAAGTCTTTAGAAGTTAGGATGCTGATTTTTCTTTTATCCTTTTTTTTAAACTCACTCACCATTTTCTGAGCCAATATTGAGACGGGTAAAGGTTTTTGAGACTTTAGTATTCCCAAAGAATTCAAGAAGCCGAATATTTTAATTCCAATTTTTTCTACTGTTCTTATACGTTCTTTTTGTCTGATTAAAGTTGGAGGCTGGAATATTCGAATTGACTTAAAAGGAAGTTTCTTAACAGCCTCTTCAAGTTTTCCTTTAATTTTTGGATAGAAAAAAGGTGATTTTTCATTTGCTCCCGTAGAGGAAACTAAAAAATAGTGAGGTACTTTATTTTCTGCCGCTATTTTTGCGAATTCATATTGGTAGGTGAAATCAACTAAATATTGATTGTCTTTACTGCCGGCTTCTTTGAGCGTAGTCCCCAGACAAGAAAAAAGAACGTCTCCTTTAATGTGTGTTTTATACGCTTGAATTTTTGAGAAATCAATTTGGTGCGTGATTAATTTCTCCTGTTGTCTATCCCCCTTTTTCCTAACAAAAACGATTACCTCGCTAAAGTCTGAATCCTCTAATAAACAATGTACCAGTTCCTGACCGGTTGCTCCCGTTGCGCCTAAAACAATTGCTTTTTGCTTTTTCATCACCTCGAATTTATAATTAATAAATTAACACAGCTGTTTTAAGCTCAAAAAATAAATTCTGAGATGCGCTTTTTATTCACAAAAAAACGCTTTTCTCCTATTTAGACTCTAATTGAATACCGATTGACGACATTAAAAAAATGCTTAGTTTAGCAACAATATTTTTGGGGATGTAGCTCAGCTGGCTAGAGCGCTTGACTGGCAGTCAAGAGGTCGTGGGTTCGAGTCCCATCTTCTCCACATTGATAGTCAAACACTTACACTTGATATGTAGGTGTTTTTTATTTAGTAGTGGTAATATAACATATTAAAATGCCCTCCTAGTTCAATGGACAGAACAAGAGTTGCCTAAATTTTAAACTTACATACTTTCGATCGTTTCTATTCTAAATTGAATAATTTTAGAAATCAACGCCAGAGGGAGTTTTTCATTATTGGGAAATTGAATGCTTCCTTTACCCGTTTTATAATCCTTTAAACTATTCGCAAATTTTATGTTAGTTTCAGGAAGGGCGTATAAACCAATATGATGTTTTTGCGCTGCAAAGTACAGCAAAACCTTGCCTCTGTATTTAAAAGTTGGCATATCATAACTTAATTTTTCTTCCCGTTCAGGCAATGCTTCTTTTATTAAATTATATATCTGAATGAGCTTTCCGCGCTGTGATTCAGGAGTCATTTTAATATACTCTTCCACACTAGCCGCACTTGTTCTGTTGTACATGATTTTACCTAATTTTAATATTTTAAATATTAAAATATGGAAACTTTGAATAAAAACTGGTTTATAATAACACTAACGGCTGTTATATTTGGAATACTTGGATTTCTCTTAGGAAGACAAGGTAAACACCATCACCAATGCTCAATGATAAATGGAGGACATAATATGATGTTTATGAAAGGTGGTCCTCACAAAATGTTGGGAGGTGAAAATATGTTTATGTTTAGAACAGAAGATGGAAAGCAGATAGAGCGGATTGAAGATATAGATGTTCAAAAAGAAGAAGGTGAGGGTGGAGAAAAGAAAATCAAAATACAAGTAAAAGCAAAGGAGGAATAGAAATGATTTTACTTAAATCATCGGCATATCCTCTTATTAAGTTCAGGGAGTAATTTGTATATTGTAATACACTAACCATAAAACAGTAAAATGAAAAAACTTTTTATATCCCTACTAGTTATTTGTTTAATTAGCTGTCAACCAGCAATGGAACAAAAATCGGTTGACCTAAATAGCCTGGAGAAAGAAATAATAAACAACTCAAAAGCATTTCAATTAGCATATATTTCTAATGATTATTTAGAGGCAAAACAATTCCTCTCAAATGAGATAACAACCACAATTTTTAATTCTAATGGCTCCTCACTCGTAGAACAATCAGAAGAACAGATTTCAAACTCTGGTAGAGGTTGGAAATTCATCAGATTTGATATGAAAAATCATCAAGTTTTTATTGCTCCTGATGCTAAAAGTATCGCTGTAATTTTTGATACAGAGGGTGAAATTGAATTTGAAAACACGGGAGAAAAAGTACCTTATTCAACCCGCGCTTCTCAATTTTGGGTTTCTACCTCTCAAGGTTGGAAAATAATGCATTCGCATTGGTCTCCAAAGGAACAAGCCCAAGGAATTCCTAATGAATAATCAAGAAAACAAGAATAGTAAAGCGCTTGGATATTAAACATTATAGTGGCTTTAGCTGCTTGTCTTTTAAGTTTATATAATTCTTATATCAGTTAAAGCCCTGATTGCTAACTTCTATTGTCTATCGCTTTATAGATTTCTTTTACTCTATATTTTTAATCACTAAATTCTTTAACTCAAATCATCGGTATATCCGCTTCATTAAGTTCAGGCACAAAATGTATTGAGGATTCACTAAAACTTTGCGATAGAATTAGTAGATTTGAGTAGAATTTTAAATAATGGATAAAGGTTTACTTATTGGTCTAATTATTTCATCAGGTGCTTTTATTTTATTCTTAATCAAGGATGATAAAAGATTCCAAGAGTTTTATAAATGTGAAATCAAAACATTTAAAAAATTACTCGGTATTAAATGATTTATCAAAAAAACCAATTAATCCTATTGGGTGCTTTTGCTTTTATAGTAGGAATTTTTCTTTATTTCACAGTTAAAGGGTAAAGACCTAACTCATTACTTCTATTGACTTTTAGTTTTTTAGATCTCTTCTACGCTATATTCTTTTAGTACTAAATTCTTTATTCAAATCATCGGCATATCCGCTCCAATAAAATTTAAATTTTAAACCTTACTTACTTTCGATCGTTTCTGTCCTAAATTGAATCCTTCCTTTACCCGTTTTAAAGTGCATTAAATAATTTCGTATATTAAGGGAAATGATTCGCCAATGAAAATTTCTCATTTAATCATTCAAAATAATTTAACTGAACTAAGCAATGAATTGAATCGTACTGATTGGAGTGCTTTCCCAATTGGAGAGGAAAATGGAGTTTGGATTCCTATCGCTGTGATAATCGCCGTATTTTTTGGGTTTCGCTATATGGCTCAATTAATTGAAAACGAATAGCTCATAAATGGGTCTACATTGACTCATTAAATAAAAAGAAACATTGACTTCATTCCCTAAAGGGTCATGATGAAATTTGTGTGAATTGCATTTTAATATGGAAATTTTACTTCAGAATTACGGATTAGAAATTGTGGTAGGGGTCATACTATTAGTGGTTTGTACCCTTCTTGGTAGATTCTTATACTTTAAATATTTAGAAAAGTAAACCGTAATATAATGGTCCGATGGCTTAAAAAGAATTGGGTTGTTTTTACATTCATTTGGATTTTAGTCCTGCTGTTTTTGCAAACCGTTTTTTAAACTGTTTTACAAGAGAGGGTCCGCTTAACAATAACACAAAAATTTAGTTTTGCTGGTATGCTTTGGATGTCTTCAGGAATCTTTGAGTTTTTATCGTTAAGATAAATTTAAATCCACCCTCCCTCATTTAAAAAGTGAAAACCCTTTGCCGCTCACTATTGGCTCTGGTTTATTATCAGAAAGGTTAGTTGCACTCTAGTGAAAATGTAGTCCCTGGATCTACAACCCAGCTCGAAGAAACAGTATACCCGATCGGGAAAAAGTCTTCTTCAACCCAGACCCAGGTATTATAGCAACTTTCCTCTTGCTCCTCAGAATAATCTGGCAAGCCCAAATCATCACAAGAAGGTGGAATCGCGCTGAGTTGATTTTCGTTGAGCTGAATACAATTAATTGAATTATTATGTGCTCTTAACCAGTACAAATCATCGATTGATGAAAGATCAAGGCTTTCCAGTGCATTATTTGAGACTGCCAAATAACTGATTAAAGGCGTTTGAGAAAAATCAATAGTAGTTAATTCATTTCCATCCAAATCAAGTCTTTCTACTTTTGTTGTATTGGTTAAATCGACTTCTTTTAATCGATTTTGTCCAAGCGTTATCACTTTTAAGGAGGAGGAGACAGGAAGTTGAATTCGGCCTTCATTAGAATCATTAAAGGTATCCCAAGCAATTAAATATTCGAGTTTAGAAGCAAAGCTTAGGTCTAATTCAGAAAGCTTGCTGTCCCAAATTCTTAAATTAAAGATATTGGGAGAATTTCTTAAGTCTAGTTCCGTCAGTAGATTATTGTGTATCGTTAAACTAGCTAAATTCGGGGAGTTTGAGATTTCCAACTTTTCAAGTGTTTGTGAATCTGAGGCCCACAGGTTTTCAAGCGCTGGATTATTTCTAAAATAGAGCGCCTCAATCGGGTTAAACGGCAATATCACATTGGTTAAGTTTGTATTGGAAGAAAGGTCTAGCGCCCCTGAAATAAGATTACTGGGTGCACTTAGACCCTGCAAATCCCAAAAATCTTCAATACCCACTAAGGAAGTAATCCCTCTACTTTCTAAATTAAGGACCTGTACAGTAGCAATAGAGGAAGTGAGGACATAATTATCTGTCACATCATCCCAACCCTGTTCAATGAGATAGCTTTCGAAGGCTGTATCTGCTATATAGGTCTTGTTCTCTTCATAAGATTCATCTTTTTCGCCTTCCAATGTGCTCTGACAACGATTCGTTAAATCAATTTCAAAACTAATTGTCGCATTTACAATTTGAATATTTCTCAAGCTTCCAATATTCCCTTGATCTGATGTTGATAATTGAATACTCGTTGCGTTCGTCACGATATAGGTACCAACCAATACAGAATTATCTGCAAAATACATTTTAAAGGTTCGGTTGGAATTTAATATTAAATCTGTGAGGTCACACGCCTCTTGTTTTGTACTTGAAGATCCGCTCCCTTTTTTGATTTTCCATTTGCCTACACCATAAAAAGACTCCTGGTCTAAGTCTAGAAGAGGCTCTTTATTAGAACAGCTATTTGTTAGTGAAAAGAGACTTATACTCAATAAAAGAAAGAAATACGGCTTCATGCTATTATAGTCTACTAACGAAATTAAAAAAAGGAATGAAATATTAAAACCTTGACTTCATATCTTTGAAGGATGAGAAAATATTCTTTTTGTTTTTTTCTACTTAGTTGCACCCTATTTTCTCAAGTTTATGAGCCTGAAGAAAACTTTTATTTTGCGACTTCAGAAAAGTGCTTTTATCAATTATTAGAAGCCGCTGACTTTAATAATTCTGCTCTAATTAAAGAGCTTGAATCCCTTCAATGTATTTTTAAATACGATAAGAATACTTTTAATTTTAGGATGGTCCCCCTAGAGTTAGGTGCTCCCAATAAACCCATTAGCTTGACTACTCCCACAAAATTTAAAATCTTAGGCGTTTTGCCTAAAGGACTAGATTCGCCAATTATATGGACGCGCGTAGAATTTGCCAAAAAATTATCACCGCGCTAAGATGGGTCCTGAAATTATTTACGCTTTTTTTGCCTTTTTAGGTTTTCTCTTTTGGTTTTTATTTAAAATCCTCTGGAGAATTCTCGTGGTCCTTTTAAATATTATTCTAATCCCCTGTGCGCTATTAAATAATTATGTGCGTGTAAAATTTTGGGGGCTTCCAAAAAGAAAGATTGATACTGCGATTTTTAAAAAAACCCTCTTCTGAAAACTAATTTGACTCTTCTAGGTCTAATCGTGAATCTTTGTATCTTGTTGACTATTAACCATAAATCAATCAAAATGAAAAAATTATTTTTTTGTATTGCCGTTTTTGCGGCACTTAGTTTAGTAAATGCACAAAGTTTAAAGTCTTTAGATCAATTTAAGGCGAGTTTTACTATGGATTCCGCTGAATCTCTTGGAGGAGGAGAATACAAGCTCACCGCATCAGGACAGGCAGGTCCCTATGGAAGGGTTTTTTGTAATTTCCACTTTACCAATAAGCTAAATAATCAAACAGGCCTTGGTGAATTTACGGGTATGGCTTGGAGCCAGGTAGAAGGTGTAATTACTGAGGCTTCTTTACAGGGAATCTCAAAATTTAATGGAAAAACTTTTACTGTCTATAGTTTCGACGCCTTATCTGATGGCAAAGTGATGATGTGGAAAGGAGACTTTGATTTTGTCAATAAAACCATTGAGTTAGAGGTGCAACAGATCGAATAAGTTTTGCTCTCAGCATGAATTAACCCTCTTTTTAGAGGGTTTTTTCGTTAGCAAGTACAATAACTAAAGATTATCCTACTATTTGAAAAGAATATTTAATTGCTCCCTTTTTTAGAAGAAAAGACGGTAGTATTGTAATGTAAAAACAATCCTTTGTTTATTTATTGTTCAGTGGGGATGAAGTAATGTAGTTTGATTTTAGATGATGGAAGTGGCTTCGTTATTATTATCCCCACTTTTCAAATCCACACTTTTCTTACTTTTTATTCTTTTTTGTTGTTGAATTCTTCTTCTGTGAGTTTATGAGACCCATCACATAAAATAGTTTGACTCCTTCCACACCCACAGATAGAAAATTTTGTAGGATGATGACGAACCGCAGTACCGTCCTCATTTACTAATTGTACGGCTCCTTCTACTACCTTTATTTGTCCTTTTTCGTTTCGATAAAGTTTGACCATGATTTTTTGCTACAAGCTAATTAAAAGTTTAAAGTTATACCCTTAAATTTTAATTTTATCTCCTCTTTAAAGTATATAAATCAATATTTTGACAAAGTGCACGTTATTTATATAATCATCCATATAAATGCGTAGTCTTTTCCTTCATTTCCTCTTTTTTATTTTCTTATTCTTCCTACAAACTATTCAGGGACAAGGAGCAAATTTATTGATCCAGCAATATAACCGAGGGCCTGCATTAGGTCAATCTTATTCAAAGTTTTCTTTTAAAGTAGGTCCACAACTCAACCGAATCAATACTGATTTAGGAACAACCTCTCCTACATTAACGCTAGGGGGGCTTTTGGAAATAGAATACCACTTGTCTAAAAATGTCAGTCTGGTTTCTGGGGGACAATATACCCCAATTGGCTATAGCTATCTCGAAAAAGAGACCACATACCAAGATTTAATAAATTATATCAACTTTCCTCTATTTTTAAGATTACAGCCTACAAAAAAATTAGGTTTGGGTTTAGGAACAACCTATCAATTGTATATAAAAGGAGAAAAAAAACCAGAGAATCAAGTTGAACAAGAGACCACACTATATCCTAAAGGGATCTTTAAAAACAGTTTGGGTCTTGTGACTCAACTTTCTTTTTCACTAAATCCTTTTCTTGCTGTTTTCGTGAATTACCGGTGGGTGAGACGAACAAGTCCTCCCCTGCAGAAAGAAACAAATAATACCCAAGGGCTACAGCTGGGTGTTTCTTATCGGATTTTCCAAATAAAGTGATGCCTTTAAACTAGGGATTTGATTTGGTTGTGATTTCAATGACTCCGTTTTTCCCCTTTTCCCCATATTTTTCTATGGCTGCAGGACCTTTTAAGACATTTACCGCTTCAATCCCCTCTGGATCTATTTCTGCTAATCCTGTTTTCGATTCATTTTGCTTTCCATCAATTATAATCAGGGGTTGCTCATCCGCACTTTGAAAAATATGGATTTCATTCTGAGGTCTTTTTTGAATCCAAATCTTAGCACTATCTGTACTTATTTCATCCCGCTCAGCTGTAGGGGCCTCCTTAAATAAAAACCCTTTGGGGTGAGGCGCCTCTTTCCCAAAAAATAAAAGTTCATGAACCCCTTTTTCTCCCAAGTCAATCTGCTTACCAGAAAACATCATTTGATGTTCCGTTTGATGCGGCTTTACGCCAGGTGTGACTGCTGCTTCTGGACTTTCATAAATCTTGATTACTAAGCATGAGCTTAAAAAAAACCCGCTTAGAAGCGTAACTAAAATCGGTTTCATCTGTGTTTTTCTTCTAAAATAGTCTATATATACTAATATTCAAATAAGAATGCCTTTTAATCCGCTGGGTTTGAATATGAGGAGAAGAAAAATTATATAATAGCGTTCCTCGCCACGATTTTTTAAAATAAATAAGCCCTGCTTGTAGGGCATGTCTTAGTTTGGTTGCCTCCAAATCATAGGCTGAATTTTGCGTAAAAAGACTCCCAGAAAGTGAATAATCGTGAATATTAAGCGCCAGGAGCGCCCCTGAAAAAAAAGAAATCCCTTCTGTGGTTGTCTCCAAACGCTTGCCAAAAAAAGGGAGCCCAGGAATCGTCCCCCATTGAAGCCCGAAGCGTGTTTCAGCTGCGGTACGAAAGCTTCCTGCTCTCAGTCTACTTTCCTGTACCCATTTTATTTTTTCTCCAAGGGCTTGTCCCCAGTAAAGAACGGATTCAAAATTTAGATGATACGATTGGGGGAGTGAATAAGCCCAAGTGAGCGGAGAGAGATTTAATACAAGTCGGTGATACGTATTCTGCATCACTTTGGCAAGAGACGCATTAGCACCTGTCGTTCCTCCTTTGATGCCCCAGCCATAACCAAAATCTAACTGCTTAAAATACTCCTTCTCATAACTGAGAAAGAGCCATCCATTATAGGGATAATCAATTTTACTCAGTGCAGAGGTTAGCCGTAGAGAGGGGGTATTGATTTCTTGTCCGAGCGTCCAGTGAGAAGAGGTGTAATATTGAGTCTGTAAAGAGTCTTTTTTTGTAGTGTAACGCTTTCCATAATGTAAAAATATCCCGCTACTATAGTATCTGTCAGTGCCGAAGTAAAGGTCGTTATCTACACTTAACCCTATATAGCGCTGCCCGAAAAGGGGCAATGCTCCCAGAATAAAAAATCCAACTAAAAATGCCCTTAGAATCAATTAACTGCGGCTATTCTTTATTTTTCAAAACCAAAAGGGGAACGGTGCAGTAAAAATCTTTTTTATAAATGAGATCCGGTTCCCACAACTTTTCAAAAAATCCACGCTCTCGCTTAAAGGCGACTAATAAATCTGGTTGATTGGCTTGAAAATGTTCTAAAACCCCTTGATAAACTGTCGCATTTTCAGAATACAACAACTGTTCAGCGCGCTGCATGAGCGCATCGCTGAGCTGGTGTGTTCGATTCGCAAACCCAGGGACTTTCACCAATAGCAATTTTAATAGGGCGCTGAATTTGTCTTGGATATGAATAAGGGGCGTCAGTGTACTCATTGCTTTGACTTCTCCTGTTTTAAAAGCAAGGAGGAGTCGTTCAGGAACTTTAAAGGGCTTTTCAAGAGGCGCAACAAGAACCGGTATTTGAATTCGCTTAATCATGCTCCCCGCAATTCTACCCAAGAATACCTCCTCATTAATTTCATTATTTAAGGGCGCAACAATAATTAAGTCAAGACCTATCGTCTTGTCAAGATTTTTTATTGTCCCTATTAAATCGCGCTCACTGCTTACAAGCTTAATTAAATTTTTTTTATACGGTGTTTTTGCAACTAAAGCCCTGATCCGCTTTAAATTGTCTTCTTCTATACGCGCTGAAACATTAGAAAGCGTTGCCATAGAAGAATGAACAGGATATGCATCAATTACATAAATCGTGCTTTCGAAATGAGCCGCAAAAGCCACAGCATAGGCAAGCGTACTTTCAGCATGCGCAGAGGTGCCAAGGGGGACAAGAAGGTTTTGCATGGTTTTCTTTTTACAAAATTACTAACTCTTATTTTACAAGCTCTATTTTAGTAGAAAAATTTAAATGATTCGCAGAGCAGTAGAAACAGATTTACCTACCCTTCTAGAAATTACTGACGCCTGTGCAGCAGATATGAAAAAGCGTGGTATTTTCCAATGGAATGAAACCTACCCCAATATGGCTATTTTTAAAAAAGACCTTGAAGAAGAGGCGCTTTATGTCTTTGTCTTTGAAAATGCTGTGATTGGCTGCATTATGTTTTCAGAAGAAAAAGATGCGCTTTATAATCAAATCCAATGGCTCACTCCTGATGAAAAAAATTTATATGTACATCGATTGGCCGTACATCCTCATTATCAAAAACAAGGTGTAGGGCGGAAGTTAATGGACTTTGCTGAAGACTATGCCAAAAAAAAGCAGTATCTCTCTGTGCGTTTGGATACTTTTAGTAAAAATCCAAGAAACCTTCGTTTCTATACAGCCAGAGGATATTCAAAACTAGGAGATGTGTGTTTTGTAAAACAGAGTAAAGATCCTTTTCACTGTTTTGAAAAAGTAATAAAATAAATTTAGTTCACTACTTTTACCAGCTGATGGAAGGATTTGTTAAACAATATACACAGGACGCAATAGGATTTATTGAATTTGGTCATCCTGCTGGAAATTCATTGCCCTGTGCGCTCTTAAAAGAACTTGATGAGGTGCTTGCTGATCTCGCTCAAAACGATGCCGTACGCGTTCTTGTTTTGCAAAGTGCTGGAGCCCGAGCTTTTTGTGGAGGAGCCTCTCTTTCAGAAATGAAAACTTTTCAAAATCTTGAACAAGCGACCGCCTTTTTTATGGGTTTTGCCAATTTAATTAATCAGATTCGCGAACTCGATAAATTCATAATCGCACGGGTGCAAGGAAAAGTAGTAGGAGGCGCGGTAGGCCTTGTCGCCGCTTGTGATTATGCGCTCGCGCTTGAAACCGCCCAAGTAAAGCTTTCTGAACTTTCTATAGGCATTGGCCCTTATGTCATTGAGCCTGCGGTGACGAGAAAAATTGGGTTGACCGCATTCAGACATCTTTCTCTTGATGCCCACCAATGGAAATCAGCACAATGGGCACAAGCACAGGGGCTTTATAATACCCTTTGCCAGACAGAAGAGGATCTTAATGCAGCCGTTAAGCAAACCGCATTGCGTTTGGGGGGCTATGCCCGAAAAGCAACTGCAACACTCAGGACACTCCATTGGAAAGAAACAGCACACTGGAAAACACTACTGCCTAAAAATGCAGAGATTACCGCACGATTAGCATTAGAGGATGAAACACAAAAGATCCTAAAAAAATTATAATTTTAAATGAGTACTTCGATTCGTATAACTAAAGAATTTAAATTTGAAACAGGCCATGCTCTCTTTGGCTATGATGGACTCTGTAAAAATGTACACGGCCACAGCTATAAACTCGCCGTCACTATTCTTGGAAAACCAATTACTGATCCTTCCGATGTAAAATTTGGTATGGTAATGGACTTTAGCGACCTTAAAGCAATTGTCAACAAGCTAATCGTTAAGCCCTTTGACCACGCCACGGTACTCAATATAAATTCTCCACACAAAGAATTGGCTGATGCCATGGAAAAAAGAGGACACAAGATTATTCGAGTGCCCTACCAACCAACTAGTGAAATGATGATTCTTGATTTCGCTGAAAAAATTTCCTCTGCCCTTCCAGATCATTTGAAACTTCAGCGTCTTATCCTAAGGGAAACGGAAACATCATTTGCAGAATGGCTTGCTGAAGACCAATAAAAAACTTAAAATCCTAAGGCGTCAAGATCTGCTTTAGGTTTGGGTTTGACTGCCTTTCCTTCTTCAATTTCCTCACATTCAATGGGGATTGTTAGAACTTCAGGAGCGGTAAATTCTTCTGTAGAGATGGCCAGGTCTGGGTTTTCATAAAGACTTTTCATATAGAGTCCCCAGATGGGTAACGCCATTGTCGCGCCTTGACCAAAAGCAATCTCTTTAAAGTGCACCGAGCGGTCTTCCCCGCCTACCCAAACGCCTGTCGCCAAATTGGGTACCATACCCATAAACCAGCCATCACTTTGATTTTGGGTCGTCCCCGTTTTTCCTGCTATTGGATTTTCAAAAATATAGGGATAGCCCGTTACCACTTTTTCATAAACATAATTTGTTTTTTCTAGTCCTGCATGTCGTAAACGCGCCCCAGATCCTGCCTTAGTAACCCCTTGTAATAAATTTACTGTTACATAAGCGGCTTCTTGGCTCAAAACATCCTGCGTTTCGGGCACAACCTCATAGAGGGCCCTGCCATTTTTGTCTTCAATACGTGTAATGACCACAGGTTTTACATAAATCCCTTGATTTGCGAAAGTGCTGTAGGCTCCAACCATTTCAAACAAACTAATATCAGGGGTGCCAAGGGCAATAGAGGGGACTGCTGGAAGATTAGAAGTAATCCCCATCTTACGTGCCAGATTGATCACCGGACGGGGACCTACAAGGTCCATAATGCGCGCACTTATTGTATTGACAGAGTTTGCTAATGCATTTTTTAAAGTGCGGGTACGGCCGTAATTATCACCAGAATTTTTAGGGCACCAGGCATCAATATTTCCGTGCTTCATGGGTTCTATACAAAACAACGCATCAGGGAGTGAATCACAAGGAGAAAGTTTTAATTGGTCAATGGCGGTAGCATATAAAAAAGGCTTAAATGTAGATCCTATCTGACGTCTGCCCTGTTTTACCTGATCGTATTGGAAATGCTTATAGTTAAATCCTCCAACCCATGTTTTGATATGTCCCGACTGGGGCTCCATAGACATTAATGAGGCACGAAGGAAAAATTTATAGTAGCGGATTGAATCCATTGGAGTCATGATGGTGTCTTTTTCCCCTTCCCAGCTAAAAACACGCATTGGAACTTTTTTATAAAAGGACGATAAAATTTCTTCTTCGTCTATTCCTGCCAATTTCATTTTTCTCCACCGCTCAGTTCTATAGGCTGTACGCTCCATGAGGGTATCAATCTCTCCGTCCCTAAGGTCTAAAAATGGAGCGGTAGGGTTTAATCTCTTTGTATTTTGTCTAAAAAATTCCTTTTGTAAATTTTTCATGTGCGCGGCCACCGCTGCTTCTCCTTTTGCTTGCATGCGAGAATCTATGGTTGTAAAAATTCTAAGCCCATCACGATAAAGAGAGTGTTTGCTCCCGTCTGGTTTGGGATTTTTTGCAATCCAATCGTCCATAAATTCTTTGAGATAAGCCCTAAAATAAGTTGCTAAACCCTCTCTGTGTGATTCGGGAGTATAGCTAATTGTAATTGGGAGTCCTGCTAAAGAATCTTTTTCTTGCTGCGTGATCAAACCATTACGAACCATTTGTTGAAAAACGATATTCCGCCGCTCTTTAACCCTTTCTGGACGCCTAATGGGGTTGTATAAAGAGGAGTTTTTAAGCATCCCTACTAGCATTGCGGATTCTTCTATTGATAATTCTAATGGGGTTTTATTGAAAAATATTTTTGCTGCTGACCGCACACCATCCGCTTGATAACCAAAGTCATATTTATTTAGATAAAGGGAAAGAATCTCCTTTTTGGTATAGCGCTGTTCCAACTGAACTGCAATCACCCATTCTTGTGCTTTTTGAAGAATGGCTTTTATAGGATTTCTAGACCGGACCCCAACAAAAATTTGACGGGCCAGCTGTTGGGTAATTGTACTTGCTCCACCTCTTTTTCCTAAATAGGCAACGGCACGTAATGTCCCTTTCCAATCGATGCCTGCGTGCTCATAAAAGCGTTCGTCTTCCGTTGCGATAAGCGCTTCTACCATCGTTTGAGGGAGTTCCTCGTAGCTTATGGGTGTTCGATTATCGTCTAAATAATATTTCCCTAATATCACGCCATCTGAGGAAATAATTTGTGTCGCCAGATTGGTCCTCGGGTTTTCTAACTGTTGTAAGTCTGGCATAGGCCCGTACCATTCTAAAGCAGCGCCTGCAAAAAGAAGGAAAAGTCCTGCAATCCCAAGTATAATACTCCCCCATATCAAGCGGGTATATTTTTTATAAGGATTTATTCGTTTTTTTTGTTTTTTAGCCACACTATTCTTTTTTTGCTTCTATACTGATTCCTACAGCGACTATCCCTTTTAATGCATTAAGCCCTTCTGCTGTGCCTGGTGTGCGCATGGCTTGTGCAATTTCAATTATGAGCGGTCGTCTATCAGGAATTACGACTCCCTCTTTCCACCAAAGCTTGCTTTCTTTTACTTCAGTAAATCCAGTGCCCAACCAAGTTCCGTCTGGAGCTGCCATCGCGTACTCCAGTGTGTCTTGAAGGACAATTTCCCCTCCCGCTTTTAACGAACAAATTAAAAATAAATTTGAATAGGGATAATCATTGTCATTGCGCAATCGAATAAAAAGGTTCTGTGGGGTTTGATCGATTTGATTACCGGGTAGTTCAAAAACAATCGGGTTGGTATCAAATCCCCGAGCAGGTAGTATTTGATAGCTTGTAAATTCGCGGTCTTGAGAGCAAGAAAGCAACCCAAGGCAAAACAAAAGAATAAATCCCCAACTACGCTTTTTTCTCAGAATCATTTTGTTGTTTCTTTTTCTTTTTTCTTCTAAAAGACTCCCGCTTTGGGCGATCAAAACGGCTCAAGCTGTCCGCTCCCACACCACTGTCAAAAAAAGAGGCCTCTTGCTCTGTTGGTATGGCAACATAGTCCTCTAAAGAAGAAACGCTTTCTTTCCGCTTGTTTTTTTCAATGATTTTAAGAACGGCCTCTGTCTCGAGTTTATGCCAAGTCATCCACTCATTTTTATAAGCATACCACATAAGCCCTTTAAAAATATCCATTTTTTGAAAGACGCCTATCCCTTTTTCAGTATGTAATTTTACCTGAGGTTTTGGAAACTTTTTGACCTCAGCACGATAGGCTTCTAATTCGTAATTTAAACAACACTTCAGCCGTCCACATTGGCCAGCTAGTTTTTGAGGGTTTAGTGAAAGTTGTTGATAGCGCGCTGCACCAGAAGAGACTGATCTAAAATCAGTCAGCCAAGTTGAACAACACAGTTCCCGCCCACAAGAGCCAATCCCGCCTAAACGAGAAGCCTCTAATCGCATTCCAATTTGTCGCATTTCGATTCGAATAGAAAACGCACGCGCCAAGTCTTTTATCAATTGTCTAAAATCAACACGACCTTCTGCGGTGTAGTAAAAAGTCGCTTTTTTTCCATCTGCTTGGTACTCTACATCTGAAATTTTCATGTCAAGATTAAGCGCTAAAGCCAGCTTTCTGGCTTCTCGCTGCACTTCCGCTTCTTTCTCACGAAGGTCATGCCACAAATTAATTTCTTGGGTTGAAGCAAGCCGCAAAATCATCCCAATTGCGTCGCTTTCTGGCTTAATTTTTTTTCTTTTCAGCTGCATCCTAACCAAGGGGCCTGCCAGAGAGACCCTTCCTAAATCATAGCCTTTCTCTACTTTTATAATCACTAAAGCCCCAGCCTGAGGCTTTATCTCCTGAGGAAAACGATAAAAGGCTTTTCTGCTATTTTTAAACTGGACTTCCACATAAGGACAGGCTTCTTCTCCTTCTGCCAGTTGCATATTTTCTAACCAATCAAAGACTGTGAGTTTCGTACAGCTGTCGCTCCCACAACTGCCATTATTTTTACATCCCCTTGGGCTCCCCTTACCTCCATTGTTACAGCTCGAACAACTCATGAATTGGTTTTGACTCTAAAGATACACGGATTTAAGCGATTCCCTCAATTATAAATTCTTAAATTACTGTTTAAATTTTAAAAAATCGGCCCGTCCTTTTTTGAAAATCTTATTGCTGTTGTGAACGCCTTTTCTAAGAGCTTTCTGTTGTTCGAGCGGTAATTCAATGATTTCTTGACAAGCAGTGGAGCAACATTGACTCATTTTTTCTTGGCAGGCAGAACATTGAATAAATAACAAATGACAGGCTTCATTTGCACAATTAACATGGGTGTCACAAGGGGCGCCACACTGGTGACATTGAGCAATCACTTCTTCAGAAATTCGCTCGCCGCGGCGCTCATCAAAAACAAAATTTTTCCCCACAAACTTGTTTTCTACTCCTAATGACTCTACCTGACGCGCGTATTCTATAATTCCCCCTTCTAGTTGATAAACATTTTTAAATCCTTTATGTTTAAAATAAGCACTCGCTTTTTCACATCGAATTCCTCCAGTGCAATACATCAATAAATTTTTATCTTCTTTATGCGCTGCAAAATCCTCCTCTATTAGAGGGAGTGATTCTCTAAAGGTGTCTACATCTGGCGTGACTGCATTTTTAAAATGTCCAATTTCACTTTCATAGTGATTTCTCATATCTAAACAGATGGTATTTTCGTCCTCTAGTAATTGATTAAATTCTTGGGCACTAACATGTTTGCCTTTTTTTGTAACATCAAAGCTGCTGTCTTCAAGTCCATCAGCAACAATTTTTTTACGCACCTTAATCGTGAGTTTTAAAAAGGATTTATTGTTTTGTTCAATGGCAATATTTAACCGCACTTCTTTGAGAAATGTTATTGTTTTTAATTGCGCCTTGAACTGTTCAAAGCGTTTCGCAGGAACTGAAAGTTGTGCATTAATGCCTTCGTGGGCAACATATATTCGGCCCAAAACATCAAGCCGGTCCCAATGAATAAATAAATAATCTCTAAATAATTGAGGGTTCCCAATTTGAGCGTATTGGTAAAAAGAAAGTGTTAGCCGGTCTTCACCCGCTTGTTCAATAAGCTGTGCGCGCTCTTCCGCACTTAATTTGTTGTACAGTTGCATGCTATAAACGTATAAGTGTCAGGCAAAGGTAAACAAAATAGCCTTCGCCCCTTATTTGATTAAAACGTTCACATTGTTTTATTAGTCCTTCTGAAAAAGGGGCCTTTTTTAGCGAGAAAGTTTTAATGTAAGGTAAACTGTGCCGTCTTGCTCTAGGGTCAATACTTCTCTAAGTATCGTATAGCTATTAATATAAGACAGGGCATCTATAAATTCTTGCTCACGTCTTGTCCGCTCAGTATCGCATGCCATTTCTGTAAAAAAGAGCGATTCAATGCCAAGGGAATTCTCGTTTGTAGTATACGTTCCTCCTCCGCTATTACAGGCCGTTCTCAACTCCACTGTCCCGTCCGTAGCGAATGTAATCCCTGTTCCCTCATCCAAAATAGAAGAACTGACCGCATTTGCTGTACGGAGTGAGGTTAACTGCCATATATTCGTCAAGGCTGCGTTTTCTGGGCGAAATAGATTGAGCATCACTTCTCCGGCATTATTGACAAGCCTTGCTTGGTTTTCTTCTACTTCGAATCGTAAAACTGCGTTGTTAAAAACAGCTGCCAATTCTTGCTCGCGATTTCCTTCTGCATCGGGGCATCCTATGAGTGTTGAGGCAAGCATTGAAAAGGTTAGGGTATTCTCCTCAGAAGTATACGTTCCAAAAAGCGTATTACAGCCTGCTGAGACAGAAAAATTTTCTTCATCGAAAAAAAGAACGCCTCCTCCTTCAATGTCCCAATGTCCCAAAAAGGTTTCTAGGGGCGCCTCAGCTATGTTTAGATCAGCTGTCGTACACCCTAAATTAAAATACAAGGGAAAGATAAGAAGTGTTGCTAAAGAAAAAACTTTGATCATGGTGTCGATTTTTTTATTGGGTACGACTCTGCAAAAACAAAAACCATGCCATGACTCTCCTGTTGTTACACTGTATTAATGCTCCTCCAAATGCATGCTTTTAGGCCCTACAAGCAGGAGTTGGGTTTGGCGCCCATTGACATATCTGAATCCCTCTGCACCAAAATATCCAGGCTCCTCAAGCATAATTCGAATGTCTTTTGCCCACTCTTCAATATAAACTTTGGCATTGAGTTCAATCGCATAGACTGTTTCTTCATGAAGGGGATGCTCACCAGAGCCGGGTATCCCTTCTTGCGCATCCCACATGCCAAAAGTAGTCCCTGCAGCATGACCGTACATCCCTAAGGGGTGGGTATAAATTTGAGGCCTTAAGCCGGCGGCTTTACTTTCTTCAATTGCTTTCTTAAGGGTTTCATTTCCTGTGCGCCCTGTTTTGAAATTTTTGGTTAGAAAATCCTGAACAGCATTTCCTTGTTTTAAGGCTTCTTTTAAAAATGCTGGGGCTTGCGTCTCTTCTGGCTTTAAAACATAGGCGAGTTCTTGGCAATCCGTATTAAGGGTTAGGTAGGTAATTCCAAAATCACAATGAATAAGGTCTCCCGGTTGGATTACATCAAATTTAGACTGCCCGTCAAAGGCGTATAAATCACTGGCTCCTGTTCGTTGAACATCAACAGTGGGTTGAAACCAGGTTTTTAATCCCAAGGATGCCACTTTTTCCCGCATCCACCAGACCACATCTTCCGTTGTTGTGACCCCAGGAGTGATAACTTGAGTAGAAAAGGCCTCTTCTATAATCGTATGTGTTATTTCAGTAAGCTGGCTAAATAAAGTCATCTCTCTTGGTGTTCTGGTCTCTAGCCAGCGAACGGCTAATGTTTCCGCTGAAACTACTTTTTTTTGCAATCGAGAAGGAAGTACTTTCATCATGCCGTCATAATCAGTTTTTGCCAGTCCGTCGGCCAACCCATAATGAACAGAAGTATTCACCCCGATGCGTTTGGGGTTTTGACTTTCGATATAATTGGCTAAGGCTTTCCATTGGTCAGGCTCTTTTTCTTTATTCCATATTGACCTGATATTATTCCCAAAATTATAGCGTGTAATGGCTACTGCGTCCATACCTGTTTGGGTTTTTGAAAATACTAATATGGTTCTCCGGCGCGCATTGAGCCAGGTGGGAGGCAGCAAGGTTTTAACTACTGGATCTTCATTGTATTCTCGGGTAATGAGCACCCAAAGGTCGATCTCCTCTTCCTGCATCAGTTGAGGGAGTAGTTTTTCAATTCGTTCTTTTTGTATTTCTTCAATTAATTTGGCGCGTTCTCGAAGCGGTAAAATCTGTTGCCCAAAGAGACTAGAAGTTAGTGCAAAAAATAAAATAAACCCGTTTTTCATTTAGATAGAATTAATCATTTGAAATTTACAAAAATTGTTAATAATGGAGTGTTTTCTACTTTGGAAGCAAGAATAAGAAACTGTAATTTAGCGAAAAAAGAGTGTCATGGCAGATCAAAAGAATGCAAAGTTAAAAGCACTACAGCTTACCTTAGACAAGTTAGATAAAACATATGGAAAAGGTGCTGTAATGAAATTGGGAGATGAAGCGATAGAAGAAGTTGAAGCCATCCCTTCTGGATCACTCGGTCTGGATATTGCCTTGGGTGTAGGAGGCTATCCGCGGGGGCGGGTAATCGAAATCTATGGTCCAGAATCCTCAGGAAAGACCACACTTACCCTCCACGCTATTGCGGAATGCCAAAAGCAGGGTGGTATTGCCGCCTTTATCGATGCAGAACACGCTTTTGACCGTTTTTATGCTGAAAAATTAGGCGTTGATGTAGGTGAGCTCATTATTTCACAGCCCGATCACGGAGAACAAGCGCTTGAAATTGCCGACAACCTTATCCGTTCTGGAGCTATAGATATAGTAGTGGTAGATTCTGTGGCAGCACTGACCCCTAAAAGTGAAATAGAAGGAGAAATGGGTGATTCCAAAATGGGTCTGCATGCGCGCTTAATGTCCCAAGCACTCCGTAAGCTCACCGCCTCGATAAGCAAAACCCATTGTACTGTATTCTTTATTAACCAACTTAGAGAAAAAATTGGCGTTATGTTTGGCAATCCTGAAACCACTACGGGAGGAAATGCCTTGAAATTTTACGCTTCTGTAAGACTAGACATTCGTCGTTCTACACAAATTAAAAGTACGGAGTCGGAAGTATTAGGAAATAAAACTCGGGTAAAAGTGGTCAAAAATAAAGTGGCCCCTCCATTTAGAACCGCAGAATTTGACATTATGTATGGCGAAGGAATTTCTAAAATTGGAGAAATTATAGACTTGGGTGTCAATTATGAGATCATCAAAAAAAGTGGTTCCTGGTTTAGCTATGGTGATACAAAAATTGGACAAGGGAGAGATGCGGTCAAAATCTTACTTTTAGATAACCCTGAATTAATGGAAGAACTGGAACAAAAGATAATGGAAGCGCTTAAAACAGTAAATTCCTAATACTAAGCTGTTCTTTTTTTCCAAACTGCTATTGCCTCTATTGCTTTCCCTTTGGGGTCTTTTTCTAAGGCTTCCTTGATCTGCTTATGCGCTTGAAGAGAAAGCGTTTCTATACTTGTTTTTTTAATTTCTGAAAGCGTAATTTCTGGTAGGGCCTTTGCTCTTAATGGGCCTGGGTGTCCATGGGTGGTATACCAGGGAAATTTTCGTTTACAATCTAAAAAGACAAAAGGACGTATGGGTAAATTATGCGTTTTAGCCAATTTAAAGGCTCCTTTTTTAAAGGGGTTTAATAAAATGGTTTCGTCCCAATATTCTTTTTCTGGAAAAATACAAACACTATAGCCTTTTTGAATGACCCGCTGTGCACGTTCATAAACAGCAAATCTGCTTTCTGCAGAAGAGCGGTCAACCATAATAGCAGCCCGCTTGTAAAGGTGTCCAAAAATGGGAATTTGAACCAATTCTTTTTTTCCTACAAAGACAAAGGGGGTTTTTCGCATTCTGAGCATCAACATAATATCGATATAACTACTGTGATTGGCAATTAAAATAGCGCTTTGCTCTTGCTCAGGAAACGGTCCTTTTTTTTGTGCCCAAAATCCACAACCAAAAAGAACAAAAGGAGCCCAAATTGAACGGGCCACCCAAAATACAGGGCGATAGCCATTAGGCAATAATAGCAAAAGAGATAGGGGAACAAAGAAAAGCACTACGGGAACCGCAGCTAAGGTATAGAACCAAATACGCCAGAATACTAATAGAATTTTACGCACAGTGTAAAGGTATTTATTTTCAAAAAGCATCCGCTTTGCGCATCCCTAAATTCTTGTAAAAAATAAAGTGCTAGTTTTGTCACCAAAAGGGAGGAAACTTACCTTTGCCAAAAACCGATTTTATGGCCAGAATTTTAACTGGGGTTCAATCAACTGGGACGCCTCATTTAGGGAATCTTTTAGGAGCTGTACTCCCCGCTATAGAATTGTCTCAAGCGAGCCAAGACGATTCATTTTTATTTATTGCTGATTTGCATTCTTTGACTCAGATAAAAAACGGTGAGCTGCTAAGAGAAAATACTTTTGCTACTGCAGCGACCTGGCTGGCCTGTGGTTTAGATATCCAAAAAACACATTTTTATCGCCAAAGTGATGTGAGCGAAGTCACCGAATTGGCTTGGTACCTCAATTGTTATTTCCCTTACCAGAGGCTTACGCTCGCGCATTCTTTTAAAGACAAATCAGAACAGTTGTCAGATATTAATGCAGGGCTTTTTTCTTATCCCATGCTGATGGCGGCAGATATTTTACTTTATGATGCAGAAATTGTTCCTGTAGGAAAAGATCAACTTCAACATCTCGAAATAACGAGAGATGTCGCCTCACGTTTTAACCACCAGATGGGAGAAACATTTGTAATCCCTCAGGCCAAAATTCAGGAGCATACGCAATATATTCCTGGTACCGATGGCCAAAAAATGAGTAAGTCGAGGAATAATACAATCAATGTCTTTTTGCCTGAAAAAAAATTACGCAAACAAATCATGGGTATTCAAACTGACAGCACGCCATTAGAAGCCCCCAAAAACCCCGATGGATGTACTGTTTTTGAGCTTTATCAGCTCATCGCTCCTGCTTCATCCGTACAGGCTTTGAGAGAAAAGTATCTCGCAGGGGGTATGGGGTATGGGTATGCCAAACAATTGCTTTTTGAGCTTTTGCTTGAGCGTTTTGAAAAAGAACGAGAACGCTTTGATTATTTTTATCAGCATCCCGAAGAAGTGCATATAGCACTGGCTAAAGGTGCTGAAAAAGCAAGGAAAGTGGCCCATGAAGTATTGCTCCGCGTTCGTGATAAAGTCGGATACTAAATCCATTCAAAATACTTCCCTGGTAAAGCCCTTATACATCCTTTCATTTCTAATTGAATCAAACGGGCGGCAGTATCACTGATTTTCCATTGCATTTCTAAGGCTAACTCATCCAAGAGGCACTTTTTTTTCTTGAGTAAAATTTCCTTCAATTGTACTTCTTCTTGGGATAAATGCTGGAATAATTTTTTTGTGTACTTTTATATTGAGGGCTTTTTTTTCACCCTAGCGCATTGATTAACTCTTTGGGATCAGACAGCAATTGCGCTTTTTGAAGAAAAATAAGCTGATTACATCCGCCACTTTTTAGATCCGTGGGGCGTCCAGGAACAGCGAATAGCTCCCTTCCGTAGTGGTGTGCAAAAGTAGCTGTATTCATACTCCCCCCCCGAAACCGCAGATTCGATTTCTATTGTGGCATGCGCCATACCTGCTATAAGACGATTACGCTGCTGAAAATTTTCTCTTCTAAATGGAGCATACGGAAGAAAATCCGTAAGTAATCCCCCTTTTTTGCAAAGCCGCTGTGCGGTATCCACATGCTGGGGCGGGTAAATGCGCTCTAAACCATGCGCTAAACATGCTACCGATTCTAATCCTTGCTCTAACGCTTTTCGGTGTGCAATGATATCGATCCCTTTGGCTAAACCAAAGCATATAATCGGCTGATAGGGTGCAAGAGCTTCAATTAATTTTTCACAGAACGCTTTGCCGTGTTGCGTATTCGTCCTTGTTCCAACGATACTTATAAGCTTTCTTTGGTTGAAATCAAGATTTCCTTTGTAAAATAAAACAATCGGGGCGTCTGGACAAAAAGAAAGCGGCTTTGGATAGGTAGAATCTCCGTAAAATAACGTCTTAACGCGAAGCGTATCTAGTATCTGAATTTGTTTATCAACGCTGCTTTGGTATCTTTCCACTGCTTTAATGCGTAGCAACTTCCTGCACCTAAACCCTCAACTTGCCTCCACTCTTTAACTGAGTTTTCAAATACAGTCTCTGCACTACCAAAATGTGAAACAATTTTAGCCGCGCGGAAAAAACCTATATTGGGAATGGCATTTAACAGTAAACATGCTTCAAGGCGGGTCATGATTTGAGGTTTGCTCTCCAAGATACGAAGTCATAAAATGATTTTTTATTTCCAATGCATATTCGTTTATTTTATTATTTTTGAGTTGTATGCAGATTACCCGATATATACAGGAATTATTATACCAACACGAGTGTGTTACGATTCCCCATTTTGGTGCATTTCTCACTCGGTCTTTTGGGGCAAAGGTTACTCCTGAGGGTTCTTTTTCACCACCCCGAAAAGAAGTCAATTTTAATCCTTTACTCATCGCAAATGATGGTGTTTTGGCCCATTATTGTGCGCGTAAAGAGTCTATTTCCTATGAATCCGCACTTCGCCTTATTGAGCGAGAAGTGAGTAGCTGGAAAAGACGTCTTCAAACCCAAACACTTCGTTTTGCTGGAGTAGGAGAACTCCGTCTCAACAGCGCTCGAAAAATTGAGTTTATTCCACTAGGGCGGATAAATTTTGACTTGAATTCGTTTGGCTTTTCAAGCTTTTATAGGACACCCCTACACAATAAATCAATTGAAAAAATTATGGAAAATTCCAAAAAAGAAGACTTTATGTTCACTCCTGAAAACCAAAACAAATCAGCTAAGAAATCCCCCTTATTACGCTATGCTGCTATAGGAGTAATTGGAGTCGCGCTTCTTTCTGCAGCTTATTATTTTAGTGATCAATATGTAACCCAGCAACGTGTTCTTGCGCAAGAAGAAGCACAGCAACAGATTGAAAAAAACGTACAGGAAGCTACTTTTGACCTAGGAACACTCGACACCGTTGAAGTCAATCTCTCTGCTACTCCAGCCGTTGTAGTTCCAGACCAGGTCTATTACAGTGTAATCGCTGGCTCTTTTCGATCGATAGAGAATGCTGAAAGAAAAATCCGTGCACTTAAGGAGGAAGGCTACCCTGCTGCCCTTGCAGAAGTAAACCCTACAGGCCTTTATCGCGTAGCTTATGGAAGATATGACACCAAAAAAGAGGCCATTAATGTGCTTTATTTTCTCAAATACACTTTGAAAGAAGAGGCCTGGTATCTCGAAGAGAAATAAGCTACATCTGGTAAAGCCATCCTTGGGGATTGAGCACTTTTATATTATTGAAAATACTAAACTGTATTTCTGTTTTACCTGTTTGCTGGTTGGTAAATACTTCTCCTATAGGGTCTTTCGCTTTTACTTTGTCTCCTTTTTTGACATACAGCTTTCCTAGGTTTTTATAAACGGTAATATAGTTTCCATGACGGATTAAAACGGACGGATTACTCCCCTTAAAAGAAACCACAGACATCACTTCTCCTTCAAAAACGGCTCGTACTGTGCTTGAGGGGGAGGTCGCTATAGTAACACCATTACTTTGAATCGTTGTCGTTTTCACTACAGGGTGCTGCTGCTTTCCAAAACGCTGAACGACAACCCCTTTTTCTAAAGGCCAAGGGAGTCTTCCTTTATTGGCCTCAAAATTTGCCGCCAATAGCTTTGCCTCAGGGGTTAGCTCAAAGGTCTTTTCCCCTTTTTTACCCGCTGCCCGATTGGAGGCTGCAATTGCCTCTTTAATTAAACGATCGATTTCTTTATCTATCGCTCTGGCTTCTTGTTCTTTTTTTGAAATTTGAAGGGCCAAACTTCGTTCTTTTTGCCTTAATCGCTTGATTAGGCCTTGTTGTTCATTGCGTTCTTTGCGAAGTTGCTCTTGCACTGCTTTATTTTCCTGAACCAATTGCTGTTTTTTTTCTTTTTCTTCCAGCAAGGTGGTATTGAGCTGCTGAAGGAGTTGTGTTTTTTCTGCAATGGCGATTCCTTGTTTTCTTCGGTAGCGTGTATATTGTTTTAAATACTGTATCCGCTTGTAGGCTTGTTGGAAATTTTCTGATGAAAATAAAAACATCAAGCGGTTTTGAAGTGATTTGCTCGCATAGGCATTTTGAATCATTTTCGCATAGTCTTCTCTTAAGACTTCTAATTCTTTTCGTTGTTCTGATATTGTGCGTTCATTCAGATTTATCTTTCTTGTTAAATAATTTACCTGTGCATTGGTAACACGAATGAGCTCCTCCCTAACACTGAGCTTAACCTGTAGATCTTCAACTTCTGTAACAACATTTTTTCGGGTTTTTTTACTTGAAAAAAGGAGGGTGTTAATTTGTTGAATTTCGTTTTTTAGTCGTATTCTTTGTTCTTCAAGTGCTTTTTGTCGTGAACTTGTAGTTTGAGCAATCCCCGACCCAATTCCATAACTAAAAAGAAGAATACAAAAAAGGCCTCGATACATTAAAATGAGATTGGTTTATATCCTTCTGGTATTTCAAAGGGGAAACTAAGCGCTGAGGGTAAGTCTGTGCGCGTATATTCTAAATCCAACTGATACCGCTGTGCCCCGTCCACTATAATCACTTCAATTTGCTGAGGAAAATAATCCCCTTGGATACGCTGGTGGTTGGTATATCTTACTGTTATATTTTGAAGAGAACCTGGAACTAAAATTCGCTGCTCTTTGAGTAAAAAAGTGACTGGGTCAAAAAATAAGGTGGGCTGTAGTCCTCCTTTTTTTCCCTGGGGAATTAGAATATAGTATTGGGGGTTGGCAATTTGTTTCCACCTTCCTTCAGAAGGGTCCGCAAAGGGCTTCCCTAAGAGGAGGTTTTCAATATCGTCATAAGAAAAGGAGGTATTAAAGGGCGCATTTATCAGTTCAAAGCCTCCCTTAAAATAGTTTTTTTGAAATTTTTCATAAAAAGAAACGCCCTCTTTTGAAACGAGTAATTTGGCAATGGGAATAACCATTGAAGCACTGAGCCAAACTGTCTTTTCTCTTTCCATACGCATTTGAATAATGACCTGTTGTTTTCTTTTACCGTCATCATAGATGGCGCGGATTCTGGCGCGTAATTTGTTGGCTTTGGGGTAGTTGCTTTTGACTTTTGAGGCTAATGCATTGACATCTACTTTCTTTACCGGGGTTTTTGTAGGGAGTATGGCTACTGTTTTACAACTGATAAATAAAACTGCGGTAGTAAGAACAATTAGAGTCCGCCAACTCATCGCGTATTTTTTCATTTTAATTCAGAATAATCTCCTAGACTCACAAAGGTAGGGTTTCCATTATAATGCACCCGATGCCCAATCATCGCTTTTTCTGTCTTAAGTGAAGAAATATGGCAATGACTTTGGATTAGGGTGTTTTTTAATTCCGCATTCTCTATATATGTTTCCTCTCCAATACTTACTCCAGGTCCTACAATACTGTTTTTTATATGCACGTTTTTTGCAATAAAGCAAGGCGGTAAGATCTTGCTGTTTTCAAGCTTTACAGAGGGGTGAACTAAGTCCTCTCCTTCTTCTTCTTTTAAGGACAAAACTTTCGCATTCGTCTCAATTGCGACCTCTGGGTTTCCACAGTCCATCCAGTGGGTCACATTTCCGGGTTTAATTACAGCTCCTTGATTGATCAAATCTAGTATTCCTTCATTGATTTGGTATTCTTTTCCCGCTCCTAACTCTTGCTTTGAATATTTTTCTAAGGCGCCTTTGAGACGTTCGATTTCTTTAAAATAATAAATCCCTATTACCGCTAAATCTGAAACAAAGTGTTTCGGCTTTTCGACGAGATTTATAATCTTTTGGTCCTGATCAAGTTGTACAACCCCAAAAGCTTCAGGGTCATCCACTTTTTTAACCCAAATAACGCCATCTGCTGTAGGATCTAAATTCAGATTTGCCCGTATTAGGGTGTCCGCATAAGCAACTACAGCAGGCCCTTCTAAAAGTTCCGCTGCACAGAGGACTGCATGGCCGGTTCCCAAGGGCTTGTCTTGCCTGAAGAGGTGTGGTCTTGCTCCTAATTCTTCTGCCAGCTGAATAAGCGCCTGCTCAACCGCTTCTCCAAAAAAGGCTGGGTCTCCCAGTACAAATCCGATATCTGTTAGGGGTTCCTTTACCACTTTAGCAATTTCTTTAACCAATTGGTGTACGATAGGACTCCCCGCAATAGGAATCAAAGGTTTCGGTGTGCTTAGGCTGTGTGGTCTTAGGCGGGATCCTCTTCCCGCCATGGGGACTATAATCTTCATCTACTATTTTTTTCCTGTACTACCAAATCCGCCCGCTCCTCTATCTGTTTGGGATAATTCTTCTGTTTCCTCCCATTGAATTTGTTCGTATTTCGCTACTACCAATTGTGCAATTCGCTCTTCGGGTTGAATCGTAAAACTCGTTTGTGAAAGATTCACTAAGATTACGCCAATTTCTCCTCTGTAATCCGCATCTATGGTCCCCGGTGAATTGAGGACTGTAATTCCATGTTTTGCTGCCAATCCACTTCTCGGTCTTACTTGTGCTTCATATCCTTCAGGCAGGGCTATTTTAAGTCCAGTAGGGATTATACTTCGCTCTAAAGGGGCAAGTGTTATCGCCTCTTTTATTGCTGCCTTTAGGTCTGCTCCCGCGGAAGCGGCTGTTGCGTATTGAGGCAATTCAAAATCAGTATTGTTTTGAACAGGAACTGTAATCATTTGTGCGCTATTTATTTGTTTTAAAATTACAAAATTGAAAACGCCAATTGGACACCTTCGATAAATAGTTTTTCGTTCTTTTTTAACTAAAAGCGCATTCTTTTATTCGATTGATTAGAATTGATTCCTCAATTCCAACACTGCGTTTTCGCTCAATAAAAATAAATGGATCTTGAATTAATTATTCAAGGCTTCAGCTCCCCCAACTATTTCAAGAATTTCATTGGTAATTGCCGCCTGTCTGGCTTTATTATAAGTCAGTTTAAGCTGATCTCTGAGTTCAGTCGCATTATCTGTGGCCTTGTGCATGGCTGTCATTCGTGCTCCATGTTCACTTGCAAAAGAATCTCTCAACGCTTTATAGACTTGCATTTTTAATGCTTTAGGTAAAAGTGTATTAACGATTTCTGGTTGAGAAGGTTCAAAAAGATAATCTGTTTGTACGGTCTCTGCCTCTTGAGATTTAGCAATAATGGGAAGATAGGGTTCTACTTGAACAATCTGAGTGGCTGCATTTTTGAATCGGTTATAGACCACTACCACTTCATCATAGCGCCCCGCTGCAAAATGGTCCATGATTTCTTGGGCAATTACTCCCGTGCGCTTATAGGTTAAATCATCAAAAACTTCATCATAGGAGGCAACTACTTTTCCTGTCTTTCCTAAAACCTCACTTCCTTTCTTTCCTATTGTAATGAGAGCCGTAGTTTGTTGGGCATATTCTGTCTCAATAAGCTGGCGTGTTTTCTTGATGACATTGGAATTAAATGCTCCACAAAGACCCCTATTTGAAGTAATTGCAAGAATTAAAATATTTTGCTTTTCTCGCACCTGTGTATAGGGATTCTGACTGACTCCTTCTAGGGTGCTGCTAAGATTTTGTATTAATTCAGTCAATTTATCGGCATACGGACGCATGGCTGTAATGGCGTCTTGGGCTTTCTTTAATTTAGCCGCAGAAACCATTTTCATGGCGCTGGTAATCTGCATAGTTGAAGATACCGATGCGATACGATTCCGTATTTCCTTGAGGTTTGCCATTGATTACTCGAATTGTGTAGCTGTTTCTTTTGCTACAGCATTAAGGGTGTCTAATACATCGTCTGTAAGCTTTCCCGCCTTGAGTTCAGCCAATACTTTACTGTGTTTTTTACGAAGGGTTTCTAAATAGCTCTTTTCAAAAGCTTTTACCTTGTCTACAGGTACTGATCTCAATAAATTTTTTGATCCCGCATAAATAATAGCAACTTGATCTTCAACTCTGAAAGGATCATTTTGTGCCTGCTTGAGGATTTCAACATTGCGTTTTCCTTTCTCAATCACATTTAAAGTTGCCGCATCTAAATCGGATCCAAATTTGGCAAATGCTTCTAATTCTCGGTATTGTGCCTGGTCTAATTTGAGTGTCCCAGCTACTTTTTTCATGGATTTGATCTGTGCAGATCCTCCTACTCGAGAGACTGAAATTCCAACATTAATTGCAGGTCGCACCCCTGAGTTAAACAGATCAGACTCCAAGAAAATTTGTCCATCTGTAATCGAAATAACATTGGTTGGAATATATGCTGATACATCTCCCGCTTGTGTTTCAATAATCGGTAATGCCGTAAGTGAGCCTCCTCCTTTTACTTGGTCTTTTAAAGAGTCAGGTAAGTCGTTCATTTCAGCTGCAATTGTATCATCATTAATCACTTTAGCAGCACGCTCTAAGAGGCGAGAGTGAAGATAGAAGACATCTCCTGGATAGGCTTCACGCCCTGGTGGTCTTCTCAATAAGAGAGAAACTTCCCGGTAAGCCACTGCTTGCTTAGATAGATCATCGTAAATAATTAAGGCAGGACGTCCCGTATCTCTAAAATATTCTCCTATAGCCGCCCCAGCAAACGGAGCATATACCTGCATAGGCGCAGGGTCTGAAGCATTGGCTGCAACAATTGTTGTATAAGCTAATGCTCCCTTATCTTCTAATGTTTTGGCAATCCCAGCTACTGTTGAGGCTTTCTGGCCAATGGCGACATAAATACAATAAACCGGTTCCCCCGCATCATAAAATTCTTTTTGATTGAGAATGGTATCGATACAAACCGTTGTTTTCCCTGTTTGGCGGTCTCCAATTACTAATTCTCGTTGGCCTCTCCCTACAGGAATCATGGCATCAATAGATTTAATCCCCGTTTGTAAGGGCTCATTTACTGGCTGACGATAAATTACTCCTGGCGCTTTACGCTCTAGTGGCATTTGGTATAACGATCCTTCAATAGCTCCTTTCCCATCTATCGGGTTTCCTAGAGTATTTACTACTCGTCCAACAACGCCTTCCCCCACATTAATTGAAGCAATACGCTGTGTTCGTTTAACGGTATCTCCCTCTTTTACCCCTTTTGAGGGTCCTAAAAGTACCACCCCAACATGATCCTCTTCTAAATTAAGAACCATTCCTTCTAGATTGTTTTCAAAAGTTACTAATTCTCCGTATTGCGCATTAGAGAGTCCAAATACACGCGCAATCCCATCACCAACTTCTAGTACTGTTCCTACCTCATCAAGAGTGGTTCCAGAAGTATAGCCTTCTAATTGCTTTTTTAATATCGCTGAAACTTCAGCCGGGTTTACATCTGCCATGATCAGTTTTCTTTAGATCGAGTTCGTTTGTATTAATGTCGTTTTCAATGCCTTGAGCTGATTCGATAAGCTGGCATCATACTGCATATCACCTATTTTTAAAATATATCCTCCAATTATTGAAGAATCAATTTTATTTTCCAAAAGGGTCTCTTTCCCTGAAAGTTCTTTGGCCTTTTTTAAAATTTGTTTTTCCAATTCTGGAGTAAGTGATATTGCGGTTGAAACTGTTGCTTTGACCTCACCTTTTTGATGCGTATATAGTTCTAAAAACTTTTCACAGCAAGGAAGGAGAAGTTCCATTCGGTTATTATGCGCCAAAAGCGAAAATACTTCCTTTGTTTGTTCACAGGCATCAGGTAAAAGCTCCTTTACTAAGCGTTCTTTGGCTGAGGGAGAAAGCATGGGGCTAGCGAATGTCGTTTGCAGTTCTTTATGAGTTGAAAAGAGAGCCTTTAACCCTTTTAAATCCGCTGCTACTTTATCCGTCACTCCTGCTTGCTCAGCATATTCTATAGCTGCCTTTGCATAACGTAATGAAGCTCGTGTTCCTTTCATTTTTTGAGGTCCGCGTCCTGTAACAATTGGTCAATCAATTGTACTTGTTTGTCTTTATTCTCTAATTCTTTCTGTAGTACTTTTTCGGCAATTCCCATTGCGAGTGAACCTACCTGCTCTTTAAGCTCTGTAAGTGCAGCTCGCTTTTCATTTTGAATGGCTTCTTGTGCTTGCGACAGAATTTTTTCAGCTTCTGCTTGTGCTTCCTCTTTCGCTGAATTTATCAGTTCGGCTCGTGTAACACGCGCTTCTTTGAGTAAGGCTTCTTTTTCAGCTCTTGCTTCTTTAAGTATGCGTTGGTTGTCTGATTGCAAATTCTCCATTTCAGAGCGGGCAGCCTCTGCTGAAGCCAATGCGTCTTTAATAGAAGTTTCACGTTCATTAACCGCATTTAAAATCGGTCCCCAGGCATACTTTCTCAGCAAAAAAAGTAACCCAATAAAAATGAGCGATTGCCATGCAAAAAGGCCTAAAGAAAATTCACTTATTAGTTTTTCCATCGTTTAAAACTTTGGGTTAAAGTACTTTAGAAAATAAACTGCTTATTATACTGCAAATAATGCAGCAAATCCAATCCCCTCTACAAGGGCTGCAGCAATCAACATAGCTGTTTGAATTTTACCGTAAGCATCGGGTTGACGACCAATTGCCTCCATCGCAGAACCACCGATTCTACCGATTCCCATACCTACACCGATTACGACTAAACCGGCACCTACCATTACTGGAATTTCCATAGTTATAAATTTAAATTAAACATTATTTTAAAAATCATCTTTATTTAGTGATGCTCATGTTCCTCTGCGGCAAAACCGAAATAGAGGGCAGAAAGCATCGTAAATATATAAGCCTGTAATAAGGCCACTAATAATTCTATAATTGAAATTGCAAAAGCCAGCCCAAAAGACAACGGACTTCCCAACCAGCTTTTAAAAATAAACATCAGCCCAATTAAACTCATTAATACGATATGTCCCGCTTGCATATTGGCATAAAGACGTATCAGCAGAGAAAAGGGTTTAATAAAAACGCCCAACAGTTCGATGGGTATTAAGATTATATACAGGGGGATTTTAGCGTACCATTTCATTGAATCTCCAAGCGGATCAAATAGGTGCATCCAATAATCTTTGGTCCCTGTTAAATTAGTAATTAAAAAGGTCAGTAGTGCCAGCCCAAAAGTAATCGCAATATTTCCTGTTACATTGACTCCAAGGGGTGTCAAGCCTAAAAGATTTAAAAACCAGATAAAGAAAAAGACAGTGAGTAGAAAATTCATGTATTTCATGTATTTCTTTTCACCAATATTGGGTCTGGCTATTTCATCACGGATATAGAGTACGATAGGCTCAAAGAAGCGTCCTATCCCTGCAGGGACCCCTCGTGTAGCTGCATAACTGCTGGCTAAGGAATGAAAAATCCAAAACATGAGGGCTGCAATTAGTAACATACTCACTACTCCCTTGGTAATAGACAAATCTATAGGTGCACTATTTGTTATATGGTGAGCGGCATCATAATTGATCGTTCCCTCTGCGTCTGTTTTATAAATTTTTCCATGCTCTAATTTATAAAAGTTCGCTCCCACCTGTGCAATCGTTTCTCCATGGTGCAGCTTGCTAGATGAAAAAATCTGAAGTCCATTGTCCCAAAGGATTACTGGCAAAGGAAGACCTATATAAATATGTTCCCCCTCATTATTGGTATATGAAAACAAACTAAAATCATACGCATCTTCAAGGTGATGGGCTATGTATTCTTTGATTTCTGTCTTGAGATCCTGCGAAGAGTCGCTTTCTTTTGCTGCAAGATTATTTGGCACAAAAAAGCTGAGTGCTAATAGCGCTAAAAGGAACTTAAATTTATTACACGCAGCAGGCATCAACTGTATTTAGAAATAGTGTTTTTAAGCGCTGCAAATGTAAGGCTTTCGGATAAATAAAGAAATAAATATTAACTTTTTTGATTCGAGCTTAAACAGGTCCTCCTTTTTTTTATAAAAAAGGGTCTCTGGCTTTTAATTATAACGCCTTGCTAGGAGAATAATTTCTGTGAGCAACCCGAGGGCGTAGGGCGTAAAAAAGATAAAAAATTCTTGGCGTAGCAAGTTGTCATCTTCTTGAAATTTGGGGTAAAAAAAAAGGAAATAAACGCCCAGTTTTAACGCTACTGTTAAAAGGTAAAGAACCGTTAAATTTGCTTTCTTTTTTTGCATCCCCCAACTCAGCAGCATAAGTGCAATCGCTGCAAGTACAGCATTGATGCCATAGCTTTGCCAAATAAAGGTCTCTTCTAGCGGAAGAATTTGAGCATGTAATTGCCCGCCCAATGCCATAACAAGAAAAAAAACCAAGAGGATCCCTGTCTTCTTTATCATCTCGGCTACCAAAATTTCTTGCTCTGTCTATATACCAGCCAAATAACCGCTACTAATCCAAAAGCAGCAAAAAACAAAGTGACGATTTGACTAGAGTGATTAGAGCGTTGGTCAATATAGCGTCCTAGGGAGGTAGTAACATACATTATTAAAGCGATTTGAAAGGCCAACCCGGAGAAAAAAAGCCATTTATTAGGCTGTTTTTTCATGGGTTTCTTTTAATTTTTTTACCCCTTCTTCTGAGGACTGCATCGTACAATGGGCATTAAAAAGGGCTCCTGCCTCTACAATAAGCTTTTGAATCAAAACTTCTCCCTCTACATTGGCATTGCTTTTTAAACTCAATGCCCCAGAAGTCATGAGTTTTCCATTAAAAAAGCCTTCGATTTCTGCGCTAGCACAGGATACCTCTCCCATTACTTTTGCTTCTTTTCCAATAATGACTTTTCCTGTGGTTTGAATTGTTCCTTCTACAGTTCCATCAATACGAATATCTGTTTTCGCTTTTATTGAACCTTCAAATATTGTATTCTGGTCTATTTTACTGTACTGACCGTTGGTTTCTGATCCTTTCATCTTTAAGTGTTTTCCAGTTCTTATTTTTTAATACGGTTCGATATTGGGACGCTAAAGCTACAAAATTCTCTTTATTTTTCTCTAATAAGGTTATTAATCCCTCATTGCGCGCTATGATTTCAATTTCCTGAAGTCCTCTAATTCCATGAACAACAACAAAGGTGTATTCATTATCAAAGGGGTCAATACTCACCTCCCACTGACTTTTAAGTATTTGAAGATTCTTTTTTAGTGCTTCAGAAAATATTTGAATCTGTTCGGTAGCTGCGGATGAAAAAGGGAAAATCCACTTGTAATTTTTATAGATAACGCCTTTCTCACTTAAATTGTCAAAGGTCTCCATATCTTTAAGGAGAGCGGTTGCTGTTTTTGCTTCATCAGTGGCACTGTAATTTGCGTTGAGTTCTTTAAGGGCCTCTCTCCAAGCTTCTACTCCCTCTAGGCGCCCAATAATATGCGCCTTCAGCAAGGCCGTCTTTGGTTCTGTTATACTGCCGCTTGAGAGGACGAGAAGGGGCGCTATCGCTGCTAAGGCTTCTTTGAATTGTTGCTGCTGGTAAAGCTCCAATACTTCTTTATAAAGGAATTCAGGTGTCGCTAATAATGATTCCTCATAAGTGTCTGAATTCGTTAAGAGCTGTGCGAAAGGAGTTTGAGAAAAATCATCAAGCAACTGTTTTTTATAGTGCGTTGCGCTTGGATCATTTTCCGCATTGGCCATTTGAAATAAGTGGTAAAGGGCTTGAACTTTGAGTTCGTCGGGGGGTTGTCTTGAAATCAGTCTTTCAAGGCGCTGCTGTGAAAGTGAAAAATTCTCGTATTTTTCTTTGTAGAGCAATCCCAGCTGTAGATAGGCTTTATAATTTGTTAAGGTTATACTGTCTATACTTTGAGCTGTCTGCGCTAAAGACTGCATATACTGTTCCGGGGTTCGCTCTAGGACTCTCGTTTGAGACTTAGTTACTTTTGCTGTCGTCTTTTCGCGGACGGTTTGATTTGACAAGGCTTCAGCTCTACGCCAATTATCGCTATTTGGCCTATTCCCCCAACGGGCCAGGTAATTTTGTTTCCCCATAAAGACAAGATTCGCATTGTAAAAATAAAACGTCCCCTCAGTTTTATTGAATAGCTGTGCTTTTTGTTGGTCTACTTCTGCCTGAAATATTTTTGCTCGTTGTTCTTGCTGTGCCTCAATAAAGGCCTGAAAATATTTTTCTTGCTCCAAAGGTGTTCGTGCTAAAAGATCCAGTATACTGTCTGTTTCTTGCGCAATTTGCTCGTAGGTGATTACTTCGGAAAGGCTTTCTCTTCGGCGCTGTAGCTGTTTAAATTTCGTCGATTTTTCGTCAAAGAAAGGAAGTAAGCGGTCTAAATAATTTGCTGTTTTTACATACTCTCCTTGCATAAAAAAATACGCTGAAAGAGTCTGATAATTTTCCATTTCAGTAAAGCGGTCAATTGTTGGGGCGGCAAGCGCTTTTTCAAAATAGTCCAGTGCAATACTGTCTTTTTGCTGTTCTAAATTAAGCTTTGCCAGTGCACTTAGAATGCGGTGTTGATAGGGCTCATTTTCATAATTATTAAGCAGTCTTTTTAGAATATTAATTTGTTCCTCTGGGGCCCATGAAGTATCCAAAAAGACCGTATTAATTTGAGCCTGTATCAATAAATTTCTTGGGGCTTTGCGTTTTAATAATCCTATACGCGCATAGGCTTTTTGTGCGCTGTCTTGCTGCCCTAGCAACTCTAAAAGCTGCCCTGATATAAAAAGATAGCGTGCTTTGTTTTTTCTTTTGGGTTCCTGTGCGGCTGCACGCTGTATATAAATTGCGGCAGAATCCAATGCTTTTAGTTGTATAAAAGCCTCTGCCAAGCTTGCATTCGCAAGGGGAAACAGTTTATTAGTAGGGTCTAGGTTTTGTGCTAGAGGCCTTAAGTTTTCGATCGCAAGGTCAAAATTATTAAGTCGAATATTGGTTTTTTCTCTCCATATTTTTCCTTCTGTAAAGATTGAGGCTGAAGCACCATTTTCCAAAAGGAAATTAAACGCCTCCAGAGCGGGAAAAAACCGCCGGTCAAAATACCGTGCTTTACCCAATACAAGATAGGCGTCCTCTATTTGTCTATTATATTGTATCTCATTTAGTTTGATAGAGTGCTTTTGTATCGCTTTTACTGCTTTTTCTTCCGCACGCTCAAAACCTGGAACAATTGTGGTGTCGTCAAAATTTTCTCCTCTTAAATTAATAGGCTCTATGGGGAGTAGGGAACTGTAATCTTCTTCAAAGGCCTCTTTTAAAATGGTTTCCCCCACAGTGAATGCCTCCTTCGCATTAAATAAAACATTGTATTTCGTCGTCAGGCTATGATATTCCCTGTTTAGAAACCCTTTCTTTGTCGTGCTGCACGAAAAAAAGAAAACGCCTAAAAGAAAAGAGAGAAAAAAAGAAATTCGATTTACTGACATAGGCTTTCGACTAAATTAATAACTTAAATCATTGCATTTTAGTATGTTTTAGCTGCGCTGATTTTTAAATCTTGCAGAAGGGGCCAATTTGAGGTGTATTTTTATCTTTGCACAAAAAAGCTATGCCTTCATTTCATTCGCTAAAAGTTGCTCAGATTAAGCCCTCTGCTAAAGGGGCTGTTGTTCTTTCTTTTAAAGTTCCTGAGCCGCTTAAAGACACTTTTTCCTTTACACCTGGTCAATACATCACTCTTGAAGCAGAGATCAATGGATCTTCCGTTCGTCGCTCCTATTCGCTGTGCTCTACTCCCGATGAGGAGACACTTCGTGTCGGAGTCAAAAAAGTGGATCAAGGTGTTTTTTCAACCTATATTTATGAGTCCTTGAAGGTGGGTGAAACCCTCGCTGTAAGCGCTCCAGAAGGGCGTTTTATATATAATCCTGAAAAATACGGAAAACCCATACTTGCAGTAGCTGCAGGGAGCGGCATTACGCCTATTTTTTCTATACTGAAGACTTTCTTAAAAGAAAATAATCCTTCTTCTTTTACTCTAATTTATGGGAATAAGTCCCCCGAACAGACCATGTTTTACGAAGAATTAAAGGCTTTAGAATCAAAATATCCTGAGCAATTAAAAATCCATTGGGTTTTTAGTCAGACAAGTCTAGAAGGTACGCTCTTCGGAAGAATAACTCCCTCTGTGATAAATTTTGTTTTAAATGAAGAAAAAGCCCTTCCCACATACGCATTTCTTTGTGGTCCAGAACCCCTTATTATCAGTACCTCTGAACAACTTCAGCGCAAAGGAATGGCTGATGAAGCGATTCATTTTGAACTTTTTACTTCTTCAAATGAGCAGAAAGAAATTGAAAATAAAGTAAGCGCTGGTCAGCTTAGTATCACCTGTGATGAAGTCACCCATGCCCTTCCCCTTGCACCGAATAAAACTCTTTTAGATCTCGCTTTAGATGCGCGTTTAGAAGTGCCCTATTCTTGTCAAGGAGGGGTCTGTAGTAGTTGCATCGCTCGAATAAAAGAAGGAAAGGCAAGTATGCTTTCCAATCAAATCTTGACTGATGACGAAATTGATGAAGGTTTAATTTTAAGTTGTCAAGCAGTTGCAGAATCAGAGACTATTCATTTGGACTATGATGATGTGTAAGCGCCAATGGTGAAAAATAGTCCCATTATTTTTAAAAGAATAAATAGAAGTAGCACGAGATTCACTTTCAGATTAGAAAGATTATTTAAGCTTAAAGCGCTCAAATAGATTATTGAAAAGAGTATAATTTCGTAAAAACTTAAGTCTTGCTCTTTTAGGGTAAGTGAAATAAAGAGTCCTAAACCGAGTATAACAAGGTGAAATAAATTTTTAAGGCTAGAGGAAAGTGTGCTTTGACTCTCCTTTGAAAAAAAGTATACCGCCGCTACAAATAGGCCAAAGACAGAAAAAATAAGGCCTTCGACACTTGTAAAAGAGCGACTCTCTATTTGGGCTGATTTCCAAAATTGGAACTTCTCAAAATCCCAAAAAAAATGCAGTGTAGTAAATAAAAAGTAAAGAGTCAAAACGGGTGTAATTACTGCGATAAAGGCTTTTAAGTTGACTTGTTTTTTTAAAATCAGGGTGCCCATTATTATTAAAAAGAGCGGTGATAGCTGTGGCTCTATAAAAGCGATCAGCGTAAAATAAAGAGCGCTGTTCAAGAGCGGCTTTAGAATTTGGCTTCGCTGTTCCATCAAGACAAATTCTTGAAAAGCAAGGGCCAAAAAAATACTGAGTACCAGCCCTTTTATTTGAATTGCATTTTGGGGAACTAAAAAAAGAACAAGTGGTGTCGTCAAGAAAATAAAAGGGGGCAAATTAAAATAGCGGTCTATTCTCTTGATAAGCAATAAAATCCCCATGAGAGTCATCAGCAGTAGCGTTTGCCCTAGAACAGTTAAAATTTTGTGGCTTAACGATGAGAAATCTACTAGATCCGCATGGTTGAAAAAGAGAACAATGAATATTAATATTGCGCTTAAAAACCCAGTGGTTAAATTTGTTTTGCGAAAAAGGTTGGCTACCATATTCGTTTCTCTTAAATTTGCAAGGTAAGTAAACTCACACTGATGAAAAATTTTTTTGAAGGAATCGCTTGGCTATTTGAGGAAGTCTTATTTCTTCCCTATACCCTTTTAAGACAGCTTGAAGAGACCAGTTGGACACTTGCAAATAGTGTAAACTGGATTTTTTTACTGATCGGTTTTGCGGCTATGGTTTATTGGGTACTTCAACTCAATCTCTTTGATCAATCAGGAGAAGAGAATAAAGACCCTTCTGCACATTCTTTTTTATAAATCAAACCCGATGTCTTTTCTATAAGCCATTCCTTTAAAAGTTATGGCCTTTAATTTTTCATAGGATTTTTGAAGGGCTTCCCCCCTGGTTTGTCCCAAAGAAGTTGCTGCGAGCACTCTCCCTCCATCCGTTACGATTGTTCCCTCTTTTATTGTCGTTCCTGCATGGAAAATCATTTCCTGTCCCTCTAAACCACTAATGGGCATTCCTTTTTGATAAGCTTCAGGATAACCGCCCGATACGGCCATTACAGTTGTAGCAGTCTCAGGTTTGATTTGCAAAGTCACAGACTCTAGCTCTTCCTTGTGCACAGCGCTAAAAAGTGTGACAAGGTCCGTTTCTATTCTGGGAAGTACGACCTCTGTTTCAGGGTCTCCCATACGTACATTGTATTCTATGACTTTTGGTTCTTCACCTACCTTTATTAATCCAATAAAAATAAAGCCTTTATAAGGTAATCTGTCTTTTTTTAGCCCTGCTACCGTCGGTTTAATAATTTGATTCTCAATCTTATTATAAAACTCTTTAGATACAAAAGGAACAGGCGAGACTGCTCCCATACCTCCCGTATTCAGGCCAACATCTCCTTCGCCTATGCGCTTATAATCTTTCGCCATGGGAAGTATAGAATAGGTGTTCCCATCCGTCAAGACAAAACAGGAGAGCTCAATTCCACTTAAAAATTCTTCGATGACTACTTTCTTAGAGGCCGCACCAAATTTTTCTTCTAAAAGCATTCGCCTCAATTCAGTTTTGGCTGCTTCAAGGTCTTCTAGTATTACGACTCCTTTTCCCGCGGCAAGACCATCAGCCTTCAGCACATATGGGGGTGCTGTTTGTTCAAGGTAAGCCTCCCCTTGAGCAATAGTTGCTTTCGTAAATTCAGCATATTGAGCTGTAGGAATCTTGTGGCGTATCATAAATTCTTTGGCAAATGCTTTGCTGCCCTCTAATTCAGCAGCTGCTTTTTGAGGCCCAATGACTCCAATAGGGCGCAATTCTTCATGCGCTAAAAAATAATCATGAATCCCTTTAACAAGTGGTTCTTCTGGTCCAACAACAACTAATTCGATGTTGTTTTTTAGTACCGCCTCTTTGATTCCATCAAAGTCTGTGACTCCTATGGGGAGGTTGGTAGCAATGGTTTGGGTTCCGGCATTTCCTGGCGCAGCAAAGAGTTTGTCACAATGTGCGCTTTGACTTATCTTCCAACACAAAGTATGCTCTCTCCCTCCGCCTCCTATTACGAGAATATTCATTCTAACTTATTTTTTTGCAAAGATAAATAGTTAATTCTGGCTTGAAGCGCTTTTTCTACGTATTTAAAAAATCTGTGATCTCTTTCTCAAATCGTGCCAAAATTTCTGATGAGACGGGTTTTTGTTTTGGAATTTCAAAAGGCTTATTTTTTAAATCTTTCGACTGTAGACTATAAAAAAAAGAGTCGATTCCATCCAATCTACTTTTTTGATTAATATGGTCTAAACCATCAGCCAAAAAAAGTACAGGCGTATTAAATGCAACTGCAGGTAGTGCAGTGTGAATTCTAGAAGTGACAACCATTTTTGCTGAAGCTATTGATTTTAATAAGTCAAGGGCCGCTTTGCTGCGCTCTTGTTCGCTATGGCCTTTCGGATCCATCAGTTGGGAGGTATAATGTATCTCGTCTTCTGCTTGGGCTAAATAGGTTTGTAAGAGGTGCATTGCCTGTTTGTATTGCTTTGCCTTAAAGGGTTGTTTAACGCTTTGGATCTTACTTAAAAGAGCCTCCTTAATTCCCTCTTTTTTTGTATTTGTGTGTATAGGCAATAACCGTTCCAAGGGGCTCACAACCAAAATTCCTTTTCGCTTTTGGTTCGGGTTTACAAAAAGGGCTCTTTTTAGGCTAAGTGTGAGGCAGCCCGAGAAATATGCCCTGATTCCGTGACGCTCCAAAATTGTTTTTGTATACAGGTCACGACAGCCAATGGGTTGGTGTTTTTTTAAATACGAGATCCCTTCAGGTTTTAATAGTCCCTTTTCAGCCGTAGGATTCAAATGAAAAGAAATAAATAATGGGCGAATTGCTTCTGAAGGCGGCCAGTTTTTGGGCGCTTCCATAAACCAGCCATTCATAAATAGCTTCACTTTTTGTCCTTGATATAAGTGTAATGCTTCACGGTCTAGAAACAGGGGCGGATCCTCAAACCATTGCGCTGCTGCAATGCTTTGGATAAAATCTCCCAAGTTATTTGAATTAGGATAGGCCAATACTCCTGCTTTTGATTCTCTCATTTAATCGTGTTTAAAAAATTTTCAAAAGCACGTTTTCTTAGAGGCATTGAATACTTGTGCAATATCCGCTTTCGGGCTTGTTTTCCTAAGTCAGAGTCTAAAGGAGTGCTTTGAATAAATTGACCTACTGCTTTAATGTCTTTTTCACCCTCAAAAACAAATCCTGTAGGACCAATGGCGTCTGGAATACCAAATACACGATTGCCTAGCGGAATACACTCACACAACATGGCTTCACATAATACATTGGGCAATCCCTCTATCAGAGACCCTTGAAAATAAAACTGATGCTTGCTGTATTCTTTTTTTAATGCTTCGGCACTGCATTTGCCTAAGAGTGTTATATTCTGAGGAATTGCTGTTTTTGAAAGAACCCCTTTTTGGATTCCTGCTATTGTGAATTCGTAATCAGGTAACTCTTGGGCGAGCTTGATAAATAAGGGAACTCCTTTTCGAAACAAGGTCCTTTTGTCTCGAATATTAGCCACAGTGAGTACGGTCTTTTCTTTTTTTGTGTATTCTTTTTTCCAGAAATCAAAATTATAAACTGTAGGTACCTCGAGTATTCTTGTCTTTAATTGAGGTAAAAAATATCGAATTCCTGAAAGGGTACCCTCCTGTTTGAAGGCAGATTTACACCCTTGCTCTAAACTTTTATGAACTACCCAAATCTCAGTAGCCTTCTTAAAATTCCAGCGCGCTAAAAAACTTCTCAAGTTGTTTTTTAAAAAAATCCCATACATCAGCTTAGGGCTAGAAATGGCGTCATAGCCCCCCACAATAAGCAAACTTGGTTTCCCCATGATTTGGGCCCAAAAGACAACTGCTGTACTGTGGTAATCATTGAACCAACTGATAACGACATCTGTTTTTAGCACATAAAAAAACCCTAAAAAAATTTCTTTCATGCGGTTCCAACAAAAGCGAAATGGATCACTATAGGGGGGCGATTCAAATGAAAAAACAGTATGGCCTTCTGAAGTTAAAAGCTTTTGGTCTTTGGAGACAAATGTTTGCTTTAAACTGTATATGAGTAGTACCTTTTTAGGATTCATTTGTCTCTTTGTTTTCCCTCAAATACGGTTCTAGGGCAACCGCAATTTTTCTATGGTCAGCAACACGTGGAATCTTATTTTGACCGCCTAATTTACCGATGCTTTTCATATAGCTTTGAAATCCCCCTTTCGTAATTTTTCGAATTACCAGCGGCCGTAAAATATTCCCTTTTATGAGATCATCATAATAGATATTTTTTTGTTGCATCTCCCGGTCGATATTTAATGCAAAGCGCTCCAGGTTCTCAGGGGCTTTATCAAACTCTATAAACCACTCGTGATAAGGTAAGCCTTCTTCTGGCTTTACTTGCGGCGCTACTGTAAATTCTCTTATCCTTACTTCCGATGGCGTCGCCTTTATTGCCTTTTCTAAAGCCTGTTCAACCTCGCTCACAATAACATGTTCTCCAAAAGCAGAGATAAAATGTTTTATTCTGCCGCTGACTATGATTTTATACGGTTGTAAAGAGGTAAACTGAATGGTGTCCCCTAAATTATACCTCCACAGCCCTGCCGTCGTAGAGATAATCATCACATAGTTAAGCCCGAGTTTGACTTGATCCAGCTCATGAATTTCGGGTTGGTCATCATAAAATGTGGTTGCAACAATAAATTCATAATAAATCCCATGGTCTAAGAGTAAGAGCAAGCCCTTGTCTTTCTGACTGTTTTGATACGCAAAAAACCCTTCTGAGGCTGGATAAAATTCAATACTGTCTGGAGTGCGCCCAATCAATTTTTGAAAAATCCCCCTGTAAGGCTCGAAGTTTACCCCTCCATAAACGAAAAGCGAAAAATTAGGGAATAGTGTCCCTACAGGTGTTCCTGTTGCTTTAATCAATCGTTCAAAATACATCTGTACCCATGAGGGGATGCCACCAATTAAAGTCATATTTTCCTTAGAGGTCTCTTCTACAATCGCTTCTACTTTAGTTTCCCAGTCCTCTATGCAGTTTGTTGACCAACTGGGCATTCTGCTTTTTTGAAGATAGGCAGGGACATAATGCGCTACAATTCCGGAGAGGCGCCCTAGGGCTACCCCATTTTTATCCTCTAAAAGGGGGCTGCCTTGTAAAAAAATTTGCTTCCCCCTTAAAAATTTTGTGTTTTTTGTTTCGTGAATATAGTTTAAAAGCGCCTCTCTTGCTGCGCGGATGTGTTGCGGCATTGAGGCCTTAGTGATGGGAATATATTTTGCTCCTGAGGTAGTACCACTTGTTTTGGCATAATATAAGGGTCGCCCTGGCCATAGAACATCAAACGCGCCCTCGACAACTTGCTCTATATAGGGTTTCAAATTTTCATAATCCCGAACAGGTACTTGTTTGCGAAATTCCGCTAAGGTGCTGATTTGCTCAAAGTGGTGGTCTTTACCAAATCTTGTTTTTTTTCCTTCTTTGATTAAATGATGAAAGATTTTTTGCTGTATTTGCAGGGGGGTATTGATCCACTTTTTGTTTTTTTTATGTATGAAAGCAGCATAAATTTTTGCAGCAAATTCTTTACTCATTAGTCTGAAAAATTAAAAAAATTGGTAGGGTCCATAGGGAAACCGTCTACCCAAAGTTCAAAATGCAAATGAAACCCCGTTGTAAATTCACCTGTATTCCCTGCCAGGGCAATTACTTCTCCTCCTTGTACATTATCTCCTTGCTCTTTGCTTAAAGCGGCGTTGTGCTTGTATACCGAAAGTATTCCTTGGGTGTGTTCTAAAATCATCACATAGCCTGTTTGTGCGGTCCATTCTGCAAAAATCACTCGCCCGTCAGCGATCGCTTTTATGGGTGTATTTTCTTCTAGAACAATATCCACTGCAAAATGTTTTTCCTCAGGCGTAAATTTTTGTGATATCGGCCCCAAGGCGGGCGGTAATAACAGGGCTTCCATGGTTGTTCTGGAATTATTCAAATCCAAACTGTATTTGTCCTGCTGGGTAACAAAAGCGCGCAATAAAGAATCTTCAGGAACAGAAGAAATAAATGAGGGAAGCTCTTGAGAATTGGTTTCTAAATTTTCATCAGAGCCTTCGGGGTCTTCAAAAATGATGTCTTCATTTAATACGGCTCTTATCGCATTCAGGTATTGCAAATTTTGATTATACAGTGTAATTAATGAATCTGTTTCAAATAGATTTTGCACTGCTTGTTTTCTTAATTCTGTAGAGTCATAGCCAGGGATCAATTCTTTTAAAGGGGAGTAAGCAATGGCTGAATAAGTGAGTAAAATAACCGCTGTCAATAAGAAAAAAATACTCAGCACTAGAGAAAGCTTGGTGATTTTCAATTGATTGCGCTCTTCAAAAGTCTCCTCATTGATGATCACCATTCGATAGGGAGTGGTTATTCTTTTAAAAAAAGCTTGTTTTTTTTTCTTCTTTTGATCCATAATTAAAACAAAGATACGCAATCCTTTAGCGGGTGGTCATTCCTCAGTAAATTTTCATGTTTGTGGAACTAAATATTTCTGTACATTTGTTTAAAATAATAACAATGATGTTGTCTTTAATATTTTTAGGTATGATAGGAGGCCCTCAGATAATTTTAATAATCGCCGTTGTTCTCTTACTTTTTGGTGGAAGAAAAATTCCAGAGCTCATGAAAGGTCTAGGGAGTGGTATTAAAGAATTTAAAAACGCGACCAAAGAAGAAGAAGCTAAACCTCAAGTAGAAGAAGAGAAGAAGAGCTAATCAAGGCGTTTAAAAGAAGTGAGTATACTGTTTAATTCAAACATATAATCACGTTTACTCGCTGAGGGAGCAAATGCAAATCCTTCAATAACAATCCATTTCTTTGATAGGCTGTCTTTTATCGCGTAGTTTACAAAAGGTCCGGCCATAAAATCATTCGCAACTTCCCAAGTCCCTTTGGTTAGAAAAGTGGTACTGCCCTCCAATTTTGTTTTATAATAATAGGGTCTAAAGGCTCTTTCAGTAATAAAATAACTCCCCTTTAAGCGTCCCGGAATATAGCGCTTCCCTATTGAATCCCGCAAATCTAAAATTTGCCCATTAAACTGTTCCGATAGCGCCTCTGGCTCTAGTGTATAGGCAATAAGATTTAGATGCCCTTTACGCATCGGCTTTTGGATCCATACAAAATTAGCGGTGTCTTTTACTGTTTCATAAGCAGAAGGGTATTCTAGAGTAAAGCCAAATCGGTTGGGTAGTGTTTCCTCAGTAGTTAAAGACTTTCTAATACGTCGCATTTTCTCTTTGCGTTCATTTTCTGCAAACGTCTGTCTGAGCAAAGTCGCATTTTCTTGAAATAAAAAGCCTTGAATTTCACTGTCCTCTCCTCTGACATTGGCCAAAATTTGAGGGCGAGCAAACTGATTTTGAGCCAATTGAAAGGCTGGGTTGTCTCCCTTTTGAAACCAGACTACATTTCTACTCTGACGAGCAAAGCCTGTAAATGTTTTCGTATTGAGGTAGTTGATTGAATATTGAGGCTCATCAATGGGCAGCCCCTCATAAATTTGCTGGAGTTCTTCTCGAACAACAGCTCCTAATTCTCCCTTCCAATCCGTTTCTGGCATGACAACCGTTATGTGGTTCAGATTTCCACTGGATTCTGGGACAAAGGCAAGGTCTTTATTTGTTTGGTTTTGGCAGCCTAAATTCAGTACTAGAACAAAGAAAAGTAGGTTCGTTTTTTTCATAATTGCACAATTTAATTTTAATCTCCTCTTTGGGGCATTTTACTTTTATCAATCAAGAGCGGCAATTCCAGGGAGTGTTTTTCCTTCTAAACTTTCTAACATTGCGCCCCCTCCTGTGCTGATATAACTCATTTTAGGAGCCAATCCGTATTGCTTAACCGCCGCTACAGAATCCCCTCCTCCTACGAGAGAAAAAGCACCCTTAGCTGTAGCCGCTCCAATCGCTTCGCCGATGGCAATCGTTCCTTTTGCAAAATTGGGAAATTCAAAAACGCCCAATGGTCCATTCCAAAGAATGGTTTTGCAGGATAATAGCAATTGTTGGAAGGCTTCTATACTTTGAGGCCCTGCATCCATTCCTTCCCAGCCCTCAGGGATTGCATGGGTATCAAAAACTTGTTGATTTGCATTATTGCTGAAGTCGTCTCCCGCTAAAACATCCTGAGGCAGGTGAACCTGAACACCTTTACTTTTCGCTTTTTCTAAAAGAGTAAGTGCCAGATTGCAATAGTCTGGCTCACAGATGGAATTTCCAATTGCGCCCCCTAATGCTTTTGTAAAAGTATAGACCATCCCTCCTCCAATAATAAGGTGATCTACTTTGTCTAATAAGCTTTCTATAATTGTAATTTTTGATGAAACTTTAGCCCCCCCAATTATAGCGGCTACAGGAGAAGCGCCCTCTTTCATGACTTTGTCTATCGCATTAACTTCACTGGCCAATAAAGAACCCGAACATTTTTTTTCTGAAAAAAAATGAGCGATGATAGATGTAGAAGCATGTGCTCGGTGAGCAGAACCAAAGGCATCATTTACATAGATTGTGCCGAGACGTGCCAACTGCTCTGCAAAGGCTTCGTCTCCTTTAGTTTCTTCTTTGTGGTACCTTAAATTTTCAATTAGCAGGACTTGGCCCGCTTGGAGTTGAGACGCTTTTGCCTCTGCTTCAGGTCCTATAACCTGATCACAGAATTGAACCTGAACGCCTAATATTTCTGAGGCTGTTGTGACAATGTGTTTCAGAGATAATTTAGGGTCTCTCCCTTCTGGACGTCCTAAGTGAGACAACAGAACGCAACTCCCTCCTTGGGCTAAGATATGGGTAATGGTCGGTTTGGCCGCTTCGATTCTCGTTTTATCTGTAACCTGTTGTTCCTCATTTAAAGGCACATTGAAATCAACTCGGATAAGCGCGCGTTGATTTTTAAAATCCAATTGGTCTAATTGACGCATAACTATTTGTTTTTTTCAAAAGTACAATATTGAGCAGGTACTGCATACTGTTTTTTTAAAGAAGTTAGAGAGAAGTCTAAAAAGTGAATGAGGAACATTATATTTACTCATGCTTTGGAAATACACTATAGGCCAAGATAAGACAAAAAAACATTTGGAGTATCTTCTTGAAACAAATCAAGTTCCCCATGCTCAATTAATAACTGCTGCTTACGGTAGAGGAAGCCTTGTCATGTCTATTGAATTTTCTTTACAACTTATTGGCCATACTCAAAAAAGTGAGACAAAACAGTCATTAAGTCATTCCAGTCAGCATCCCAATCTTCATTTTATTTATCCTGTAGTAAAAAAAGGATCAGAAAAAATAGTCTATGCCAGTGATTATGCTGCTGAATGGTACGACTTTCTCGATCAGTTGCCTTATGGCACTCTTACGGATTGGTTTGAAGCAATCAATGTCGGAAATAAGCAAGGGCTTATCGGGGTTTCAGAAATAGAAAAACTCCATCGTTCTCTTTATTTGAAATCACTAGACGGCGCCAATAAGGTTTGTATACTTTGGGGGATCGAAAAAATGAATCCTTCTGCAGCCAATGCCTTTCTCAAGCTGCTTGAGGAACCTCCTGAAAAGACCTATTTTCTCTTACTTTGTGAAGATTCTGAATTAATGCTCCCTACAGTCCGCTCTCGTTGCCAAGAAATAACACTTCCCCCCATAGAGGAGGAAGTCTTAGTGCGCTTACTTCCAGAAGAAAGTAACCTACCGCTCATAAAGCAAGCAGGGGGTAATTACGGTAAACTGCTTTCATTAATTTCCTCCTCGGAAGAAAAAGAATTTGAAATGCTTCTTTTAGGAGGTTTGAGAAGTGCATTTAAAGCAAAGGGAAATAAAAGTGTTGTTCTTGACTTGATGGATTGGTCTAATGAACTCGCTTTATTAGGCAGAGAAAAACAAAAAGCATTTATGCGCTATAGTATCCAACTATTTCGCGACGCATTTCTTACTAATTATGCCTTAGATGATTTGGTCTATTTCAAGTCTAATGCTGACTTTGATCTCACTAAGCTCGCTCCTTATATCCACAGTAAAAATGTGGGTGCGCTTATCACGCTCTTTGAAGAGCAACACTATTATATCCAAAGAAATGCAAATGCAAAAATGCTTTTTGCTGAATTGGCGCTCCAACTCACACGCTTGATTAATAAAGCAGAGGATTAATCTTTTTTTCTAAAAATATAGATCAGAGAAGAGTACTGCCCAGTAAATAGCGCACTCAAATTTGAAAATAAACCAATAAAAAAACCCCTTAATAAAGGAAACTTACTTTTTCTATACTGTTCAGACAAATAGGCAATATAAAACGCATCAAACCATAAGGGGTAACTTTTTTGGAAGCGAAATCCTTTTTCAGAAACCAAAGAGGTGATCCCTTTGGGTGTATAATGCCATAAATGACGGGGCACGTCTAGTGCCGCCCAATATTCTTGGTAATATGTTGCGTCAAAACTGTCATAGTTGGGAAGGGCCAGCAATAGTAACCCCTTGTTTTTCAATAGTTTATGATAGTTCTGTAAAGCTTTTTGTGGAGCGGGAAGGTGCTCAAATACATGCCAAAGTGTTAAGGTAGAATAGGCTGATTGGGGCGGTAAATCTGTAGGTGTAGGAAAAGTCAAAAGCCCTTTATGAGAGGCCTGTATTCTAGCCCTGTTATTGGGTTCTGTAAGTGTTACATCAAAGCCTTTTTTTTTGAAAAAAGAGGCAAAGGTCCCTGTCCCTCCTCCAATATCTAATATTGAATTCCCCTGGCTATATTGTTTTATAATTGAAAATTTATACCTCAACATAAGATGCTGAATTATATTGTACGCCACTCCGATTAGGCCTTTTTTTTGATCCTGATGTGACGCATAATTTTCGTTAGGATAAAAAGCATTGGCGTCAAAATTCGTTGGGATTTGAGTTTGGCCAATCCCCTGATTGTGATCGAAGAGAACTGTAAATTCTTTTTTGCTTAAAAGATGGTCTTCAGCTTTTATCTCGTTTGTCTTCATATTGTTTCACGTGAAACACAGCTTATCGACCCATACTAACGAGCAGAACACTTATGTCACTTGGATTAATTCCGCTTATCCTTGAGGCCTGTGCTAAAGAAGTGGGTTGGAGCTTATTGAGTTTTTCTTTTGCCTCATGTGAGAGGGAAGCGAGGGCGTCATAATTAAAAGATTTAGGAATCTTTATATTCTCTAGCCGCTTTAATTTATCCGCTGTTCGCTTTTCTTTTTCAATATAGCCTGCATATTTAATTTCTATCTCAGCTTGTTCAAAAATAGTGTCGTCCATCTCATGTGTTTTTAGATAAGAATGAATCGCTGAAAAAGCCATCAGGTCTTTTCTATAAATCTTAGGCCTTGAAAGTAATTTGGCGTATTTATCTGTCTGCTTTACTTGTAGCTCATTTTTCTCACTTAGTAATTGATTGGTTTCTTCTAGTTGAAAACTGGTCTTTTTAAGGAAGGCTACCAATTCGGAGGACTTTTTAATTTTGTCTTCTACTGCGCGCATACGCGAAACTGAGGCAAGGCCCAAAGCATGTGCCTTGGGGGTAAGCCGTAAATCTGCATTGTCTTGGCGTAAAAGTGTGCGGTATTCCGCTCTCGAGGTAAACATTCTGTAAGGTTCTTCTGTACCTTTAAGAATTAAGTCGTCTATTAAGACGCCTATATAGGCTTCTTCACGCCCTAACAAAAAAGGGCCTTGATCACGGACTTTTAAGTGTGCATTAATCCCCGCCATTATACCCTGAGCGCCCGCTTCCTCATAGCCCGTTGTTCCATTAATCTGTCCCGCAAAAAAAAGATTTTGAATTTTTTTGGTTTCTAAACTATGGAAAAGTTGCGTAGGAGGGAAGTAGTCATATTCTATGGCATATCCAGGTCTAAAAAATTTAACCCTTTCAAAACCAGGCACCTGTTTGAGTGCTATGTATTGAACCTCGTCTGGTAATGAAGTTGAAAAGCCATTCACATAGACCTCAACTGTATTCCATCCTTCAGGTTCTACAAATATTTGGTGTTGAGATTTGTAACTAAAACGATTGATTTTATCTTCGATGGAAGGGCAGTAACGAGGTCCTGTGCTTTTAATGGCGCCATTAAACATAGGCGATCGGTCAAAGCCCGTTCTTAACAGATCGTGAACGTTTTCATTGGTATGGGTAATGTGGCAACTTCTCTGCTCTTTTAGGGGTTGTGTATCAGAAGAGAAAGAAAACTTAGAAGGATTCTCGTCTCCAGGTTGTTCTTCCATTTTACTATAATCTAGAGAACGTCCGTCTACTCTAGGCGGTGTGCCCGTTTTCATTCTACCAGAAATGAACCCCAGCCGCTCTAATGCAGCTGTCAATCCAGTCGCCGCTTTTTCACCTGCGCGGCCTCCTCCAAAATTCTTTTCTCCGATATGGATTAAGCCATTAAGAAATGTTCCGTTTGTAAGGATTACTGTTTTACTGTAGATTTTTAATCCCAAGGAAGTAATAACTCCTACGACTTGTTCCTTTTCAACCAATAAGTCAGTAACCATCTCTTGATAAAAATCTAGATTGGGTGTTTGTTCTAAAAGGGATCGCCATTCTAGGGTAAATAGGCTGCGGTCAGACTGAACCCGAGGGCTCCACATTGCAGGGCCTTTAGACTGGTTAAGCATTTTATACTGAATGGCACTCTTGTCTGAAACGATTCCTGAATAACCGCCAAGTGCATCTATTTCTCTAATAATTTGTCCCTTTGCAATCCCCCCCATAGCTGGATTACAAGACATTTGTGCCATATTTTGAAGATTCATAGTAATCAACAAAGTCTTTGAGCCTAAATTCGCCGCGGCGGCGGCGGCTTCACAGCCAGCGTGACCGGCCCCAACTACAATCACATCAAAAGAGGAATCAAACATACTTGTTGTGTTTCACGTGGAACAAATCGATAAATTCATTTTCTTTGGCTCGCATCCTGCTTTTTTCATCAACTGTTTTGTCTTGTAATCCCATACAGTGTAAGGCTGCATGAGAAATAACTCTAAGTGTTTCATTTTCAATGGATTGGGCCTCTTCTTCGGCAGATATGGCCACCGCCCATAAAGAAATAAAAACCTCTGCCTTAATTTTTTTGTCCTCTGTATAGTCAAAAGTAATAACATCGGTATGGGTGTCGTGATTAAGGTAGGTTTGATTGAGTTCCAATAGTTGTGATTTGGAAACAAAATTATAAACGAGCTGGTCAATACCAAAACCCTCCGCTTCGACAAAAGCCTTAAGTGTGTCTTGGACTAACTTGCCATTTAAAAATTCGGGTATGTGATGGAATACGATAATCTTTTTTTTGCAAATATAGTTGATTTAAAGGTGTAGGCTTAAGGTTTTCAAAAGAAGGCACTTATCTTTGTAAAAAAAAGAAATGCGCGTACGCTTTGCACCAAGCCCAACAGGCCCATTACACCTTGGAGGGGTAAGAACGGCCTTATTTAATTATCTCTATGCACGGAAAAATAAGGGTGTTTTTATTCTTCGGGTAGAAGATACTGATCAGAACAGATATGTAAAGGGCAGCGAGGAATATATTCAAAAAGCCTTAGAGTGGGCCGGGATGGTGCCTGATGAAGGTCCCAGTAATGGAGGAGAGTTGGGTCCCTATCGGCAAAGTGAGCGGAAAGCGATATATCAAAAGTATATACAAAAGCTTGTTGACACAGGGGCGGCCTATTATGCCTTTGATTCTCCAGAAATATTGAGCAAAGCTCGGAATGAGAAAGAAGAAAAAGGAGAAACTTTTAGGTATGGTGCCCACAACAGAATGTCTTTTCATAACAGTTTGACCTGTTCTAAAGACACACTTCCTACACTGCTAAAAGCCCCTTATGTAGTGCGTCTCAAAGTAGACCCAAAACAAAGTATTACGGTAAAAGACGAAATCAGGGGTACTATTTACCAGGAGGCCGCACTATTGGATGATAAAATCTTGATGAAAGGAGATGGTATGCCAACCTATCATTTTGCAAATGTCGTTGATGATTATTTGATGCAAATTGATACGGTTATTCGCGGAGAAGAGTGGCTGCCCTCTCTACCGATACATCAGCTGCTTTATGATGCTTTTGGCTGGAAAGCGCCTAAATTTATGCACCTTCCTCTGATTTTAAAGCCTTCGGGTAAGGGGAAATTATCAAAAAGAGACGGGGATAAAGAGGGCTTTCCTGTTTTTCCCTTAAATTGGAATGAAACAACTAGGGGTTTTAAAGAAGAAGGGTTTTTAGCTGAGGCCTTTATCAACTATTTGGCGCTTTTGGGCTGGAACAGCGGCACTGAACAAGAACTGTTTAGTCTGAGTGAATTAGAACAGCTTTTCTCTGTTGAGGGAATTCAAAAAGGGGGCGCGCGCTTTGATTTTGAAAAAGCAAAATGGATAAATCACCAGTATATCAATAATAAAAAGGCAGAAGAACTTTTAGAAATAGAGGTTGTCCGTCAACAACTTAAAAGCGTAGATCCGCAAAAGCAACTCCAAGTAGTTCAATTGATCAAAGAACGACTCTTTACATTGAATGATCTTACAGAAGAAATACAGTGGCTCAATGAGCCTGAAAAATATGATGAGAAAACGGTTCAAAAACTAATATCCAAAGCTCCTGGGCAGCTCTTGGTAGCGCTTAGTGGCCGTATAGAGGAGCTATCAGGACTTGAAAATTTAAAAGACGCATTGATGACTTGGGCTAAGTCGAATGATGTCCCTGTGGGATTCATGATGCAGTCTTTAAGGATTTCATTGGTCGGAGCGCTATCAGGTCCTGATTTATTCGAAATTTGTAACATTTTAGGGAAAGACGTAATTTTAAAAAGAATCAATTCAGCAATTTCATTTTTTAACCAAAAAACTTAATCCTATGGTCCCTTATATTCTTCTTGGTCTTTTTATTCTACTCTTATTTTCGGGTCTATTTATTGTCAAGCAACAAACAGCGGCAATAATAGAACGCTTTGGTCGATATATAAAAATTCGGCAATCTGGGCTGCATTTTAAAATTCCTCTTATTGATAAAATTGCGGGAAGGATTAGCCTTCGTATCATGCAGTTAGATGTTATTGTTGAGACAAAGACCAAAGATGATGTTTTTGTGAAATTAAAAGTCTCTGTACAATATCGAGTTGTGCAAGATAAAGTTTACGACGCCTTTTATAAATTAGATTATCCTCAAGATCAGATCACCTCTTATGTTTTTGATGTGGTACGCGCGGTAGTTCCTAAAATGAAATTAGATGATGTCTTTGAAAAGAAAGATGAAATTGCTAATGCCGTAAAGGGCGAGCTCAATGATGCCATGATAAATTATGGTTATGATATAATAAAAGCACTAGTGACAGATATTGATCCTGACAGCGAAGTCAAGGCGGCTATGAACCGAATCAATGCCGCTGAACGAAAAAAAGTAGCCGCACAATATGAGGGAGATGCTGAACGAATCTTAATTGTAGAAAAAGCCAAGGCTGAAGCTGAAAGTAAACGATTACAAGGGCTTGGAATTGCAGACCAAAGACGAGAAATTGCGCGTGGTTTAGAAGAGTCTGTAGATGTATTGAATGGAGTAGGGATTAACTCTCAGGAGGCGTCTGCACTTATTGTAGTTACGCAGCATTACGACACCCTCCAATCTATTGGCGAAGAAACAAACAGCAACCTGATCCTGCTTCCTAATTCTCCTCAAGCGGGAAGTGAAATGTTGAATAATATGGTGGCTTCTTTTACAGCAAGTAATCAGATCGGTGAAGCGATGAAAGCTGAAAATTTAAAGAAGAAAAAGACACCCTGATTCAGGATCAAAAAGCAAATCTTAGTTTTTTTTGGACCAGGTATCCCTAAGACCCACTGTTTTATTAAAAACGAGTTGGTTTGGTTTGCTATCAGGATCTACAACAAAATAGCCGAGGCGCTGAAATTGAAATTGCTCCCCTGACTTGGATTTAGACAGGCTTGGCTCAGCATAACCCTTAATCGTTTTTAAAGAATTGGGGTTCAGGTGGCTCCTAAAATCGATGTTTTTGTCTCTGTCTGGCGCTTCTTCTATGAAAAGTCTGTCATACAGTCTAACCTCTACTGGTAAAGCGTGTGATTTACTGACCCAATGCAGGGTGCCTTTAACTTTTCGCTGACTCTCTACTGTGCCGCTCCCACTTTTGCTTTTTGGATCATAGGTGCAAATTATTTCTGTAATATTCCCAGATGCATCTTTAATGACCGATTCTCCTTTTATAATATAGGCGTTTTTTAAGCGTACCTCTTTGCCAAGTGTGAGCCTAAAGAATTTTCTATTTGCTTCTTCTTTGAAATCCTCTCTTTCAATAAATAAATATTTTGAAAAGGGCACTTCCCTAGTTCCCAAATCAGGCTGCTCTGGATTAATTTCACCCTCGAGAAGCTCTACTTGCTCTTCTGGGTAATTCTCTATGGTGAGCTTAACAGGGTCTAATACCGCCATCACACGAGGAGCACTAAAATTTAAATCTTCTCGTACAGAAAACTCCAAAAGAGAGAGGTCTATTACATTCTCGCGCTTGGCTACACCGGCAGCATCTACAAAATTACGTAATGACGCGGGGGTATACCCCCTTCTTCTTAGTCCCGCTATAGTGGGCATACGGGGGTCGTCCCAACCAGAGACATCGCCATTTTCAATTAAGCTTGCTAATTTTCTTTTACTTGTAACCGTATAAGAAAGGTTTAAGCGTGCAAACTCTCTTTGTTTAGGGCGCAGTTTCTTTTTAAGTGGAGAAAGCGCCTCTAAAAACCATTCGTATAGGTCTCGGTGTGGCTTAAATTCTAAAGAACAAAGCGAATGTGAAACTTGCTCAATATAATCAGACTGACCGTGGGTCCAATCATACAAGGGGTAAATACACCATTTATCTGCTGTGCGGTGGTGTGTTTTAAATAAAATGCGATACATCACCGGATCTCGCATCAACATATTGGGTGCGGCCATGTCTATTTTGGCACGTAAGACATGCGTTCCCTCAGCGTGTTTCCCCGCCCTCATCTCCTCAAAAAGCTGTTTGTTTTCAGCAATTGAACGGTTTCGGTAAGGACTCTCTGTCCCTGCTTCTGTTGGTGTTCCTTTCTGAGCAGCAATGGCTTCAGAAGTTTGGGAATCTACATAGGCAAGGTCTCGATCTATAAGCGCTAACGCCCAGTTATAAAGTTCTTCAAAATAATCAGAAGCATAGCATTCGCTGTCCCATTTGTAGCCCAACCATTTGATGTTTTCTTTTATTGCGTCTACATAATGCTGCTCTTCTTTGGCGGGGTTGGTATCATCAAAACGAAGATTCACGGGCGCCTGATAGCGTTCTCCTAAATTGAAATTTAAACAGATCGCTTTTACGTGTCCTATGTGAAGGTATCCATTCGGCTCTGGGGGGAAACGAAATTTTAACTCCGATTTCGAATAGGAGGCTTTTAAGTCGTCCTCAATAATGTGCTCTATAAAATTAAGAGATCGTTCCATGCTTTTCTTTGGTTCAAAGATAATGATTGCAAAGATGTGAAGAAAAGAGAAAACTGTGATTATATTTGCCGACAGAATGGGAAAAATCTTTGTAAAAAATATTCGTCTCTATGCCTATCATGGATGCCTTGAAGAAGAGTCCAAAATAGGAAGTGATTATCTGGTCAATCTCACCGTTGAAACAGACCTAGAAAAATCCTCTGGCACAGACGATTTAAAAGACACGGTAGACTATGTAGCGCTTCATGCTCTGGCTAAAGAAGAGATGAGTAAACGCGCAAAGTTACTAGAAACTGTTGTGCTTCGTCTGGCTAAAAAAATACTTAAACAACATCGAGAAGTTTCGAAAGCCATTGTAAAGGTTGCCAAACTGAACCCCCCTATAGGTGGAAATGTAGAAGAAGTTGCTGTAGAAATAGAACTCTCTCGATCCTCATTAGATTTCGGTGAATAATTAGTACTTTTAACCCATGGCATCGTGGCCGAGTGGCTAGGCAGAGCTCTGCAAAAGCTTGTACAGCGGTTCGAATCCGCTCGATGCCTCTTTTACTCTTCGAAATAAAGTTTTCCTCCTAACTTTTTCTGATAGACTCTTTTTTTGGGATTACCAAAAACACGAAGAACACTCCCCCCGCTAATTTGAGCATCTAGCAATTCTGATGCTGAAATATATGCGTAGCCTCCCCCAATCAGTTTTGTTTGTATTTGATTGGTTTGGAGCTTTTCTGCTTCACAGCTTCCGCCAAGGCTTACTTTAAGATTTACATTTGTGACAGCTCCCTCTAAATTTAATCGGCCTCCTAGAAGCGCCTCTATATCAAGCCGGTCTGTATAAACGGCTAAATCTATTACTGCTCCACTGCTGCTTTTTAGGTTTAGACTCGTTTGTTTAATGGGCTGTGATGCGGTTATTTTTGAACCTTGGAAGCCATAAATAGCATCTAGGCGTTTGCTGTGATATAAATCTATTCTTGTAGGGAGCGTGTCGTTTAAACTTCCCAAGGCAATTTTGAGCTGCAATCTTCCATTTTTCATAGAGAGAACCACATCGTCTGCGTGTGACCCATAAACAACGGCTTTATTCACCTCTGAGGAAATTAGGTTTAGGTGGAGTCCAGAATATACCT
>Ga0255782_10000025_pt1 | contig 136240 bp, 138 predicted proteins | sample 101ome_26_FD_179980 | JGI IMG/M metagenome (GOLD analysis project Ga0255782, IMG submission 179980) | Coastal salt marsh microbial communities from the Groves Creek Marsh, Skidaway Island, Georgia - 101408AT metaG (version 2) | ecosystem: Environmental > Aquatic > Marine > Intertidal zone >...
AATTATTTATCAATAACATGCAAATCTTCGTCAAGACTCTAACCGGAAAAACCATAACTCTCGATGTGGAACCATCAGACACGATCGAAAATGTCAAGCAGAAAATTCAAGACAAGGAAGGCATCCCACCAGACCAACAGCGTCTCATATTTGCAGGCAAACAACTAGAAGACGGACGTACTCTTTCGGATTATAATATTCAGAAGGAAGCAACCCTTCATCTCGTATTGCGATTGCGCGGTGGTCGGTCCATGGATCGACATGGTGTAACCGGTGAGTGTGTCGGTTGAGTGCGGTACCCGTAGGTGTGGTTCCCGTGTGCGCCCGGCGGGGTATGGTAACCGGTAGGTCTGTGTGACTTAACTAAATAAGATTGATATAAATAAGAATCTATGTATGATTATATGATAAGACGAAATAGATATCCAAAACAAACCATGTGGAAAGAAATTATTCGTATCAGCATACTTGTGCTGTATTCATTGCTAGTGGTTCATGAATTGGTACGTGGTTTTATTCATACGTTTCTGTATGAAGAGGGGTTGAATGACGTGTCTGGTCTGGGTACCGGAGATGTCTTGTGCGACGACCGCCTTTCTGTGCTCATGATCTCATATGGTGGTAATAATCTGGAAACGTTCATCATTCGTTGCGCTATCCTATATTACTATGCAAAGTACGACAAAGGATATCTATTCATCATCTGGTCATGCGTCGGTTCCATGCTTTTTATCCCAACCACAATGATTGTATCATCCGTCGGGAACATTGATGTGGGAGACGCGCAGTTGCCCGGAAAGGAGGTTATGCTCGCTCGTTCAATCGTGTCAGGTGTCATCATCATTCTGGCGGTTGTTAATTATTATCTAGCGTGGTGAAAAATCATAAGTTCATTCTGTGCGGTGTGTTCATGGTAAAATATTTAAGCCTATGTTCCTACTAACTTTTTCAGAGGGTGGGACCTACTTTCAGAAATTTTTTTTTTGATATTTTATTATACATGCAAATAGCATATATGATATGTAGTGCTAATACAACATGCGAATATCATTATGTGTAATTTATGTATAAAGTGTCGGTCCACTTTATGCCAACACTAGGTCCACCCTCTCATGAGCGCCGGTCCCGCCTCGGTCCGCTTTGGTGCCGTATATATTATTATTATTATGGAGTCGTATAAATTACAAGCAATTGTTATTTGTCATGGACGATTTAACACCGCCGAAAAGACTTATACGCCAGTGCGCCATTCCAATCAAATGTTCGATAACACATTGTGATCAATATACGCAGTCCGAGTATGTACGCAATACTTTCATGTGCGTCGACTGTTATAACAAACTCTTGCAACCTACAAGTGTTCGGGAAGCGTGAAAGCCAATTTGTAGAGTATAAATAAATACATTATATATACAAATGAAATTTTTCAAGCCCAGACGTACTACGGATGTAATTAATTATGCCGCAAAAGGCGAATCTTGCTTTATTTTACATGAGGGTGTGTATTACCTTCGCAAGCCTATAGAATTAAAGTTTTACAATGGTATGACATGGGAAAACTTTGGTGAAAAATGGACCATTCGATCTCCACCGACCGATGGGCTTTTGTCGACGAGGGGAAGTCCAGTTCTGATTGAATAAAGGTATATAAAGCTGTCTAACCTGAATAAAGATCATGTCCTTGACTTTAATCATCGGTTGCATGTTCAGTGGCAAGAGCACGGAGTTGATCCGTATGGTGAGTCGTCATCGTATCATTGGGAAAAATGTCATGGTTGTAAATCACCGCATAGACAATCGGTATTCGGATAAAGACGATGTTGTATCACACAGTGGCCACGGCATGGCGGGAATAAAGGTGAGCAAGTTGTCTGAACTGGATCTCTCCCAAAAACCAGAGGTTATAGCCATTGACGAAGCTCAATTCTTCGAGGATTTAACAGACCATGTTATGCATTTCGTTGAAGACTTGGGCATAAGCGTCATTGTAGCCGGGTTGTCGGGTGATTACAAGAGAAATGCATTTGGAAATATACTGGAACTGGTTCCAAAATGCGATCACATGGTATTCACCAAAGCATATTGTTCGTTGTGTAAAGATGGGACCGAAGCCGTATTTACCAAGAGAATCGTAGACGAGCAGCGTCAGACACTCGTTGGAAGTACCCAGTACAAGGCAGTGTGTCGCAAATGTTATTTGGAGTATAAATAATAAATATTATTGATAAAATGATAACTTGGGCTATTGGTGGTTTTATTATAGCATGTGTTGTATGTTTGATTGGGGCGGGCGCCTTTCTCGGGCTACATGGAAACTCAGAGAGGAGAATTACACCTATATAAGGTCGCAAATTTCCCATAAAGGATGTTCAAACTCTTTTTAACCGTCCTGTCTATGATTTCCGTAGCCATGGGCGGATACCACTGCCGTTCTGCGACCGATTGTACGGTTACATGTTCGAATTTTAAAGGCGAAGTACCAAAACCATGGATAGCAGTCCCATGGTCTACCGGCGATTGTTATTTTCACAACACCGAGACACGTGAAGATAGAGACACTCTACCTACTATTCGAAAAGAATACAAGAGAATGCGCGATCGATATAAAGGATATACCAAATAGGTAAGTACATTATCTTTATTTCCTCTGCGACTCGTATGGGTTGAAACATAAGCGCTGGTGTATTTGCTCTAACATATCATTAGTTATCATTATTTTTTATTTGTTTCCAACATTTTTTATGGTATTTCCTTGAATCCCAATCGTCGTGATATGCTCCATTAACCCTTCTACTGCCGATTGATACCAATTTATTCTTACATAGAAGACAGTGTCCTTGTTGAGGCGAACAATGGCAATTATTTGTTCCAAAACACGTTCTATTTTTAAATTTTTTCAAATCGTTCGCCCACTGACCTATATGACAATTTAAACATAAACCTTCTTTCATCTCCAATAATTCACGCGGTGTGCAATCACCACAATTATTACACTTGTCCAGTTCAATATTTGACGACATTTTTTACATATCTGACGTTGTTATATACGTTTAAAAAATGTTTGATGATAAAAATAATTGTCATCACGTATAAATTAATATTATAATAAAACCATGGATAGCAGTCCCATGGTCTACCGGCGATTGTTATTTTCACAACACCGAGACACGTGAAGATAGAGACACTCTACCTACTATTCGAAAAGAATACAAGAGAATGCGCGATCGATATAAAGGATATACCAAATAGGTAAGTACATTATCTTTATTTCCTCTGCGACTCGTATGGGTTGAAACATAAGCGCTGGTGTATTTGCTCTAACATATCATTAGTTATCATTATTTTTTATTTGTTTCCAACATTTTTTATGGTATTTCCTTGAATCCCAATCATGGTTAAAAATTATATGAGGTATTTTGATTGTATACATCAATGCCATACATTCCACGTTCCCACATGCTATCCATGATATCTTTAACAAATGTATCGTCCGTGGTGCTATCTTTAACAAATGTATCGTCTTCTCTTCTCTTCTCGGGGAACTCTCCTTTCTTTATTTTTTCTTGTAACCATTTAAATTGCCTACCACACTGTGATTTTTCGAGGTTTTTTAAATACTGTGATAAGAATTTACTCGTGAGATTATCATGAGTCTTTTTCATATATAGTTCTGCACGATCCACTTGTTGTTGTTCGGTTGCAATTCGATATCTGTAAATAGGTAACTTACCACTGGATTCTTTATAATCCTCAAGACCGGAGGAGCCAATTCTTTCATAATAAGTGTATTCACTGTCTAATTTCAATACTCTGTAATCAACATAAAATCGAGGAAAGAACATTTTTTTCGTCGGCCAATAAACAAAAGACATTTTTATGGGAACCATGGGGGCATCTTTTTGCATTTATGTAATATAGTATGTAGTTTAAATATGTCATTAATGTAAATATTTTAACTTGTCCAGTTCAATATTTGACGACATTTTTTACATATCTGACGTTGTTATATACGTTTAAAAAATGTTTGATGATAAAAATAATTGTCATCACGTATAAATTAATATTTTTGTCATTACAACATGTACCCTGTATTTGTTTTTATTGCTTCCTCCGTTTGTGTGTTCTTCTCCTATACCCATACACAAAACTATTTGCGACACAATACGCTAAAGTTTTCATCTTTGTCTGTCAATAAACAGTATTACGTGGTAAAGAATATTATCAAATCTGTGTATCTGGCCCTGTTGGTAGTGCTCGGATGGTTTTTAATTATACCGGGTATGGTGAAAAACGAGTTTGATAATAACACCATCCGAATTCTTGCTAGTATGTATGTGTCCAATGATTTCATCGGTCTATATCGAGTCAGTGATTTGCCAACCAGTACACGACTGCACCATGTCACCACCATAATCTTTTTAATAGTGTCTTGGACGGTAGATTTTCAAACAAACAATGTAGGTCAGTTGCTTTTATTATATACTTATTTTTCTGCACTTTCCTTTCCGGTCAATTTGTATTTAGGTCTTAGACTATGTTACGACGATGTATTGTGGTTGAAAACGATTTCTAAATATGTTTATTTAATATCATGTTTGATGAACTGGTATGTTCAGTATATGTGGTATTCACCTTCCATGGAATCCTTGGTATATGTGTTATTCTTATCTGCAATTGTGTTTGATGATCTTGTATTACTTAACTGGTTATGGAAATAGGGTTGTCTTCCGTACCCGGCGCATCCAAAAAAATGGCTTCGATGCAGTGTCTTGCGCATTGGTATTGTAAAAATGCTAGTGGCGGCGCGGTATCTCGCACATGTTGTCTAAATCGATCATTGATCAATACATTGCGGATGTGATTTGCTATAAAGGCAACCACAGGATCCGGGTTGCTGCTCAAATACATGGATGCCAGAGACATTTTAAAGTTGTCGTCTTCAATAAATTCGATGACACAATCGTTCAACATGCTTATGTTGACACTTCTAGTTTCTATATCATCCGGACGTTGCCTCTTTTCTTTAATTTTTTTGCAGGACTTGGCGGTTTTCACCTGCGTAAAGGCTTTCTTACATAGAGGGCAGGTATTTTCTTTCTCCGCCCATTTTACAATGCATTTACGACAGAAATGATGTTTGCAACAATTTATGTTGGCTTTGTTTTTGGGGGCATCCATACATATGACACACGGGTCTATGGTGGTTTTCGGCCGGGTCAACTTTGCAGGTGTTTTTTGTTTAGGCATGTTTAATATATGGAATAAATTTAATATATTCAATAAATTCAATATGTCGAATACATTTAAAGATTGTAATAACGTTCCCGGTTTTGTTCGAGAGATTGATCTTTGCAATATGTAAAGGTCAGTATGTCGGGCCAGATTGGCTTCGGAAGTGGTACCCATGTATTGTACCAGCCAAATATCCATGGAAATACAATTGGGATATTGTACCTCTTCGCTATCCACATCCTAAGTTCATATAGGGGCATTTCTTGTAAAGTATAATAATTTTGTTTTCCAACTACTTTAATAATATCCACAGCGGCCTGTTTCGCACACTTCAAGAAACCCCATCTTTCTTCATAGGGTTGGTTTTTTTCCATGGATACAATTTCCGGTACTCCACCGGGCATCAAAATAACAGAGGTGGTTCGAAGTGCTCGTTGGATGGCATCGTAGGTTGCAGGTATAGCACCTAGATGTTTTGCTATCCAACCGACAATCGGTACTAAGAACAATATAGGTGCTACCGCTACTAATGTTTTGGACTGTGGACGAAAGTGAATACCGCAGAGTGCCATGGTACATATGACACCATGTGGATGACAACATATTAGATAATTCTTATCCGATGGTATGTCGCATCGGATCGACCCAAACCATTTTTCAAATGGTGCAGAGGATACAATATCACGTATAGACGATTCTTTGATCTGATCAAAGGACAAATAGATACCCGCACCAATTGCCAACGATAATGGCAATGCTACCACAAAGAATGGAACGCTGAAAAGAAAGCCCAGTAGAAACAATGGAAGAAAGAAAACCCACATGAAAATGAGTACTACCATGATGATTGCCCATAGAAAAAGCATACTATATATTACGTATTTCGTATATTTATATGCATTGTTGTATAATCACATGCAATATACCTTCCGATATGCCAATGCACATTGGTAGACACATTATGCGCTCTCATGTGCAGCCCGTTTTAGAAGAATTTGGATATGTCTTACCAGATGATGATCTGCAGCAAAAATTAAACCGGATATACAATGGATGTACCAAAGAATGTTCTCTCTCTGTGTTTTTAACCGACGACGAAGCGATAAAAACAGCTTCTGTACGTGCAGAGTGGAAACCCCTTGACACCACAGTAGCTTTGGACAAAACGGAAAGGAAAGCACTACGTAAAATGTCCAAACGTAAAAGGTCATCCGAGTCTCACACGCCAGAGTGTCATATATGTTTGTACACCTGTAAAACAACAACCACACTAGAGTGTGACCATAGTTTTTGTTATAAATGTATCAAAAAGTGGTGCGGTATTAAACGTAGCTGTCCTGTATGTGATACGGAGATTAACGTTGCAAAGTATATGCGTGAGAAACGACGGAAGAAGCCTTGTAAAAGGACTTCTCGGACATAAGCATCAAAATTTTTTCCTCGTTAAAATGTAAATAAATTTCCCTATGCGTCACTATCATTCCTACGATAATGTTTAATGTATTTTCCAAAAAATGATTGCTACTAAGGATGTGATCCCAAATCAAAAATATATCGTCAAATTTAAACCAGTTGGCGAATAGGGCAGGGATCGTTTTTAATATCAGTAGCTTGACAAACCCACTTCCTCTTAACTTGGCAACCAATCTGGGATACTGGGTTAACATTTTCAAGCGGACAACACTAGTCGTTGCTTTTAGCCATTCCGCCACCTGTACATCCTCGCCATCTCGAGGGTACATCGGGCGCAAGAAAGCCATAATCTTGTGCAATGAATAGTAGGTATCTTGTATAGCGTATTTAGGACAGTCGTCGTAATACACTTTGTACAGAATAAAGACAATAAAACACATTCCTTGAGCATACCCAACATTCTCATTTACATTTGCATATGCCATCAAAATGGTACTGATGTTGTCCATATGTCTACCCTCACTGTACCAGACCATTTGTGGAAAAGTCCGTCTCAAATCATTGTCCATCACCTCTTGATCCCTTATACTGAATGGTGCTGTAATTTTACATTTGCGCAATGTTTTTATCAAGGCTTGATCCCCCATCAACATAGATCTCCATTTAAGGGCACGCATTGGTAAAGCATAGCTTATAATTTATACTACAAATAAAAAAGATAAGGTATATAAGTATGGATCACATAGATTAAATGTTGTTCGGTTTACCAATCTCTAATATCATTGTCGACTTGGCTGTACACGCGGTTATAAATATTACGGTATTGATCCTACTTTTGGTAAATTATGCAAACATAGACACAACTGGGTTTTCATTGCTAAATACTTTAAACGCCGCAAGTATCGCATTTTCTATCGGCGGTTTGGTGATTGACGTTGCTAATATCATCGGTGAAGGGTTGAACAGTGAGAAAAAACGACTGGAAAACGAATACTTCAATTTTTTGCGCAATCTAGTTACTTCGTTTTGTTTTGTTTTGGTAACCTTACAAAACGGAAAGAGTTCGGAAGATTTAACGCGGGTTGCGATGTGGTTACTCGTTGTACAACGTCTTGTGGATGTTGGATTGGATGTAGATACACCTTGGACTCTCGTCTGTGACAACATGGAGGCGGTTACAAAAAATGTTGGCGAGCAATCGACAATGTTAAAAGGAAGAATGTACTTAATGAAACAGCTTATGGTCGTTGCATGCTTTGGTGCAATCATCACAACTCAATTGATTTACTCGGGTGTCAGTGATTATGATGTCAGTAAAGTGGATCTTAGCTCCAGCGACCGCGACGATGACTTTTACATGTTGATGGTTTTTATCTTGGTCGGATTGCACTTACTTCTGGTTCTAATTAATTTGGCCCTAGGACACTTTTTCGGGTGCAAAAAAGCCTACATGAACTTGTTGCTTGGAGATCCCGAATGTGAAGGAAGAGAAATTTATGGTCTCAACTCTATTCCCGTGGTTACCAAGATTGTATTTACGGCAAACCTTTTCTTCCTTGGATTATTGGCTGGAGAACACATGGAAGACGATAAAAACATCGGATGGTTGATTTACTCTTCGATTGCATTGGCAGTTGCAGATATGGTCGCCAGAAACATTATTTAAATATTTATACTTTAAAAACCTACCATTTCTAAACGTCTACGTAATATTTTATGTTCTCTGTTTCGAACTGCTTCGTACGCCTTTATGTTTGCCGCAATGGTCGATATATCCTCATTGTGTCGTATGACAAATTGCTTTTTTGGGTAAGCATGTACAAGTGAAAAAACAACATCAGATACCCTACAAGTATCTATGTATACTTTCCTATCGTCCATGTCGTACGTTTTTTGGTAGTCCTGTCGATATAATTGCGTCGCGTAATATTTCTTACCGTATATCTTTTTACCTATCGCATTTTCAAAGCAATGTGCATCTTTCACGACGAGAAAATTTGAAATGTGACGAAGCAGTTCAATTGGTAACATGGTATATAAATACTTTTCAGGTGATATATATACCATGGAACCCGAAAGACAGACTTATCTTGACGATGAACCAGCTTCCAAGAAACAAAAAATTATGAAATTAGAACCAAAGCCCCTTTCTTTCCGATCTTATTTGGCATCCGCCTATTCCTTTTTTGAAGAAGAAAAACTAATCGATTTGGAGTGCAAGCAGCCACAAACATGCATATCTGCTATTACTGAAGGGTCGAAAAAGAAACAATCTGCTCAAGGTGATAAATTGATGTTTAAATTGAAAAAACTTCTGGATTATGTGCCTCGTTCATACAAGGGCTGGGAGCGGAGTAAGATGCAAAAGATCTTCCATAGAAATTTTATGCAAGCCACTTGCATGCACTTGTATCGTAATGATCCAGATATTGATATGGACAAGATCATGAAGATGAACGGATTTGACAACCTAAAACAGCAGGTGTTATGTCTCACACCGAGGCGATTCGGAAAGAGCACCAGTGTAGCGATGTTCGTAGCCGCCTATGGAATGACCGTTCCTTATAGTGAACAGTGTATATTTTCCACTGGAAGGCGTGCAAGCCAAAAGCTCTTGGAGCTCATTCGAGACATGATAAAAGCGGGAGAACACAAAGATATGTTCATCAAATGCAACGGTGAAACGATGCTACTTCAGGGTCCTACGCCTTTAGATGTTCGAAAAGTACATTCGTATCCATCGTGCGCCAAAACACTTAGAGGTTGCGGCGGAGACGTCGTATATATGGAGGAAGCTGCATTTATGGCCTTGGATGTATTTTTCGAGGTGATTGTACCGCTTCTGGAGATGGAAACGACAGCCCTGATTGCTATATCCACGCCCCTCGACGGGATGAACTTCTATAGTGAGATGTTCGAGCTCAAGGGTGGCGATGGTAAGCCCCTATTTAATACTTTGAGGATGGGGTTGTCCTGTGAAAAATGCCAGAAGCAAGGGAAAGCCGCTGATTGTACGCATATGGCCTCAGTAACGCCCCCTTGGAAGAGCGCTGCCAAGTTTGACATGGTTAAGGCAATTTACGGAGACCGCAAGGATTTACTTGCACGTGAGTCCATGGGTCAAATCACCAACGATGCTGCTTCTATATTTGCACAAGGTATGGTGGAGAAATTGTTAGCAAAATCATGCTGGGTCCTTAAAAACAGAGCAAAGTATGTCTTTTTAGGCGTTGATCCCAATGGTGGGGGTGACTCCCAAATGGCCATCGTGACGATGGTGATGGAAATGAATAACATCATTTTCACTGGTTTCGAAACACACCCGACCAAAAATCACGATCAGATTCAGCATCTATTGCTTGGTCATATCCGTGCCATTAGAGGCCATCCGGACCTGCGCGATGCATGGATCATCAACTTCTTCGAAAGTAACCTTGGATTAGAAGCCGCACACATGGCACATATGTGTAAGGATGAAAGACGGTGTTATACTCAATATGAGAAGGGTAAATGTGGCGTGTTGACAACGCACGATAGAAAGGAAAAATATACGCACTCATTTTTGAATTATTTCAACACAGAAGCCGTTCATTTTATCAACGATTGGGTATGTGTCAATCCATTTGAGGATGCAAATGACAGACATCGAAAAGTGAGGAATGAATTGAAAAAACAAATGTTGTCTTTCCAAAAGATGGTGATTTCAAATGATAATGCACCCTATCAATTGGCAAAACACATATATAGCGGTAAGGTAAAGGCCGGCATGAACGATGATATAATTATGACTATATTGTTTACTACGTATTGGGCAATAGAATTTGTGGCCAAACGTTTACAGGCGCCATACGAATCGTTCGAGGCGTGTTAAAAATTTAAATTACTCCTGTATCGTAAACTGGTAGATTTAAAACCAGTGGTTCCAATTTCTTGGCGTATACCATCACACAATATTTTTTCTTCGTCGCCATCGTCTTCATAAACAGTGGGCTTTACCAATGTTTTTAAAAATTCGTTCTTCTTAAAGTTCACGTAAAAGGAAAAGAATAAGACGTATGCCCACGGACTGGAATCTCTTAAAATTTCATTCGTACGTTTAAAGAAATTCCATAGCCCATCGGTTTTCCATCCTCTACACAGTGCCAATAACAGTGTTTGTAAACTCGCCAGAACACCAACAACTATTGATAAAGCAAACATCAGTATAATGGCAAAGATTACCCATGCAATATTTACTATAGCCAAGATAAACACTCCGAAGCTGGATACAACCCAAAACCCTACATAAGAAAAATCCCACGGGGTTACATCTGCGGCATCGTCGTCGTCATCGTATGCGCTATTACCGATTCGCTCATTTTTAAATAAAGTTTCTATCCGCCAATCGTGCAACCGTATCTTTCTAGTGATAGCTTTCATGCGTCTGGTGTATCTTAAAACGATATATTTCTGTTTTTCCCCTCGCGCTAAAACCTGCGTGATAACGTGATCCAACTTCGATTCCAAATCAAACAACGATGAATCGTCGCAATCTTCGCCGCTTGCTTTGTTACACAGCATAGACATCCATTTGTTTTTGTCTTCTCCCCATAATTTTTGCAAGCATGCCATGCTGGTGTTAATACTATTATAACGGTCTAACATTTCTGACAATGGCGCGTGGATCGCGTATTCGTTTGTTGGTATGTTCAGTTTGATTTGAAAAACATTTAAAATTCGAAAGTTAAGCAGATATCCATAATTGTATAGGAAGCGCATTATAAAAAAGATCCCAACAAGTATCCCAGACCATGTTATAAACGTAGGATCATTTTGATTGAGATCCTGATAAAACATTAAGTGAACTCCCGCGATAAGGAAAATCATCGAGATAAGAAAGCATACCAACATCGACATTAAGATTCTAGATATACTGTTTAAATCCTCGATATTATAGTATTTCACCCACCGCCCTAGTTGTTTGTTCCGATAAGATCCGTTTATAAATTCTGCTCCCGCATACGACAAACGAACAGAAATAAACACGCCTTCTATAATAGCAACTATTTCGAAAAAGAAACATCCTACCCATATAACAACCCACCAACCAGTAAAGTACTGCTGTTCAATATATGGTTTAAACAATGAAATTGTTATTCCCAATATAAGTGCCATAATAGTATTGAGTCCATTTACCATCTCTTGGTAATAATTAAACATGGAAGTGATTCTAGTCTGTTTGTCGATCATCATATCATGCATGGATATAATATGGTCGTACTCTGTATCCATGGTTTTCTCTATGGCTTCTAAACTTTCCATCATATCATTTATTTTGGCATCGTCGATTTGATCTTTTGTATCATATGCAAGATTCCAAATAGTCAATAAATTGCCCAAATTGTTAGCGATGAATGTACCCAAACCACTCATATATATATATATATTTATACCTTACATGTAATATATAGTGTAAATGGCCCGATACGTTAGTTTTTTACATATATATAACCCGGGTAGACCCAAAAATGAAGCAAAAAGTATTACCACTTGGTGTCAAACAAACCCTAGAAGAAGATGACGACCAAGGAGAGATGGATGTAGTCTTTTTTATCTGTGTAACTTCATATTCATTGTTTGTTATATTTCGAAAATCGTTATTTACTGGACAAGACTACGAAGATGTGGGCAAGTTTGTATTGATTATGACAAACATGTTTGCCTTCTTCCCGATTATGCAGGCGCAGGGTTTATGGTTGAAACTGTTGTTGATCATAACATGTTTCTCGTCAATCATGTGGCATTGGACAGAGGTTGGTTTAAATCTACCCGGTAATCACAGCACGTATGGGGATGTGGATGCGGCGTTCTCTATTATGAGCATAGTATCGTATTGCATTCAATGGGTACCAATACCACCCCCACCGGAAATAGAGGCCAAAGATTTCTTTACGCGAAATTTCCTAGGTAGACCGAAACAGACGGCAGAATGGCGTTGTCGATTAACACCTGCCCTATTGATCAATATGATTATTACTATATCATCCGGCGTATGTACGATTTTGTATAGAGAATATACCATATTCATTGCAATCGGGTTTGTATTTGTAGCATTCATACTGGCGATGTTTCATCTACTGGCAGGAAAGATGACAATCGGTTCAACGTATAGAAAAAAATTCGCCGCCTTTGCACTGTGTGGAATTGTGTTTGGGAGCACATCATTCGTTTTCTTTTCAGAAGATAGTTGGTATTCACACTCATTGTGGCATACATACGTGTTTTCGTGTGCATATTCCTTTTCCAGAGCATCGGAGTATTTGGAGTTTAAAAATAATAGCATATAAATATCTACATTTTTACATGTAAAATGAAATACAGGCGCCATACGAATCGTTCGAGGCGTGTTAATACGTAACACTTTTATGACATGGAACACACAGTTCTCTATACCCCGCGTGTTTCAAATGATACTCTTTCCATGCAGTGGATAATATGCCCGATTTTAACACAAGGTACAACCCATCTTTTTTGACTTCATGTACATGACCTTTAAAAAAATCATTCGCCAGTGTATTAAAGGCGGTTGGGTAATGATCTGTTTGTGTGTTTCCTCGGTGACACACAGTGTTGCACAATTCACAAGGTACACTATCTTCCGATCCAAATATTGATTTCTTATAATCAACAATTTGACTTCCTATATCGTTGCGGATTGCTTCGTAAAACCGACGGTATTGGTTCTCCACATCGCCTGTAAAATAGTAACGAACCGCTTTGGGTATACTGGCCGTGCTTTTTTCACCATCTTTGTTGTAATAATACAGAACTACACTTCTATACATATTATCATTGCAAGTTAATATTTTTATGGTAACACCATCACGCTTTTTCTTTGCAATTAAATATGGATCGATGTATTGCCGAAGTACTTCAACATGACGGGTCGCAACCTCCTCGTTTGGTCCATATTGGTGAAATATTCTAGTCAGTGATTCAGTTATTGTTTTTCTAGACATTTTGTTCAATTAAACTTGGTTGGTGGACCATGTCACAAGTGGACCATGTCACAAGTGGACCATGTCACAAGTGGACCGTGTCACAAGTGGACCGTGTCACAAGTGGACCGTGTCACAAGTGGACCGATGTATATTATACCAATATACCTTCCGAGTTTATATGCTTCAGTGTATAGATGTGTGGGTGAACGATTGGTATTGTTATAAACAGAGATCCCATGTTTGTTCTATACTTTATATCTTTCCAAACTACACCCTCTGGTACATGGTAATCCAATATAGTATTTCCATCGGAAATAGGAATACCATCGAAAGAGGTCTCACGGATAATTAGACTGTGGCCATCGGTACTGCAGTCGTATGCCATTAGAGGTGTCAAAGGAACTTGTAATTCGACACCTGCGGTGGTGATGGTGGTGCTACAGACTTGAATGATCAAACAGAAAAGAAATAAGAGTAACATTTTAAAATATTTATTATTTACATTTATACCTAAAATCTTAATGTGTCACAGTCGACTACCTCAAATAATACACTGTCGGACTCTAAAATGGGCCGGTAGTTGCCTATATTCTCCCGAGATGTTGTCAAGCATATCGGATCGCTATCATTGTGTTCACTTTCTCCAAAAGGTCCTTGGTTTTTCTTATTATATATATATCTAATAGTTGATCCAATATGTCCAACCGTGCTCATATTATAAACTCTTTTTATGGGTGTTATATTATCCAAGGCATCCAAATCGTCTTCATTTTTTAACTGGCAGCAGCCTCGTTCACTTTCGAATTGAAACCAAGTGTGAATTTTGCTATCTTTTTTCCGTAAACCAATCAAGAAATCGAATGTTTGAGACACTTTATCATCTAAATTGGGTAAAACCCCGAGTCCCATTCTGTATTGAGGATAATCATCTGGATTATAACTTTCATGACTAGATCCTGCACCAAAAGATACTCTGGAATAATATTTATCAATCACCGTTTTACCACAGTTGCAGTTTTGCCTTCTATGACGTTCACATTCGAGTATATCATGACACATGAGTGAGTAAAATCGCCCAGTATCTTTAATTTCAATATTGGCACCAGACATTAAAGCCTTCATATCTTTCTCTTTGATGTTTGTTTTGTTGAGCAACGCTTTAAAAAATATCTTGATGTGATCACGTACACCTTCTGTAGCATTTAATTTTTTCAGATATTTTTGCTTCCATTTTGTCATTTTATATGGTATAATCTCTTTATTTATAAGACAATGAATTTATTTACTTTTTGGTTTAAATATATCTTTCAAATGATAATAAGATATAACAATAGATACGGTGATCACAGCCGAGGCGATTACAACAGGTGTTTTTATATTTTCTATATTCATTTATTTATGTAAAAATTATTTATATACTCCATATAACTAGATCAATACATTCGGTGTCGCTATATGGTTTAACAATTAACGATTCGTCCGTCCATGATACATCTGCCATTGGACAGGTTTGAACAAAGGTTTTAGATGGCTTCTCTAGCATACATACATATTGATCCGTGTATAGGCAATCCATCTTTTTATAACTATCTTGTAACATGGTGTTATTCTTACAATATCTTCCCATCGTTTGCATCTTTGGTGGAAATGTGCTCGTTTGAATGTATTCACCATAATCAGACCACAGCTGAATCATCATTAGTAGAAACAAAACACCGGCAACAGATAGCACGATGCCTTTGCAGAGCATTTTTCTACAGCTAGGCTTCTTAGCATGTGCTTGGACTTGTTCTACAAGATTTTGACGTTCCAAATTGTGATGAGAGGTTATTTCGTCGTCAGAATCTTGTTGTATTTGCGTGTCTTGATCACTCATTTCTATAGTAGTAGACATTTAATTATTAAATAAACGGTATATATACTGAAATTAATATTAATCTGCTTCCATTTCTTCATCCTCTATCAATGGTGCCAGAAATACTCGCAAAGTGCCACATTCTCCCAATGTTGCAGAGATACGAAAGGGCATTGTATTTGCCCACCCAAAATCCAATGTATCGCTCACATCTCCAATCGTAAATGCTTTCATGACATTCTTATTCCCAATTGTTAATGGTTTCACATTGCTTGTAATGATTGTATACTCGATACCATTCGAGGGCATCTTCTGTTCCATGTTTACATCGCCACCATCACCAGTGCTGTTGAAACGTATGCACGAATCGGTAGGATCAATTGTAAGTGAGGATTTGGTAAAATCAATGATGTTCTTTTTCCATGCTCGCAAATAACTCGGTGATAACTGCACCGTCACATTTTCATCCATTTCGGGTACATTCATGATTTCATGATCAATGTTCATCTGCTTGATAACATAATGAATAGATTCATCCTCGGACATCTTGGTAAAAGTAACCTTGTCATCGTTACTGGAATCCATACTCAACAAATCATTGCCCTTACAACTCGACAGGGCAGACAACAGAACGTTCAAATTAACACCGATCCCGACAGGGCTTTCGCAACGGTACTCTTTGAAATATTCCACCGGCAAAACAACGTCAATAAATACCGAATGGCAATTTGACATGGTAAACATGGTGATACCATTTTCAGAACATTCCAGTTTTACATTGGTCTCGAATTGAGAGATGAATTTCAACAAACGAAATACTTTCACGCCTTCGTTAAAAACACAGTGCATTTTTCTGTCAATTTTATTCTTTTTAACAATTTGGTTACAAGTATTGGAGGTATAAGTGCAACTTCTCGTGACCTCCGAGACATATGTAACATGAATCTAATACATGCAAAAGCCACCTCGGGCCAGTTGCTCTACCCGTAACATCCTTATGCTATCTACCTATAACATCGTTAGCATATAATTAACATCTAAATATCATTAACATGTTTATAATGGTTTGTCCCTCCTAAAATAAACAGTCTTGTATTCATATTAGCTAAAAATTAGACATAGGGGCGATTTGAAAAAAATTTTTTTTTTACTATTTTCTAATAACATGCAATAGCATATATGTTATTTAATGCTATTTTAACATGTACACAGCATGTTTGGGGAAAAAGCCAAAAAAAAAATATTTTTTGCCACCCCCTGTCTAATTTTGGCACTATATGGACACAGGCCTATTTATTTTAGGCCGAGCATACCATAGAAAACAATTAGCAGCTAATTAGGCTTAAATCTATTTCAGGCGTTTGTTCTGCTTAAAATAAACAGTCTTGTATTCATATTAGCTAAAAATTAGACATAGGGGCGATTTGAAAAAAAATTTTTTTTTACTATTTTCTAATAACATGCAATAGCATATATGTTATTTAATGCTATTTTAACATGTACACAGCATGTTTGGGGAAAAAGCCAAAAAAAAAAATATTTTTTGCCACCCCCTGTCTAATTTTGGCACTATATGGACACAGGCCGAGTTATTTTAGGCCGAGCGTACCATTGGAACATGTGGACCGACATGTTGAAATAAAAAACAGGATATAAATATGGTCATTTACCATTAAAATGAATCTGTTTCTTCTATTTTTACTGTTTTCATGCGCACATGCCACTGTTTATTTAACAACGGATACCTTTGAAGAGCAGACGCAGGGTAAAAAGTCACTGGTTGCCTTTAAAGCCCCATGGTGTGGTCACTGTAAGAAGTTGAAACCGGATTGGGATAAATTATCAGAATCGGCGGATGTTCTGATTGGGGAAGTGGATTGTACCAAGGAACAAAAATTGTGTCAACAACACGGTGTTCAAGGTTACCCAACGATCAAGTATTCGGATGGATTTGGTTGGAAAAAGTATGAACGTGCGAGAGATTATGCATCCTTGGAATCGTTTGTATCTGAAACCTTAGAGGACACCTGTTTTGACGATCCTAAATTATGTTCCGAAGAGGAATTACAAAAAATTGAAGAGGTGAAAGCATTATCTGCGGAGGAGGTGATAACGAAATTGAATGAATTGCAGGATGAATTGGACCTTGTGGAATCGACCTTCAAGACTCGGGTGGAGGAATTACAAAAAACATACAAGCAATTATCCGACGATAAAATGCGAGATGTGGAAAGCCTGAGCAAGCAAAAAGCATATTTACAATATGTACAAGCGCGCAAGGATGAGTTATAATTATATATTAAAAAAATAAAATTATAAATTAACCTGCTGTTCTTATTATGCATGGATTTTGCTATTTACTATATACAGCATCTTATCGAGCCTTATCTGATCTATTGTCTGACGAAGAGTTATTTTCTAGGCGTTTTTATCCCGGTGTTATGGGAACTAGTCTAGTATGGCATGTACATGATTCTTGGGAATTATTCCATTCTATTTTTGGAGACTGGAGATAGTGTTGTCGAACCGTTGTACGATATACTTATTTACGACATAGGTGGTGGCATCCTTGCAACGTACATCGCCTTTACCCTGTATCACATGTTTGACATCAATACCATTATCATAAAAGATTGGACCTCATGGAGAATGATACTGTTGTTCGCATTGAAGCTGCTGGTGTCTTCACCATTTAGTGCAATTGGATGGGAGTGCGATAGCATTCGTAGAAGTCTATTGGGCGCTCTGTGTCCAGAAGAGGGAGAATACCAGCTGTTTGCGTGGGGCCTGTTGGGATTGATCGCAATCAACGTGGCGTATATAGTTTACGTGTTTGAAGGCACACAACGTTACGTGACCTTATCCTATCCGGTGCTTATTTTCTTGACAGGGGTGCAACGGGCTGTGTACAATGTGGTCCTTGCCATGTGGATTTCCTTTGGTATTTCTGTGATATTTACAGGTTATTGGTTATATAATTGGTGTGGACAAAAAGATTATAATGTATTGCCTACGGCGTCGTAATTATATCTTACTTAAAAATCTACATCGGTGTGAAAGGATTGGCTAATTTCTTTGTACCCTCCTATGTATGTTCCATCTTTAAAGACCATGGGAAAGGATGTTATTCCACTTGCATTGGGTAGTTCCCATATGAAATCCAAGAATTCGTCTGCTTCTTCCAAGTAGGTATCACAATCTACGATTGTTGCTTTGGAGATGAGTTTTTTGGTTTCCGTACATGCGGGACAATTGCTTTTTGTGTAGATGGTATATCCTTGGGCGTCTGGTTTTGTATGCATTTCTCAACATGTTTGATGAGGGTATAAGTAGTGCCTAAAAAAGCTTTTTGACAATGTGCGCACTGCACCAACTTGGGCATTTACAAACAAAAAGCGGGGTATAAATACCTCACCCGATCTGTTAAATAATGTCCCAAGTCAGCGAAATGATCTACAAAAAGGCATGTGACGACTTCCTAGCCCTTCAGCCGTCGATCCTAGAGCAGCAGAATAAGTTAAAAGAGTTGAAAAAAGAGCAAAAGGCCAATATTGGTGTTATAAAACAGTATATGGTAGACAATGATATAAAGGAGGTGGATGTGGGTGGTTATGAATTTAGCCGCGAAGAAGTGGAGCGTTGTTCCTTTACAGAGAAGAATTTACAGGAGTTTTTAGAAGACTCGTCTATTTTAGACAATTACCGGGAGACATATACACAATCCGGTGAAAAATTCAAAATGAATCGTCCAAAGCGTAGAAAACGCGAATAGAGGTATAAATAGTGTATGTAAATGTTTAAAATGCCAAAGACAGTAAATTTAAATAAACTAATAGTCGATAAAACCCGAAAGAAACTGTTTGAATCTGGTGATATCAAACTTTTCTTTGACACAGAGAGTATATTGAAGAATTTAGTGTCTCGTATAGGCCGTTCGGATACCAAGTATGTAATGGGTTGTGCGGCTTGGTTTACAAATACCAAAGTAATTAATGCCCTATCCAAATTGAATGGTGTTTCTATGATCTGTACACGTGATAAAGTAGCACGCACACCGGCAACCAAAGCAAAGTATCGGACTCTTCCAAAACACGATGGCATTCCAACGATAAAATTATTAGGTTGTGGTCGTGGTCGATCGGCGAGTTTGATGCACCATAAATTCCTCGTGGGTATGGATCGTAACCAGAAGCCTATATGGGTTTCTACTGGATCCTTTAATTTGACCGAGTCTGCATGTACAAATATAGAAAACCTGATGATTATAGAAAACACGGAGGTTGCAACCGCATTTTTACAAGAATTCCAACGTTTGTATCCGTTAGCAAAGACACTTAGTTTAAAATAAAGTATATAACATTATCGTATTATAGTAAATGGGTAACAAGGCCATGAATATAAGCCGTTCGGAGTGCGTGAATGCAGACCCTTGGATGTTAAATGAAGCTTGCACAATAGGAAAGGAGAAGACGCCCTTACCATGTTTTGTTGCAAAGGCTGGTCTCCTGTATATGTTTGATATCTTTATGAAACGTAAATTTAACTTTAAGGTGGTGGATCATTTTGGAAATAGTCCACTTCATTACGCTGCTGAAAAATCCTCCTGCGAAATGGTGGAAAAGCTGTTGGAGCTGGGTCTCGACCCGTTATTATGCAATTATAAAAAGCAGACACCTCTCCTGTTTGCGGTTATGTGTGGTCAACACGAGCATGTGAAATATTTGTCTTCTGCAATGTTTATAGCGGACGATGTTTCAAATGGTCCTATTCACTATGCGGTATTGTCAAAGGATACAAAGATGTTGAAATTGTTGGTAGATAATACACCCGAGATGAATAACATGATCACGGAATGGATCGTGGGTTATTATTATGAATCACGTGAATATCATCTGAATTATTTCAACGAGCCTCCTCTTTGTATGGCGGTTTCATCGATGGATTTTAAAACCGCAGAGTGTTTAGTAGAACTGGGTGCAAAAGTAAATGAACAGGTAAAGGAAACCTTGGCATCCGATCGTAAGACACCGAAAGAAGACATGCTAAAAATGTGGAGTATTTTATCGAAGGATATAGATGTATACCGAAATATGGATTCTACTGCAGATAGATACACAGGGTTACTGTCGGGAGAGTCTAAATATCTTACTTTATTTTAGTTTTTACTTCGTCAATAAGGCAATCAATTCTGGCTTTCATCGTAATATCATTTTCATATGTTTTCTGTAATGCTTCTAACCCCTTTAGTGAGTCTACAATATGTTGTTTGGCTCTATCGGGTTGGCTTTCAATTAACTTTTCAGTGTCTCTGTACAGGTCTTTAATACGATTAAAATCGGATTCACGGTTGGCTCCATTCCACCAACGGTATATAAATTCAGGTACTGTGGTCGATGGATTAATTTCAAAGTGAGTACGGCGCGTTCCTAGTTTTTCAAATGGCTGTAACTTAGCCAATATTTTTAGGTTCACCCATGTGGCTTCTTCATCTTCATTCATTTGATTATATATCGCAATCATTTATACCAAATAATCGTTCTTGTTCTTCATTATCAGTCATCGTTCTAGCAGACCGAGTGGGTGTCCACGTAAACGATGATAAAAAAACCAACATACCATATATAATGAAACCAATGTTGGAGATCAAGGCCAAAACCCACCCAGACTTGTTGTAATTCAACACTGCAATCAAAGGGACATTAAGGACACTAAAATCAAGAAGTAGAGTTTTAAAACACCATTCTTTAAATGAGGCAGTACATGCTTTATCGAGCGATCTGTACTGAATGATTCCTAACAACAATGTAAGGACACTACAACCAACATAGGACACCAATCGGATCAAAGCCGCACTATCTGAAGCGATATAAACCCAGTCGGACAAAAAAGATACAACCGCATCAATAAACAGGGGTGCTAATATTAATATGACCTTCCCAAAATCATAAGTATCATACTCGATCGTATTCATAATAAATATTGAGACAGCCGCACCAAATAACAGTGCAGCTACCGGTGCCACCGGTGAATCAAACATTAGAGAAACGCCTACAATTATACTGTTTAGAAGGAGTATGTACTTCATTTAATTGTATTGTATAACATATTTATAGTATTAAAAAGTACCTACCGTTATTTTGCTCAGGTTTTCAAATTGTATTTTCCCTTTGGCTTGATTCACCTCGTCCAAAGTTATTTTGGTGATTGTATCCTTGTACCCATTAATTCCATTAACATTACCACACATAATCTTGGAATGATGTATGGCACTTGCCAATGCACCGGGAGCATCGTATTGTACCATTTGTGAACCAATGGTTTCATTCTTCTGCACCTGTAATTCTTCCAGTGTAATATCATTTTCCAACCAGTCCTTTATAACCTTTTCAGTCCATTTAACGCCCTCTTGTAACAATTTAGGAGAGAAAGTACCGGTGATCTCGAATACAGAACATCCTTGGAGATCCGATACTCTAGCGTTGATACCATAGGTCAATCCATGTTCATCCCTGACTATTTTCATCAACTTACCAGTAAATCCATTTCCCAATACCGCAGCGGCCAATTTCACGGCTGCGGATTTTTCTACCACACACCCGTATTTCAATACTACGGAAGATTTGCCATCTACTTTAATCTCGTCGTTTCTACCGGATGCCATCAAGTCGTTTTTGAATTCATACTTCCAACCATTTGTCTCTTGCATATCGATTTTATCAACATCGCCAACCACGGTTATAATTTTTGGTGAGTCACAGACTTTCTTATGATAGTTTTTTAAACCATCATAATTGATCGAATTAATTGCCGTGATTATTTTATCCACCGAATATTTGTAATTTGGGTCATTGGGCTTAAAGAGCGCTTGTCTGAAAGCAATTTTGGCCAAGGTATTGACATTGTTTCTTGATCCATTCAACTCTGCAATCCATTTCCCTTTCAAATACTCAAACGTGTGTTCGTCTAAAAGTGGGTTTTCAATTTCATTTTCCAAGAGCCTCGTTGCTTTAGGTACAACATCATTTTTGATAGACGCCTGTACATTCAAAGTTCCGGTGCCGGCATATATATGTCTCTGGATGTTTTGTTGTGCTAAAAACTCATATAATTGTTTTTCGCCGCACTTTTTCCCTTTCAAATTACAACCTTTCGTCATCAATTCGCCGAGTAAATTACCATAAATGTATCCCGCCAGACTTGTGTCTAAATGCTGAAAGGATATATGCATGTCAGTTTTGGCCTTTTTGAGCTTGGTGACGACACCGTCAGACACTTTAAACTCACCTTTTTCTTGGTACGGCAATTCTATGTCCTGATCAAATATCTTTGTTTCTAATTTTTCGTAATTTTCTACTACGATATCCTCTGCTGTTGGACCATGGAGCAGCCATCCAACGGTACTTTTATCCATAACAAAGTATTTTTTAGCAACTCTGTGTATGTCTTCAATAGTAAGAGCATTTAAAATTTCTACTCGACGGTGTATATCGAAGGGATCGCCCCGAGCAATGGCTTCATTGATGGCCATCGCCATTTTTCTAGTACCAAGCAATTCGTTTTGCCATTCATTCAAGATATACTTTCGAGTGCGTTGTAAATGATCATCCGAGATGCTTTTCACCATGTCTGTAATGGTACAAATGGTATTTTCCGCATGTTGCAAGGCCTCTTCCGATGGTTGGTTCGTTGTACCCCATATACTAAATAAATACGGGTCTCGCATGCGTTCCCACTCGGCTATGATATCATGAACTGGCAAATCCGGATCTCGCTTAAAGGTTTCTGATAATGCTTGTGGACCCTTTGATATAATGTTCGCAATAACCTCCAAGGCAATTGCATCGGGATGAAGTCCATTTGGAGCTTTAAAGGACATGCACATCAAGGCACAGTTGGTTGGGCGTTTCATTAACACTCGACGCTGACCCATTTGTGTTGGTTCCGTAGTGTACATATCCGGAACGGGTGAATTGTCCACTTCCTCTTTATTAAAAGCTTCATGTACCATCTCTAACACCTTATCCTTTTGGAAATTACCACAAAAGGTATAGGTAGCATTGCTAGGTTTATAAAAGGTATCGTGAAACTTACGCAAGGCTTCAGCAGAGACATTCTCGATCTCTGAGCGCCATCCTATCGTACTGTGATGATACGGATGTGCCATAAAAGCAGTGGCCATGACTCTCTTCTGCAAGACCTCAAAATCATTGTTTTCACCTCTTTCAAATTCATTGCGTACTACGGTCATTTCCTTTTTTAGTTCACATGCATCCAGCAAAGGTTCATACATACGATCTGCTTCCCGTGTAATTACTTCGTCCAATTTATCACTGTCAATCACAGCAAAATAGTTGGTTCTGTCGGTGTAAGTAGTCGCATTCATATATGCACCAAACTCTTCCAACTTCCACATTCCATTATTCAGTTTACTATTAAAAAGTTTACTACCCTTAAACATTCCGTGCTCTAGGTAGTGTGTGGCTCCACGTACACCCAAACCTTCATTACGACTTCCTACTCGGTAGGTGATATTCGCAGTGGTTATATTCAAGCCGGGCTTAGGCACTAACAATACAGTTAAACCAGTCTCTTCATGCTTGAATTCATATATACCTTCGGCGGATCGTAAGGGGGTAAAATACTCCGTCATTTATGTAATATATAATTATCTTATATACTCGCAATCGGTAGTATAATCATACTTCCTGTTATCAAATGGTTTTTGTCATGGACGATTTAATGATGTTCATATATTCATCCATGTTACGACCGTAAAAGTTGGTTAAATACTGGATTAGATCGTCCATTGTTTTAGCAGGGTTGTCTTTATTGAATTGCTTGATGCGACTTTTTAAATCGGCAGGTTCAATTTTTACCACCCCTATTTTCTTTACGGCTTCTAGAATATCCTCTAAGTCTGTTTTTTTCTTTCGTGGCATACAGCTTTTTTTCTCTGACTTTTTGACGCGTGTCAGATCAGATAACAGTTGGTTGCCATTTGTTCCGTCGTACAAATCCTCGTACACCGTGGACAAATGTACATAACCATCCGAAAGTTTGTAGTACTCGTTTTTACCCTTTGCTTCCTGTAGGTTTATGTCCGATACCACCTTGAATTTTGCATCCTCGATATATTTAGCCTGCAAGCCCGTGATTTTCGTGAATGACATATAAATATCTCTTTTGCTTATTTATATTATGAAATACTTGTATGTATCCAATAAGAAAATAGAAGGCTTTTGTCAGCCCAAAAAAGAGATTATAGGTGACTTTATGTTTGAAAGTGAGCGTATCTATTGTACAAAGTTAGAAAATACACACAATGCTAGTTTTGACTTTATATTGAAAACATATAATTTTAATATATTGTTGGTACATATTAAACACAAAGAAATACCAATCTTTATGTCATGGAGAGATACATACTTTCCAAATGGTATAGATGTTCATGTTAATATATATGAAACGAGAGACATAGAAGAATCTTTGTACATGCTAAAGACCGACTGTGATTTAAATATAAAGGGGTATTTCTTCAAGAAATTCATACCGGTACTTCATAAGGTAACATCCCTGACAGATGTGCAGCCCATTTAATAGGATCATGCTCCGGAAACGTCTGTGACACTTGGTACATTTTCGATACTGGGTGGGCATGTTTTTTTATCGTCGTTCTTCTTATATAGTTTGATTTTTATACCAACTTTATCACCAGTCCATATGACATCTGTTCGTTCGTTTGTATACCCATATTTGACGGCAAATGTGGTAAGAAAAAGGGCTTTGTAACATAGGGACCCGGCTGCAATGATCTGAACATCTGACGCATTGTACAACACTGTACGCAAGGATTTTATGGATGATTTTCTTGCCACCCGTATAATCAAGGTATCGTCAGAAACTCCCTTTGGTTGCACAAACACCGGCTTTTTATTGTACACCACAAATTCCATCGAAGTATGTGTGCGCTCGTCTTGTGTGTACTTAATTCGTAAATCGTCCGCTAAAAAGTCCTTTCCAATCAAATGAAAGACCCAAACCCCAACATTCATTCGATGACCTCCAGACACCACCGATACATGCTCGTGATTTTTTAAGTATGATTTTATAAGATTGCAATAATAATTGGACGAACCCTTACCAATGTTAATACTGGGCATATACGTACATTCTGAAGGACTTATATACCCTCAAAAACATTGTTTTCACGTTGTGTATAGGTCATGAAACCACAGATCTTCTATTCCTAATATATACATATATAACAATATTTAACATTTATTTAGTATTTATTGCATGTATTGTTTACATAAATGATGCGACAACGATTGAGTTTTCTGGATCCGCCCACAGAGGAAGATCCATTTGTAATGCAGTTAAGACCACCAGAGAAACGTGAACAAGAATTTAAAGAGGCTGTAAACAAAGAAAAACCAAACAGCACCGAATTAGCACTCGAGCGTACCAAACTGGCCATCGACCGAACCGACCTAGCTATTCTTCGTAGCGACTTGGCAAACAAACGCACGCTTCTTGCATACGTTAGGACGGCAATTACCGTAGCACTACTTGCTCAAAGCCAAAACAACAGCAACATATCCATTGCTGGAATTATTTTCATAGTGCTTGCTTTTGTAGACTATGTTTATCATTACTTATGGATTCACCCAAACGACTGGACCCTTCCAAAAACTCTTGGCAACTTGCTTTATTTTACCATGACCATCTTTCCGGCCATTGTCGCAATTATCGCTGTATACGTGTTAGGATTAAACATTTAAAGTTAAAACCATTGCGGTTGATTTTGTTTCCACACCATTTTAAAATTGTTCTGCTTACTTCGGTAATAATTACGATAGGACTCGACGCCCAACAAATTACCGTGTTCGTCACGTATATGATACTCCTCCGGCATACAGAGTGGTATTTTCTTAATGCCGTGTGGAACATCGAAAAACGCATAGGCGGTTTGTTTGCCTTTTTTTACAGGTGGTGGGCATTTCTGACACGGTGGATATCCCCACATATACAACTGACGCAAATGTTGTTCGGTCTTATGGTATTTGCCATATCGCTGGGTATATTCGGCACACAACAAAAGACCATAATAACATGCATACATGTAATTCTCTTCGCAATCACGTACCCAAATGGCCGTCGGATGGTTCACATGAGTCATACGATACGGTTTTAACTCTGAGGGTGGCAACTCGGCACGACAATGCCATGCGGTATACAACACTTGGGCAGTTTCTAAAATCATCTTTATAACATGTTTGTCGCATGCCGAATTGGCACACTTTTCCAACCAGTGATCAATAAAGAATAAATTCATTGTAAATATGTTTTTTTGACGATAATTTTGTATATACGGTACGTAGACGTATGTGAAGGTACATGTACGCACGTGTACGCACGTGTACGCACGTGTACGCACGTGTACGCACGTGTATGGGTGTGTAAGATCGTGCGTGTCGGTCCAGTTGTTGTCATGACGCACAAACTCGACTATATATATAATTTTCCAGTTTCAATATGAATTGTGAACATTATACTACCGATTGTAAGGTTATAGGGGCCATAGGGTCTCACTGCCTTTTATTATGTAACCAGACGCAGACCATAAGTAGTCTACCACCCAGTTATGAAACCACAACAGGTACACCAACAAGTACACGGGTAACAACAACGGAACCAACCACGGTCTATTCAACGACAGGTTCCCCCAGAACAAAAGCACCAGTCCGGCAGTATACGCCATCTCCCTCCCCACATCTAAGAGGTTACACACCGATTCCAGATTCATCATATACAGGGACGACAAGTGAATCAACAACAACGACCACAACAAGTCCTTCCACATCTATGTACCCGGGGCCTAAGTATATATACATACAAACAAATTTAACCTCGTCGGTGTCTCGCCCAATCTCTGCACCGGCGCCTGTGTATCAAAATATACCAGATGTAACTGGGTTATGGGTATACATCGGAGTATTGACGGTTGCCGTGGTTGTATTGTTATTTCGACAAACACGGCCCTCTGCCGATGTTCAGAAGCGGCGTTCCATTATACCTGCACCACCTGCACCCTCGGTACCACAACCATTGCCCAAAGTACCGCGTAATTCATGGGCAAAGAGTGAACACGATGCACTGATGCACATGGAACGTCAAATTCCAAAAGAACACAGGAGGTCCATGAATTCACTCCGTAAACAGATCGAATCGAAAGCAAGGCCTCCGCCTGCATCTACAGCACGTATGCAAATAAGCGAGTTGTCACAACCGGGTGGACTGGATAAATTAAAGGCAATTCGTAATCAGCGAACTACAGGTGTAAAGAAACTGAGACATCAAATGGGTAAGTTACGAGCCATTCGGAGTATAAATAAAAGTGATACTGAAGATAAATAATGGATGTTGGTATTAAAAGTTTTTTAGGTAGTAATTTATTTTTAGGTGTACCAGAATTCAAAAAGGAAAAATTATGGCATGGATTTTTATACATGACCGAGTCAAGGGATGACGATGGAATAAAAATTGGGTTCACTAACTACGATCTAAAGCGTAGGGACAAGGAATTAAAAGAGTTTAAATCACCTAGGTACATGTGGTCTTCTCCAAATCCCCAAATGTTAGAAAAATACGTCAAACAAATATTGATTCGCTTTACTAAAGTCAGTAAAAAAAAATATTCGGATGAGGTGTTTTACAATATTCCTATAGAAGTGTTGGTCCAAACCGTGCGCTTGATCATTTTGTATGTCGTCACAAAGGAGCAATGGATAGCTGGTAAATTTTATTACGAAAAATTGTTTAAATATTTTGGCGGACCACCTTTTAATATTATAAAGTCCGATGAGGAATATAAAGCCAGTTCGATAGACGAATCGGATGGATACCCATTGGGTACACGTGTTATGGTAGCCCATAATGACGGGAACAGGTATTATGGAAGGGTCATCGGTGAAAAAGAGTTACAAGACACGAATAATTTTGGTAAAATATATGTGTACGAAATAGAATATGACCAGAACACCGCACTTGAATATGAAGAGGTACCGGTGGATTGGGTAACCTCCTTGTATGATAACGATATAGATGGCGTGTTTGATTTAAATCAGGCGTACGAAGACTGTGATATAGAAATAATAAAGTTAAAACTTTAGATTCCAACAACGTTTTTGTTTGTTTCGATCTCTGTATATTTTCAGTTCGTTAAGTTTTACCTTTCTTTTGACAAGACCTTTCTTTGCTCTTATCATCCTATATTCTACTTCCTCCATCGTGGGCGGTATGTCGTTACCAACGTACGGATATGCGTCATAAATGGATACCCATTTTCGAATCAATTTTTTAAATTTATCCAAACGTACTCGATACCGTGCATTTTCATTGTCTACTTCTAACACCTCGCATACTTCAAAACATTCTCTTGGCTTATTCTTGAGGCGAAAGGAAGCCCATAATTTTTCCCCTTCACTAAAGGTAGGTATTTCATACTGATATGCCAAGTTTACATTACGATTCATTCTATAACATATATTTATCCGTATTATACTCTATTTGGCTTGTTGTGCTATCATTATTAAATCCGTAGATTTTTTCACCGGGGGTTCTTCGTACAGTGGTAACAATTCTCCATATTGCTCCTGTATGTAGTGTATACCGTACATACCTATCTTTCCTTCGATAAAGGTTGGTTCGTATTTCAAGGCACACCCACCAATGCTACTGTACGCCCTGTGTCTGGCCAGATGCATTTGCAAGACCATCATGCTGGGTAAAATATCAAAATCATTGGTGTTCATGATCGTTTTTAAATGATTTTTGTAACAATCACGCCATGTTCCGTACTCCTGTTCCAGTGTATGCAACAATTCTTTATCCTTTTTACGAAGTTTTATCTTCATTTGCTTAAGTGCATGGTGGTCCAATGCGGCACGCAACATAATGGCGGTATTATGGTCTCCATTACGATGCGCATGGCTCAATACGTCCATAAAATATCGATAATTTTGTTGTATCTGAAAGGAATTGGCCAACTCCCCGTCTCTGCAAAGAACTGCATAAATCACATTGAAGATCGAGTTGTCTATAAATTTATTGATGTATCCCTTTCGTAAAGGATCGGTCGAATAGGCAAACAACTGCTTGGATGCTTCGTAACAAGAATTGGTCATTTCTTCTAATCGATCGTCGTATTCCGAATGAAAAAGACACGATAACATGCGTTTAATCGTGGAATGATTTGGTGGTGTACAATAGGCCAAATTAAACAATTTGAAACCTTCGCTTGATAAACGACGACGCGGCATCCTTTGATAATAAATATATTATATATATATGTGATTTTTTGTCTGATAAAATGCAGCTTGACGTGGCTTTTGCGAAACCTATCGGGCCATATAAAAGCCTGATGAATTACGTACCGAGACGCTATTGCCATGTCGAACTATCATTTCATACCACGACGGATGCATTTCGACGTCAATTGGTACAATACATGGAAGGGTCCTACTCACCAAGAGAGGTACAAATATTGTACAATCGTATCAAATCATACAATGGTAAGTTGATCGTATGTTTTTACATCAATTGGGGGGAACAGGTCTCGGCAAGGTATTTGTCGGAATTGATAGACGACCCATACCTGAGACCGCCAGAGAAACCGGTATACGAAACGATACCATTGACGGTGACTTTGGAACAGCAGGATAAACTTGTTGCCTTTTATTTAAAAAATTTAGGCAAATCGTATGATTATAGCCGTGCCATATTGTCGATGTGTCCCATCACCTTAAGAAACAACAATCCGGAGCGCTTTTACTGTTCCCAGTTGGTTTTGTATTCCCTGAAAGCAATGGGTCTTGATTTGAAAAATGTAAATATTGATCACGTATCACCTTTGGATGTATATAAGTTGCTCCAGTCAAATGAACCATGTAACAAAAGCACACTATAAATATATGATTTATTGTCTTAAAATGTCTCATAACCCCACCGAAGCGATTAACAATGCCACAAGCTCCAGCATCAAAGAATACCATGGTACCTCCAGTAGTACTTCCATGTCGGGCAATTTCCCCAAATTTGTCTCGGAGCATTATCACAAAAACAGGGCAAGTACACACGGCGATACAATGAGAAATGTTGCTAGACAATATAAAAATACTACCTTTTATAAATAATTTTAATACGTTTTACATGTATTTGCATTGGCCTCTAATGGCTGACATATTTTCTTGTAATATGCCAAAATACGATCACATTTAAAAGCATCTTCCGTCGTCAGTCTCGTTCCCCTACAACAAGATAAACCCGCGCCATTTGCACCAAAACGATTTCGAAGAGAGTCTGTTGCATCGTCACAGGCTTTGCACACGCGTGTCCCAGTTGTTATGTCTACATCGAATTCGTATTGACCACTAGGACAGCAAGTAGTCGCGGGTCCATTCGTCGAGGTGGTACCATCAAAGGCAATGTCTCCTTCTAAATTATAAGAACCGGCAGGACATAATACGCATCTGCCATTTCCATCCGAGTGTAACCCTTCTTTACATATGACATCATCACACACCGTGTCTACACCCGTTAAATCATCACCTGCTTTATTTGTCAAGCCATCCGCACATGGAACACACGCGCCATCTTGTACACGCTCGTTCACTTTACATAAATTATCTTCCAAAATACATGCATCCCCATTTGCGTTGGAAAGCATACCCGGCATACATATACATTTGTCGTGATGAAATTGTGCATACTGAACGCATCTGGAGTAAAAGGCACCATTTGCATCGGAACACTGCTGCTTTAAATTCACTATAGGACCATTGCAGTTTGGATCGTCCGGGTGTGGACCTCTCAACCGGCTACGACGTGGACCCTTCCATCTGAAACGTCTCGCAGCATTGGAACTGCCGGTTAATATTTTATTTCCATCGCAATCTGCTGTAATGGTTCCATTGGCATAATGACAGGCGGTCAACTCTGCACACAACCACGTTTGAAAGGTTGCACAAACACTACCGGTATCTGGTTTTAACAATATCGTTTTTTCACTCTGAAATTCACCGTCTGCATTCGTAGGCTTCAATAGCAAGATGTTACTTTTTGCTTCTTCTGGTGTAGCCTGTGTAGGTATGTACCGGACATTTTGATCTACCAATTTTACCACTCGATCCGCAGTATCCGCCGTTGCAAACAACATGGATAATATTTCCTCTACCGTGGTTTGTTTGTCCAATTCGTTTTCTTCCACTTTGTAAGTAGCAACACCGACATCGCAAATACATTTGGTACCCTTACCAGCTTCTACTTTACAAGAAGTTGCTAACGGCTTGTGAGAACATTGGTAGGGCAAACAGGTTTCAGTCTTTGTTTCCGTAGTTGTCATCTCACTACCTTCTACTTCATCGATCACATACAATTCAATCCCATTATCCGAGGAAATAACACCACCGGAGGTAAAGCTAGTTTCAATCATTTTCACTTTGGGTTTATTGCCAACATCTGTCTGTGCAGATACCGCGACTGCATCTTCAAACACACTACTCTGGACCAACAATTCACGTTTACAATCGGTACAACCTCTCGAGTCGTACTGGATTGGTGCAGCGGCATGATTTTTAAAGGTAGAACGTTCCACCTGCACACCAGATCGAATCGCGCTAATACCATCGCCTCCATCTGTTACAACCGCTTCAAAAATACTAGTAGCGTCCACCAAATCGGCAAGTTTATCGCCGCCTGTAACATTTACATCGCGTACCAACACCGCGCCGCCATTTTGCTTTATAATATTTCCACTACCGCTGATAATTGAATCAGACACGGAAATATCACCGCCATTCACACCTTCGAATAATTCACCTTTATTGTTTTCTACTACAAGCGACTCGCCTATTATATGCCCACCATCGGTTTTAAACATCGATCCAACCATGGTATTACGAGGGTTGTCTTTCAGGTCAACATTTTTTAGAGTAATGGTTCCAGTGGTACTTTCTACCATTTTGGCATCCGTTTTCACATCCGTAATTTCTACACCATTGAGGGTTAGAGCGTATACACCTGCATTGATTGCCGGTGAAATACTGGGGGACATACTAAGCATTATTTTTTCTTCCGTAGAGCGCAAACGAGCAGATGCCACGTTGATAGAAGTAGCACCGGTTAATGACACGGTAGATTGAATTTCACACGAACCATCCAGCAAAATAGATCCATATGTGTTCATGGAACATGCATCCCATGCAACCGTTAGTTTACCGACCATATTTGGATGAGCGGTACATACGTAATAATATGTTCCAGCTTCTTTAAAGGTAAAAACTGCACTGGAAACACCTTTCACGGAATCCACCGCTGTTAATGAACTAGTGGGCAAGCTATCGTATGTGCCGGTACTGCAAGAGGGACAGTCGGATGCCGACACAATACGTAGAGGGTGACCCTCCGTAACACGCAAAAATGTATATTTGTATCCGGCTTTCAGAGAAATTTCAGGGTCATTTTGGCCATCGTATACAAAATCGGTATCGCCATTATGTCCGAATGCGAGCGTAATACCTTCCGTGTTACAAAATGTATCTCCATTGTCTGGATTGTCACCGGCAAAACGCACTTCACCTGTTGGACAAGCAATACATGCATTGTCTTTTACACGATAATTTTCATTACACCCACATTTCAATGGTTTTTCTATCTTACAACATGGCGTGGTTACTTGCAAAACACCGCCATCTTCATATGGCTGTATACAAGTGCTCGGATCACCCGCTTTGCTGGAACATACTAAAGAAGAAGTACATGCGCCGGCGTCTGCAGGACCGTTGACTACTTCGTCGTACCATATAGCCGCTTCATTTTTTACACATGAATCTGCAACCGGTCCGGGTGCTACCGTTGAATTAGCAGGACATGCCACACATTGGGTTCCATCGCCTTCAAACCCAGACGAACACTTGCATGTATCCTCTCCGCCTGCAGATTCCTGATTGGCGCCACATGGGGTACAGGATGAACCGTTCCCTTCGAAATTGGCATTGCAAGCACATTGTGTTTCAGAACCAGAGGCAAGATCGCCAGCTGGACGTGTAGCGTTTGCATGACATGCAGTACACACATTATTCTTTACAAAATGATTCTCCACACATACAATATCATCACATGTAGAGTTACCACCTGTAGAATCAACTGCCACTGCCTTCTCTGTACCCGCGGGACATGGTTGACAGTGATTGACAGTATCGTAGAACTGATTTACCAAACACTGTTGATTTGCATCACATGCAGTATTTGCACCGGAAGCATCGTCACCAGCGACGTTAGTAGAGCCTTCTACGCATGGTGTACAGACATTGTCAACTACGTGTTCGTTCTCTGCACATAGTGTGGCATCACAAGTAGTATTTGCACCGGATGCATCGTCACCCGCCACATTGGTTGTACCTGCAGGACAGGCAGCACATGCATTTCCAGCAACAAGCTCATTTTCTGCGCACAAAATAGAAGTACAAGTACCATCCGTTGCATTAAATTCTACACCGGGAGCACACGTACAAACACTGTCTAAAGTGGCTGGTCCAGCGACACCTGTAGCACCCGCTGGACATGCTTTACATTCTTTGTTTAATGCATATTGTGTACTCAAACACTGAATTGGGTTACAAGTACCCTCTGCATTATCATGTCCATTGGTATGACCTTCACCACAATCGACGCAGGTGCCATCAACCAGTTTTTGTAGCTCTCTACATTTCGTACTAGGACCTTCGTCAAAGAAGTAGAGACGAGTATCGTCTAGCACAGCAAGATCGTCATGTTCAATTCGTACCTTTCTTCCAAAATTATTGGCACTGCTCATGTTTTTGTACAGGGCATATTCTGTACCGGAATTGGCAAACATGTACAGGTATACTGAATTTTCATACCCAAGTGCAAGTACATCATTGGATGCAGACATGGAAACAGGGCATATCGAACACGCTTCAATATCGGCAAGATCAGACCATGAGCCGTCTTTTTGGGATTTTTGTTTCATTTTGACCACACCGCTTGATTCATATGCAAATACCGGGCCTCTACAATTGACTGCAGCAGCAACTGTACCATCACCGGTCAAACTCTGTTCTTCCTGTGTTACAGCACCCAGTTTGTATATTTTTACCGTTGTAGTGGATGGTTCGGATACAATCAAGTAATCTTCGTGGTTAAGATCTACCTTCAACTCGTGATCGACTGCACTGGGAAAAGATATTTCATCATGATCGGTCCATGTTGTACCGTCGTATCGATACACGCGCACTGCCTTTCTACAAACAGCCGCCATGTATTGACTACCAAGAGACATGCGTATGGTGGATCCACATTCATCGCCGGAGGTAAATTCGGTCGGCGTACCATTTAAATCACCAGCATACACCTTTACCGACCCTTTGCTCGATACAGCTAGCTGTTTTGCCCAACCAAAACGATCCATTCCCGGGCCTTCTGATCTAGATACAGATTCACATGCTACGGATATGGTAACGCCGTCGGCCGTAACATCGGTGCCAGCGGCATTGCATCGTATGGATTGTCCAGCACGTTGACTAAAATCTATATCCTTACTACTGTCTGCTACGGATTCCTTGTATGCATACTTAAAATTCAAATCACTCCTCAATCGTCCTCCGGTTCGACAAACCGGTGATAATCCATGAACATGTCCCAGTAAAAATATAGTTAATATATTATATAATACGTGGGCTTTCATTTAACCTACATAAAGTATGTTTTATATACGATATTTTTTTTAATCCTTTACTATAAATATGTTTTGTCTACCGTATAATATGATCTGTAGATGTATTCTTACGGTCCTATTGGTCTTCGCATTGGTTCAGATTCAATTAAGTTGGCGTCGAGACGAAAAAATCACACATAAACCATGGTTAATGTTATGGAAGGGAGACACGCGAGACATAACACAACATACGGGTACCACCTTTAAATTTAAAGCCTTTTCAAGAAAGTACGGCGAACCATTGGTTGGTTATGACGAACTCAAAAATAGCTTTTATCCCAGAGAACGTACGGAAGTAGAAATTCATATAGTGTTGACTTTGTCTGGACCACCTCTATCTTTTCACCGCGTTGTATTGAGCATGAACAACATACCTTTACGAACCATTGATATTTTTATTCCTAAACTAGGGATCGCTAACAACGACATGGTAGCCAGATTTGCACTCCCAGAAAAGGGGGATATGAAAATTCATCATTATTTTGATTCCATATGGTCGGATCAAAAACCGGCAAACGCAAGTATTACCATTGCCTTTCGTTCCGGGATTCCAAATTTGTATGATACGCCATGGGTATATAAATAGATAATAAAATATGTAAACCATGAGCTCTCATTATCCTCTACCAAAAGCAAGTCAAGAATGTTGGACAAAATGGTTCAATCACACGGTCCCGTATGGAGCCCTGAAAAACAAAACCATACTATGGGCGGCACAACAATTACCCTGTCGTTTTCGATCCGAACAAGTCAAAGATGTCATTGGTCCACACCATGTCTTCATTCTAAAATTAAATGAGACCTTTTATTATGCTGTGCTGGACGAAACAGAAACATTCTACCGATTGCCCAAAAAATATTATACCACCTGTTTCCCCGGTATACAATATTCACAAGTACCCAAAAACAATAGATGTGAGGTCAAATTAACCGGAAGGAAAACCATCGAACTGCCATACATACCAGAGTCCTTCCTAGAACAAAAACGATCGAAAACTAGTCGAAAAAGACGGAGATCCGATTCAAAAGAAACTACTGTTGAAAGTATCAATTTTTCCATCAACACGCCCACATGGTCCATTTTAGGTCAGGAAAGACAAAAACATTCTAACAAAGATGACATCATACATTTGATACGTTCCGTTATATTGTACGCTGATAAAAACGAAAACTTTGGACTGAAAAACGAGTTTGAAAACTTGTCCGTAGAAGATATACAATCAAGTGATACTTTCAGAGAGAAAATGAAAACAATTATATCTTTTATTTACTTTTATTGCAGAGGGGAACTTGGATTCTTTCAAGAACGACCCACATTGCCTATATCTGATTTGCAATCGTGGCTATCAAACCTGAATTCTTAAAATCATAAATGTAGTAATTCTTACACACATAACACTGAGGGTGCTTTAATAAATGATCGTCGGCACATTTCTTATGGCAGTACATTCGACCACATGGACACGATATTACCACATGCTTCACTTTGTCAGACACATTTTCCGCCAATTGACTGTCACATATACGACATTCTGGTACACTTACTTTGCTAACCGGGTAATTGACCTCCAGATATGGCCCGTGATCCGTGCTCGCAATGCATCGATCAATATACATCAATGGGGCATCCGACATAGAACGCTTACAATACATCCAGTCCTCCTTATGTTTTGCACATGAAAATGTACGGTTCGATACCCACTCATAAATAATATCAATTTCTTTGTGGTAATTTGCAGGAACTTGTTTCTTTAGTCGATCCCGGTGTTCCTTGTTCTCCAATGCACTATACGTGCTTTTAAAACCAATCATTATTTAAAGTAATGGGTATATTTATACAGATTTCAATAAAATTATGACACCCGGACTTGCACGTGACTAATATGGTCCGATACGGACCGATACGGACCGATACGGACCGATACGGATCATTTAAACGAAAAAATCTTTAAATACATTTTCTATATTTAGAAAACATGATATTGTTTGATATTTTATTATGTATACTCATACTCCCATTCACGCCATTTATCTACATATACAATTATTTTTATAATAGAAGGCTTCCATTCCTATGTTCGTCCAAATCCGCTTTTGATATTTGCATTGGTATATTGGAATCCAACTCTACGGAATATGGTATAATTGCAAGTCCGAATGAATATACAGATGTGTGGACCAGAGATGCTTTCTTTTCATTGATGGGACTAGATCATGTAGGTCTAGGGTTTGTTTCAAAGATTACTATGACGACATTGACCAAGTTTCAGAGAAAAGATGGTCTTATTCCATTGTATATTGGATCTGGCGACGCATATACAAAGCTTATATGTCGTGCAAAAGCTCAGGGTAAGGTATTACGTGTAGCGCATTGTGCTAGTAAAGCACATGCCGCCCAGATCCAAAAATTCGATGAATTTAAACACATGACGGAAAAAATGCAATTGAAAGAAAAGTTTGAACAAGTAATGCAAAAGAAACGACCTAGAGCCGAACCAGTAGTACAACAACAAGTGCATGCAGCTTCGACCAAAAAGCAGAAGAAAAATACAGAAAATATGGCATTGAATATTGTTGCTCATTAATCAGTGTACCCATGATTAATAAAAAAATTATAATCTTATATACTATTATTTATATCTGTGAAGTAACATCGATCCCCCGTGATTGTACCACATCGTATATATTAATACACGACAATACAATTATGCCTAATTGAATTAATATAAATTGCCAATTTGCTTTTAAAAAGAAATAAATAGTCTGAAAAATGGAACCAATAATAACACTCATTTGTGACCAGAAGCTAAGTGTACCGTCGGCTATAGTAAGAGCACGTATTGCCTGAATAATACCAGAAGCTGCAACAAATCCAAATCCTAACCATTTAAATATCTCTGAAGTATCTTCCGGCGTTTCCTCTTCTTCAACCTCGAATATATTAAAGTTTATGGTCGTTACCGGTTTTTCCGAACACATTAAATACATACCAGCTGCTTCTGAGAAATCAGGCTGACTCCTACAGAATAATTGATTGGTTGGTCCATAATCTGCATATATTTCATACACTGTACCTCGCTTTTTTATTTCTGTTTCAAATAGCTTGAGTTCCTCCGAATCATTCATAACAGATAAAAATAAAAGATTTACCCATGTCCAGCCAAAATTATGATATTCTTGATTCCCTATCAAATAACATGGTAGATATACATTATCTACCTTAGGTAAACACGGTGGATTTACCAGCCCCAATCTAAAATGTTTCTTTCTATGTTGTATAATAGAATCTATTTTAGCTTTATCGGTTAATAACCATTTGATAGCCAATGCATTTCCAACCTGATCGAAAGATTTTATAGAAGTAGAACAATAAAAATAGCTTCCTCCCCATAAGGTTTCAAACAATCTTGACTTAATTGTATTTGCTATGTTTGGTTTTCCTAATACAACAGCAGCTTTATAATACAACACATTTGTATACAGCACATGACCACTGTGATAAACGGTATCCATCCATGAACCCAATCCATTCTCATATATCAATCCATTTTTAACGAATTGTTGCATAAAATTCCATGCTAGCTTACTAGCCGGACAATCTCCAACCAAAATAATATACTGAAAGCAACTGTCTGTGACCACATCTCCCGTTTTAGAATCGCCATAGGTAGGTTTTATTTTGCCATTTGATTTTGCACGACATATTAATTTTGAACAAGCATCACCCGGTCCAACATACAGCGGTATTAAACCATCCAAACGTTGATATTTAGTTAGAGTTTCTATTGTATTTTTACCCCATTCATATCCTTTACTTTTTAAGCCAATGATAGAAAAAAAAGCATCTCTTGTCCAAACATCTGTATATTCGTTTGGACTGGCTAAAATACCAAATGATTTGTTATTTTTACGTAAAATTTCTAAACAAATATTGTATGCGGTATTTTTAGTACACTTAACTGGTGATCTCCTATCCAGAAAAAAATTATAAAGGTATATAAAAGGTACGAATGGGAGTAGGATAAAACAAATAAATAGGTCAAGGATCATTTGATAATCTATGAATGGTTTATATACTATGTCGGACCTAATAAAATATATACAAGAGCGTGGAACGGTTTACGAGATTTATGATGAATTTGGACCCGTCAACCAACTCTTTTGTGTCAGTCAACCGGATTTTTCCGAAGCTGCTGGTATGTATCTCATGTGTCAAAATAAAAAGGCATCATTAATTTATACGATGAAATAAATGATTCATACTTATTCAGATAGGTATAATCGCACTGTCTAGCATAAATATATACGATATAGGTATCAACCTCGCCGCGTTGACATGTCGGGCCACTTTGTACCATATGGGGCCACATACCCCCTGTGCCGTACCAGTGCATGTGCCGTACCAGTGCATGTGCCGTACCAGTGCATGTGCCGTACCAGTGTTCGTAGACATATCTGTGTAATTTCAAATTAAACGATAATCATCATGCAACCAACACCTGCCCAACAAAAAAAGAAGGAGAGAATGTTGTCTATAAAAAAAACGAAAAAAATAAAGGATCGCCATAGGACCAAGCAACGAGATGCAAAATACCATACTCCGGTTGAGACTACTCCGGTTGAGACTACTCCGGTCTATACCGAGCGCCAATTAAGGGTTATATCATGCGTGCAGCGTTTATGGAGAAAGAACAAGTTTAACACTTGTCTTAAAGCCGCCGATCATTTGATTTCGAAGTATGATATTAAAGGACGTTATTGGAAACCCGGGGTGGATGCCTTGATCCGGTTTAGCAAATATTCAGGACGTGCACAATGGAGGTGTTATTGTTACCAAGGGGGTCTAATAACCCATGGTCTATGCAAACGGGCGGTTGTTCAAGAACTTGTTTACGCGTACCTTCAATCAATTGGTCATCAGCCGATTATAAGCAGTTGGAAGAAAGCATATAACGGATCAGAGACTGTGACGCAACCTTATAACATGGAAGACCATGATCTTGTTTACACCAATTTGTTACAGGCACAGTCTTTGACCAAATGTAGACGCGCCGCAATCACCATACAGCGAGCCTTCTTGAAAAAACGAAAAGCGGATCATCATGAGAATATAATGTCTGGAGACAACTATAGTATTCGTTTGAACTTGCATACGGACACTATTTACGGCGCCAAGTCCGGAGAAGAATGGTTCAAACTTCCACAAGATGGGGTAGTTTATAATTATTCGAGGACGGTGATCGAAAAGAATACTCTGTTTTCAACGAAATATATATTGTTTAAATGTTCGGCGCCATTTGCCGATGGTTTATACAAAGAGTGCGAATGGCAGTTGAGTTGGGATTTGGATCATATCAAATGCCCGGTGCATTATAACGGGAAATCCATTTACATTCATTTGAATCCACATGAGTTTTCATTGTACAACAACGATGAAGACATGTTCTACAGACAAAATCCCAACTTGCATTACAAAGTCCGTGAAATCGATACCGATTCTCTTCCAGATTTGGTATCGGGATATACACAAAAAGAAATAAACTGTGTGCAAGCCATTCAAGGATGGTACCGGATCAGCAAAAAACGAAGAAATTATCTTCATCCATATGCAACAAGAATACAAAGAAAATGGCGACTGTATATGGTGCGTCGAATGCGGCCGTTTTACCTTGTACAACTTCCAACAACCGATTCAAAGCCATATTTGGTTCGTCCGTTTATGATGTACCAATGGAAACAAAAACCCTCCTTTCGAATGGTATATATATTGGCGAACAATGATGTGATAACCAAGGATTGTGCATTCCAAGGCGGACCAACTAGCGTTACAAGAATGCAATGGCGTACCAAAGACATGAGCAGTTTGTATTGGAACCCGACACCAGATACGACCCGTCGGTGGGATTATGGACGAGACTATACCATTCGGATCACCAGAGACATGCATAAATTTGGGTATAGATGGGTTGCACCAGAGTAACTAGGAACGACCCCTGCATAGGTCCGACAAGATAAGTACAATAAATAACAAGATTACTACCTCATAATCCATTGATATATACGTAGAGGAAACATTATATACCGATAATTATAGTTTATAACATGTAAAACATTTTGTAAGTCACCCACTGTATTTTTTCGTTACCCAACTTATCCTTCCACTTTATTTTTATCTGTTTCTCTTCGTCATTGATCTCCTCTACCGTAATAACACGCTTAATCTCAATAACATCTCCTACTTTTACCTTTAACATTTGTAAAATATTTGTTCATATTTATACATTCATATCAATTGCTTAACACGCTTTCCACACATGCATAAGCCAGTGTTTTGCAAGGATCCGACTCGTGTGCAAGACGCCATAGTTTTAACATGCTCGAATGCTTTGTCAAATTTTCTTTCGTGGGAACACCCTTTACAAAATTGCCATAAAACAATACTTTGTTATTTGCATCTTGTATACATCCAAGTCCATCGATGATTCCATTGTTCCAATCCGGAGAGGTATAACGAAAACCGGTTGCATCTACCGTACACCCAAACCCGTGTAATTTATCATCTAGGGAAAACCCATATTCATACACCTTCCCATGCTGTAACCGAAGATGAAAGGTTTTTAATCCGTGTTGATAGATTCCACGTTCAACCAGTTTATTGTTTTCATAATATTCATACTTCCCATGTGCCATATCACAGATAATCCCTACCTTCATTAAAAGATCACCCGTTTTTGTATCAAACCACAGAAAGTCTCCCCAAATCTCTCCGTGTATGTACTGACCAACATAAATATACTTTTCTCCTATACCATAGCCACGACCGTGATACAGTCCACTTGAGTCCTTTTCCCAGTGCATATCCACAACATCGTTAAACAATCTCATGTATCAAGTACGATAACACAATTATTTATACCATGCTTTTTACACTCTTGCCCATGGTTTGTCCCTCCTAAAATAAACAGTCCTGTATTCATATTAGCTAAAAATTAGACATAGGGGCGATTTGAAAAAAAAAATTTTTTTACTATTTTCTAATAACATGTAATAGCATATATGTTATTTAATGCTATTTTAACATACGCACAGCATGTTTAGGGAAAAAGCCAAAAAAAAAATATTTTTAGCCACCCCCTGTCTAATTTTGGCACTATATGGACACAGGTCTATTTATTTTAGGCCGGACGTACCATTGGATGCGTGCCAAATAAGGTAAAACGCAATATACATTTTGGTCGTCGTTCCTCGTCGGCGGAGATGACAGCTGGCTCGGTTGCAGTGTCCAGATGTATCAACTGACCCCAGTTGACCCCAGTTGACCCCAGTGCGTGGCTCGTGCACTGCACTGATATTACTAATAACCGTGGAAACGTATAGAAAAAATATACATACCGCGATGAATAACACCGAGTACGAGAGTTTTTGTAAGACGGACAATGCCTCTACCAAGTTTAAACTTTTGTATAGTAGATGTTCAACTGAAGATAAATCATTTTTGAGAGAGATCATCAACCGGGGTAAGGATGAGTTTGACGATCTTGAACCAGACGAAAAATTTATTTCACTCGTAAGGTATGCCTTGGACAATGAAATGCGTTCGTTCTTTATTATTTATAACGCAGATCAATATGAAAATGTTTCTACAGCTACTGAAAAGACCACCGAGCTAGGTGTTTCTACAACCACCGAAACAAGCGTCAAGCTAAAAAATACCGAAACGATGGACTATGACACGTTTTTGCTACACGAAAAATGTTTTAATTCAAAAACATCTATTGTCTTTTTCATGGTTGACAAGTATTTAAAGTACTTGAAAGATAAAACACCGCCTGTGCTCGCAACCAAAAAAATGGTGTATCCAAATGGTGAGAGATACTTTGGTGAAATACAAGACCATGTTGCACACGGGCAAGGTAAGTTGATGTTTCCTAATATGGGAGAGTACACTGGAGAATTTTATCAGGGTAGTGAGCATGGTTATGGTGTTAGGACGTATCCGAATGCCGATACATACAACGGGCAGTGGTTTAATGGTAAAAAAAGTGGTATTGCAAGAGAAATAACACGTGAAATGGAATATGCTGGTGAATTTTCACATGATAAAAAACACGGACGTGGACGCTCACTATACAAAAACAATGATGTATACGACGGATTGTGGGAGAACAATGCACGGCACGGTTATGGAGAGTTGACATACCATAATGGCGATTATTATATTGGTGATTTTTCAAACGACATGCGCCACGGTAGGGGTAAAATGATATACATTTCAGGTGAAAAATATAATGGAGACTGGAAAAATGGGAAACGAGATGGCAAAGGCACTTTGATAGAAGCTGATGGTTCTAAATATGAAGGTGATTTCAAAGACGATAAAAAAACCGGCGAGTGCGAAGAAGTTACACCACGTGGAGATCGTTTTCGAGGTACGATGAAAGGTGGGTACAGGTATAGTGGTGTAGAACATCGCGGAAATGAGATGATAGAGTATGAGCACGGAAAACCAAAGGTACGTATTAAACTGAACGGGGGTGTAGAATATTATGGGTTAACACTGACGCGTGAGGAAGTAAAAAATGATAAAGCACATAAGTTGAGTGCTGCCAATGCAAACGAACTACCTGATATTTTTCCGCATGGGAAAGGTCGATTTACCTTTCAAAACCATTATTTTGAAGGTGCGTGGAGATATGGTAGGTTTGGGGCGGTCCCCTATTGGAGACGGATGAGAACGAGCGGGTGTAGAAGAACACGTGGAGAAATGATACCGCTTCCAAGTTGGTTTTTACAAGATATGACGCGGTTTGGATCAAAGAAAAATATTAAAGATATGTTTTGTCATCTGCCGCATTTACGTTTTTGGAAGAATCGGCTGGATCAAAATATGTCGGACCTAATGACGATGTATGGTAGAGAGGACCATTTTGTAAAAGTTAGGTGCGTTTGGAGAGACACAAAGAGAGGTCTTGAGCATCATACTGTTGGCACGGACAAACCCCAATATTTTGGTGAAAGCGATACGGTCGAAGTACCTAACTATGGCGATTGTTATGTGGATAGTATTTCAAACGATAGACAAATGTTATTTTGTACTAAGAAAGATTCTAATATAACCATTAAAATTCCGGTAAAAATGGTGATAAAATGTCATAAAGAGAGATTAAATAATTTTTTATTTACAATCTCAGAACACTGGCGTTGGCGAAAAGAGTTGAAGCGCGAGTTTACCACGATGATGTTTGATGATCGAGTTTACCATGAGTATGATTAATTTAACTTACGTTTTTTATTATCGTATGTTTTTTTCATGTCGTACTTCTCTTCCGGGTGTTCTTTTGAGTATTCCGACCACTTTTGAAAACGTCGTTGTATGTCAGATATATGTTTTTCTGATTTTATTTCATTTCCATACCCTTCAAATCCACACCATTCGAATTCATATTTATTATTACTTTTAAAGGCAACAATTTTTATTTTAAACCATTGTGCTCCAAATTTTTTATCGTTGTAGTGCATATGTAACAAATCACCAATTTTATATCTATAGCCACGGCGTGTTGACTTGTCCAATGCTTCTAGACGTTTTTTCTCCTTTTCAATGGCTTCTTCGTCTGGGTTTTTAATGGAGTGATATTTGCTTCCGGTGAGTATACCGGTCTGGTCGGATGAACTAGACTCGGTAGGTTTTGTCTCACTGCTTCCGGTGGGTATACCGGTCTGGTCGGATGAACTAGACTCGGTAGGTTTTGTCTCGCTGCTTCCAGTGTTTTTACTAGATGAACTAGACTCAACGGTAGACTCGCTTAAAGAGATTGGTTTTACAAAGGTCCCTGTATATTTTCTAAAATATACCACTTCTTCAAGATATTTTTTTTCGAGATAGGTACCATACTTGCCAATAATTAGTAACTTTTCTGTACTATCCAAAATACCAAAGTCGGTGTTTGGGTTTGGATGTCTGTTGACAATTTCTTTTATGGCACGTTTTTCCGACGGATTGCATTGTCCCCAAAGTGTCTTGTATTGTTTTTTGGCTTCCGCTGGTGATATAATACGTGTTTTGGCCTTTACGCTTCCGGTTTCACTGTTTATGTCGATACTTTGGTTGTCTAAAACTAAAGACCCTGTAACAGATTCCAAATCGTAGTCATCAAATGAAAAGGAAAACTCGGATGTATTATCGCTCATGTTCTTTGCGTGTACACGTTCGTGTGCGTCAATGTGTGGTTGTGTGCGCATATTTGTGTGCGTGTCGTGCGTGTCGTGCGTGTCTTGCGTGTCTTGCGTGTCGTGCGTGTCGTGCGTGTCGTGCGTGTCGTGCGCGTTCGATTATCGTCCTACGTCATCATTATTATTATACGTGAAATACATAAAGCAATTATAATGGATATTATACGTGAAATACATAAAGCAATTATAATGGATATTGTAAGTGAAAGGTTTTACTGGTATAGTTGTGCCGCAAATGTCGTCGTAGTGATACATACAAAAATTAGTGTAGAATATTGTATAATTCTAGGTCAATACCTCTAGGCTCTCCAAGTGCTATGTACTGTGCTCTTAGTTTTGACTCGTTTTCTCCTTGTTTCAATGGTACGTCCGGCTTAATACTGACCATTTCCCAGTCACGCGAAGGTGGCGTGTCTCCATTTTCCCATTGTTCAATGTGCATTTTCATATCCACTATTTTTTGTTGTAGACGATATATTTCCTTGTATAACTCTGGTACTTCATCTTCTCTCTTTCTTTTTTTGGTTAATAATTTACACTGGTCACGCAAATCTCCCATGCTACGTTTCGACTCCTTGTGATTCACTCTTTTCCACGAGGAATAACGCGTGTAATACTCTTCCAAAACATCCTGAAGGCATGCTTCTGTCCATGCTGTTAAAGAGGTAAAAGCGGTGACACCCTCTAAAATTTTTCTGGTTTTGCCACAGGTTGTTATTTCACATGAACCAATGAGCCCCCCGCGTAGAATTTTTGCAGTAAAGTGGTTCCCTTTGAAGGTAAAGAAGACAGTGTCATTTTCATGCACCAATTTGTGATGTAGCATATCGGATAAAGACATTTACTAATGAATAAATGGACTTATATACTTTAATTTATGTTAGTGCATGAACGACCTGATGTTTCCTTTTCTTTTCAGGTAGTCCCGCTTGGCTCGGTATAACTTTGCAGACACAGATGGAGGGTGACGATGCTCTGGCTGAAGTATTTCATACAATTCATCTAAAAAGACTTGCGGTGTTAACTTATCCAACCTTTTTTGTTCGTCATACTGTTTCACTAGATTGTGTATGCACTTATTTTCTTGTTTTGTAAAGGCGACTGATTTGTGTGTAGTATTTTCCTGCGAGACCACCGGCGTCGGGTTCAGAAAAAATTTTCCGATGACTTGGCGTCGAGTATCCCCGTCCATGTTATCAAATATAATTACTTTCTGTTCATCGGTCAAACTTTTCTGGAATAATTCGCAACTCATTTGAGTAATTCTCCGACACTTATATACCCTATTTTTTAAATCGCGTACACGTGTATGGGATGGTCGCACCCGTTTCCCGACACCATTAGATTACCGTATAGCCCTGTCGATTCATATATGAAAGCCGTTTTATTCCGTAGGACAACGTGGTCTATCATGTTACATGGTGTTTTATCGAGAATAATTTCTTTTCCAATCCGAAGTGTAAAATCGTTGTAACAGTTATCCGTGATCCATACTACACGTTTGGTGTACATGCTTCCCTTTCTTGCGTATTCTTTATTGTATGGTATCACGCTGTTGGTGTCAATGGTGGCGATGATGGTGGGACAAGGGTCGATAATATGCAGAGACATGTCGGAGCTAGAGGGTATGCGATAATGACTATTATGTTTGACTAGTTCTGTAAAGGGTATACCATTGAATTCAAAAGAAGAACATCCTTTTACATCAACGACATAATCACCTGTACCATATGCAGAACAGACTTGAGCACCGGTGGAAATAGAGCATGTCATACGTATAATCCTTCGTAATGCTCTCACCGGTTTATAAAAGGAAAAGGAAAAGATCATGCACATCACAATTAATACTGCAATGATATACATGTACTTGACCTTCTTGGGTTTTTCTTTTGGTATCGGGGGAGGCTCCGGTTCGATGACGAATTGCAATTTTGACTTGGTCGGCTTTGACAAATCACGTATATCTATATTAAGCTTAGGAAAGGTTGACATTTATGAATTATATTATTGTATTTATAGTATTTTTTTACTCGCATTTATTAATTTCTCCAAATACCTCTACCGCCAGCGCATATGCTTCATCGGCAGCAACGCCTTCGGATACTAATTTGGCTTCAATTAAGTTGGCAAGTTCTTGACCCTTGGCATCTAATTTGTAAGTCAAATCAGCAATACTTTGTGTCCCACACAAACGATCATGATCTTTGTCTGGCGCACGTATTTCAACATCCAAGCCCAAGCCAGTACATACCTTATGTGCTTTGCACTCTTTTCCAGAAAGATGTCGATTGGTACCATCACATGCACATTTTGTGCCCGTGGCAGTTACTTCACATGTAGAATGTGGTCGACTGTCGCACTGGCCCGGTTCACAGGTTGCATCTACCGCACCACCTTCAATGGTACCCACATCCGAATCGATTGCTTTAATTTTCACACTAGCACCACGCTGTTTGAAATCATTGGCTTGACCCTTGGCTTTGTTGTTTTTTAATTCCGTATCTTGTACCCAGAATTGTGGTTCAGCACTGGCATCTCCATCGAAATCTACTGCTCCTCCGGCTACAGTGGCTTCGTTACCTTCCATAGACGATGACCGAATCTTAATTGGTTTACAATCTGTAGTGCACCCAGTAGATCGCGTTTTAAAGGCAGCGCCTCGTTTTGCTTTGTTGGCCAAGAAGGTAGTGGTTCGGACATCAAATTCAGCATTTTCTGCATTGAAAGCACCACCATCTTCTACGGCTTCGTTGGCTTCTACAACCATGTTGGATAGAACCACCTTGTTCCCAGACGACTTCATGGCACCGCCTTTTAATGCTTTGTTATTTTTGAAAGATGAACCGCTCATGGTTACATCTTTGGTAGCTGAAATACCACCACCTTCGCCGGTATTTGCAGCATTGTTTTCAAAATTACTACCAGTAATATTCAACTCACTGTCGGCTTTAATGGCGCCGCCATCACCTGAAGCTGCACGGTTGTTCTTAAAATCAGACCCGTGAATTTCTACCTTTTGTAAGAGCGTATCTTGGATAGATATTGCACCACCTTCAGAACCTTGGTTGTCTTCAAACATAATGTTGGCCATGTTTATTTTGCTAGCACTATTTTTCACTCGAATAGCACCTCCAGCAGAGGTTGCCACATTATCGGTGAATTTAACATTGTTGGCATCTATTTCACCGTTATCAATCAAAATAGAACCACCTTCCGAACCACGACCACCGTTCAAATCGATGTTTTCAATGCTTAATTTATGTCCACCCGACACTGTGAAATGTCTACCGCCTTCGGATGCCATAATTTGTGGTACATCGCCCTCTTGTGCTCCTAGTGGTACACGCAACGCACGCAACCGTGCCAATTCATACGTAATGGTTAAATCACCGGTCAAAATTTGTTCGGAATCCATTTCACAGGATTCAGTTAGCGTGGTGGTAGGATAGGTGATACTACAAAGTGGCCATTTAACAGTGATAATCCCCTTTCGATAACCATTTTCTGTACTCACATAATAATATGTTCCTGCCACGGTTGGCGTAAAAACGGTGACCGAAACATCCTTGACAGCATCGTTCAAACCAAGCGATGATGTTGGTAAAGAGCTATATTGACCTTGGTCGCATCCATTGCCATCGCAATCTTCCTTACTTACAATTCGAAATGGATCTCCACCACTTACTCGATAAAAGGTATGTGTTTCACCGACTCGAATGGTCATTTCGGCATTGTTTCCCAATGCATCAATACGAAAGGCAAAACTCCCAGCAGTGCTTACCGTGTGAGTAGTGCCGGTATAAGCGCACTCTGTGTCTGCACCAGTGGCATCGTCACCCGCTGCTCGTATCATACCGGCAATGCATGGCGCGCAAACATTTCCTTCTACACGTTCATTTTCACCACATATTGTGTTGGTACAAGCGGTATTCTCTGTTTTATCATCACCGGCTGGACGGGTAGAACCAGCAGCACATGCAGTACAGGCGCCGCTTGATACATAATGATTTTCTTTACATGTACATGCTGCACCACCGGTCGATTCCTCGGTAGAATCACAGGCAGAGCATGAAGCACCAATAAGTTCATAATTATCATTGCAATCACATGTGCTGGCTTCCAATGGGTTGCTACCTGCAGCTGCAGAAGATCCATCCGCACAGGCAGAGCATGTTCCATCGCCGTTGGAATAAAAGTTTTCGTCGCATCCACATGCAGTATCGTCACCCCCAGCATCATCACCGGCCTCCTTTGAAGAATCTGCAGTACATGGTGTACATACATTTGAAGATACAAAGTGATTTTCATTGCAAGCGCAATGCGTATCACCGGCTAATGGATCGTCACCTGTCGCTCTTGTACTGGCTACACACGCTACACATGTACCACCAGAGACATGAAAGTTTTCAGGGCAGGCGCAGGCGGTTTCTCCATCCGCTACCAAATCACCAGCTGCTCTTAACGAACCGGTTGGGCAGGCGGTACACTGCAATACGTTGCTTACATTCTTGACATGTTCGTTTTCTTGACAGGAGCAGGGTGTATCAGGTCCACTCGAATCATCGCCCGCTGGTCTCTTTGTACCCGCTGGACAGGCAACGCATGCGTTGCTCACCACATGTTGGTCTTCACCGCAAATACAGTGGGTATCGGCGTTTCCAGCATAATCACCGGCTGGTCTCGTAGCCCCTGCCGGACATGCGGTACATAAGTTACTTACCACATGGTAATTTTCATGGCACACACAATAATGGTCTTGTAATCCAGAGTAACATAAGTTGGGATTACTGGAACCCGCTTCACATGCTACACATGCCTTGTTAATGACCTTATGGTCGTCTTTACAGAAGCAATGCGTATCACCACCAAAGACTTGATCACCCGCTAGACGGTAGGAGCTGGAATCACATAGCTTACATGCATTGTTTTCTACATGTTGGTCTTTTTTACAGGTGGTTGGTACACATTCCGTAACACCCGCGGTTGGGTCCAACCCCGCACTATTGGCTCCTGTGTGTTGTGGACAATTTTGGCAAATAGAACCATCCGAATATTGATTGGCAACACATGGAGCCTCCGCGCATGTACCATCGGCCCCCGATTTGTCGGTTGCTACTCCCAATGCGTTTTGTTGTCCAGCAGGACAGTTGACGCATGCATTGCTAACCACCTTTTGGTCAACGTCACAGTATTCCGTTCCAGAGCATTCCGTAACCAAGCCACCAGCACTAAACTGCCCACCAGCACATGCCGTACATACTCTACTATTGCCTGTTCCTGATACATAATGGTTCAAAGCACATGGGGTGAAATCACATTCTGTATCTGCTCCATTTGGATCGTCGCCTGCCGCGTTGGTAAAACCGGATGGACAGGACTGACAGGATGCACCGTTTGTGTAAGAATCACCGGATCCGGATACCAGTGAACCGTATTCAAGGTTCGATGGTGAGGCGATGACCATAGTTACCGGCGATATTGGAGTCGATTGGCTGGTCTGTGTACCATCTCCTAACATGTAGTAATCATTTTGCCCCCAACAGGAGAAGCTTCCACTCATCGCGACACAGGAAAAATAAGTACCCGATGAAAGTTGCAAAGCACTCGAAATGCCTATTGCGGTCTGTGGAACTCCATTATCAGTTGTAGTACCATCTCCAAGTTGTCCATAGTTATTGCGTCCCGCACATTTCACGGTTCCGTCGCCCAACAACGCACACGTAGAATATGCACCGCATTTAATTTCAATCACATTTGAAAATTGTGTATCTATTGGGGTGGCTTCATTGTGAAAACCGGCGTTTCCGTCTGCAAGACGCCCCATTGACCCCGCTCCCATACACTTCACAGTCCCACCCGCCAACAATATACATGTATGTTGGGCGCCAGTGGATACCTGTTCCGCATTTGCGATTCCGGACACTTGAACGGGGGGCACTCCGGCATCAAGAGGGCTTCCATCTCCCAGTTGTCCATATTTATTCCAACCCCAACACCATACGTTTCCACTGCTTTTTATTACACATGTATGTTTGGCGCTGGAGCCACTAAATATCTGTATCACATCCGTAAGGCCACTCACATCTATTGGAGACAGACTGTCAGTTGTGGTCCCATCTCCAAGTTGTCCATAATTATTATACCCCCAACATTTAACAGATCCACTATTCATCAAAGCACATGTATGAAAATCACCACATGCAACAGACTTTACATCTTGTAAAACGACTTGTGGGGTGTTATGGTCAGTAACACTTCCTATTCCCAAGCCCCCTTTCCAGTTTCTTCCCCAACAGTACAGTGCACCATCTTTCATTACAGAACAAGTGTGGTCAGACCCCGCCGATATTTGTACCGCTGTAAGTGCATCCGTTGCTCCTGTAATAACAGACACTGGTCCCGGGACCGTGTTATCCGCATTGACACCATCTCCCTGCTGGCCATTGTATTGACCTCTACCCCAACACTCAATCGACCCGTCGTTTTGAATGGCACATGCGTGATTGTTTCCGGTTGCCAATATGGTTTGTTTGTCTATTGTGTATCCAGCACATGCACTATCCGCGGAACATTTGGTCTTACAGTCGGATACATCGGTACATGAGGTACCAGCGTACCTTTTCGAGGAATCTGCCGTATAACCCTGTACGTACTGATCCGCTAAACAGGTGCACTGTGCCGCGGTGCTTGGATTGATTGGCGTAGGCATGAATCGACCTACCGGGCAAGTCAAACACTGTCCATTACCGGTAGAGTATTGATCGGTTTGACAATCGGGGTAGACACACACCAGACCAGAGTCTACTTTACCACCAGCGTTGGTACCACCGTTTGTGCATGCGGTACAGGTTCCAGACTTTTCATGGGAACTTCCAGATCCAGCCACTAAGGGACCGTACTCCAATGATTCTATAGCGGCTAAAAAGTCAACGTTTGTAGCAAATATTGTGGTAACACCGCTAGTAATACCGGGGTCGGTGCCACCCATGTCCGGATGACCCCACACCTGTACGCTTCCGTCTGACTTTACGGCAGCAAATGCATAATTATTCCCAACTACATCCACAACACCGCCAGTAATACCCGGATCGGCGCCGCCGTAAGTCGGATTACCCCACGCTTTCACGCTCCCGTCTGTTTTGAGGGCGGCAAAGGCCCAGCTGGTCGAAAAGATCTCTGTAATACCTGAACCAGCCCCAATACCCGGATCGGTGCCGCCCCTGTCCGGATGACCCCACACCTGTACGCTACCGTCCGTTTTTAGGGCAGCGAAGGCAAAAACAGTCGAAAAGATTTTGACAACGCCGCTGGTAATACCCGGATCGGTTCCACCATTGGACGGATTACCCCATGCCACTACACTACCGTCTGATTTCAGGGCGGCAAAGGCACTATCGGTCGAAAAGATCTCTGTAATACCTGAACCAGCCCCAATACCCGGATCGGTTCCACCATTGGACGGATTACCCCATGCCACTACACTACCGTCGGTCTTCAAGGCAGCGAAGGCATAGTAGTTCGAAAAGATGGTCTGCACGCCGGACGTGATCCCCGGGTCAGAGCCTCCGTAGTCCGAATATCCCCAGACCTGCAAGCTACCGTCGGTTTTTAGGGCAGCGAAGGCTTGTCCGGTCGAAAAGATGGTCACCACGCCGCTGGTAATGCCCGGATCGGTTCCACCATTGGACGGATTACCCCACACTTGTACGCTACCGTCCGTTTTTAGGGCAGCGAATGCATGATCGTTCGAAAAGATCTTTGTTACACCGCTTGTAATTCCCGGGTCGGTGCCCCCGTGATTTGAATGTCCCCAAGCCTTTACACCACCATCTGATTTTAGGGCGGCAAAGGAATGTTGTGACGAGACTATATCAACAACGCCTGTAAGTCCACTTGGTACATCGCCCCCACTATATCCTCCCCATGCCTTCACGGTTCCGTCCGTTTTGAGGGCGGCAAAAGCAGTTTCGGCTCCGACGACCTTGGCAATACCGCTTGTAAGACCACTTGGGATTGTACCCCCGCCGTAAGACGGATTACCCCACGACTTCACAGCGCCAAATCCAAGACTGGTATACCCTTTACAGGTTCCATCCGATGTACATTTTGTTTCGCAATCACTTGCACTGGAACAGCTGGTGGTTCCGTATTTGTTGGTCGATGACACGTAGTTTGTCAGTGCATAATGATTCGCTGGACACACTTCGGCGTCGTCACAGGTGGTATCTGCCCCTCCAGCATCGTCACCGGCATCGTTAAAGGTTCCAGCACCACATGCAACACATGCATTGCTCACTACTCGTTCATTCGCACCACAGGTTGGGAAATCACAGGTAGTGACTACATTGGCCCGATCACCGGCTTCGTTGGTTCCTGATCCCGGGCATGCCAAACACTGAGTTCCATCCGAATATTCGTTTTCATCGCATGTATCTGGATCATCGCATGTGCTATCGACTCCAGCATCGTCACCAGCATCATTGAAGGTACCGGGTGCACATGCAACACACTGTTTGTTACTTGCATATTCATTCAACCCACAGGTACCCCAATCGCATTGAGTTTCACCGTTGATATCGGTATCTCCTGCTTCGTTGGTTGAACCAGCCGGACATGCGGTACATTGAGTTTGACTGCTTATTGCAAACGATGCACCCGATCCAGCCACCAAGGGACCGTACTCAAATTGTGGTGAAGTTACCGCTACAAATGTATGGTCGCCGTATTCAGCCGGAAAAGCGGTGTTGTGAATTATATCTGTAACACCGGAACCAGCTCCAATACCAGTGGCAACGACGCCGCCAGAACCAAACGTCACCACGCTACCATCGTCCTTTAGAGCGGCAAATCTTTGATATCTCGCGAAGATCTTAATCACGCCGCTGGTAAGGTCTTGGTTATTATACCAACCCGATATGTAAGTGGACCAACCAAATGCAACCACCGAGCCATCTGATTTTAGAACTGCGGTGGCTTGGTCAAATGTAGTAATATCAACAACGCCTGTAATACTTGCTTGGTTACCACCATAATTCGGATTACCCCATGTCACTGTAGTTCCGTCTGATTTCAATGCGGTAGCAGTTTGAGCACCGGCAAGAAATATCTTAGTAACACCGGTCAAACCACTAGGGACGTTGAGTGTGTAATATGTGCTCAGACCCCACGCAACTACGCTCCCGTCCGTTTTGATGGCATAGAATGCGTCTCCCCCGGGAACGATATCAACAACATCAGTGAGACCAGCCGGAACGGTAGCACCGCGATCTGGAGCACCCCATGCGACAACAGTACCGTCGGATTTAAGCGCGACAAAAGCGGAGTTTCCCGCAAATATCTTTGTAATGCCAGAGCCTGCTCCAATATTGGGGTCACCCCTATAAGGTCCACCACCCCATGTCTTCACGCTTCCATCGGATTGCAAAACGGCAAAGCCCTGTGAATTATGAGCTATCTGTACACCAGCGGTCACCCCATTAGGCTTGCATGACCACCCCCATGTTGCGGGGTCATGGCCGGTGTAAGCAGCTCCACCCGTATCACACCCACCTCGAAATCCGGGACCATGGGGATGAAGGCTCCCATCCGACGTTATAAACAAAAACGTAAAACCGGTAGAAACAATATCAACGACATCCGTAATAGTAGTAGGACCAAGGTCTTTGCCCCATATAACAACCGTACCGTCGTCTTTAAGCGCGGCAAAGGTACCACCTGCTTGACCTACTGAAACGATCTTGGTAACACCGGTCAACCCACCGGGGTGAGTGCCGCCGCTATCCGCCTTACCCCACACTTCTACGGTTCCATCCGTCTTGAGGGCGGCTCCGCTGTTACCGGACATTGTTATTGACACAATACCACCAGTAATACCGGGGTTGGTGCCAGCGTCGCCGCCCCATGCATTTACTATACCGAAGCCATTGTTGGTATATCCATCGCACGAAGCACTCATGGCACATTTGGTTTCACAGTCAGAGTCACTGGAACAGCTAGCAGTTCCATACTTCAAAGAATTTTGAGTTTTGCTTATGCTTATTTTCACGTGTTCATCTGCCGCGCATGGTACAATCGTACATATATGATCTTGTTCCGGATTGATAGGTGGATTGCGTACCTTTCCACCGGTGCAAGCAACACATGAACCACCGGACGAGCCATAGTTGGCTGGACAATCCGCATACGCACAGTTGGTGATACCAGTTGCACTGTTCGGGTCTTCTCCGGCCGCATGTGTTCCCGATCCTCTACATGCCAAACAGTCAAAAGCGGCTCTGTTTATGTTGTAAGCATCGTATGCGCTGTTACTCGATGCGGTTCCGTCCGACAAATAATAGTTGTTTGAGGAGTCTTTGGTAAGCCCATTGCATGAACTGTCCAAATCACACAGTTTCTTAGCGTAATCAAAGTCCGTAATTGCGTTTTCCCCCAAATATCCCGCACCATTACTGATTTGATAGTTCGCTTGTAGCGTGTACTTGAAGGATAACTGATGGTTTTCTTTGCATATTTGTGCATCGTTACATGTGGTTACCGTTTCAGTTGTATCACCCGGATCATTGTAGCTTCCAGTAGCGCATGATTGGCAGGAAGCTCCATTAGAATACTCGTCGCGTTTACACACTATCCAGTTGCACTCTGTATCCGCACCAGCGGGATTGGAACCGTAAGGGGCTGTTTTTGCGGCTGGACAATCGACACACTGGTGATTGGATACATATTGGTCTTCTCCACATACAAAGGTTGAATCACAGTATGTATCACCATTGGCATTGGTATCGCCAGCATCATTGGTCATCCCGGTGGGACATGGCACGCACACATTGTCTTTTACATGATAGTCTTTGGCACACGGAGCAATCAAACAGACGGTATCGGCTCCAGATGCATCGTCACCTGCCGCTCTGGTAGACCCCGATGGGCATTCGGTACAGACTCCACTCGATACGAATTGATTCACACCACAGGTACAGAAAGTGTCTACTAAAGGATCGGAATCGCCTGCGGCTCTTGTTGCACCTGCTGTGCATGGAGTACATTGACCATTGGTAATTCTTTCGTTAATTTGACATGGGATAAAATCACATGTGGTGTCGTCCAACAATGGATCATCCATCCCCTCGTTGTTGTAGCCAGTTGGACAGGGTTGGCAAGTTTTTGCACCCTTTGCAAAGGAATTAGCCGCACCACTTTCCAACAATCCATATGACATAGATGGAATGTATTGTGATAATCCCGTCGGTTTTGTGGGGTATACAGTTGACGTCACTGTTGAAGATACTACGTAGGACCATCCGTCGATCACAAACGCAAGCCTATAACGACTTCTGGAAAGTGATGTAATTCCAGTGGCAATATTCCCGTTTATGTCCAACACATCGACCGGAAAGAGTCTATTGGTCCCGGACGTTTGATCGCCGACTTGTCCATAATTATTGCTCCCCCAGCATTTAGCAGTACCACTGTTCATCAATGCACACCCGCCATCGTTCCCAGTTGTACTTTCCGTTACCATTTTCACATCCGAAAGACCCATATCTTGAAATTGCTCGTACCCGATAGCCGATGACCCAACGCCCATATATGGACCTCCACGGACCTTTACTTCTCCATTTGTTGTGACTACATAGATTCCGTTATAAGCAAGTGTGAAATCCTTCACATTACTAACGCCGGTCAATGTAACCGGTGTGCTTGTCGAACCACTAGAACCGAAAACACCGGTTTTTAGTCCTATACATTTAATTTCACCAGAAATTAACCAACAGAACTTATGAGCATTGTAATCAATTTTTTCGGCACCGATAACACCGGGTATTTTTACTGGGGTTGCCTGTGGACTGGAAGCAGCGGAACCACAAGCGCTAAGCGTGCAATCTCCCCAAGCCCAAATTTCACCGCTGTTTGTCAAAGCATATCTTCTCATTCTTCTCACAACAATTTGTTTTATATCCGTCAATCCAATGTCCGTGGGGGTTTGAATCTGAGTTGTATCATCCGCCTGTAATCCCCAACATTTAACCGTGCCATCATCCATCAATGCACATCCCATCATAGCATCAAGATGGAGTGATTTTACACCAGACGAAATAATTTCTTGTGGTGTAACCTTGTCGGCGGTTGAACCCCATCCGCCTTGGTAATAAGACCCCTTTCCCCAGCATAATGCTTTGCCATCGGAAACTTCACAGGTGGCGTCACTGGCATAAATATGATGGTCGTTTATCAAAGAGTATCCAGCACATGCAGAATCAGCCGTGCATTTTGTCTTACAGTCCACGGTATCGGAACATGATGTACTTCCATATTTTAACAAATTGCTTGAATACTCCGTTTTAACATGATAATTGGCGATGCATTTTTCCGTATCGTCACAGCTTCCTACTACGGTGTCACCTACATCATTGTATGTTGCCGCTGGACATGTTTCGCACTGGTGATCGGTATTCACAAATTCGTTTTGTGCGCATGGTACAAGTCGGTCACAGTATGTAACACTACCATTTATCAAATCGCCCGCCGCATTCACGGTACCATTCGGACATGATAAACATGCTGCTGATTTTGTATAGCCATCACCTGTACCTGATTGCAATGTACCGTAGGATAAGCTTAATAACTTGGCACTACCTCCAAGACTTACAGTTGCAAGATTATCACCAACACTGTCTGCTGCTTTTCCACGATTGGTTGTATCACCATAACCCAATTGACCATAAGCATTGAATCCAAAGCATTTTACCGATGCATCGTCCAATACAGCACAGTGAAATTGAGACCCACCTGTTACAGCAACCGCAGTTCTTCCGGTCCCCAAGTCTACAAATGGAAGGTTATCGCCCATTTCACCCGGTCCATTTCCAACGACATTATCGGAACTAACAAACCCCAATCCATATGTGTTCGCCCCCCAACACTTGAGTTTACCATTATCAAATAACGCACATACACTCCTGAATTCTGGACCCTCGGATAGGGATACAACCGTGCCAACGGTACCAAGATCGGTTACAGCCAAATTATCACCCATTTCACCCGGTTCATCTCCCTGATCATAGGTAACCTCATCACGACCAAGGTAAATTCCAGAACCCCAACATTTTACCTGTGAGTTGTCCATTAAAACACACACATGACGCCTACCGGCAACAATTTGAACAGCAGTTCTACCGGTGCCAAAGTCAACAGGTACTGGTGATTCTCTATCATCATAATCGCCCTGACCCAAATGTGCACCTTTCATGCCCCAACATTTTACGTCTCCGGTGGACATAATAGCACATGTGTACGCGTCTCCACAAGATATTTGTGTTGCTGACCCCCCCATATTAATTGAATTCGCCGGAACAGTAGAATATGATGTTGTTTTAGGCATCCCAAGTTCTCCATAACCATTCTTCCCCCAACATTTAACACCGCCATCGCTTAATACCGCACATGAGTGGTGCATCCCGACACATATATCGGTTGCATCGGCTCCCAAATTAAGCGGGTCCGCGGGTGGCGTATTGGTAAAGGTTGGAATACCATCTACTCCCACTTGTCTATAACCGTTGTTTCCCCAACATTTTACCTTTCCATTACTTAACAAAACACATATATGGGAGTTACCAATTCCCATTTTTGATATAGTATCCGTGCCCATGTCAATAAATGGTAAATTTGTACCCATTTCACCCGGTCCATCTCCATAATTGATACCAATTTCTCCCACGATTACTCCCCAACATTTCAACCCCTGATCCAACACAATACAAGTAGTTTGTTGCCCAGAAGCCATTATGAATTTGCTAGGAGAGCTACTGTAACCATCGCATGAATTATCTAGCGAGCATTTGCTTTGACAGTCTGACACATCCGTGCACCCGCTTGCTCCGTATACTTTATTTTCTGAAATATATTCGAAGCCCAAACGATAGTTCTCTGCGCATGAGGTATTATAGCCACGAACCGTGTTAAAAAAACTTAAGCTTATTAAGAGAATATACAATCTCATATTAATATGTAATAGTTATATAATATATACCACTTTTTTTCTTAATCTTTTGTTAAATCTATTTCCTCCCTCTTCCTCTTTTTATTAGGCTGTAGAAGATTTCGTAATTCCTCCAGTTCTTTACTCCATAACTGTTTCTCGGTTGTGCGATATAACAGGTCGTATTTTGTATTCAAGTCTGCAATGTCATCCTTGAGTTTTTGTACTGCGTCGGGCGTTATATCACGCAGACGAATGTCCAAATATTTTGAATCAATACCCAAAACATTACATACTTGAACGCAGGTTTCATAGGACTCGTTCGTAATTGGGACATTTCCCGCCAGACACTGTTCAATAAATTGCATGCGATTGTTTTTTTCAGTACTGCTGTTCTGTAATTGTTGTAACTGATACGCTTTGCGTTTGGTGTACAACTCAATACGTGCTTTCTTATGGGCCAGAAATATACCACGAATATGCGTTTCCTGTATCATGTCGGAGTCAAACACCACCCAATTTTCCTTGATGTTATTCTCCAAAGGAATTTTATCACGTGAAACATCGTGTATATTAAATTCAACTGTGGTATCCGTGTGTGATTCTGTAAATCGGGCATCCAACTTTTTTAATTTCTCCTTGAAATTAGTGGTCCATATACCAACCGGTAATTCCTTTAAATTACCATCCTTCCATTCCACCACGCTTTTGTAACGCCCACCTTCTTTCACAACTTCTCCTGTAAACCCTCTGTACCAAGGTGTCAAGGAGTCATACGACTCGCTAGAGTGATTACACTCATTCAGGACCACATCGATCACATCGATTGGATTATATTGCGGTATGTCGGTTGCCCATCCTGTACCAATACCCGAAACACCATTCACCAGTATGGTCGGTATGATTGGGACAAAATGATGTGGTTCAACCACATGTCCATCTACATTATTGTATTCTAACACCGGCAAATCATCTTCTGGAAAGGCAAACTTTACCCACGATTGCATTTTGGTAAAAATATAACGATGGGATGCATGATCTGCCCCTCCTTTGTGTCTCGTGCCAAATTGACCGATGGCTTCCAAGTATGGTAGATTGTTGGACCCAACAAAATCTTGTGCCATGTTAACGATTGCATTTCCTACATTCATTTCACCATGATGGTAGTGCATATCCAGTGCTACTTTACCATTTAACTGTGCGACCTTGATTTCAGTGTTGTTTCGTTTCATCATGGTGTACAGTATCTTGCGTTGCACCGGTTTCAATCCATCGTGTACATCGGCAATGCTCCTTTCATTGGAGGCTCGCGCATGTTCCACCCACGGACCGGTCACAAAGGAATCGTACGTACGGCCGTCACGATCGTCCCCATACATCGGAGGTCTGGTTACAACATCTTTCCGCCATAGTTTTGCGTAGTCCACGTCCTTGAATGCTTTTTGTAAACATTCTGGTGCCCCAGACATGGGAAAGGTGTATTTATTCAGATCACGAAACATTTCTTTTGCTTCCTTGCTCGTCGAGGTTCCCAATCCCTTGTAAAATTTAAACCGTAGTTCTGGATGTTCTTTGATGTATTCATGGGCAAGTTGCTCATTGAAAAATTCTTTTACCAGACGTTTACCCTGAAAGGCTTTGACCAGAGGTGTTCGCATCACCTTTACAAACCCCGGAATACATAACAACTCGGACCAGTGGGATCCAAATAGTGAGAAGACAAGACCTCTGATATGAAATCCATCGGTATCCTGATCTGCCATGACCAATATAGACCCATAACGCAATGATTTTGTATCGGTATATTTGACACCGTGCTTTAGACCCAGTGACTTGATAACATCTGTGATCACCGCGTTCTTTGACCATTTGTCAGTTCCCGCTGTATATCCATTCAATATTTTACCCTTTAATGGATATGACCCGTAGTACTTGCTACCAACAACGGACATACCGGCCAGTGCCAGTGCATTGGCGGAATCACCTTCGGTTAATATAAGTGTGCATTTTTGAGACTCGATGCCTCCTGCCTTGGATGCATCCGTTAGTTTCTGAACATCCACCGAACGCTGCTTCTTTCCGTCGTTTTTACTTAGTTTCTTGTCGTCTTTTTTACTGGCCATACTTTGCAATACATCCATGAATCTGGAAGACTTGACCGCATTGAAAAACGACTTTTGCAGTTTAAAGTCAGACCCAAACTTGGTAACTGGAAGTGTGCATGTTTCTTTGATCTGTGAATCAAAGGTGGGGTTGACCAATTTGCAGGATAAAAACATGCTTAGTTTGCGCTTGACTTCATAGGGTTTCAACTTTAACTTTTTTAGAATAGGCTCCAGTTGTTTGTATATTTGTTTCCAGATATAATCCACATGAGTACCCCCATTGCGTGTCCAGATACCATTCACAAAAGATTGCTGCTGAAAATCACCAGTGTCATTTATACCAATCATCAATTGCCATCGCTTGTTGTCTTGTTGGAACACAAGGTCGGACATGTATGTGGATACATACTCGTCCAGTTTCATTTTAATTTCTTCACCTTCCAAAGACACATATGCAGATGGATTGCATACTTTCAAGTCATAAACACGGCGTTGCATCATAGATAATGTTTGAACAGGTATATTTTCAATACCAAACTTCTCAAGGTCTACCATACAACATACCTCGGTTTTTGAGGTAGTACCCGCGTAATCCGTAATAGAGGGCGCATTTACTTTGCTCATGTTGTTTGTCCATGATTGGGTGTAACATTTCTTTTTACGGTGATCCCATATTGTTACATAATATTCCACTGAGAATATATTCGCCAGTTTGGCTCCATAACCATTGCGACCACCCGTCAGACGTTCCTCCTTATCGTCATAATTGTTTGAAGTACGCAAATTGCCAAAGACGAGTTCAGGTGTCCAAATCTTTTCTTTCTTGTGTTTGACAACAGGCACACATTTCCCATCGTTGATTACAGTGAATGATCTATCGGTGATTTCGACATCTATCTTGCTTGTCTTTCCTCTGCTTATATTATCAGAGGCATTTACAAGAACTTCATCGAATATCTTGTACAGGGCAGGTATGACAACCTGTTCTCCACTGTCAATATTAGTATTGTCCCATACCACCGGTTCTACAGAACCAACGTAGGTATCCGGCCGCAGTAGGACGTGTTCTCTCGCACTTACTCGTTTATATTCTGAAGACATGTTTAACACGTGCTTTAAAAGTTTTGATTTAATGATTGTCTCTACCTACAGTAGCCAAGGTACATACAGTACCCAAGGTACATACAGTACCCAAGGTACATACAGTAGCCAAGGTACATGACGCAAGTGCGTGTCGGTCCATGTCCCGAGTCTTGTGCGTGTCGGTCCAGTTGACAAGTCGGTTCCAATGGTACGTCCGGCCTAAAATAAATAGGCCTGTGTCCATATAGTGCCAAAATTAGACAGGGGGTGGCTAAAAATATTTTTTTTTTTGGCTTTTTACCCAAACATGCTGTGCGCATGTTAAAATAGCATTAAATAACATATATGCTATTGCATGTTATTAGAAAATAGTAAAAAAAAATTTTTTTTCAAATCGCCCCTATGTCTAATTTTTAGCGAATATGAATACAGGATTGTTTATTTTAAGCAGAACAAACGCCTGAAATAGATTTAAACCTAATTACCTGCTAAATGTTTTCTATGGTACATCCGGCCTAAAATAAATAGGCCTGTGTCCATATAGTGCCAAAATTAGACAGGGGGTGGCAAAAAATATTTTTTTTTTGGCTTTTTCCCTAAACATGCTGTGCGTATGTTAAAATAGCATTAAATAACATATATGCTATTGCATGTTATTAGAAAATAGTAAAAAAAAAATTTTTTTCAAATCGCCCCTATGTCTAATTTTTAGCTAGCAGGTAAATATGCCTGTTTATTTTAGGAGGGACAAACCATTATAAAACATCCGATGTTATTTATATGTTAATTATAACAATGTTATTTATATAATAACAACAATGTTTTAGGTATCGGGACACTTTGTGATGGTAGCCTTGACTCGATTTGTTAACATGTGTGGTGAAGGAAGTGGCTTTATGGTAATGTATGTTTAAATAACAATGTTATCTAGAGCATATAAAAATGATTTCCGTCGGTGATTTATACATCCAGCGTCCTTCTATAATCATCCGTCCTTATCACCGTAGTGTGGAGAGGTCAGATGCCATATTTTGGACCTGTGTAGAGGCGAACGAACCAAGATATACATTTTCGAATGGTACAGACACGATGATTTGTCGTAAATTACAAACTGATCCAGCGTATTGTATACGCATTCATCGTAATTATTGTCTGGAGGGGTATATGAAATATCTAGAATCACCCAAGTTGTTTCGTTTACCTTTACAAGACTATAATTCCGCGAAGCGATGGATGCAACAATTACATGACAGGGTGTGTTGCCCTATAGATAAAGATATACTAATAAGTACTTTTTGTGTTTAATGAATATAATTATATGATTATGTATCTTACTCTCGCCTCTTCGACAAATGCTTGCATGGAATCAAATTTTGGTTGTCCATTGAGATGCGCTTGACACATGGTGGGTAGGTGTCTCGTATAATATTCACGAAATCTGTTGGTGTCAACGCGCCCTTCTTTTACCAGACGATTTGCATATTCAGGTGTGAGGTAAAGACCGAATAGTAATGCACCGTGTTTTGCGATCCTCGATTTTGTTTCTAATGAACGTGTTAACATTTTACGTAATCTGTCACTGGCGTTTGAAAACTCTGCTAGTGTAAGGTCTTTTATTTCTCGTATAACCGTGTCAAGGGCACTTGTATTTTCGTCCATGAAACATTTGTAAATTAGATCGGCTTCCTCCCGCTGTTTATCCAGTGATTGTTTTTCTTCGTAAAAGGATTGTTGCATAATGTATGAAATATATAATAATAGAAGGTTTTTGAGTATATATATACCGATATATGTAGATGTATGACGGAAGACCGTTCTAGTCGTTCTGGTGGACCTAGGCTTTTGGCTTTATCGGCGGGTGGAGACCGTGGGGCCATTTTAGTGGGCATGTTACACGGGCTGTATAAAATAGGTGGCAAGTCCCGAGTGGATTGGAAGCAAATTTCAGGTATTAGTGCTGGTTCTTTAGTAGGTGGTTTAGTGTCTCAAGTACCTCCTGATAGGTTTGACAAACAGATGGAGTTTGCAAAGGATTTGTTTGAGATAGGCGGCTTTCATGTAGTCGAACCCCATACTCGATGGGGGTTTTATATCAATGCCATCGATGCATTGTGGTATTATGATTCTTTGTATAGTAATGCTCCTATGAGAAAGATGATAAGCGAGCATTTTGACGAATCTTCCTGTTATACTCCTTTGACGGTGGGTGTGTATAATAAAGATACCTGTGAGTACCAGACATTTTACAGTGACTTGTCTCATGCAATTATGGCGAGTGCCTCTGTTCCAATTGTCTTCCCTCCCATAAAAATTGGCGATCATAAGTATCAAGACGGTGCAATGCGGCACATGATACCTGTGGAGGAGATCTTTGCCTTTATTGAGAATCACCCGGACGGCTGTTCTATCGATGTGATGGTATGTTATCCAATTAATAGTTATGAATTGTTTTTCAAGGCAACACAACCGATGGGTCATTTACCTCTGATCGAGGAGTCTTTCCGTGTCATGACGGACCAGATGATGAGTACTTTGATAAATGATTTAAAGGACATCGCACGTTATTTGGAGGTTGATTTCGATCAATTGCGTTACAGGGCTTGTAATACATTTGTAAAGGACAAGGTGACCATAAACATCTTTTCACCGGACGATGCAATTTATTCCCATTTCACGCATATTGACCCAGATCAGATGCGTAAAATGTATGAAGGAGGCAGACGCGTTGTGATGGAATATTTGAAGACTGATTTTACATTTTAAAGAGTATATATGTATGTTTTTATATTATTATATGGAATTTTTAAAAGGTAAACCTACCAGTGTTACTTCTGTAAAATCCGAAGCATCGTATAAGCAGATAATGACTGCAATACATGACGATTTCAACCAAATCCCGGATAAAACACTTCGGGCAATGGTTAGTACTTGCAAGGCAAACCCCGACAAGGTTTTATTTGTGATTTACAAGGCATTTTCGGATAGTCTTTTAATGGTATTTGGAAAGAAGCCGGTTTGTGTTGAATTAGAGGGTTCAAAATTGCAATCCATTATGAACGAGCATTGTCAAGAATCCCGTATATATGTCTTTTCCTATGTAAAATAAATGGCATGGGTTATGTACTACCCGATGGCAGCGGCGGGCACGTATTTTCTAGGTAGAAATATACTACTGCGTGGAACTTCGTATGCCATAGATTACCTGCTGAATGCAAATGCAGACCCATATATCAAAGAAACTCACACTGTACAAACGATCCATGGCATGTTAAAAACATACAGCAATCTACCAAAGGAACACCCCGCTTACGAAAGCAAATGTGCAGTGGAACACGCTCTGAGAGATTTACAGGATGTGGTACATCGAGCTAGACTTCGTCTAAGTGTGCACGAATCTGGTTGGATAACACGATGGCGGTGTTTTGATGCGAGTAAAGATAATGCATGTATAGAAAAAAAAGCCAGAGAATTAATGTCACGTTTGGATATTTTTACAAAATTAATTAATCTAAATGTTATATGCATTCCATGCAATAACCAATATCAGGACTACAATTACAAGGAGGGAAATGCAAAAAAGACCTACACTATTGCAGATAAGGAGGACATCGTGCCAATCGAACCCATGACTACTCTCGCTGTTTACGACGGGTGTAATAACCGGGTTTAAAGGTTCCTCCTCCAAACGGAAGTCACGTCGTGGATCTCTAGACATTTGTAAATAAAAACAACTGATTTATACTATTTTTTTTTACACTAACTATTTATATAATACATCCCCTGAATAATGGCATCTGCCATGTCGTCCTTCTTCTTGGAAGACATGTACTTTTTCTTTTGGTCTTCGGAAAGAAATTGCAATACAAAATCTTTACTTGCTTTCTTGTTTTCCTTGTAAACACCCGTACTAATCTTAAAATGTTTTCGAACAGACAGTGGGGCAATCATCTTGGATTTACCCCAAAAGAAACAACGTAAGGCACAGGCAATCATTTTCATACGCGCCTGCATTTGCCTTTCGATCAACACCACGTCTGCTTTATCAAAGATGTTCGTATTTTCCACCAATACCCTTGCAATATACGGATAATCCGTACGTTTGTTTTTAGGTACTAAATCCCAAATACAGATAGAGTCAAAGTCTACCAATTCATGGTCTTGTAGGATTGCATATCCAAAATTTCGCAAACCAACATCGATACTCACCACGCGCATCATATATGAACATTTTTATCTATATATACTGCAATAAATAACTAAAATGTCGAGCGCGTCAAGAGATCCATCACCAGAACGAGAAATATTCTGTATAACAGACGATGAACTGGATATTCATGAATTTGAAGATGATTTTGAACCACTCACACCGAAAACATCTAAAATGGCCCGACTCTGTAAGAAAGTATCTTATATATTTAAAGGTCCGCCCAGAGCAAAATACACAGATGGGTTATGAATTAATTGAAACATAGTCCAAATGAGTCAAAATCGGCTCGTCTTTTCTATCTTGCCATCGTTTGTATAAGCGCAGACCATGAACCAGCCATCCAAATGCTGAAAACGTACATATTATAATAAGTAAAATTTTATACCATTCCATACTTATATTATCGTATTTAGTATATTTATACTAGAATTTCCACCTCTTGCCACACTGGGAACAGTAACAAAAGACCGTGGCGGACTCATCTGCACTTCGCGTTTGTTTTTCTATACGATGAACCTTTTTACAATGGCATTTTGGACAGGTGATATCCCCATCGACCATCTCCTCTTCTTCGGGTTTATGTTGAATAGGTTCAAACTCGGCAGTTGCTTCCTCAAAAGAAATACCTCTCGATAAACGTCTTATAATAATGGGGTATTTATTGGAACAATGATTCCATGCTCGTTCTTCCAACTCCTCGCCATTTTCTATGGAAACCAACAGGTTTCTTGCTGCACGTCGATAATTGTCCATGGATCACTTACAAATTGATATAAACTAAAAACGCAACTTTAAATACTCTTGCAATGGTGTCCGACATGATAACAAAGCCTCTGGGGTAAAATTATCCAATTGCACTTCCTCTAGGTCCATAATGTAGTGAAAATGAAATATCTTATCGGTCCATTTCATGCCTCTATATTCCTCGTCACGATCTATGTCCATGCTAGGGCTATTGTCCACTAATTTCCTATACTCTTTGCATATACTTATCGCCATATTATTAATGCGTTCGTTTGTTGGGACAGCATTAGCAAAACTGACAATAAGAGTACATATATCATGGGACTTATTGGTACAGTCGGTTGACCACCATGCCGTTGTATCATATAGGGGGGCCGCACGAAAATTACCAATACATGTGCGCCCAAAATCTATCATATATGGTATTCCATCCTCAACCATCACATTTCCCACGTGAAAATCGCGATGTACAAAATTAAAATCCCTTTGTAACTGTTTCAAGCCACGAACAATCATCCTAATACGTCTAGATACAAAGTATGAATTCTCATACAAGGGCATCCCATTTACTTTTTGCATGACAATGACATGTACATCCGAATTATTTCCGAATGTACACTTTCCAAACTTGTATATTTCTGGCACTTTTATTGGGCAATTTTGTTCATTGGTATAGTTATGTAATATACACTGTATGACGCTTTCTAAAAAAAAGACACGTATATCAACCTTATTCCTCAATCGTTTTACAACCACATTTTTTTCTTCGTATGTTGCATCCGTGTATACCCAGCCAAAACTACCGGTTTCGAATTTGTCCCCGTTGATCTTGATAGAAAGCTGTTCAAAACGGTGTCGTTGTAGAAAATTTTGCAGATTGGTATTGTTATTTTTAGAGAGCAAATTTTTAAGGGTATCATGATCGCTGTCCAACATTATATTGTAAATGCTAGACCAGTCTGGATAATACGTTTCAATAATCATTATTGTACTTGACAATGATTATTATAGTATAATCATACTGTTTTATGAGACATAAAGGACCGTTTTACCGGACCGAGGTCAATATGAAAGTGTCGTCTGCACCTATGCACCTCTGCACCTCTGCACCCCCGTACCTTCCAACGTGTTTTTACAATATACGGATATATAAGAGTTGACTCGATGTTAAAATGCCTAAAGTAAAAAAGACAAAGAAGCAAAAGTTAGACTTTAACACCCTTGGTCAAAGCAATGTCCAAGTGGAGGTTCCACCATTTCATCTCCAGAATGTGGTAAGTACTTTTTCATTGGGTGTATCGGGTCTAAATTTGCATGAAATTGCACTTCGTTATGGATGTTTGGAGTTCAACCCTCAAAATTTTGCAGCGGCGACAATACGTACAACAACACCGAGAACGACTGCCTTGGCCTTTGCCTCTGGTAATATGGTTGTGACTGGTAGTAAAAGCACGATGGAGTCTCGTTTGGCGGCACGTAAATATGTGCGTATATTTCAATCCTTTGGTATTCCGGTTATGTTTAAGAATTTTGAAATACAAAATGTTGTAGCCTCTGCCAATGTTGGATTTCCTATCAAGTTGAAAGACATTGCCGATAAATTTGGTCTGTATGTGTCTTTCACGCCGGATTTGTTCCCGGGGTTAATATTTCGAAGTATTAATCCAAAACTGGTATTTCTTATCTTTCGCAGTGGCAAAGTTGTCATAACCGGTGCACGCAATGTACGAGACATACAAATGACATATGAATCACTGTACAAAAATATCTTGATCAATTTCAAAGACACCGAGGATGCAGCCACCTCTTCTTCACAATATAGAAACGAACTACGAAGGAACCGTGACATCAGCGATTTATAAAATAATGCCTATAATTACATATGTTCTCCATAAAAATGTATCCTATACCGTATACCCTTGGTCTTATTGGTGCCATACTCTCTATGATTAGCAATATTCCCCAAGTATGGAAAGTACGTAGACCAAATAGTACACAGGATATACATAGCTATTCTGTGCTACTGCACATGACAGCTGCTTGCGTATGGAGTGCCTATGGGGTTTTGTTAGACCTGTATATACTGGGTATAGAATCGGGTATAGTGGCTCTACTATATTTTATGATACTTTTGGCCATTGTTCGGGATCGTTATAATGGACCGACATCTTGACATTGTCTATTGACACGTCTATTGACACGCCCATGCGCCCTTGGCGACGGCCAGCTGTCGTTTGGAGTGCAGATAAATAAAAAAGAAGGTATATAAAGGTTCCTTGTGATATATAAAAAAAATGAAATTCACCTGTACAAATTTACGAAAGACTCAAGCGGTTACTTACGAGAAGAATGTTTTAACCTTTGGAACGGACAAGTTGGAAGTCAAAAAGTTGTTTTTCAAGCCGGCATCCTTGACCAGCGAGCACGCAGAATATTTGGTTGTTCTGAAGAATGATTTTAAAAAGAAAAAGGTGTTACATTTAAAATCTCCATCTTGGTTGGCGGGTATTTCTGACGACACGGAAGACGAGGTGGCAGTGGAAGCCCTCAACTTTGAAACTGAAAATATCTTTGTGGATGCAATTAATTGTTCCGTGGACACACAGGTCCCCACCCGTATTCATAAAACTACCTTTATGAGTTCGATGGTATTTTCAAAAGACGAGTTGTTTTCAATGGAAGCGGCGTATTACCGTCCGTTGTCAGAAGTAGATGTGATATTTTGTGAACGAGTCACTTCTTACACCAAAACCTTTGACATGACGGTGGTACTAAAGGACAAGCGTGTTGAAACGCATTCATGCATGGACCGTAAACGTTTGAAGGAGATTGAAAAATGGGCCAAAAGCGATTACAATATCGGTTTTTATGAAACTGGACCGGACCCATTGAATTGGAAAGATATGTTTCGGTGTCATGAAACACAGTCGTGGAAAGAGATAAATGATCTTATGAACAACATATCATCCGAGGAAGATGAAGAAAGCGAATGGGAGGAAAACATGACCGATCCAGAGGAAGAAACGGAATCTGAAATTGACTATGGAGATGAAACGGAGTCCGATGACTACCAATCCACCGACGAAGATGAGGACGAAGAACTGGCCTTTGAAACCGGTGTAAAACGTTCAATAAGTGATTCCGAAGACGATGATTACTCAGAAAGTGTAAAAAAACAAAAATTATAATTATTGATATGCAAGTTTACCAAATTCTATTTTTCTAGAAAACTCTATTCTTGGTCTTCTTAATTTCATAATATCTGTATCCGACCGTATGGATCTTACTGAAAAGTAGAGAGCCCCGTAGGAACATATATGCCACACGCTATGTATGATGGAATAATTTTTGTCTGCATGGTCCCCATCCCCCAAGAAAAACACGGTACCCACCACACCCAGTAGTAATCCAATTACCATAAAGGTGGTATTTCTTTTTTCAGATGGATTGAATAGACGATAAGCGATGTAAATGGTGACTGCCAAGTTAACAAGGCTTGAACTGGTCGAGTACACCCACATGTGATCCCAGAAAATGGTGTTGAGCACGGTCAGTGTAAAAAACAAGGGTAGAACCCATTCCGGTATTTTGTCGAAAATGACAATGGTTGCAACAAGCATCAAAGACAAATTCGCGAAAGCTATATCCATTGGTTCAAGTTTGTCCACGTGCCAGTCAAAAATAATAGATACATGCGATGCGATGCTAATTAGCAGACCGATAAGCAGGGTAATGGCTATCCATTGCGTCTCCCATATGACAATAATGAGAGGTATTCCAGCAGCATGTGTCAATACAATTAACCAATCTTGTAGGCTTTTATTTACCTCCACATCATAGGCGAGCAAGAAGGATACGAGCAACACATATGCTATCGCAAAAATAAGTTTTACTACATCTAATGTTTTAAAAGTTTGTTTCATATGCATATATAAGTACATTATTTATACAAAGATTTTGCACTTGGATCGCATTCAAAATCATGCCATTTGTGCGCTTCTGAAGATGAACATGCCACGGTATCGTGATGATATTTGCAGGTTTTTTCTCCACCGCTTACAAATGTATTTTCAAAGATGTAACGATACCGTTTTGCCTCTCGGGTAACAGGTGGCTGGTGTTCGTATTCCTTGTCTGGGACAATTTGATCATTCATATAATCTTGCAAAAACTCGATCCAATCCGAACCAACCGCATCGCTAAATTGTGCCTTCTGACGCTTGTATATATCTGGATGCAACATATCTTTAAAGGCTTCCCGTAAAATGTGTTTTTCTATTTTATCATTTGACATCTTGTATTTTGGGTGAATATTCATCGCATACCGTACAAAGGTTTGATCCAGAAAGGGAACGCGACACTCGATGCCATTGGCTGCCATCGTTTTATTGGTCCTGCAACAATCGTAGTAGTGCAAATTTTCCATTTTACGTATACATTCTGCTTGTAATGAATCAGGGCAAGGGCAATGTTTGTTATACAAGTATCCCGCAAACAATTCATCTGCACCTTCACCACTCAAAATCACACGGATTCCAAACTTTTTTATAATTTTACCGAGTAAATATTGTGGTACAGATGCACGCACAGTAGTAACATCGTACGTTTCTACCACGTGAATCGTGTCGTTGATCGCTTCGGCTCCCTCTTCAAGGGTAAAGGTAAACTCGTGGTGAATTGTACCACAAAATTCTGCCTGCTTTCGTGCATTTAGTAAATCCGGTGATCCCTTTAAACCGATGGTAAAGGAATGAATAGTGGGATAATCTTTTGGCCGATCAATACGACTCAATATACCACATAAGATAGAAGAATCCAACCCACCGGATAATAAAACACCCCACGGTACTTTTGGTATTCTTCTTTTCACGGACCCGATCAAAAGGTCTCGTAACAGATTATATTCACCGGTAGGATGAACCGGGTAACTGCTTTTGAAACGGTGGTTGTCGGACCGAGTAACGACGTACCCGGGTGGTACCACACAAATATCTTCACACCATTCAAGTGCTTTTAACTCGGAGGCCACCCAAACACCCTTCTTTTTAGTCTTAAAATCTGTTTTATAACCCATATAGAGTGGCATCACGCCCACATGATCACGGACGATGTAATATTCATCTTCCATTATATCGTATAACACATATGCAAATATACCCTCCAAATATTTGGGCGCTTCCAATGGACCATGTTTTCCAACCATATCAAATATATACTTACCGTCGGATTCATGGTTGTATATCTCACCACTAAAGATCAACTTAAACTGACCTTTATGCATAGGCTGGGTTGCACCCACTTGGTCGACAATTGCAAGACGAGTATGACCCAAACGCACGTCTTCAAACTTGTAAATATCACATTCATCTGGACCGCGTGGGTAAAGAGTTTCCAAAGAGGTAATAAATAAATTGTCTTCCGTTGTTTCTGCAAATAAAATACCACACATTTTAATAATAAAAACATACGTATTTATATGGTAATTTAAAACGATCGCAGTGTTTTACACCATGCACGAGTCCAATGCGTATCATCGCGATGGATAATACAAAATTTATTTCGTTTATTTAAGATATCATAGACCACCTGTGACATTTTGGATGTATCATCAAAACCCAACTTTTTACAAACCGCACAAACATCTATACATAAAGATCGATACATTTCCTTTTCATGTGACAATAAAAGATGGGTATGGTGATAAATCTCGCAAACCGGTGACTTTAAATAAAAATACTCGAACAAATCAGACACGTCATTCCATCTATCAAAGGATGTGCCTTGCCAATTACCCCACATGTTTTCCAAGATGTCATAAATCTCATCTTCGGACAGTACTAACTCTTCTTCCTCAGAAGAACTACTGTCGTCCGTAGACCACCCATCGTCGTATGTATCACGTTCGTACTTCTTGCGCGTCATTTAAAATGCATTTGTAAGACTTATATACCTAAATATATTCAATACTTTGTGTCGGTCCACGTACACGTCGGTCCACGTACACGTCGGTCCACGTACACGTCGGTCCACGTACACGTCGGTCCACGTACACGTCGGTCCACGTACACGTCGGTCCACGTAGGTCCATATGGGTCCATTTCCATGAACATGTACTACACATACAATCAAAAATGATGTATATAAGGGTTTACAGCATGTTTCAATACATCTAAATGAGCGACGTCGATCACGAACGTTTCTTTTCATTGTCGGATCAGGGTATAGACCAGCCGCAGCAGCGAACCCCAGAATGGTTTGCCATGCGAAAAAATAAATTGTCTGGTAGTAAATTAAGCAACTTTCTGTTCTGTGGTAGTGACGAAGAGCGGTTGGTATGGTATGAGGAGGTGTTTGAAGGCAGAAAGAAGGAGCCTTTCACGGAAGAGCAACTCGGATGGATGAAATGGGGCAGTGAACATGAAGACATCGCCATGTTGGAGTTTTTAAAACGCAAAGAAGATATTATGGCATTTGAGGCACCACATGTACAACACAACAGTGTAGAGTGGTTATCGGCCACACCAGATGGGTTTTATCAAATATTTGACCCAACCGAAGAAGAGTTGAAAATCACGGATCAAGGAATACTTGAGATTAAGTGTCCTGCCAAAACAAAGAAGTGCAATAGCAAGGTTACTTATTATTATGTACCACAGATGTACTTGGAAATGGCCTGTTCCGATCAACGAAATGCCATATTCATATCTTGGGGTCCTAAAATGTTGCGTGCATGGCGATTGGAATGGGACGATGAATTTTGGCGTACCCTTTCGCGTATGATGGAAAACTTTAGGAATACTAAAAAGGGTAGTACGTACGAATCCTTCAAGCGTTGCCAATTCGAATTGAAACGCGCCTGTCACCGTGTTGTGGAAAGAGCAAAACCACTTTACGAAGGTGATGGTTGGTCATTAAAGTAATATATTTCTGTATAATAATATGTTTTCATAATAGTAACATGTGTACTCATAATTTTAGGGACATTCTTCAAGAAATAGATTTGAAAAATGCTCCAAACTGGGTGAAATTAACGCTCAGACCAGATATCATTCCAGATAAAATATCATGTGGTACATTCAAAGAGGTGTATGTGTTTGGAAAGGTGGCTGTTTCTGTTGAGCGCTCCAACGGCCGCGATATGTCTATATTCGAACGCTTTAAAAAGATGAAGTATAAACAGCATTTGGTGTATCCAAAAGAAGTTTTTATAGGTGGTGGATATACCTTCTATTTGATGAATAGTTGTCCCAATGGAGACCTGTTTGACATGTTAACGAGTGATAATTATCAAATAAAAAACAAGGATATTTTTCAATTGAAAACATGTTTGGTAGAGCTGCATGAAAATAGGATATATTTATGTGATATAAAGCCAGAAAATATAATGTGGTGTGGATCCCGATTGGCCTTCATTGATTTGGATTCGGCGATTACGAGTGAAAAAATCGGCAATGATATTCAATTTACACCAAGCTATAGTATTTTTCAATTTAGTAAATTTACCTCAAAAAGCGAAAAACATTTATGGTGGAATGATCTGTTTGCCTTTGCATTGGTGACTCTGTGGCATATAGGAAAAAAATATAAGATACGTTTATTGATAAAGGATCATTGTAAGGCGGTTACAAATGGTGAATATAACAGACTATTCAAGTATAAACATCATGTAAAGGGTATACGGTACTCAACACGTGGTTTAAAATTGCAAAAATACGCATCCAAAGTAATACGTGCTGTTATGGATTATGTAAACAGTGATACACTGCCAGATAGCAAACCATTTGAAGATTTTTTTTCCGTTAGCTTTATAGGATTAAAGTTTTAAATCGGATCTCACAAATTCGGTTCTCACACATGGATCAATCTTATCTCCTAATAATTGATTCAACTCCTCCAATTCATCTGGTTTGTGTGCACGGACTTGATAAATCGCGTTATGTATTGGCTCATTTCCACATAGTGAAATTCTATTATTTTTATTACAACCGACCCTTGTGATCAGCGCGTAGAGTTGGCATATAAACAGTTGACGCAATATAACTTTGTTTGTGGGTGGATCTATTTCTTCCGCTTCGCCAAAATCAAATACGATGCCGCTCCCATTTGTACGTAGTCCAATATTGCCCTGATGCATGTCGTTGTGAATGATACCGTTTTCTAATAGAATCCACGTTTGTTGCATAATATCTATCTGTTGTTGTGATGTTATTTTTTTTCTATTTTTGAATGTACTTATCTTTTCCATGACCAATGCCCTAGCATATTTTATCCTTTTATGTTTCACATAAATAAAATCTTCGTAGATTTTTGGAGCGCATTCTAGTTTCATGGCTCTTTTATGTATCCGTATCTCTCGATCGATAGCATCGGATGACTTTTTTATAAATTTCATAGCATATGTTTCCCCATCTTTGGTTGCTTCATACACGACAGCATTGTCTCCGGAACCCAATTCTTTTCCAATGGTGTAACCGTTAATCATATGAATAAAATGCATCGAAATATATAGTATATCGGGTCACTTATTGGATAGCGTATAGGATTAATGTTTTAGTAGGTATATAAATATTGAAAGCATAAATAAAATGTCGGACCATGAAGATGAAGAGAAAGGCCTATTGAATTTACGTAGAAGTAAGTATTTCAACAAGCACAAGGCAGATGAGATTGAAGGGTTTATTCGGTCTTCCTATTATATTTGCTTGATTCTCTTCTTTCTGCTAGGCTGTTCCATCGCTGGGACGGTACTTGGCGGTGTATATAAAGAGGCACCCTTGACGGAATCCATTTTGATAACAGTAGCTGGCCCGATATACTTGGTCCTCTTTCTCGTTTTATTATGTTGTGGTCGTCAAACCGTGCTGCGTATAGCCTTGGTTATCGTGGTGACGGTATTCGTGTCCTTTATGTCTGGTTTTATTTCCGGAGCGAATGTAAAAATAGTTGCAAAGACATTGCGTGATAATTAATAAATTATATATATAAGTAAAGAATTATTATATACAGTTACACACATGTTTGTTTTAAAACGAAAAGGAGATAAGCAACCTTACGACCAGCAAAAAATATATCAGTTTATAACCAATGCGGTTAATATTCATCCTACATTGAATACGGTAGATGTGGATAAAGTGTCTGAAACGGTGAAAAGAGGCATTGCAAACAACATGTGCACGAGCGATGTAATTCCGTATGTTGCAGAAACTGCGGCCTCCTTGACCACACATTCCTTCGAGTATGGAATTTTGGCAGGTCGACTTGAAATGTTTGATTTATATCAAAGAACGCCTTCTTCCTTTACCGAGGCGATGCGAAAATTGGCGGATGAGGATATTCTGGCCGATGGTTATGTTAAAAAATTGAACATGTACAATTATGATGTTCATATTGATTTAAACAAAGATTTTCAATACGACATTATTGGCATTCGAACACTGATGCGATCGTATTTGTTGAAATGTAAAGATGGTATTGTCGAGAGACCACAGTACATGTTGATGCGTGTTGCCGTATTTTTATCGGATTCCCCGGAAGATGCCATTGAAATGTATAATATACTCTCCGAGGGTTGGTATACGCATGCATCACCGACACTTTTTAATTCGGGCATGAAGCAACATCAATTGGCATCTTGTTTTTTAATGTCCATGAAAGACGACAGCATCGAAGCCATTTACGACACACTAAAAGAAGTAGCATTGATCAGCAAAAGTGCCGGAGGTATTGGTATCGATGTTAGCAACATACGGGCGAGCGGATCTCTTATCAAAGGCACAAATGGCATCAGCAATGGGTTGGTTCCCATGTTGAGGGTCTTTAATAACACTGCGCGGTATGTGGACCAAGGAGGAAACAAACGTAAAGGTTCCTTTGCCATATACATCGAACCGTGGCACAAAGATGTTCAGGAAGTATTAAAACTGAAATTAAACCACGGAGATGAGAATGCACGAGCACGTGATTTATTTTATGCACTATGGATTCCAGATTTGTTCATGAAGCGTGTACAGACGGACGGTGATTGGTCGTTGTTTTGTCCTACGGAAGCACCGGAATTACAAGATGCATACGGCGAGAAATTCGATCGGTTGTATAAAGAATACGAAAATACAATCGACACCAAGGTTGTTGTGAAGGCACGTGATTTATGGATGCAGGTGTGTACCTCGCAGATCGAAACCGGAACACCTTACCTCTTGTATAAGGATGCCTGCAATAAGAAAAGCAATCAAAATAATCTGGGTACCATACGTTCCAGTAATTTGTGTTGTGAAATTGTGGAGTACCACGACAAGGACGAGACAGCGGTATGTACCTTGGCCTCCATTGCCTTGCCCAAATTTGTAACGCAACATGGTTTTAATTTCGACCGCCTTGTTGAAATGGCCGGCGTGGTGACCAAGAATTTAAACAAGGTGATTGATAAAACATCGTACCCTGTGGAAGGTGCAAAAACCAGCAATGTGAAACATAGACCCATTGGTATTGGTGTACAGGGTCTTAGCGATGTCTTTCAAATGATGGGCATCCCGTACGACTCGGAAGAAGCATTGGATTTGGACAAGCAGATATTTGAAGCCATTTATTATGGTGCCATCAAAGAAAGTGTGAAATTGGCACAAAAACACGGTAAATATAGCACCTTTGATGGATGTCCTGCCAGTAAAAAGCAGTTGCAATTTGATTTGTGGGGTGTAGAACCTACAGGACGATTTAACTGGGACGAACTGAAACGAGATATTCAAGAACATGGACTTCGTAATTCATTATTGACTGCACCTATGCCAACCGCATCCAGTGCACAAATTCTGGGTAACACTGAATCTTTTGAACCACGTACTTCCAATTGTTATGTACGGCGGGTATTATCAGGCGAATTTGTTATAATAAACAAGTATTTGCAAATGTCTTGCATGAAAATGGGCGTCTGGAATCAAGAACTGATTAATAAAATTATTCAGGACAAGGGGAGTGTTCAAGGTACGGCACTGCCAGATGACATTAAAAAGGTATTTAAAACAACATGGGAACTGTCTCAAAAGTCATTGATCGACCATGCAGCCGCAAGAGGGGCATACATTGATCAATCGCAATCGTTGAATTTATACCTGCCAACACCGACCCATTCTCAATTGACCTCGATGCATTTTTATGCATGGAAAAAGGGTTTAAAGACTGGACAATATTATTTACGAACGCAGCCAAAAGCAGCGCCTATTCAATTCACTGTGGAATGTGAATCATGTAGTGCATAATGTTAAAATATTTAAACCGTTAATAATTTATATAATTTATTAGGAGTAACACCGCTTGGATTTACCGACTGCAACATTCTACATTGTTGCAAGGCACATACCATTAACTCGGAACAATAATACTGTGGATATTCCGTTTGTGAATGACGCAGTGGTACAAAAAACATGACTGCCGCCGTATAATCATACGGTTTACCCACCTGTGCCATCAAAAACTTGGCTAGTTTCATCTCATTTTCATTACTAATGTTGATAGCAACATTGGACGCCTGTGATTCGTCCAAGACTCTGTAAAAAGGATTGTTATGATTGTATTTGAGCAATCGATAGGACAATACGTCGCCCCACAATATATAGAAACACACATGAAGTTTACCATCTTCTAAATAGCGTTTATAATTTGCTTTTAATTTGTCATTCGCATCTATATCTGAAAAAAAATAGTTTGCTTGCTCTTCAGTCCAACTGAAGACAAACTCTGAATGACAAAAATCACCCCCTGTCATGTACGAAACTACCTTGTTAAACCAGTTGTCAAAAATTCCTACCGGTCTAGCAAACACGGCATTAAGCATTTGGTAAATAATTATGTATATATTTATAGTATTTTTATTAAAATGAAACTATTTGTGTTTTTACTATTGTTTGTTCATGTACAAGCGTACCCACAATGGTTTCACGACTATCAACGAAAACATAGAAAATTGTATACCCTCGAAGAAGCCGAACAAGCATTTATGGTTTTGCAACCCAAGTATGATTTTGCTACCAAACATGGGTACGAACTAACCTATCGATCCGATAAAAACCATACCAAAGCAAACATGTACAGGAGAGCCAAGCTAGGCAATATTTCGCACACGCCGGTAGGGCAACATCGGCTGGGTATGCCACTCCGTATGGACTGGAGAAAACATGGAGCGGTGACCAGCGTCAAACGACAAGGCTCCTGTGGTGCGTGCTTTGCTTTTTCCGCCGTCGGGTCCATCGAATACTGGTACTGGAAACGCACCGGTCAACTCAAAGATTTTAGTATACAGCAGTGGATCGATTGTACCAGAGGTGCCAATTACGGTTGTGACGGAGGACTCATGCACGTGGTCTTTCGCCAAGCCATGCTAGAACCCGCAGGACCCGCAGATTTTGATCGATACCTCAACCATGAAGGGACATGCAAACGTAGGAGGCACAAACCATGGCTAAAGGTATCGTCCTTTGTGGCACAGAGCGACGAGACACACTACCCGATTGAACAACACCTTGCACACAATCTAGTACAGTATGGACCTATACCAATAGGCATAGACAGTACAAACTGGCATTTTGAAATGTACCGAGGTCATTCCGTGCTCAAGGAATCGCAGTGTGGAAAGGACATCGACCATGCTGTATTGCTGGTAGGATACACTCCAGAATATTGGATTATTAAAAACTCGTGGGGAAGCCAATGGGGCGCGGACGGGTACCTTTACTTGGAGCGTGGCAAGAACGCCTGCGGTATCAACTCATACGCATCCTTCATAACAGACGCACAAGTATAAAAAACAAGTGATACAATGACTGACATGGCTGCAATGAAAAAAGAAAACGCAAAATTGCGTGAAGAAAATGACAGACTAAAAAAAGAGCTAAAGGATTGTGACAAAGGTTTTAATGAATGGGATCTTACAGCCGAAGATATTAAAAAAGATTTTCAAATATTTCAAAGCATGTTGATCAAATCAAGAGAAGAAAACACCGCCTTGATCAAAGAAAATGAAAGGCTTATCTCAAACAATGTTTCTTTATTGAAAGAAAACCTTGCCTTTAAAGAGCAACATTTAAAGCGTAAACGCAGAAGAATTGAAAAATCTAAAAATAAGGTATAAATACACGTGCTTTTCGTCATAAATATGCTCGAGGAACTCGGGTGGCTCATTGCATTCGTGGTGGTATTTGTATTGGTTCATTATCAATTCAAATATTGTATACCAATCACCTTATGGTCTATGAAATTACTTCAGACCTGTCTTATCATCTTCATCGCCAAAATGTACGTGGTGTTTCGTGTATACGGACAACGGGTAGATTTAACACAGTTGAATCGATTCGTTCAACATTTCATAAATATTACAAAAGAAGGTTTAATGAGTAACGAACTTTAAAATTTTAAGTTAGGTAACCCTTTAGTTTTTACTTCTACACTCTCTGGAAAGTACCATTTGTATATGTAGTCTTCATTCTCTCCCCATATTCTATCCAAGTCGTTATTAGTATATAGTTCTTGCCTATCAAATTCTATCTGTTTAAGAGATTGGAACACCGCTAAGATTCTTAGCTTAGTGGTTGGGGTTAAATTTTCAAATTCATCCTCTGTTTCTATTTCAGGGAGTTCTATGGCCATCCTAGCCATAAAATTTGCTCCTACGTCAGCAGGTACCAACTCACTGTTTTTTACCTCGGTGTTTCGATCTTTCCATCGATTATATGCCTGAACGCCTCCCATGCCTTTAAATGCCAACATGCCGTTTGCATAGAATTGGTTTTTAAGATATGACATCATATTTAGTCGAACTGTTACCAATAAATCCGTGATATTCATACACTGTTCAATAAAAAACTGCAATCTATCCGACCATGTTCCTTTGAGGTTCAACATTTCTATCGCTTTATTAAATAGTGTGTCCCATATCATCATGAGATATGGTCTTAACAAGGTTCTTTCCAGTGCCAGATATTCCTGATTTATTACTGGCTTTATTACCGTCTGATTAACCGTTCTAGAAATTGCAAAACATACTAAACCCAGTGTTCCGGCCACAACACCGGTGACGAGGACAACGGGGGCCGCAACAATCCCGAAAAACCCAGCTGCTACTCCACCTATACTTCCAGCGACGCCCGTGGCCGCTGCTGCTACCGCACAGCCACTGGTATAAGAGACTTCTGCCAGCGCGCTTGATATGGTATAATCCCATGCTTCGGCGTTTGGCAATGGATTTACAGGGGTTGGAACTATATATTCGGTGTTCATTCCAAAAAGAGATTTAAACGCGTTTACTATTATTTCCAATGCATATTGGGCATATGTTGCTAATAAATTCAGCATATCTTCTGTCTTGGCACAAGAAGTAGTCAATCTATCTGTCGATGGCTCATATGGAACGGGTCCGGTGATAGCACCTTGCCCCGCGCGCGCTGCCATGGCATCATACATGCATCTCTGTCCTTCACCTCGTTGAGATTCTTTGTATTTGTTGTATTCGCACAATAATAGCCATAACACAAACAATATTATGGTTAATTTCTTGGGATCTTTTAACCAGTTTACAAATTCCTGTATTTTTTCATACCACCAGTTAAATTGTTTTTTTAACCATGATATTCCACACGACCACCAACTTGTATCTGTTTCGGCAGTCAATGAATTAACTATATTTTTAAAATCTTTATGATCTTCTACTTTCTTTAAGTCGTTTAAAATAGCATCTTGTTCTAAAAAAGCTTTAATTTGTTTTTTTTGCTTTTTTATAGCACGTGTTCTTAATACGTAATCCGTTACTATTTTTTTCATGTTTCCAATTTGTAGATCTAACATAGCATCCAACCCCTCCTCCGGATTTTTTTCCATCACATCATCTAATGCGCGTACAGCCTCATTGGTTAATTTTTCATGTTCTTTTACCTTTTGCGTATATTCTGCCAACCGTTCTGTGTTCTTTACTGTAGCAGACAATTGTTTTGATATCTCGTAACAATTTGTTAGAGTGGTATTATTACATAAATAATTTATCATGCCAGCAATAGATGATACATCGGCTGGCGCTGAAAATGTAGCCATTTGTTTGCTAAAATAATATTAATATACCTGTTAATTATTGTTATGAGATACCTCTCTACTCGTCCACATTCTAAATGGGGTGTAATATTCACTTAATAAATCATCCGAACGGTTGTCTCGTTGCTGCGAATATTCTTGTTCGATGCGGTTTAACAGTGATTTCATATTAAATTCAGTGTCGTAGGATGCAATAAGTAAATCGATATCTTCTTGCAACGATTTCAATGGGGTTTTGGTACCCTTTAAAATTTGCATGGAACGATCCACTGTATCGGATAAACGTGCTTTTTTCAATTGTTCTACTACACGTAGTTCCTCAATACGATTGCACACCTTTTCACACTGCATGTTGTCTTCCCCACGTTCAATCGTTTGGTGTGCATTGTAGGTTATACTTTCACCGGTAATGATATTGATTCCGCTAACAGTATAATCAATCTTAAAAGTATTCGTGTCGTGAATAACATGGCATTTAAATATGGTGTCTTTGTTTTCCTCCGCATAAACATCGCCAATGTACAAGGATTGTATTGTTTTATTGTCCATGTCAGTGAAAAGAATTTCCTCTGATTTTAGACTGATGCTTACGCCTTGTAACACCGTGCTCATGGCTGCACCCAATACGCTACCATATGCCACCGGCAATTCTTCTGCCGTACGTATATAATTGTACGTACCACCACATGCATCGGATAAATTACGAAGGAATTCCGTTTCATGATCTCCGTAACCAAAGGCGTGTATACGGGTATTCGTACCATGTATCGTATTTTTTATCATTTTTATCATCTTGTTCCCGTCCAAAACACCGGAATTTGGACATCCGTCAGACACAACAACAATTTGTGCATCTCGTTCCATCGATTGCTCAATGGCATGAAACACACCGTTCGATATGTTTGACCAACCTCCAGTTTTAATATTAATGATATCTTCGATCATCTTGTTTTTGTTGACATAGGTGCATTTCGTCCAAGGTATGTCCACCGAAGTTTCCGTACTGAAGGAAATAACACAGATCTCGTCTTCATCCCGTAAAAAGGGCAAAGAACGAATAATAGATTCCTTTACCATTTTTATATCGACTGAACCACTCACATCCAATAAATATAACATGCTCTTGGGGGGCAATTGTTTATCATGTACACTTTCCGGACTTATACGTACCATCGCGTGGAAATCATTGGTGTTTAAAGGCAACTGGGAGTATTGGAGATGCAATTGGTACATTTAAACAGCGATAAAGACACTTATATAGTATATTTTTAATTTTAAAGGAAAACTCTCTCGAGCAAAAAACCTTTGAACACCATTTAGCCCAATTTAAAGGCATTGCGAATCATGTCTTCGCTCATGGTTTGAATCAGGGTATCGTAGACGTTGGCTGGATGACCCGCATTGATAAAAAGATCACGAAGAGAGGGCGTAAACATTTTGCGTTTCTTTGTCGGTGTTTCATATAATATTGGGTTTTCAATACGATCCAATATATTTTCATATTGATCGTCATTCATAGCATCCAGACATTTGTATGCAGATTCTACCGTGTGGTCTTTACCCAACACCTTGACAATCTCAACGGTGCGTGCTTCGAGCAGTGTTTTCAAAGCATCAATAGCCGTTTTGTTCTTACAGGAACCACATCCCGGACGATAACGTTGATATTTTGACGCCTTTTCATCTCTCCATTCTTCCGTATAAAACAGCTCGTAATACTTCCACAGTTTTTCTCGTAAACCAACCAGTTTGGATTCTTCTGAAGCTGCAATAGAGCGCTTTTGTGCATTGCTCAGACGTTTAAAACGCAGAGATACACCCGAGGCACACAACTCGGTGATTGTATTCATCATATCGTCAAATGACATGCCTTTTGTTGATTTGCCATTAATAGATATCAAATAATGGTCCTTTGACAATTTAGAAATGTCAGCGGTACATCCATCTATTTTACGACAATACATCGCATAAACATCGCTTTTACAATTACGCTCCTTGAATACCATACCAATCGTCTTGGTATTTTTTGGTACAACCACATTGAGACTCTGCCCCACAAACTTTACCTCCTCGCTTTCTTCACGGTGGATCCATTTGCCCGGGGATTTCACCGTACCCGGCGCTTTCACCGGGGTTCGCATATCTGATACAGACACATTCTTCTCAAAAGAAGATAACTTTTCAACCTTTTCCAAACGTTCATTCAGTTTGTCACAAACTTCCATAAGTTGCTCCAGCTTCTTGTGCAATCCCTTTACTTCGGTGGATTGTAGACCGCGGACGTATTCGTCCAGTGATTTTATTAAAGCAGACATATTGTTTTTGGTATATTTGTATAATTGTATAAATGTATAATTGTATATTTGTATGTATACCTGTATACGTGTCGTGTATGCGCGTATGTGCACTACGTATATGCGCGGCCTCTTTAATTTACCAGAGTATTCAAGACCTCGAGGACCTCTGACTCGTCTGTAATAATGTAATCAAAACATGCCTTGTCAATTTTTTCGGAGGCTATCTCACTGGAGTGTGCAAACCACTCAATATGTTCCTTTAAATCGTCGGTTCTTTCTCGAATACGTTTAAATCGAACATGCCACGGGGTATTTAAATATATCAAAGTAAATCCATTTTCTTTCAAAATATTGGCTTCGTTTTCATAACGCACATCGTCCACAATTATATTATGCACGCCAGATCGTTCGTAGGATGCCACTGTGTCCATTAGTTTACTTATCCACGTACTGTTGTCAATTTGACGTCCGATGGTGCCCACCATAATATGACACGCACGACCCGTCTGTCCCATGTCATGCACAATCTCCTTTATCGGATTTGCAATGGATAATAGTTTACAGTCATCTTTCAGTAAATTGCGCAATTCATTCGAGGCATACGTCTTCCCACTACCCATAGACCCACAGAAGGCAACTTTTACACTGGTAGAGGTTTCCTTTTGTCTTACGATCGACATATTTACATGAGGTAGACACGACTTTTATACCCCGATTTTTACCTAAAACATTGTTGTTGTTATTATATAAATAACATTGTTATAAATAACATATAAATATTATTAACATGTTTATAATGGTTTGTCCCTCCTAAAATAAACAGGCATATTTACCTGTTAGCTAAAAATTAGACATAGGGTCGATTTGAAAAAAAATTTTTTTTTACTATTTTCTAATAACATGCAATAGCATATATGTTATTTAATGCTATTTTAACATACACACAGCATGTTTAGGGAAAAAGCCAAAAAAAAAAATATTTTTAGCCACCCCCTGTCTAATTTTGGGCTAGTAGGTACACAGGCCGAGTTATTTTAGGCCGGACGTACCATTGTAACATGCGTGATGAAATATGAAATAATCCTTACTATATTAATCCCACCATGTTTTGCTAAATGGAATACAACAATAAACTGGTGCTTATATCATATATAGAATATGGAAATAATCAAATGGATCAGACAGAATATCAAATCATATCATTCATTACTATTGACGACGATAAGGTAGTATATGGTGAAAATACTATTTTCCGATGGGGCTATCCAAGCGAACTCGATGATGATGAAAAGGAAGATTTAGGGTTGACATGTGAATACATAGGAAAAAAGGCTTGGGTCACACCAGATACGCCAGAAGACTTAAAGGAGTTAGCAGAATTAAAGGTTATTGATGGTAAAATTAAACACTATGGTGAGTACGATTGGGATGAAGTAGATGTACAATTGGTTGATGTAGACAAATTAACACGTGAACAACAAGCTATTTTGATACCGCCGAGGCGAGATTCTAGTTTTAAGTTTTAATTGGCTTTTGTTTTTATAGGTAGTGTATAATGGTCCAATATTTTTTTGTCCCACATTTGTTTCATATCAATAATACCTACCCACACGCCTACAAATGCTATAAGAATAATTCCTATGACCCATTTATACAAATTCTTTGTCACATCCATGTAGAGTACTGTACATCTTCCGTGTCCGCACAAGTTCAGGTCTTCTGCAACATCGTACAGTGCCGCCATAAATGGTTCTTTACTGAGTATGTTTTCACTTTTATCACAAAGATTAAATCCACCAAGTTCTGCTCTTACTCGTGGATTGGTGCATGTTTCTGTTTTGATGAAGACGGATGCTCTTTCGTATTCTTTGGATCGGTTGGTCCAGTAGGTATGAAAATGACCAATATAGGATATGGTAGAAAATAAAATAAGTGACGATATAGAGGTTACAAGCCACGACTTCATGTTTATTACTATGGGATATGTTTTATATAGTATAAAATACGGTGTAAGTAATGATTACTCGAATATGCAATAACTGGTTTTGGTTACTATATATGTTATATATGGTATTGATAAATGAAGTGTGTACAAGTTATATCGATTCTTTCACTACTTGGTTCAGCGTATGCGGCCTTTAGCACAGATGGTCCGCATGGCGATGGACGATTTTTGGCTCACGAGACCTTTCCCAATGAAAAAGCATGCCCTGATGGTCAGTTTAACTTACTAACAATAGACACTGCCACTACTGGACTCGACAATTACGACGATGCGAACAGTGTTTATGCACCACAATGTACGGCCTGTTCAAAGGCTGCATTTACTGCAGTATACAAAGCTCCAATTAGTACATTGGCTGGAGATTACGCGGTATTGAACCGTGGCGAATGCTGCTTCAACTCGAACCATGTTTCGTGCCGCGAAGAGTTAAGGGCGTACAAAGAAGGCTGCCAAACCACCGGAGCATATGATGCTACTACGAATGTAGAAGGTCATGGTGGAGGTACGTGTACTTAAGTATTAAAAAGTATTAAAAAGTATTAAAAAGTATTAAAAAATGTTATTCTAACTGGACACCCACGTTAGTTGGTAATTTAGAACTCAATGTAAGGGACATCTGGTGCTGTAGATGCCACTACGGTCGGTTTTTTGACTTGGTATAACACCACGATGTTTTTCCCCAAATCACAAGACACTCCGTACATGTTGGGGGTAGTGTATACTCGAAACCCAATTTGGTATTTGAGTACCGACCCTTGCGAGATGTACTTGATGTCTGGTTTGTCCCATCCACTGGCAGTGCGTCTCCAGAAGACTGGACGGTTGTCGGTGTAATCCCCGCTCTCGTTTTTGTATTGACCACGTCGCTTGCAACAAAACATTTGCTGGTCGTCACCGTCTTGATCCGTAAACTCTTTGAACATTGATAGGGTTGCGCCATTAATAAATTCTTGCACGGCTTCCGTACCATTCTTTTTTGCCGCCTTGGTGGCTTTCTTTTTATGATTTTCCATGCAACCTTTGGTTTCGAATGCCTTCTTCAACAAATCGTTGCAGGTGTTCTCCACCCACTTCCAAAAGTTATTCTGGCGCTCTTCTTCCTTTGGCATTGCACTTGCAACCTTGTCTGGTAGGCCTTGTACTGCCTTAATGTTGTATACATAATTGGTCTCATCCTTACCAAACTTGCCAGTATCGCCACCCGCTTTGAGGTCATTGAATTGAACCTTCAGACCCGGAGTATTAAACTGCGCCGCAAATTGGCTCTCTTCTTCTCCCTTTACCTTTACTTTAGGGATTAATTCACCGGAACGATCCTTTTCAACAACAATGCTCAATGCATTACCATTGTTGGCATCAAACTCAGTAGGCATCCACGGACCCTTTTCCACCTTCATTTTTTTGGGACTAGTCGTGGTGACAGTCTCGGTAGTTAGTGCCTCATCGGCAGTGCGCTTGGTCGTGGAGGTGTTTGCAGACATTTTTTTAACTTGAGAAAACATTTTATTAACTTTTTGGTTGCTTATATAGTTTGTTTTCTGTTGGAAGGTATCCGTGCTCGGTGGGGGCAGTGGGTGGCAGGTGTGGGACGTGTGCGTACGTGTGGTATGACATGGCAGTGCAGTGCTCGGTCCAGTTGTGCGTGGGTTGCTCGGTCCAGTTGTGCGTGGGTTGCTAGTATAGAAATATCATTACAACGCTATTACTATGTTATAGTATTACAGAGCCGGACCTAGATGGACCGATGTGGACCAAGTGTGTCAAGGTGGACCAAGTGTGTCAAGGTGGACCGAGTGTGTCAACTCGTCAAGATGACCATAGGCTTGTTAGGACAGTAGTCGAAAAGAATATTTTTCCAAGTATATAACCAAATTATTTTTATTAAAATGAGTGATTATTTACAAGCGGCGAGTTTTTTACACGCGGGCAAGGATTGGGCCTTTAATGCCTCAAATCATTTAAAGGACATCGAAATAAGCGAGTCTGACAATGATTTTTACCATTTCGTCTATTCCTTGCCACGTAAATACATGCGTTCTAATGCAGCGACCTTTGCCGATTGGCAATGTACGGAGGAAGGGTCTCAACAATCACTGGCACACAAGACAGTCTTTTGTTGGTTCTTAGAACTTATCAATCGTCTGAGTAAGTCTAGCAGCAAAAAGTTGTCCAATGGCGATGGTGTACTAGTATTCTTTGAAGTGGTAAAAAGTCATACTGGCACGGTTGTAGGTGAGCGTATACATGTTTTTATCAAGCGCGTGGAGATTAAACTGGGTAGTACTTTGTCCAATATGTTTGATTTCGCCTGTAAGAAGGACAATCGCAAGAAAAAGATATTCGACCCGTGGGAATATCACCAAAAGCATGTAAAGACAAAGGAGCAGTATGTCTTGAATGTTTGCAACCAGTATGTCGGCAATACTACTAAAACCAATTGGATATACAAATCCTATTGTTTGTTGATGGACGATCAATGCAAGGAGTTTGATGCCTCGCCTTGTAAGATATTTTCACTGGATAATTTTCAGATTGAAGGCGCATGCGATGAACAAAATGATATGTCTTTGTATTATGCGGATGGTACCTTTACCTTTCCAGATGATAAACTGGTGGTAAAGCGTTTCTGGCATGAGATCGAGCCCTCCTTTTTATGGAATAAGTATTTGCCCTCACACCAGCATGAATGGGTAGATTTACCGGAGATCCGTGTCTCGCAAAACAGTGGTGATCGTAATTTGTTTGATATTTATGCCAAACCATGTCCGGCAAGGTGTTTATTGGAAGAGTATATGATGTCTTTGGGCAAGCAAGGTGTTGGTCTGATGTGGCAGGCCCTGACTTTAGAGCAAATAAACGGGTTAACCGATGTAGTAAAGGGACGTTTTGTTATTCACGACATTTTAAAGAACCCTCATGTGGTAGAGGTTGGTGAACCTCGTTGGATGAAGGGAACGACGGTATACGATGCCAAGTTGGAACACAGTCATGGGAGTGATAGTATGGAGTATACGGATCGACTGAAAAGCAAGTACCAAAATCAGCATAGTATCAGTGCCTTTGATGTTATTGAATTGGAGACGAGTTATCGTATGGAATTTTCGACAAATATGCGCGAGGTAAAGGAGATCATGGTTGATAAATTTGAGCAAACCTGTGTTTCTGGCGATGCAGATATATCGTACGCCGGTAAAGCGATTGCGAGATGGAAATTACACATGCGTCCCGATTTATACAAACAATTTGGTTCATTTGAATTTGAATTGCAGGATCCCACCTTGTCTCCCTTTGGTAACATGCAATACTGGTTCTCTCAAGCATTGGATTCGTATATGTGTGTGGCCTCTGCCCATCCCGAGTTGATAAAACTGCATTACGCGGTATACGATGCCTATCGTCAACACGGTCAAAACCAATTGCACTGGAACATGATTTACACCGGCGAAGGAGCCACATCCAAGTCATTCGTGTTTGAACAGAAGCAGAACATGTCTATCCCGGGCACCATTACTGAAATTACCTACCAGACGACACGTGCAGACGCAGTGGACGGTGATCAGAACGACCATATTACCGTGTTTAACGAAGCCCCACCGGGTTTATTTCAAGCCAATGCAAAGGGAGAAGATGCCCAAAAAGCCCTGTCCGCCATGAAAGAAAAATTAACCTCCAACCGTGTCCGTACCAAGGAGTTTGTACGGGATGAAGAAACAGGGGAGAGAAAGAATCGTATTGCCATTTCAAGTCAAATCGGGTGTTATGTCGGCGCCACAAATGATAATCCTGCACTGGCAGAAGAAGCAGTCAAGACTAGATTTCATTGGGGAGAGTTTGATAAAGTATTTCGTCAAGATAAAAGCATTGCCGATTATCAACGTAAAGCCTTTGAAATGGAATCGAAACCAGAATTAAAAAAGAAATACGATGAATTCATCTTTTATTGCCAAGATCAGCAGATGAAGGTGTTTTACATCTGGAAATTTATTTTCTGTGGCATCATACGCGATGTAGACTTAGAAGCGGCGAGCGTTGTATTGGGCAACATTGGCAAACAGTTAAAGACCTCGGATATACGTATACCGCCTCGAACCACCGAGAGATATCGAATATTGTGCCGTATATTGACCATTACGAATGCATTGGATATCCTGTTTAATTTTAAGGGTGGTAAGCACAATGGTAAGGACTTTGAATTGAAACAACTACTGGACATCGAACCTCTACTGTACTGCACAGAAGAGATTGCCATATGTGCATTGAACATGGTAGCGGTAGAAATTCCTCAATTGTCCGTGTCACGTATCAAAACAATACGAGCAATGTGGCGTCTGTTCTGTTTTAATCCGGTGTACAAAAAGGACAAAGATATGTTGACCGGTACGACGGAAAAGGTGGATTACAACTACATTCGTTTTGGTGGTGGAACCAAACAACTGTTGGTCAAGATTCAAAATGCAATACCATATTACGAGGGGAAGCCTTCCTTGCACAACATCAATAGCGTGTTAAAAGAATTATCAGGTGAACCATTCAAAGCATACGAATACCAACCGCGTGATGATTTTGTAGCAGAAAACCCAGAGGACGAACCACGATTTGATGACAAGTTTGTCCAGCCAAGAAAAGGTTCGAGCGGCAAGAAAACCGCCATTGCCTTTTCCTATGGTCAAAATTTCCATGATATTCATATTGGTTTATTTGATAACATACGTTTGAAAGAGGAAGGCAAGGGATCTCTAATGACAGAATGCATTAAAAACATTGTTCATGTCAAAACCAATAGCCGGCGCATTGTTACAGGGGTACCGGAACGAACACCGAGTGGGTTGGTGGAGTATCCGCAGTTTATGCAAATCATTCAGTTAACCGCCAATCCAAAAAAACCCGTGCCGAAAATACGAAACTCCAATCAAGAAAGCGAAGGCGTAAAACACATGATGGATTTATCCGACGATGTATTAGGTCAACACGATGTAATCGTCATGGACACGGATACAGACACATGGGCATGGTCCAAACGGTGTATAACACATATGCAAATGGATAAACAAGATGCATTTGAATATCACCCATTTGCAATTCAGGACGAATTAAAAGTATCACAGCATCCAATGACCTTTCCGAACGATTTAAAATATTTAAATTCTACAAATCAAGAAGGTCGGCGTGATATACTGGAGGTGAATGCCACCCAAGAAATGGGTATAAATCTCAATGAATTGAAAAGAGCCTACAAACGACGCCGTATTGGAGAAGACATGAGTAGTATAAATATAAGTTAATATAAAATAAATGGAAAATAGAATAAATGTACCCGCATGGAACCATTTCCCCTTTTTAGGGTACCTTCACTACAAATCCCGTGTTACCAATCGTTATATAGACCATTCCATGCCACAAAAAATCATTTTACCCAAGAGCCCATACCTAGGCTTTATTGACCATAGTGTTCAAATAAAACCCAAGGTTGTATATACGAAAGAGGTTGGAACGCAAACCGACACAGACAGAGCCATGGAACTTGGTCAGCAAATTATAAATAAATGTGGGTACGATTAGTATAAATATATTACACATATATGTTAAATGGGTAATTCTCAATACGGTAGTATGGTACGATCGGTACACGAAATGGGCCGTGAGTATAAGCGGATATTTGAATTGTTATTCCTCACCGGTAAGACAAAGGAGAATGGTTGTATAACACTCTCGGAATTACAAAAACTCGAAAACCAAATATGGGGAAATGCAATTGTGCGTGAAGACACACAAATGGAGGAATTAAGAGCTTTGATACTGAAATATTTTACAAAAGACAATTTTAAAGACAAAATAGGGGAAATGACTAGAAAACGGGTCGAATCTCTATCACCAGAGGATTTTTTGCCCAAACCCAAGCAAAGACGTAGATCTATAATAAATAACAGAAACTCAACAGGCTTAGCAAACCCATCAGACGGTTTACTAAAAATTCGAAAATTTTCTGAACCCGAAACAACGGCAGTTGGCGCTTGTTTAACCTCGTGGACCGATACTATTTTTCATCCTACGTGCGCGTGTTATTTTATAATCATAATAGCCTTCATTTCTTCCATCGTTATCGCCAATACGAGGATAGGAGATTTACAACAATCAAAATGTCCAGAGCGGGTTGAAAAGTACATATGGGAAGCTAAAATACCAAACTACGGCGAAATATCTATGGTAAGCTCCAATTCATTAAACCAAAGTGTCATTGATAAAGACTGCATCGATACCACAATAGACAACCAGCATTCCGGAATATTGTATGGCGTTATTCAAGCCACGATGGTGTTTATGCTCACCATGACACTGTCCTCTGGTCTCACAAAATACAAAGAGGAGATTCGTCTTTTTGAAGCACTGGCGGGTGATATCAAGGCAATGGCAATGTTTTTAGTGCATCTAACATACGATGCCCAAAAATACAGGTACGACGAGTGGGGAAAATTAACATATAAACCAGATGTAGAAAAGCAGTATGAAAAAATACGCGTTATTTTGGCAGTAATTACACCAGTAGCCAGAATTGTATTGAAGGGAAAGCGCTTAAAAGAAGGATTGTGTAACTGGTTGATGCGAAAGTACGAAACTGAAGCAAATGTTGATGATTTGGAGACATACAAAAATTACATAGAAATACCAGCGAGTGAACCGAATACATTTCCATTGCGTATATTTTGCTGTCTCGATAATCACTCCTGTTGTGGATATTGGAAATGTTTTTACAGATTGGGTTGTCATTGCAACAAAAATTGCTGGTGTTCTTTGGAGAATAGACGAGAAAAATTTAAATGGTCAAAATATGAAGAATATGAAAAGCACAGGCGTTTTACCGATGGAGATAATGACAAGAAACTAAAGATATTTGCCTTTCCAAAGAATAAATACGATGAATTGTACTGGATGGCTTATATAAGAAATATAGACCAGCATGGCCCAACCACATATGAAATTAGTTTGTACAAGAAAATTAAGCAAATTCAAGAAACAAGTAAACTCGACCTGTTTGAAACACTCATGACTGTTTTATTAGATGAAATTATAAAAATATCAGAAAATGATCTTGGATTTGGTTCCGATGAAGGATCTGCGGTGATGAGTGCAGTGTACGCAAAATGGGACGGTATATACGCATCATGGGGAGAAATGTCTTCTATCAAGACATACAGAGAACCAGTAGTGGTCCATTTTTACAGGGCAGTTATGCTTAGTATTTACGCTGTATTTATGCCATACAACTACATGGGCAAAATAACCCGAAGCACAAGCTTGAACATTATGGATGGCATGTTTCCAGTTGCTTACTTTCTCTATATTTTTGCAGACATAGCCTTTTTCAGTGTGATGTGGAGCATTGCCTACTCAATACGCAACCCCTTCAAAGATGTTCGATTTATGAGAGGTGTCAAACCGATTTCATCCGAAGCACAACAACAGGTATTAAACCTAATGAAAGCACAGCTTATTTATGACACATGCGACTATGATAAAGGTCAATGGTGGAATGAAGACGATCGCGTGAAATTTCCAGATAGTATACCGCCACCGCCAAGTGGACCCCAACAATTAAGGAGAAGAGCCTTAAATTTTTAACTTATATAAATACTTAATTCGTGCATTTAAATGCTATCTCTCTATGTTTGTTACTTTACATTTGGCTTCTGTTTATCATTCGGGACAATAGCCATGAATTTTGAAATGATGGACACGCTTAAATTTACACCTGTAGAAATGACAATGTCTTACGGGGTTATCGCGGCACCATGGTGCATTAAGCCATTGTTTGGTATGATATCCGATAAATTCAAGGTATTTGATTGGGGGAAACGAAGACCCTACATCTTTTTCTGTGGAATCATGTTGGCATACTTGTACATCGTATTGCCACAATTAATTTATTCAAAAAGTAGTCTGGTTGCTACCATGACCATGATATCCTTTCTCATGTGTTTTTCAGACGTGTGTGCAGATTGCATCACGGTTGATTATGCAAAAAAAGAAAAAATAAAAGGTAAAACGCAAGGCAACTGCTGGACTTCGCGTGCTCTCGGAAGCGTTGTTGGTTCTGCATGCGGCGGTATCATCTACGAAATGTACGGTTCACAGATGGTGTTTCAATTGATGGCATTACCATGCATGATAATGGCCACCATGATATGGAAACTAGACATAAACACCAGTTCATCGCCTGACAACATATGCAAGAAACTATGGAAGTCCGTATACAAAAAAAGAGCACTTGCATTTTCCATTTTTTTAATAGGTGTTGGACCTAACTATGGACCATTTTACACCTATTTCCTACGCAAAGAATTAAATTTTACACCGGAACAATTTCAATGGATCACACTGTCTTCCGCTATTTCATTCCTATTCTCCACATTTACATATAAAACATTCCTGTTAAAGGTCCACCCTTTGAAATTAATGAGAATATCGTGTTACTGTGGCGTTTTGTGTGAGCTTTTTCAATTGTTAGTGGTTACCAGAGTAAACGATAGCTTATGGATTATTATATTGGATACAGTGGGACAATCACTTTTTGGTATGTGGTTAATTATGCCACTCATTGTTGTCATTGCACACAACGCAAAAGACGGTGTAGAGGGAACCTTTTATGCACTCTTAATGGCGGTTTCCAATCTAAGTAACGTGGTTGCAGATGAATTAGGAGGTTTAATAGGTAACATGATAGGAGTTACAAGAGAAAACTTTGATAATATGGCATATTTGATTATTTTATGCGCGCTTTCAGATTTGTTTTTTCAATCCGTAGTCATTAACAATAAGTCCTTCGCTTCTTATTTTGACGAGGTACATCGTCCCCGGGGTCGTAAACGGGCACGTCGTATTCAAGGTCGTAACACGGGGGCATTGGAGATTCCGGCGGTGTCATTGGGTCTGGATTGTACGCAGGAGACATTGGACTCTCCATGTCATACGCAGGAGACATTGGACTCTCCATGTCATACGCCGGACTCATTGGACTCAGTGGAGGTTGATCTGGGTCATATGCGGGACTTGTCGGGCGCTGTGGGTCATATGCGGGACTTGTCGGGCGCTGTGGGTCATATGCGGGACTTGTCGGACGCTGTGGGTCATACACAGGACTTGGTGGACGCTGCGGGTCATACGCGGGACTTGTCGGACGCCACGCAGGTGAAGGGGGACGGTTTATTTGAACGGGTGCAAAAGATTGCGCAACAGGTAATGCCACCGGTGCCGCCATCTGCATACCGGGTAGTATCGGATTCGGATTCTGAAACCCCATAGGTTGAAACCCCATGGGTTGAAACACCATAGGTTGAAATCCCATAGGTTGAAATCCCATAGGTTGAAATCCCGTTTGTGGTAACCCCGGTGTAGGTAGACCTGCCCATACATCTGTAGGATCATGCGTCCACGGATCATCCTGTTTCCAAGGGTCTTCTTCATTGTTTAACCAAGGGTTATTGCAGGTTTCGTCGATCTCCATAAAAAGTGATTTTTCAACTGGGTATGGTTGTTTAAATTGTTCGATGATTTCATTGTCGACCACGGTTCCTACAACATTTGTACCCACTTTAGGTGGTGCACCGCTGATAATACATTCTGAGATTCCATTTAACATGTCCGTTTCCTTTGAACATGCTGCTTGGTTAAACACATCCACTACTTCTTCAAAAGTACTTCGTTTTAGTGGCGATGTGTCAATTTTACGTATACCGTGTCTGGTTAATGGTGTTAATTCACCCACCCATGTCATCCAATCGACCGCAAGAGTTATATGTCGCATGTTAACATAAATCCCATAATACGATAATATTTGTCTGATTTCACGAATAAGTGTACCCCTCGCTGCTTCTATCCCATACGTTTTTGCAACCGCATGAATGTCATTTGTATTGATGCTGCTAAAATCAATATCTTCCATTTGAATGATTTTATTTAAATCAGACAGGGAAGTTTCGACATGATATTTTTTTGCACCCGGTAACTTCACCTTTATGGTCTGTTCTGCACCTTCTACACCTCGAATAGATTGCTTCCGTATGTTTTGTTCATAATAAACACCGATGTCCGAATCGTTTAATAACTGTAGGTGAAATATGGCGTTGGGACCATCCGTATATGCACAGGTAACCATGGTGGTATCAAAGACAGATTTGATTGCGTATACATCGTACCACTCCTTTAGATAAATCACCAGTGTTTCGCGTTCTGGCTTGTGTGGAACATAATCGGCATCGGGAAATACATGGAACCATTCTACTTCTTTTTTGTCGGGTGTTTTTGTCACTTTTATCCTCTTTACTAGTGTTTCAAGGGTAATATGTTTCAACTCCTTGATTGCTGTGTCCGGGTCATCCGTTTGAATAATAGTCGATGGCGTTTTCATCCTGTCGCTTTTTGTACAATTGATCAATTCTTCCAATCTTGGTACACCGAGTGTTACATTCATACTGGACACGCCGGCAAAATGAAAAGTATTGAGTGTCATCTGTGTTGCCGGCTCTCCTATACTTTGCGCTGCGATTGCACCAACTGATTCTCCCGCAATGGCTTTAATTCGAACATATTCTTGTTTAATTTTGTGAATAATATTTTCAAGTTCATCCAGTGTTAATTCGTATTCATGTATTACGCGATGTACGGACAATTTGCACCGAATCAATATTTTTAACATGTCGTTATCAATCTCTTGTATCAATGATTGTAACTTTTGACGTGCTTCTTCTTTCTGTACCTTTCTGGATGGAAAGGAAAACAGGGTTCTGGCATTGTTTATAATTCGATCCACCGGTATAGGCAACTGAAACATGGCCGTATCTTTGCTCCCATTGTCTCTCCACTTGTTTAATTCATGTAAATAGATATGATCTTGCATCAAAGATTCACATTCGTCTCCGTATTTTTCAGGTGTTGGTTTGTACCATATATCAACATGTTGATTCTCCACGCGCATGGCATCAAACCCATCATCACCATACTTGAACTGTACAACCGATTCGTCGGAATTTCTGGCACTCCCATCCCAGTGTATGACAATGTTTTCCAATGCTTTCATGAATCGACGCTGTATGTATCCAGTTTGACTGGTTTTTATCGCAGTGTCAATTAAACCTTCTCTACCCGCGATCGCATGAAACCATACTTCGTGAGGATCCAACCCCTCCACATACGAATGCGTGATAAAACCACGTTCTCTGGGACCATTACTGCCACGTTTAAAATGAGGAAGTGTTCTACCAGTCCATGTCTCTGGTATACGATCTCCACATAAATTTTGTTGGCCCACCACGGCCATAATTTGAGAGATATTGATGCTGCTACCCTTGCTTCCAGAATAAACCATTGTATACAAACGGTTTTCATCCGTCAGAGGCTTTTGAACCATCGTACCCATTGTATCACGACATATGTTTAAACGCTGGTTTATTTTGCTTTCCGTATCACAGTTTAATTGAATATCTTCAAAGGCTTTCTCTATTTCATGTTGCACATTCACGTCTGAAATCATATCGCCGATGCCCACGGAAAACCCACGAATGGAAATAAACTTATGCACAATGCGCTGCAAACGATTGATAAACAATATGGTCTCGTCGGGTCCACAATCGTTATAGATAACATGTACTAAAGAACCATCTGAACGACCTAACACCCTTTTGGTCAGTCGACCCGATAATAATTTACCACACTTTATCACCACATCTCCCTTGGACCAGTTCACCATTGGCAAGGTATACGAAATTAAATCCTTTCCAGTATACACATCTTGTGTTTTAAATTTACAATCCCATCCCGGCATCGTGTACACACATTCCATCATCTCCTCTTTCGTAAAGGTTACATCGTCGGATGACAACAAATACGCACCAACCATCGTATCCTGAATAACAGACATCACCGGCTTATTGCTCTGAGGTGAGACAATCTGGTGTTTGACTGCCATTATTGTTTTTGCCTCTGCCCTTGCTTCGACCGTTTGGGGGACATGAATGTTCATCTCGTCGCCGTCGAAGTCTGCATTATACGGTGTTGTGCATGATAAATTCATGCGAAAGGTTGAATATGGTAAGATTTTGGCTTCATGTGCCATGATACTCATTTTGTGCAATGAAGGTTGACGATTAAACAATACAATATCACCATCTTGTAATATGCGTTCCACCGTCCAACCAACCGAAAGAGTAATGCCTGTACGTTGCACAAAGGATAAATCCACACGAGACCCATTGGGACGAATAACAAACTTAATTGGAGATTTTTCCTGAGTCAACTGTATCTGCAATATTTCCTTGTTGTATGCTGTGACCTTGACAGGTATCGTTAACTTTTCGGCCACACTAATAGGTATACCCACCTCACTCATCTTTAAATGATCATCACCAGTAATCACAGAACGTCCAGTAAAATCACAACGCTTACCCATCATATTACCACGCACGCGACCTTCTTTGCCCTGAAGACGTACTTGTAAAGAGGTATACTCACGTTTAGAAGTTTTACGCTTTGAGGACCCCACCTTGGTGTGATTAATATAACCGGTCACGGCATTTTGCAAGGATTCTTTTGCATCGGTTATTATATGCTTTGGACGATTGTCCTTCTGCGTTTTTTCCAATTTATCGTTTGCACGCATAATTTGAATTAAACGGTAGGTTAGATCATCCTCTCCGCGAACGCTGTTACCCTGCATAATTGGAGGACGAACACTGGGTGGAGGAACAGGCAACACCGTCAGAATCATACCTTTGGGATGGGCTAAATCCACACGATCTAATACTTCGGAATCCAATTTATCCAGATGAATCATCACATCTTCAATAGAATACAACACCTTGTTTACCTCAATACATCCTTTATCACGGTTCCATGAATATTTTGGCTGACGCTCTTCACATTCGGGACATTTTGTATGCACAATTTTACTGTAATGTTGAAGATGACGATTCTTTTGAACATTATGAGTATCGAAGTTTTTTATCAAGGTATTTCGACAACTCGGCGTGTAACAAATACAACGCAACCAATATATTACATTAGAAACCCATGAAATGTGATACACTGGACATTGCAACTCAATATGCCCAAAATGACCATTGCATTTCTTTACATTTTCGCCACATGTTGGACAGGAATGACCCTTTGTCGCACCCATACGACTATCTCGTAACCCATTGTGTACGATGGCGTTATTTTCATACGTTTTTTTCTCCGTTACATGAACAACAGACTCCTTGCGTATATCTTCCGCAGTCCAGACATCGAAATTAACACCGACAATCATTTTTATCAGTAACAGTTAGGTTGGTTTGCTTTTAACGATGGACATGCATATTTATACAGCGCTTGTGAATGCAAGCTTGACGACATACGAGACATCTGTCCGTTGGTTCATCATGTGGTCGGGCCAGTTTGCTGGTCGATTCCAATGGTACATCCGGCCTAAAATAAATAGGCCTGTGTCCATATAGTGCCAAAATTAGACAGGGGGTGGCTAAAAATATTTTTTTTTTTGGCTTTTTCCCTAAACATGCTGTGCGCATGTTAAAATAGCATTAAATAACATATATGCTATTGCATGTTATTAAAAAATAGTAAAAAAAATTTTTTTTTCAAATCGCCCCTATGTCTAATTTCTAGCTAATATGAATACAAGACTGTTTATTTTAAGCAGAACAAACGCCTGAAATAGATTTAGTCTTAATCGCCTGCTATTTGTTTACTATGGTACACCCGGCCTAAAATAAATAGGCCTGTGTCCATATAGTGCCAAAATTAGACAGGGGGTGGCTAAAAATATTTTTTTTTTTGGCTTTTTCCCTAAACATGCTGTGCGCATGTTAAAATAGCATTAAATAACATATATGCTATTGCATGTTATTAAAAAATAGTAAAAAAAAATTTTTTTCAAATCGCCCCTATGTCTAATTTTTAGCTAATATGAATACAGTGCTGTTTATTTTAGGAGGGACAAACCATTGGAATGTTTTATGTAAGTGGACCGATCATTTGTCAAATGACTTCTAACAATATGCAACCCTCGCATGTTAAAGTTTGAAAACAATGGATGTACGGGTGTACGGATGTTAAAATTTTAAATACAATATAAATACTAAAGACTGTATAAGTAAAAAATGAGTGCGGTGTTTTTTAAACATAAACGGCAGCGTAAAATCCCTACTGCCATATTCTCTTTGATGAATGAGGAGGAGGTTATTGTAAAATTGCGTGGGACGTATGAGTCAATTGATTATGTATGTATTGGTAGAAATCAATATTTGATACCAATGGATCAAATTGAAGGTGCAGTACAATGTTGTTTGAATATGGGTTTATTGATCGAGTGCATACCTGAAGAAGTGGAGAAAGCGACAAAATACGACCCTAAACACCCGTTCGACGAGAGTTTCAAGTCTACCGAGATATATCAAAAGATGTTCCAGTATCAAAAAGATGGTGTGGAGCATGTCATACGAAATTTTGATGGTAGAGCCCTCATAGCGGATGATATGGGTTTGGGGAAAACCTTGCAAGCCATTGCATTGTCTAAATATTATGGATTTACAAAGGTATTGGTGATATGTCCGGCATATTTGCGTTATAATTGGAAAGCCGAATTTAATAAGTGGTTGGGTGTGGAGGAAGTCTGTTTAATAAAAAAAGGAAAGGATGTATTGGAGGGGTATCCGGTTATAATATCCTATGAATTGGCGGTAAAGAAAAAAGATTTACTATTGAATTATGGGTTTGATATGGTTATATGCGACGAGTCTCATTACATGAAAAATCACAAGGCAAAACGTACAAGGGGCTTGGCCCCTTTAATCCGAAAGATTAACAAGGCCTTGTTGTTAACCGGTACACCAGCATTGAATCGTCCATCGGAATTGTTTTCACAAGCAAACATGATTCGACGTGATTTCTTTCCTAATTTTAAACAATATGCAGAACGATACTGTGATCGAAAGATGTCACCACTTGGTTTTTGGGACGACTCCGGTTCGTCAAATCCACATGAAGTGCATTGGTTGGCAAAGAAAACAGTTATGATACGACGTCTAAAAAGAGATGTGTTGAAAGATCTTCCAAAAAAGCACCGGTCTCAATTGCATATTGAAATGGACGTACGTAATACCTTTGAAATGATTCCACTGTTTGATGAATGGAAACAATTGAATGCAGAGATACCAAAGATGCAACCATGTAGCAAACAGGTACAGGCGGCCGATTTTAGACGCAAATGCATCATATCTGAACTGTTTGGTCTAACTGCAGAAGCAAAGGGTAGCGCCATGCAAATGTTGGTAAAAGATACGATGCAGACCGGAAATCAGTTTTTGGTATTTTGTTACCATAAAACACTGATGGATGCCATTGAAGAAGCATGCGATGGAAAGGCAATGCGCATCGACGGTGATACACCTACCGAAAAACGACACGAGTATGTGCAAGATTTTCAAGAGGGAAAGTATCAAGTGGCAGTATTAAGCATGTTGGCAGCCGGGACAGGTATAACACTGACGGCCGCATCACATGTTATCTTTGCCGAATTGTATTGGGTTCCGGGGGTTTTGATGCAGAGTGAAGACCGTGTACATAGAATTGGTCAAGAAAACCCATGTCATATACAATATGTGATATGCAAGGATACACTGGACCCCTACATTTATAAATCCATTCAATGGAAACTGGATACCATTGATGGTTGTTTGGATCAAAGAACGGATCGTAATTTTAAAGGTGAAGATACAATATATAATATGATTTAAATACGTATACGTACACCCGCTATGTTTCCACGGTAAAACCCTTCGTAACCGTAGTGACGTATTTTTGTATCCTTTTCCGCATACAGATCTGTAAACTTCAGTCGTGGATAACTCAAGATAAAGGATGTTGCCCAGACATTGTTGTCTCGGCATATGTTAACAACCCTTTCCATCTTTTGTGCGATACCCGGGTCATTGTATACATCCGCAAACACCAAAATATCACCATCATTATTGTATGCAACCTTGGGTCCTTTACTTGTCCATTGACTGCATATAGTATTAATCATCTCGGAAAGGGCATATTGCTTTTCGTGGCGGATCCACTGGCCGACCTTTTTTAATTTGGACTCCATTTTACCCTTCCGCCATTTCGCGGGGATGTTCAAGGTGTTTATTGCTTGTTGGGCGCTTTCATAAATCGTGGACATAGATAATTGGTAAATATAGACCTAAGTGGTACACCCAAGTGGTGGTACACCTAAGTGGACCGAGATAAAGACACAAATATATAAATATATAATTAAAATTTCATTGCTCCGGTGGGAGGGGGTTTGTCTTCTGTTGAGTCTGCCGTAATCATCGATTCCTGTTCTTCTGAAGTTGCTTTCGTATTGTCCTGTTCCCCAAAGCACATAATACCCCACAATACTAATGCCATCATGCAAGCCACCATGCCAACAATGATAAGCACATCTGCCAATCCAACGTACCATGCAGCTCCTCCAAATCCAGCAAATGTAATTATTTGCATCCACACTGTACCGAGCGAAGCACACGAGCCACATGCACAGTGGGGGGCTGCACAGCACCACACAGGTAATAAAAGATCACTACAGAACGTGCCCCCGACGACGCCACATAAACATCCGTTTCCTGACAAACATGCCATGGGACAAACACAAAATGAACAAAGGCACTGTACTAATGTATTCCAAATCATGTAAGGTATAGGAGCCAACACTCCAAGTGCGGTAACACCACCACCAGCGCTAGCCGTTATACATATAGTGCTACCACACTTTTTACATCCGCGTACTTCCATTTCTTAATTGTGCGTTTATTAATATACAATATATCGGTTGAAAGTGAAAAAAAAAACGACGTATATATATCCCCCAAAAATATCATATAGAATGTATAGAACTCGCCCACCGGAATCGCCCATGAATTATTCAAATATTTTTTCTTTTTAATTAACCATCCCTTTTTATGCGCTGGTCTTCGTGCCATGACCTAAAACTGGCGTACACAAACGGGTTGTCATCGCGGAGCGAGGCTTCCCAACTTCAGATTCGGTCGGTGGTCTTTCTTTGACAATACGAATCGCCCCGTGATCTACAACAGCGGGTTTTACCTATGAGGAGGCCTGTGTCCGGGCCACAATGGACAGGACCACAATGGAGATGGATATGGTGTAGCGTTTTGTAAACACGGTTTCATGCTGTTTGCATAACTTCAAGCGATATATCCTGCAAAGTATGTCTGATGACAAGTTGGGGTTTGATTCCCCTTCATACTAAAACCTTATTGTAATTCCCTTCTTTTCTAATTGTTTTTCTATTTCCATAGCTTGTTGTCGAAATTCCTCATTTACAGTTCTTTCCGATTTTTTACAACAACATTGGTATATAATTACACCAGCCATTATAACCGAAACAACTGCTAATACTGCTACGAGTGCTATAATGTCATCCGACATTTATGTGTATATATGGTTACTAATATAGTCAAAGTGGCCCGATATCGTGGCATTATGAGATGCCCACATGTATATACACGCATGACCATACCCATACAGTCGTCCATGCCCACACCTATACAGTCGTGCATATATTATCAAACTAAAGTATATCAAGTGTCACAAAAGCAAACATGAATTGGGAACGTGATTGTAAGAAAGCATTAACCTTTATCGAAGAGCATGAACTGCGCGACAAGATCATTTCCATGTACATCAAGGGTCCGCCAAAAGATACGGGGTTCTCTTGGTGGCAAAATGATACACCCGAATTTCGTGTCATGCACGGGTTTATACTGGACATGGATTACGACTCTAGCGCGTACGCGTGCATGCACCGAAAGATCCAAGCGGCCATTCGCGATATGTATAATCACCGTGCCAGCGAAAAAACTGTTACGACAGTAGCACCACCTGTTATACTGCGTATTCAGACCGAAAGAATGGACTCCCCCAATCGAAAAGCCGTCGAGGTGTGGCAAGAAAAGGGTCCGGCCGCCGCCTGTAAGCACATGTTCGAACAAGCCGCCGGTGATTATGCAAAAATGCGTAGCATGTATGGTTAATAATTACTATAAGTAAATATACGTGTATTTTAAATGCAAGTTAACATAGCTACATCGGACGCCTTTCTACCATACAAAGAAAAAAGTATAAAGTTGGTGGATAAAGAATTGACGATTATACTCTACATTGATACGAATGGCATGCCTACCGATGACAACATGATCGATTGGCAAGACTGTATGGATGGCAGTGTTTTTTGGGCTTACAATGGAAGAGGTCTAAGCGATCTAGTGTATATTTCTGTTATAGAATATGCGAGTGAAAGACCTTATAAACGTCGTAAACGACTTAAAATTTAAAAGACATCATGTCTTCACCAGAACTGTCAGAATCGCTAGAAGTATCGTGTTCCTCTTCACTGGAAGATTCACCACGAAGATATTACAGTGTTTGTAAGACTTTATCCATCGGTGCGTTTTTATTAGGATTTTTTTGCATCTGAAGGTCATAACTCTTAGTTGCTAGTTTTGGACACCATACATGCATGTGCAAATGATTGACCGAGTTATATGGATAGAGATGAAAGGAATACTCGATGGTCATACTCAATTCTTTCGCTTTTTCCAAATCGTTGGTTTTCTCTGCCACATCAGACCACATTTTTTTTTCATTTACTTCCTTTAATCGATCATATAAACACCCGGGGTGAAACTCACTTTCGCGCAAACGTCGGACGCTTTCATTTGCACACTCCAATGCCATAACTTTATCGAATTGTTTCATTTCTTCTATGTCCACGGCATTCCATATTCTGGCCTTCGGACATACGAGCGCATGAATAAGAGACATTGGGCTTTTTGCAGTGTTATCAAGAGGCTGTGGACCGTCTTTGTTGGAAGGTACGATTGAAAAATACTTTTCGTTTTCGTAAACAATTTTAAATATACCTTTGTTATACATATTTAAGAATAAATACATATTTGGCAGTTTACTTTTATCTTGGATGTTCCCTTTCTGAATCAATTCTTTGATAGATGCCATCTTTCTTTTAATTATATACCGTGGTATTTATACCTTCTTACGCTGAAAAGGTGCGGTGTTTTTGTTATTAGTGCGGTGTCTGCGCAAATAACCTTTGTACGGTTTATAACCTTTATATATTTTCTTTTGGGGTGGCGCGTGTGTGGCGCGTTGTTTTAATACCGCTAGTTTCATTCTTGGGTCGTTCGGGATGTACACCGGGTTGACTGCGCTGATGAGAAGTGATAATACGAGTGCGTTGTTCATGTTTGTAAGTGACCTTTGCGTAAGTGTGCTTTGCGTAAGTGTGCTTTACACAAGCGTGTGTGTGAACAGGGTGTGTGTGCGTAAGTGTATACCTTGATGTATTTGTGCATATATAACATGTCGGGCCATTTTGTAGAATGTGTGAGGAAGCTGCTCACATTGCCACCACAATAAAACATTTGATCGAATGTATACCAAAACATGTAGATACGAGTCCTCTACAGTCTCTATATAAAAAGGCATTTTATACTGCGCCCGAGGCATGTGCAATGTTGTGGAAGCCTTTGTTTACTACACTGACATCCCGCTACAATACCGGTGAGGACTACCAAAGGAAGATGTGCGAACTATACAATGATGGCTATAGAAATTACTTGGATAAATTTATAAAGTAGTGTATATAAGATTATTTTGTATTTGTTATATCATGGGTACACTGATGACACCTAGCGATTTTCAAAGGTTTCTACCTTGTACATTTGTATTCGATTTAGAATATGTAGGCGTTCCAAATGATTTAAACCGATGTTACATATGGGAAATTGGCGTTGTTCATTTACTGTCTGGTCGTCAGATCTCCATTACAATGGATCCAGCCATACGTCCTTTGCCTCCTCCTATGAGCGATGAATTTGCCAATGTAACGGAGGAATTTTTGAAAAGTAAGAATGCAATGGGCTTTCATTTTGGTTGGAATATGTTTTTGGAATTTGTCAATTCTTTTGGTGCCGGACCTCGTTTATTTATCTCGCATAATAATTTTAAGAGCGATAAGATTATGTTGGAGATCGAGTCCAAACGTCGTGGTTTGATCTTGCCTTATTCGTGGTACTTTTTGGATTCTTTATTGTATTGTAGGAAGGCGATACCAAAGCAGGCCTCGTACACACTGCATGATTTGTATTTGAACATCATGCGCAAGCGGATTGTAGACAACCATTCTGCTCTACCAGATGCAAAAGCATTGGTAGAATTACTGTATTATACCGGCATACAGAATCTGTCTGGTCCAATCTACCCTACACATTGTACCAGCCTACAAGTAATAAAATGGTTGGGCCCATCGTGTGAGCGTGCGTTGTTTCAAAACAATATTCATAGTTTGGAGCAGTTGGTAGCCAATATTGTAGCCAATTATAGCCGTCATTCGATCGGTGGAAGTGGCCCGACAACCATGCGCGATTATATTCAGTTTTATATAACTTCTGTATGTGGCATTCAAACCGGCAATTCGGACAGCATATCAAATTCAATCATTGAGAAGTGGTTGCCGTGTAGACAAATTAAAGTATAAATAACTGATATCTTTTTTTAAAATGCCCAAACGATCACGTGACGAGGAGGATATAGATTATAATGAAAAGCGCGTATGTTACGAACAGATTACGCACAAACGAAAGTCGTGTAACGAGGGGGACGATATGCCTAGAAAACGCCAGCGGCAAATAACAGAGGAATATGTTGACCAACTAGAAAAGGACAATCTATTAATGCGTCAGGCGTGTTTTGAGGCCGGAAGTACTATTGAAGAACTTCGTCAGCGTGTTCAACACTTGGAGATGTTATTAAGTCTTCAACGTTCCCAAATGGAACACATTCGTGTAAATAATGATGTATCTGTATACTAAATTATATGTATCGGATTTAAATGTATTTCTACCGGATAAAACACAACATTGTTAAATATCATTCCTATAAAATTTGTTCGATTAAGGGAAAATCTATATAAATATAGTGATAAGGGTTCCAAATGTTATTGTTGTATTTACACATTGCTGCGGCGGTTATTCATTTGATTTCCTGTGTTATGGCAACCGTGGTACATGTTGATGTAAAAGCCCAAGTCACTTTACCAAAACATATGTATTTGTCTTCTCCGGTTCGTATGGAGACGACTCATGAAACGCTTCTTGAACAAAATCCGATGGTGTGGGTTGCCGCAAATGAAGCACTCACCCTTTTTTCACATTTGATAGCCATTTTTCTGCTGGTTAGTGATGAGAAAATGCGCAAGTACGAAGGACTTCGTCGTACCATTGAATATTCTTTCACGGCTGGTATTTTACAAGTGGCTTTGATATTGGGAACTGGTTCTATTCCCCTGAGTACATTGTTATATGTAATAATTGTCAACGTGGTCATGCAAATGATTGGTCATGCATCTGAAGGCGAGAACCGTACGCTCTTATTGACCAGCGGTTTTGTGTTGCTAGCAGCACAGATTCAGGTGGTGATGACCAATGCCTTTTTACTCGAGGGTATTGCAACCGAATATTTTTTGGTCATGGGTGTGTTTTATGCCTTGTTCTACATTGGCTTTGGCGTTGTAAAAATCTTTCGCCCTACCTATGAAGATGAAATTTACATCCTAATGTCAGTGACCTCCAAGGTTACCCTGTCGTGGGTTCTTCTTGGAAATATATTTGAAGGCTACAAAGAAATGGGAGAAGATATGGATTTTACCGATTTGGACTGGCGTGCTATTCAATGGGGGGTTGTATTATTTTCGGTGATTGGTCTGTCTGTCGGAATACCCCTGATTCAAAGCACCAAACCCTACCTCGACAAAGAGGATCAAATAAAACGGACGGAGGTGAAATTACAAAATTTACGCGACAGTCGTGTTGAGTTTAAAGATTTACGTTATTAAATATACATATTAAATTCGGTAGTTGTTTCTTCTCTAAAATAACCTTTCATCGCTTTATGTACATGTTGAAAGGTTAGATGTTTGTTTTGTTTCTTTTTCATCCAATTTTCGCGTGAATATTGTAATTTTGATTGAAAACATATGTTTTCTGTATCTCCACCTGCATTTTTAAATTTTGAAAAGTACTCTTGAAACAGTGACACTGCTTTTTTATCGACCGACCAACCACACATTTTCAGCTGTCGTTCAAAAATTTGAAACAATTCCAAGTACGTATAGGCTTTGATAGAAAAGGTCCATCCAAATCTTCGTTTTAAGCCGGGGTTTGCATCGAAAAATTGAGAGTTTATTTGGTCTTCATACCCTGCAATGATCACAATGGTATTTGATTTTTCCTCGCCCATAAAAGCACACAATTGATCCAAACATTCCTTACCATACTCATCCTTTTCACCGTTCATCAATGAATAAGCTTCGTCGATAAAAATAACACCGCCAGCATACTTGTTCAGTATCTTACGCGTCTTGTTGGCAGTATGACCCATGTAAGAACCCACAAAATCACTTCGATGTAGTATAGTAAAGGACATATCGTCATTAAATATTCCTAAAGACATCCATATGTTGTACAGGATCTCAGCAACCGTTGTCTTTCCAGTTCCGGGTGGGCCCACCAACGATGTATTCAAAAAATGTGAATCCAATTTTCCACCGGTCGTAATTATAAATTGAATCTGTGAAACAATCGATTCTTTTAGCTCTTCCATTCCAATAAGTCCATCAAGTGTTTTCAAATGCGTGTACAGCTCTTTAAAACGTTTGGTTCTTCGTGTAAACCGTATTATTTCGGTCAACGAGCTTTCACATTTTCGTTTTCGTTTGCATCGTTGCATCGTTTCCTGACCTCGTTAGACATATTTATAGTTGTTAAGCATTTAGGACACGAGTTTCCATAACGTGCCCAAGTTTCAATGCATTTCTTATGATAAAGGCACTTACAATTAGTTAAGCGTATTTTATCACCAGATTGTTCCAAACATATCAGACATCTCGCTTGAGAATCCGTTAATACACCATGCACCAAATATGCACCTTTCGGCTTTTTGTCCAGCCAACTTTGTTCCATTGAATCACACAACATAGCCTGCATTTGTATCTCCATGGTTGGAACGTAGATAGGTATCGTCACGACTGCCCATATATCCTCGCGCTTCCATCGTTTACGAATTTTATAATTTACATCAAAGTTGGAAGGCAAGATACCGGTATCACACAATGCATCATTGTACCATTTCGAAACCATGTTGTAGAAAATATCACCGTCCGGTAGAAGATGTTCTCTAAATACAACAAAAGACATTTAAAATAAAATAAAATATTTAATATACCTTTATACTTTAGATAGGAATATGTCATTGGACAGACCACGTACCCACAGTATTGCCCATGTTGCTATAAAATATGCAAAGCTCTCGGTATGCCATGTTAATATAAATATAAGCAACCATTCCAATATTTCAAAGAAATAGTTTGGGCTCGTGATTCCCACTGCAAATAATAATGGAAACTCTGCACACAGGCTCTCCATCTTGATATACATATCCACTATTTGTATATCCTCCATATAACAACGCATGTGATTAAGCCGTATGTCGTAATACACATTTAGTAACAAACACATCCCAGCCGAAAGCAATAATGGCCAGCTCAGCCACGTTTCCATTCCGTATTCCAAATGTTGACACATGTACCCCAGAGTATAACCAACCAGACCGTTGTACGCCGCCATCAACAACACTACTATAAGAGACACGCGTTTACTGTCACTTGTATAAATATTACCGATGACCAACGGCACAACAATAGCACGTAGAAAAAAATGAACCATGCAAAAAATTAACACATGCTTTTGCTCAATATTGACAAACAAAAACAAACAAACCAAGGCTGGTAAATTAACTAGAGTCATATACCATCTATTTGGTATACTGTACGATGAACCGCCGGAAAATCTACCATAGGGAATCGCTTTATACCAAGATAATAACGAGATAATTATGCCACTGGTAAGCAGTGCCGCCTCTAGCATTTAGTATATTAAATATCAGATATATACTATACTTTACGTGTTTTAAGAGTTTATATCACCTTGACCAACATTATGATTATATTGATCAATATGCTCCTGAATGTTTGGTATAGTAAAGGTTTGATCCAAGTATATGCCCATAATTACGCCACATAGAAACCAAAACATTCTATGTAGTATTACACGGACAAAATATTATTTATATACTTCTATTTATTTGCGCGCTTCCTTTCGGTGATTTATATATGACAGGCAACACCCGGTTCCACAAAGTTCACCGCCGTAATTTGTAGTATACACATGCGGTGTCATGATGCACTTTCCATCTACATACTTGAGTCGCACCGAAAAATGCTTATGGCAATTGTCACAACGGTCAGACATTACAACAAATCACGGGGTTTCTTTTATACTTTTCAAATCTATTTATATCTTTCGCTAGACGTATATTGTAGTCCTTTCCCAGCTCCCATATATGTACTTCCTCGTTGCAACACCATTCGATGTACCTGTCGTACAGCTTCCATGCTACAAATACCGGGCGAGTCGGACCACCTTTGACGGAGCAATCTCGAGTCAAAACATTGCCATTGATTAAATAGTACACCATTAAAAAGCTTGGCTTTTGAGACCAAGGCTTGTCCATTATTGGCTTGTCTATATAGGGTCTAGCATCCGTAGTTGGCAAGGGAACCAAGTAGAATGGTTTCATTCGACGAATACGCTTCATTTATTATTACGACAGATATATTTATACTAGAAAGTGGCCCGATGCCGTATGGACCCGCAACCGTATGGACCCGATGCCGTATGGACCCGATGCCGTATGGACCCGATGCCGTATGCGTGCGACCGTGGTACCACTCATGTCGTTCGTGACTTATATTGGATTGGGCTTTCAGAACAGTATAAATATAAATATAGTTATATCCAAATGGAGTTGGATCGATGTCCATCACCGGCAACAGTTGCGAGTCATTTAAACTCATTGGTTCGTCAACAAAGTACGGAACATGTGTGTTCTTATAATAAGTGCAATATCGAAAATTTAACGGTATGCATTTACTGTGACGGTAGTGGTAAGTACGCGATATGTTGCAAGTATCTAAAGCCGCCTCCTTGGGTTACACCCGAATTAAAGCCGGTGAAAACGATTTATAATATCTATTTATGTAAAAACACCGGTAAGATCCATTATTGTCATAGTGGTTGTGATGGTGGTAGAATAACCAATGCGGATAATTGTCAGGTATGTTTAATTTCGGGCGTTCAATATGAATCGGAGACGGTTCGTTCTTGGCATATTTCCTCTCGATGTGTAGCCACGGTGATACAAGACAAACGTGATCCCCACATGTTTAGTAGAGGTGAGGATGGACGTGTAAAATCTACAGGTGTACATAATATTCGGGTCACACAGTGTATTATGATATGCAAGGAGTTCATTAACCGTTTATTATTTTCAAAAATTAGAATGGATTCAGAAAAACACAAGTACATCGAACTTTGCAAGGAATCGCAAAAAACGGTCAACAAATACAGACGTTTTTGTGAAAGGAACACACAACCAAAATGTTATCTTACTTCTCTGACTTTATACATACATCAGATGAAGAGAAAACCAATGTTTACACATTTAATACAGAAAACAAAAGAGGAACAGAAACGTATTGTTTCCGAGTATACGAAACACATCATTTCCTACTGGAAAATGTTTGTCGCCAAGACCAATTCACAAAATTCAACCTTTTCCTTTAAGATATTTGTCCCTGCGTGTTTGTACATGATGCGAAATGGGCTTTTTATGGCAGGCATCTACATTATTGAAAAATCGAGATACTTGGAATCTGCCTTACCCGAAGCAAATGGGTTGCATCTGTATAGCATCAATAAACCAACCTTAACAAACGGTCAAAAACACATAACCCGCGCCATACGTGAAGCCGTTGAAAGTAAACGAACTACACCACAGGCACTGAAAGAGTATTGTCAATCGGAGTATGATAAAATTACTATATAAGTATTACAATAGTTGTTATAATGTCTCTTGGAAAAGGATTACCCAATTTAGGCAATACCTGCTACATCAACTCCATCTTACAATGTCTACGTTATAGCAAGGATTTTGTCTATCTCTTAAACAAACATGATACGAACAAAAACAGTCTTCTAGTACAATCGTTCGTTGAGCTGCTCTATGCAGGGGCACCTACAAAATGTTTGTATACACTCATCAAAGAACTAGCAAAAACCGATGAATTCAAGATTATGAAACAGTGCGACGCACACGAACTGTTCTTATATCTCATAGACAAGATGTTTACAGAGATTAAGTACATTAAAAATCCATTCGAGGGACGCTTGGAATCGACGGTCACGTGTCAGGTCTGTCACAATGAGTCCATAACCGAGTATCCTTATGTCAGTATATCGGTCCAGATGCAGGCAAATGTTCAAAAGGTGGAAGCGCTGTTGGATGAATTTTCTAAAGAAGAGGAAATCGAGGATTTAATTCAATGTGATAAATGTGAAGCAAAAACAAAATCACACAAACGATTAAAAATAATACCAAATAATATAATTGTGGTGCATCTCAAACGCTTTACCGGCATGTCAAAAAACCACTCGGAAATCGTCATTGACGAAGAAATAACCATAAATGAAACGAAGTACATGCTGTATAGTACATGCAATCATTCTGGAAATTTATTTGGTGGACATTATACAGCCACTTGTATGAAACGAGATGGCACTTGGACACTCTGCAATGACAATCATGTCGAGAGCTTGGCCTCTATCCCCCCAAAAAGCGATAGGCCTTATCTCCTATTTTATTCTAAAAACTAGTATATAAGTTACAAAAAATCAATAGAAATGTCACTTCTTATCACCGAAAATCCTAATCGTTTTGTTTTGTACCCTATACAACACCCCAAGTTATTTGACTTTTACAAGCGTCATATTGCATCTTTTTGGACGGTAGAGGAGATTGACATGTCGCAGGACACTGTAGACTGGCAAAAACTATCGAAAACCGAACGTGATTTTATTCTTTGTATCCTCGGTTTTTTTGCAGCCTCGGATGGTATTGTGGTGGAAAATCTTGTGACTAATTTTTGTGCAGAGGTACAATTGCCAGAGGCACGAGCAATGTATTCCTTTCAAGCCGCCATGGAAAACATACATTCCGAAACCTATTCTTTAATGATTGATACACTGGCAACCAATGAAGAAAAAACATTTTTGTTCAATCATATTGACAATCACCCGGGTACCAAAGCAAAGGCACAATGGGCCATGAAGTATATGGAAGCCAAACCCGGTTGCGTTAAAAACTTTTCAGAAAGATTGGTTGCATTTGCATGCGTGGAAGGAATCATGTTTTCTTCATCCTTTTGCGCACTTTATTGGTTGAAAAAACAAGGGCTGTGTCCGGGGTTAACCTTCTCCAATGAATTAATATCACGGGATGAAGGGTTACACAGGGACTTTGCAGTGGCAATGTACAAAATGTGCCCCAAACTACCGCGAAAACAAATTCTGGACATTGTGGACAGTGCAGTTCAAACCGAAATGACATTTGTCAACCATTCATTGCCTGAAAATTTAAGAGGTATGAACAAAGAACTAATGTATCAGTATGTTCAATACGTGGCAGACCATTTGTTGAATGCACTCGGATACAACAAATATTACAAAGTAAACAACCCATTTGATTGGATGTCCATGATATCACTGGAGGGAAAAACAAACTTTTTTGAAAAAAGAGTTGGGGAATACGCAAGACCTACCGCCATGTCCTTTGGTATGGACGATACATTTTAATACATTATCAAATTATTAATTTCATTCTACGACGTAATTGATCCGACCAACTTTTACAAGGATACATGTTCCACGCCGCATCATGCTCCTCCACCGTATACAAACGCTTTGGTATTCGATAAAACACATGACCACGACCTAAGGGATCATTCACGCGCTCACCTATCACAGACGAATAATTATATACAAGACCATTCGGTTTCAATAACTTGTGCTTTATTTCCACAATAGAGGTGTTTCGACGAACATACATCAACCCACCATCCGTCATAATAGCATCGAAATAACCCTCTCCATACCGCTGCAAGATGCCTACCCATGTCCCAGTAGTAAATATCTCACCACACACATCCGCATTTTCAATATCCAAGGTTTTATATTCATGCATAAAATCACTTGGTACTTCGTCTGGCTGAACACCGACCAACAACCACATACATGTATATTAATATATACTAATATATACACTTATATTAATATATACACTTATCTCGCGTCAAAATCCATATACGAGCTTCATAGACAAATTTCCGTGGGGTGGCGGTCTATATCGGTCGTAATTCCTGCACGTCTACGACTCATACCAGCACAACCAATAAAAATATCTAAACAATAATATTCGTCACATGCGAAACATTTACTCAGTGTATCCGTGTCTCTGTTCTGTTCCATCCCCAACATGGCTTCCCATAAACATGGAAAAAAACAGTGTTCTCTATCGCAGTCTACATTTAACAACCAACAATCGCGGCAATCGGGTGTCAGTCCCGCATTGTCATCAAAGCATTGAATAGCGTCTTCCCGCCCACCAAATACATCACGAATGGCACATGCTTTTGCTATTCCAGTGAGTGTCTCTCTCTTGTCATAATAAACATTGTAATCCTGTTCGGTTGAACATTTCCCACATCGACCACAGTGTACGCGGTTGGTGTATCGTATGCTACAATTGCCTTCAACACTGTTATCATATTCGTATACGGGAGGTTCGTAGAGATAGTAGGCAATATTGAAAATGTTGAAGATCATCGCCACGACAATCAGAAAAATCATCACGCACTTCCATGTTGTGCATGTAGTGGTACCTTCGGTGTCGGTATCGGCACCTTTCATATAAAAATAAAAATATCTATATTTATATTATAATTCCATGTTCATCGATGCTCTGTATGGTGTAAAATGTGGCTGAACTATCGGTACACCAATATATACACTTATGTTAATATATACACTAAAACCCAGTTTCCTGCTTATCGGTAAAGTATTGATGCGAAGTCAAATGGTGAATCTGCTGCAGTTTCATTTCTAATTCACGGATTTTTAACTTTAACTGTAAATTCTCCTGACGCAATGCATCATCAAAAATTCTCTCCTGCTTTTGTAATAATTTACTCGCGTCAAAATCCATATGGAGTATTTCTAACATCTATTTATACTACTTCACAATATATTACAGCATGAATATATCATACAACATATTTAACAGGGTAATAGGCCCGAATCTATTTCAAGCGTACACCCCGCCTAAAATAACACGGCTTGTGTCCATATAGTCCGAAAATTAGACAGGGGGTGGCAAAAAATATTTTTTTTTTTGGCTTTTTCCCTAAACATGCTGTGCGTATGTTAAAATAGCATTAAATAACATATATGCTATCGCATGTTATTAGAAAATAGTAAAAAAAAAAAATTTTTCAAATCGCCCCTATGTCTAATTTTTAGCTAATATGAATACAGGACTGTTTATTTTAGGAGGGACAAACCATTATAAACATGTTAATGATATTTTATGTTAATTATATGCGGACGATGTTATAGGTAGATAGCATGAGGATGTTATATGGCCCATCTGGACCGACATTTCTGTACCGAGTAGCGCATGTCAGCATACCGAGTAGTGCATGTCAGCATACCGAGCAGTGCATGTCAGCATACCGAGTAATACATAACTTCTAAATCTTCGATAAAAACACCATGCGAGCCACAAAACGTCGTCGTATAGATGTTGTGCAGGTATTAGCACGTCAATTGGAGCAGTGTCAAGATGAAATCGAGAGGTTACGTTCTGAAAATGAACAATTAAAATCTTTGAATTTGGATCCTTTGTTTGTGGATACGGGACCAATCGACGCAGGTGATATGTTTGCACAGACACCGACGTATGAACGTACCGAGGCGGCCATAAAAATACAGGGTTTTTTTCGCAAGTATTTCCCTAAAGAATGCGAGCACGAGTGGGAGATTGAGCGCGGTTGTGGTCATGATCATACGTACAGGTACTGTTTCAAGTGCGATGAACAGGACGGATTTGCATAAAGAGTGTATTTATAAAGATATGCGATTTATAAATGTTTAAGTACTGTGTATGGTATTGTTTAAAACCTAATCATATTATTCACCAACATATAAGACGTTATGCTCAAGCCTTTAACACATGTTCTTTTCCGGCACATATCACGGTGAAACATTCTTTGAGCTTGGAAGAGGCCAAAGATTTGCATCATAGTATGAAGGGTATACCCGTTCCATCGTTTCCGGGTCCAAGTAGTCTGGTTTCTACTGTTACTAAAATCGATAGCATTAAATTTTATGCCATTGAATGTAAAATAAGGGAGGATGGAGCACATATATCACTTGCGTATCGATGTGCAGAGGGCTTCAGTCCTGTAGAAGTTTCTGTCGTGTCACCGGTGTCAATTGGTCCGGATGATATCTATCTATGTATAGCGGACTGTTCTTCTCGGTATCCAAACGAGTGGAAGATATTGAGTATATAAATATACTTTAGCTTGGTAGATGACAGAATGTTATGTATGTTTGGAGCCATGTACAGAGCCTGCTCCATGCGCATGCAAAACGATGTTTGTGCACCCAAGTTGTGTCACGATCATGAGAATGTATGGTCAGACATCTTGCGGTATGTGTAGAACGCCGTATCTCGGTCCCCCTGTAGATCAAATAGAAGAAGACATTGAGGAAGATGTACAAGAGGTAGAAGATGACGAGTGGAAGCCAGCCCCATGTTTGTGTTATGTGATACCTACACCTATTCGATCCCAGCAATACGACGTGTCTGATTTTGACAAATTGATGGACATTTTTCGATATTGTTTCATTGTTATTTTCATTCTAATGATATTGCATTTTGCAGACAACCAACCCCGAGTTGATTTGGGTAGTGATTTGGTGCCATTTATGTTCCTGTTCATGTTCATTATACTTTTTTGTAATATGATCGGACAAAGATTACAGACGAGACCGCATAATTTAAGTCTACGATTAAATCATGGTATACAGGCGGTGTAAGTGTATAGCTCAATATATCCGTTATAATCAATTGAAAGGTCAATAGAGCAAGTCCTGAATTTTCTACGTATGTCGCGGCTATTGTAAATATTAACAGGACGATCAGCACTGCTATCGGATATAAGATGAAATAGAGACGTTCCGATATCAAAATCTCAGTGTTTCCGGCAGCCTTGTATAAAATTTTCTCTCTATCTGTCATTTCCCTAGGTTTTTTATTCTTTTTACGTATTTCTCTATAGTTTGATATACCTAATTGAGTTTCTCTACTTGATGTACTCGTCTCTAATAGATACAAACGGTTGGTATTAAAACAGCTTTCATGAAATCGATTGTTCATATCGTCCGGAAACACATTTAAATGCAAATGTGCAATTCTATACTGTGGCATCTTTTCTTCAATGGAATCTTCTATCTTGGCCAATCTAGCTTCTGCAAAATGTATCAAAAAATATAACTCTTTATACAAAAACATATACAGTAAGGTAGCAGAAACCAAATATAACAACGAGTTTGTGCAAGACACATACATTGCGGTATGAAAAAAGAATTGCCACAGCTGTTTCCAACGAACGTACCTCCTCTCCATGACATTGTAGGTATATATCATGTGTATTTTTGTCTGCAACATGAACATATAATAAATCATCATCACGGGAAAAAAGTAGTAAAACAATGCCTTTACAAATACCATATGCTCCGTCAACATAAAAAAGCAAAGCAATGCGTAATACATAAAAAGTAAACTATTTTTCACGTATAATATCATCTAGCAAATTAAATATAAACTTATATAGTATTTAAGTCAATAATCTGTTTTATTGATATGCAAAACATCGTGTTAGTAGGAGATGGCGGTACAGGAAAAACCTCCTTTGTACTCAGAGTAGCAAAAGATTACTACACAGATAGTTACATGTCGACAATAGGAAAAGAAATGACCATTGTTGACAATTTAATCATACACGATACCTCCGGTCATCCCAGATTTTCAAGCCCATGTGAAGAGTATTATAAACATGCCAATGGAGCACTGGTATTTTGTGATAACAATTATAATAGCGCGCCATGGATAAAAAAGCTGAGAAAAAGCAATCCAGATATTCCTATCATGGTTGTTATCAACAAAATAGACTTGATTGATATTAAAACAGATGATAGCGAGTTGGAACACATACATATATCGTGTAAAACAGGAGAAAATGTAAACATGGTATTACCATCTATAAAAGAAATACTAACCCCAGCTAAAACTTCACCTGCTGTGACATGGATTTACCCTTACTGGAACTATTGTTTGGTACAGTAAAGTCGGAATTGCCTCCTACATAACACCATTTGCCATGACTACACACAAATATCTGTGGTACGGTGCGCATACCCTTCTTTACTAAAGTAGGATACACATCGACCAGCTTCTTCGGCGCGGCAGATATGCCCTTAAAAAAATCCATGGGTTCTACGTACCTGTTAGTCAATACATCCAAGACCCTAACATCTTTACTAATGTTAATAGCTTTAGCTGCTGCTCGCTTGCTAAATCCGCAGTAGTTTTTTACGTATAAAAAGACCTTATCATAGCTATCTGGCACGACTTTCTGGCCCGTGCATTGGGATATACACGTATGTAAATATTCGTCCATATATCTACGTATTCTATATTTATATAGTATAAAATGCCCATATCGATTATCAAATGTATCCAGTCTGGTCACACGCTTATGAGCATCGCATGATGACATCATATACATGTGACGATGTTAGTCGTGGGAAACTTACATCAAATCAAAAAGCGTCAATTCGAAAATCAATAAACGGAATCACCTTTCGTTTCGAGGGTGAGACGTTATACGAATTAAATTCTGATACACAATTTAAATTAACACCTGTTGAGGTAGCATGTTGTATATACACCAGTAGAGAAAGCAAAAGAACTTCATGGTCCGTATCTTTTTCCATCGACGGCGAATTATATAAATATGAAAACCCGACAGTGGGTTCTATAACATATTCACCAATAACAGTCAAAAATGAATGGTTTGACAAGGTGTTTCCAAATTTTGAATACAAAGGAAAGACCAAGCCTGCAGAACCAGCGTTGGGCATGGACGAAAGTCTCTACGTATTAGACGCACTGGACGTGGACATATTAGATGTATTGGACGTGGAGGAAACTCTCTCCAAACCAAATCTTAATTATATCACTGATTTAAACCCTCATACCGTTGGTATAGTACGTGATTTAATTAAACATATTGGCCAAGATTATACGTTTTCGTGGAAAGGTGATACATATAACATGAAAGACCCCCCAACGGGAGTAAAAGAATTCTTGTTATTTTATAGCCGATGGAAGAATGAACAAGAAATAGAAGCAAAGACTGTAACATTTTACCAAGAATATACTGTTTTACCACCTGAGGCAAAGGATCTAGTTAAGCGCATTCAAGTGTTTATTAACACCATAAAATCTTATGAAGAAGATCGTGCAAAATCACCGATAGATTTTAATTCCATATCCATACAATCGGCCCCGTCGACCGATGACTTGGGAGAACAAATACGTACGTCTTTACCCGATGACACATATGGTATAAAATGTATACAAGCCGACGATTTGGGTGATAACGCAAGGTATAGATTGTTTAGAAACAACAATAATTTGCAGATGGTCACCACTGATTCAGAGGGCATGTTTATTCGAACATCGGAGGATAAAAGTGCAGCATATGTATCACAGATATTGGATTACGATACGGATGTATTGGACATGGGATACGACAAAAAATTTAAAGAGAAGAAAGCAAAGGATTATATTTGGGCAAAGAAAGACAGCAAAACAATGGTATCCTCCGAGGCCGAGTGTTCCAATTTTACCGAGTATGAACAGGCGGAACCAAATGGTAAAAAAGATTGGGGTTTTACAGAAAAATTTCAACCAGATACACATCAGTTGCATTCGTTAAAATTTGCAGGGGAGAAAATATTATTAGGTCATCGCCCGGGATTTGGAAAAACAATAAATAGTATTTTACTGGCCGAGAAAATGAGAAACAGTTTATGCACATGCGAAGAGGATACATGTGTTTGTGATTTGCCAGATATTTATATCCTTGCACCCGATAGAAAGTTGGTAAAGCATTGGGTGGATGAAGTGAAGCGCATGTCTGATATCGATACAAAGCATTATATTTGGTCGACATACAAACACCTTGAATTATCCCAAGCAAAAACGGAGTATCCAGAGTATCACCATTTGGATCCTGAGGAGTTAACGGATTTAAAAAATGGCGGAGCCATCAGACATCAATATTATAAGAAAACACAAAAGGAAATGCGTCATTGTATGGTATGTGATAGAGGTTATCGGAAGGGATATTTTGAGGATGACGAGAAGAAAGTAGCCTATGATACCGTAAAACACATCCTGTATGGCGGATCGAATGATAAAACCGTGTTGGAATTCCATTGGCGATTGGTGGAAGATAAAATTTTCTTTTCTTGCGGTGAATGTATAGGGAAACATTTTATCACCGGTTTTACCGTCAGTGATGAAGGAGTCAAGTATGATAATTTTAAAGATCACGAAAAAAATGGAGGTTTGGGTATTGGTGAGTACCTATATCGCGAATCGAAGGTATGGGAAAAGTTTTACAATGAGGTGAAAGAGATCGCGGGTATAGAGGACGATACAAAAAGTATAAAGGAAATCAAACAAAAATTACGTGATGAAAACTCTCAAATCCCTCAAAATTTAAAATTGTCTTACAAGATGCAGAAAAAAATGAATTGGCATATGTACCGCGCACCTCCATGCATCTTGATTTGTGACGAGATACACAAATTTGTGAGAGAGTCTAAATCGTTGGTGATGCAGGTTCTTTGGAAATATATATTGTCTTGTCAGTTTACAGTGTTGGCCTCCGCCACGCCAGTAGAATCAGCCGGGTCGGAATTGACACAACTGTATTTGATGTCTGAAATGTTAAGAACGAAACGCCAGTTTTGGCTCGACGAGCCGGTGCGGTTCAATATGAAATTCAATGGACGTTTTTTACCACCGTGGCATCTCCTAAGGCCATTGGAAAAAGGTGAAAACATGTACGTGGTGGCAGCCCGAATGAAAAATAAATTTTCACGATTCAACACGGTTCCAAATATACAAGATGCCATACAAGGATTGGTGGCGCAGAGTAATGTCATTGATAAACAAATTGATACCAAATTCACACTGAATTATACTAAACTGATGAGCATGTACATCGGTAGTGATTTAACACCAAACCAGTGGGTTTCTAACGGCGAATATGGTCAAGATTCATACAAAATAACAAAGGACGGTTATAAAATGTTTGTGAATGCGGCCTTATCAAAATTATATGTGTTACAAGCCAGCAAAAGTAGAGGACAGAAAGAGTTTCCTGATTTGGTACCAGCCACTGAAAATGGTTACATCGAAGTACCAATGGATTTAATTCGAGCCCTATTATTAGACCGACCGCCCAAGTCCGAACTACGTTATTTAATCACTCAAAATGAGTATAACAAATATACCTACCGCGTAACAGTGCATGGGTTAAGTGATTTCATTGTAGAAAAGGGCGATGACTTTGATGCGAACGCCATATTATTTCTAGAAAAGTGCATATTGGCCAATAAATTGGGCGATAACTTGTTTACTATAACATACAAAGATCCCTTGAAAACGGTAGAAACAGGATCGGCACTTATCACGAATTACACGGATAGTACAGGTGTCTTACCATATTCACCTTTCCGCGGAAGGGATGAAGGAAAGAAATTAACTAACTTTTTAAAAAAATCAAAAATACAAATTCCGGAGGGTATTAAGGGATTGAAATGGTTGCATGTGTGTCCTACAAGGCAGCAGACATCTGCACTGAAGAGTCAAAACTTCTATGACAATATTCCATACATTCCAGATTTGTTAGGTAGCAAAGTTATGAAAATTGTGACCACTATCGAAGAACAGGTGGCGAAGGGTAAAAATGTAATGGTCTATCATGACAAAGTAGAAATGTTACGCATGTGTCATCGTGCACTTGCCATGCGTAAACACATTTGGGTGAATAAAGATATTGATAATGCACGTCTAGAACAGGGTATAGACCCGGTCAATGCAGAAGCCGGTGATTATGTGTTTAATGAAAAATTAAAAGGTTTAGCCATTAAACGAGCAAAAAAACGGTGGATAAAACTAACGGACGAAGAGATGAAAACACAAAATGATGCATACAATTATGTGGAGACACCCGAACGATCGGAAGATATCGATTTTGACAGATATCAAGAGGCCTTCGATTTGTTAGTGTCGGTTGCCAAACGATCTATTTACCCTGTGATTTTTAAAGATTACGAAAATAAATTTGGTAAAAATAGTGTTATCGATACCATCAAGTTAGTGCGCAGTTTAAATGATTTTGCCTTTTATGCAGAATATGCCTTTAATCAACCCACGAACGAGGTCTTACAAGCAAATCATACGAGGTGTAAAAAACTGATTGATGGTTGTGAAGATATGAAACATATCACCACTGGGAAGATAGATTTTGAAAGAAAAACTAAAATTCTGTCTGCCATTGACACCTATTTAGAAATAAAAGACATGGAAAAGATAGAGTTTATACAAATCGTGTATGACGCATGCGAACCATATTATTTGCGTGCATTCCAACAAGTTGTTACCAAACGTCCTGAAATTAAACAAATCTATAACCCAGCGCGTTACGAAAAAGTATGGAAACTAAAAGAAGATTTTCGTTGGACAAATCATAAAAAAGGAAACAAGCAAGAGACGTATCACTATTGGCGAACACTTAAACCGGTACCGGAAACCAATAAAGACTTGTATGTTGTGGAGGACGGTGAAATAGTCATGGAATATGTCGAGAAACAAAATCCCACTGGAAACAAATATATTATGTTGGAAACCGACAAATATGTCTTCAAGGTAAACAATGCCTCTTTACGAAAAGCCATCTCGCAAAAAGTACAGAGTGATATTGACGAAAACAAATCGGACGAAGATATATTTAGGGAAATACCAATTGATAAAGAAGTTACCAATGTTCCTGACTGGCCGGTAGAGTTGGGAGGTGAAATACGCAAACGGTGTATTGATTATTACCTCAACAAAAATTGGAAGGGCCATGTTTTTAATTCCTCCTTTAAACAAACAAAAAAAGAGAATTTGGTAAAGAATCGTCCTTTTATGAAGTATAGTAAAGGAATCACGGACAACATAAAAGCACCAAAAGGATTACCAACCGATGTTTTCCCAATGCCAACTATTTCATTGCCAGAGTATACCTCTTTCGATTTTAAAACTATCGAGACCTTCATAGAGAACAACCCTCTTATGTACAAGGATCTTTTTTTTGGTCAGGATAACGCGGGAAAGGTCGGAAACCTTGGCGAAGAATATAAAATTAAGAGTGGGTTAACTTTTGAACAAATAGAATTGCCAAAAGCGTATCTTAAGAAGAAATTTACACGTGAAATTAAAACATATACCGATGCCATGGTCTTTTGCATTTGGACGCAAATGTATTTACGATACCAGTGGGTACAGAATCTAATGGTTCGTAATAAACAAACGGTTCTGTTACCAACAAAAGATCGCATTGATAGTATTGAAGAGTACGAACGGGTTTTAATTCATATGGATTCCAACCCATTCAAATCAAAATCAAAACAACAAGGGAAAATATTTTTTAATGATGTTGAAATGAAAGGAAGAGACACCTTTCTACAAGAAATGAAACCAAGAATCACCGGCATGTCAAGTAATAATCGATTGACATTTGCAATTGTAGATTCAAACTCGGTACCTGCAACTGATACGCCTAAATATGTACAGGCTTTTTCAGAAGGATACGTAGATTGTTTGTTCGTGTCCGAATCTGGTATAGTAGGCGTGGATTACAAATCATGTTCGCCTTCCTATATGATTTGCATTGACCCGGTTGTATCGGCAGGAAAACAAGATCAATTCAATGGACGCACGGTACGAAGAAAATCACATAGGTACCTGCCAGAAAGACTGAGAAAGGTAGAATATGTATCTTTTGTCAGCAAAGGAATTGAAATTAAAAACACAAAAGAAGATGAAAAGGAGGAGATCAACTATACCCTAACGAGTTTGGGTAAACGCATCAAGGAGAGTGAGGAGCCAAAGAAATCAGAATACATACGTGAATACAGAAAAATGAAACGTCAAACATGGGCAGAAAAGCAACGTAAACGAGCACTCACCGATTTAGAAGAACTAAGGGAAGACCTTCGAAAAGTTTTGGATCTAATTGACGATGACACCGAAAAATTCAAGGACGATGCACAGCAAATAGTTAACAATTACGATGGTCCTCTATTACAGAAAATTATTGAAAAGGAAAGGGAAATTCAGATATTATCCTCGGAAGACAATGTACGACAAAAGTATAAGGCATTCACCGGTGTGTATGCATCATTTGCACAACAAGAGCCCGAAAATGAATTTCCCCCAACCGATGTTGTCATTGGTTCTATCACAGAGGAGGAGGTTAAAAAAGAAGCCATCCCCAATAATCCAGATACTATATCTGAAACAGAATTGAGAGCATTGTTGACAAAACAAGAGATACTCTTTTCACAACAGCAATACACAGAAGCAATGGAAACTCTTAACTATAGATGGTCATATGATGATTTTATACATGACCCGGGTATCAATCAATTACGTGAAAAATTAAATTGTGGCGAAATAACCTACGCCAGACAGCGCGAACGTAATATCGACACCGACCCCTGTGAAGATGTAAGTAATGACCCCTTAAAGTCAGAACGAGAGCCAGACAACAAGAGATGGAATACTTATTTTGACAATTATGTGAATATTTCACATGTTCCAGTATACAACAATTATGCATTCCTGTCAGTGGAGGAATACCAAGCATCGGTTTCAAAATATAGTGAAGAAAAATACGATAATTACTATTGTTATGCATGCAATAGAACAACGCCGGTAAACAGTGTCACCTGTACACATTGCGGGTTTGCGGTACGCGACGAAAAGGAGCAGTTTCTCTACTATCACTTGGTGCCATCGGAAACCATAATACAACAATCTACTGCACAGTTTTTAAAATCCGAGTCCAAAAACATGAAAAACAAAAACAAATCAGCCTATCGTAGGATACAGCGAGATAGACTTGAAATGGTATTATCACTCAATTCGATTGAACATCAGGTCAAGCACAACGGGGATAAAACTTATAAATTTGAATACAACACGGAGAAGGAGCCAAATAAGAAAACCTTTTACAAGCGTGTTAAAAAGGACATATTGGAAGAAGAAAAAGGTGGTGATTGGTACCGTATCATGACAAAGCCAGACAAGGATATATACAAAGCAATGTGTAAAAAATACACCGAACAAGAACCCGATCGTTTTAAAGGTACGGTAGATGAAGCAAAACCATTTCAAATCCAGCAGAAGAAACGAATCAAGCCCACGGTATCGGATTTTGAGGTTGGTCACAAGGTAAAATACAATGGTGAAATATGGTTTATCATGAGGGTGGAGGGTGATAACATCACGATCGAACAAAATGGAGAGACAAAAGATGTGGATAGGAAGGATCTTACTATTCCAGAGGAGTCGGACGATGATAAGGATGAAGATTATACGGATAGCGACAGCGATGTAAGCATAGAAGAAGAATACTAATAATTAGTTCTACATAGAGGGCACGATTTATTTACACGAAACCACTGCTGGATGCAATGGTGATGAAAGGTATGGTTGCATGCAAGCGTCTGTCGGATAGCAGTATCTTCTTCGTGGCATATTGGGCATAACACCGGCTGGAGAGTTGGTAGACCAATGGATTGTTCATGTGGTTCTATCTCCAATACTTGTCTTTGTTCCAAATTCATTATGTACAATGCTTTAGGTATGTTAAAGCTGGGATATCTAGAATTAATTCGGTCTTGAATAATACTTTTGTAAGCGTGATAACTGTATTTGTCAAGCCAGTCTTGAATTTCCTGTTTGACTTGTAAAGGTTGTATATTGACCGGGATCCATATTTCCATTTCTATATAAGCATATATAATATATACTATTTTTTCATATCCATTTTAAAATTTTGATATTTTCGAATCAAAAAGTCCTCTTCTACATGATACACCCAACTATTCAAAAAGGGTCGTTCCAACCAGACCACATCTACGTATACTTTATCCATTTGTTCATTGCAAGCATCCCATTCCTTTGCAGCCTCGTCCGAACAAAAAGTAATCACCAAATACTGTACCTCTTGTATTTTTTCAATAATAGCTTTTGCAACTCTAGAATAGCCACAATAAAGATAAAGCGATTTGTCCTCTTTGTATTTTTTCGCAAGCGCCATTGCATATACTTCATGTTTAAAGCGCGACATCGGATTGCCCTCTTTAAAATCCTCCTTTAATTCGTATTTATCGTCTGCCTTTAGACGTGAATATAAATAAAAATCAGATGACCAATAGTTGCCCATGCTATGATTACAACTCATGGGACTTAAATAGTTTCTTCGCAGTGTTACATCTCTGCATGGCATTCTTAATATTCAGTGGAAATGGATAGTCTGGTGGTAGACCTACCGGCGAAGGAACAACATCCATGCCATTGCTCTCAACTTTCGGTGTATGGTATACAATTAATCCATTAAAGACAACACATGCGATCGTAATAAAGGGCAAAGACATATTGTTCATATCGCTCAAAGACCATTCTAAAATACAAAGGGCATAGGTATATGCCATACGAACAAAGAAATATTCCTGTATGGTTTTATAAATCTCCCACGATGGTTTTACAGGCTTTTTAATCAAATAATATATACCCAAACAGGCGGCGGCAATTATAATCTGCTTCCATCCAGCCGTAGAACAGAAACATAAGGTACACACTAAATGTACCGGAAATGACATCCATTTTTGCCCATCCTGAAGCACACCATCCATTAGCTTTTTGTTGAAAGCGATGGTGACAATAAAGATATACATGGAAAAAGCAATAAAGTGTTGATTCCACTGGTTTCGAAAGGCATACGTAATCAACAAAGCCAAACGCTGCAAATGCAAGATACGATTCCATACATGTATATCCATCTTTAACAATGGTATATGTGAAATAATACACGCATGTGTTGCTATGTGCGTTGCTGCTATCGCAAACAAAAACACATAATTATGAACCATGTAAAATAAAGCCAGTATACACCACGGTAATAAACTGGCTGGGTAGATAGTCTGGTAGAAAATATTCATATACAACACTGTATTATCTATTTATATATAATTAATAGTTAATCACACGAAATAATGTGTGGACCAGAGGGAAAGCTTTCAAACATTTGTTTTAAACTGTCTTTGTTTGGATTTAATGCAGAAACCAACATTTTTCTGCCATTGAACATTCTAATCTCTGCGCTCTCGTCGCCATTCATATATGCTTTCAACTGATCAAGATAACGCGACTTTCCTTTCATCGTTCGCTCCTCCATATTCACATCGGCAGACAAATCTTCAAAGGCAATTAAATGATTTAGCGTCTGTGCGTCTTGAATTGGCATTGCATCCACTTGATCCTTGAAACAACGTCCATCGTGCTTTTTCTTGCAATCCTTACAAGCCTCCTCGTACTCATCTTCAAGATCCTCTTCCAATAAATCGTCAATGGACTTGGACTCGACGGAAGCCTTGGCCTTGGACGTGGGCGCAACAGCGGGTCTCCTCTTTAAACCAAAAGACTGGACTAAAAAATCATTTGGACCCATCTCACGCCTAGCCTTCTTGATTGCATCTTCTAATTGTAAGTTTTCCGTAATGTTTGTACCGAATTTGCCATTGTATTCCGAAATACTCATAAAGCTCATACCCGGCTGTCTTAAGTGATCAATGTATGCTTTCGCCGTTTCAACCATTTAATGTGCCAATATGTACTATATATACTTAAAAACATTTATTTTAAATGGCAACTGGACGTACTCGTAGGACTCAATTTTCTAGTATACGATTTTCATCTGTAGATGATCAACCCGGCAGTGTTCCCATGCCCATTGCAGCCTCTGGTGATATTGACGAAGCTTTTTGGAGTTGTAATAAACCGGGATACTTTTGGATCAATTGGATTGCTATCGCAGGACATCTAATAAACTCCATTGCGATGATCTCTATATACTCCAACCGTGATACGTTGGGCATTACCTACACGGAAAATGTATTGGAATGGAAACGCAGCGATTTTACAAACGGTACATGTACAGGTGCTTCTAGAGCATTGGAAACGGCAAACAATGGTAAATTTTGCATCGGTCCTGTACAAAATACCTTTGATTGCGACGGCGAAGCATGTGCATTGGATTACGGTTGGATGATCATTTCATTTCATATGCTTTCCTTCTTTTTTCAATTAATGGCGGCCCTGACGGATTGCTTCAAAACGGGAGTATTGGGATACCGATACTCTGACATGATCCGTAATGGGCGGAATCCACTCCGTTTTATAGAATATAGCATCAGTGCATCCCTCATGCTCATGATCATTGCACTCATCAATGGTATTATTGACATACACTTGTTGTTTTGTATCGCAGTACTGACCGCATCATGCCAGTTGTGTGGTCTAGTAGTAGAATACATCGATGACATCGCCATGAAATGGATCAACCATTTAAATGGATGGTTTACTTTCTGTGCTGCGTATTGGTGTATCACCAGAGCATTTATTGCATCCTCAGACGCAGTAGAAGGTGTTTCGCCGCCAGATTTTGTTTATGCCATTGTTTTAATTCTATTTTTATTGTATGCATCTTTTGGGTTTGTTCAGTTGGTAGAATTGATGTGTTCGACAAGATTATTCAATATAGGCAATTGCTGTAAGTGTTTTGAGACAGAAAACGATAGCAAATGGTGTCCCACTTTACGAACAAATGATAAATGTAACCCTCTATACAAAGAAATGGTTTATGTGACTCTATCTCTTGGTGCAAAAATGGTATTGGGATGGATGCTATTCGTAAATATTCTAATGGCGTAGTATAAATATATCCATATAAATATAACATAATGCGTAAGACCTATCTATCAGATGACTCGGATGAAGAAGAATGCAAAGACATGCATAGGAAGGTTAAAATATTAGTCCTAGGTGATAAAAAGGTAGGTAAAAGCTCTTTTATTCAACGAATCACGAAGGGATACTTTACACTGTTTTATACACCTACCAAAAACATTGAAATACACCGACAGGTAAAAATAGGAAACATGATAGTAAGCTGCTGGGAAATACCATCTCACATCAAATATCATTTTAAATTACAGACACTGGAAGCAGACGTAGTGCTATTAATGTTTGACACCAAAAGGCCACACACAAAACAATGCGTGGCAGACTCTTGGAAAACCATGTATAACCAATTAAAAACACTTCCTTATATTTTTGTTGTTGGTGTTAGAAACCCGGAGGCACCGGCACCGGAGGGAGACCATGGAATCTATTATATTGACAACATGAGCACAGATGGATACAACCATTTATTATATAACATTTATCAACGCATAAACAACCTATAAATATGCTTTTGTATTTTAATAAATGTTCCGGTATTTTAAACGTGTCATAAAAGGTTACGACCATACGAAGAAGTTTGCCGTGTGGTTCGGAACTTATTGGTATTTACTGTAGATATACATTGTCAAACTTGCAAAAAGAAGGCATGATAAAATACCACCGACCCACCAACGCCGTGGATTATATACAAGCCAATCGTTATTCAAATTAATATTTTATATCTATATATTATTTGTATATGTTGTAAAATGCCAAAACCTACGGATAGTGACAGGGGGGCAAACCCCAAGAGAAAAAACGGAAGATGCCCAAAGGGATATAGGTACGACAAAAATGCAAATAAATGTGTTTTCAACCCTGATTCTACTTATTGGAGGGAACAACCGCTTCGTGACATATTGTCAAATACCTTTAAAATAGATAACACAAAAGTAGGTATCAATTTTAAAGATATATTAACAAAGTGGAATAAAAAAGAATCTAAAAATAGTCCATCTTCATATCTAAAACGTGCAGCTTTAATGGCTGGTATAGTGGTTGTTGGAATTGGGTCGATATGGGTAGGTAATTTTTTACTGGCGGCATACTCCATAGCTGTCACTTGGGCAATACCGGCAAGCATTGTGACATTTGGTCTAATAACACTTGGCAATTTATATGTTCATGGTCTTAATTATTATGATTATAAGCAGCAAAAGAAATTGGATATGGACCAGTGGCATTTATTCGCATGTGAAATTCAAACTATTATCGGTGAGGAAGAGGAATATCAAATAAAATTGTTAAAAGACCTAAAGAAAGAAATAGAAGATTGGTCTAAAACCCAAAAGGCTGGAATCACGAAAGGGCAAATAAAAGAGTTAATCGATAACATAGATGCAATAATAAAATGTGAAAAAAACGATGAGTGTTCTAAAAAATTACGTGTGATTGTTGGCTTTTTACTTGACCGAATACAGGATAGCATGCCAGTATACGAATCCGAGGTAAAAATCCCTGAAGGGTGCGAAATGCCGAAATATATTCTCACTCTTAACGAAGATCAGGGCAAAATTGACGTTAATGATGTCCGCTATGGTGGACCACAAAACTTCTCGGTGCCAACTGTGACCATGTCTAAGATGCCCGAGGGTATTCAAAAACTGGAGGAAAGGGTGATGAAGGCCGCAGTTGCGGAAATTCAAAGTTGTGTCATCAATGAAATTACCGCAATTCACGATGCACAACGCCGTTTCTTGGATAAGCTCATTCATAAGCCCGGTCGTGTATATGGAAGGAACTTAATTGATAATAAATTCACCGACATTGAAAAAAAACTAAAAGATGTACAAACACTGGATGAATTTAATCAGTTTTCCAAGTTTATGTGCAAGTTTAGTGACCACAAAGGTATAATTAAAAAACATTATAACAACAGCAAGGAATATAGAGAAGTGGACGAACGCATGAATATGGACATAAACCAGATTATTGCAATACGAAAACTACAGGTTAAAACTATATTGGATCTATATGGGTCGTATATATTTAACATCAGGGAATTGATAAAGGTAGACTATTGGAACAAAGCCCTCTCTTTGTTTGAAGATCAGGGGGTTGGGTATAAAGGTCTCTTTAAGAAGGCAATTACATACACCGGTCGCATCACACTTCCATACAATGGTAGAATGGACGGTGGAAGGTTTATAACCATCAAACAATTAAAGGATGCACTGGATGAATCATTAAAGAAAGATATCGACAAGGAGATTGAGGCATCCGCTTGGAATTGGCCTTCCTTTTTAACGGAACAACCATTGCCGAAATTAAAATTTTAAACTTGAGAGGCCAACCATGAAAATCCTTTATCGATTCCGTTACCCGTAGTAGCCGTAGATTCACATATTTTCCATGCGTCAAACTTACGCATAATACGGTGCAAATCCAGTATACTTGACAATTCGTTGGTAGAAGCCGCACCGGGAAGATCTTGTTTGTTTGCAAATATTAAAAACACACAATTTTTTAAGTAACTGTGCTCTGTTAACTTTATTAATTCTTTTTGTACCGCAGAAAATCTACGTCTATCTCCACTATCAATAACAAATACTACCGCATCTGCATTTTCAAAATAATTATGCCACATTTTACGAATCTTATCCTGACCACCAATGTCCCATCCAATAAAGCTTAAATTGCCGTATTGTATATGTTCGCAATTAAAACCAATGGTTGGGATCGTTACCATATTGTCTCCGTACTTCAAACGATTCATAATGGTTGTTTTACCAGATGCATCCAAACCGAGGATAAGAATCGAAGCTTCTTGGTTTCCATACATCCAGTCCGAAAACACGGAAAGTATGCCCCCCATTTATTAGGTATACACCTCTGTTTATATATACAAATGACTTAAAATCCGTGCTACGCCGGCACTTACCATTTAGTAAAAAGAAAAATATACTATATATATGTGCTGTATTTGTCATAATAAAATGTCTTCATCCAACGTAGGAAAATCTGCAAGCACTGACGCCGCCTTGGGCACCCTTACCACCGGTGATGGAGCTCACCCATTGACTAACTTTTTTGGTCCTGTTTCTGGACATCATGAAAAGCTAAGAGCAGATGATCAATTGAGTCATGAGACATACAACTTGCCTCGCGCCTATGTCGGAAAGAACAAGTACCTTGAGGAAACCCTCGACTTTATGATCCGAAAAGAGGATGAATTCTACACCAAATCACTCTTACCATGGGAATTTACCGATGATTTACATATCTCGTGGGAAATTTTCTCCTTTAACCGTACTCTAGCAGATTTGGAGCCCCATCAGGGTCTACCCAGATTTGTGACGCAAGAATCTGAAAAACACAGTGATAATTTGCTACGCAGGGGTCTTGCATTCATTATTGAACATGGGTTCTACAAAACAGAACGTGGGAAACGCCACTTCAGTTTGAATCTGCAACAAATCACCGATGCTGTGCATACCACATGCTATTTCGGTGTTATTCATGCTCTACTAGGCGGTAAATCATATTACCGTGAATGGAGACGCAAATTTGGCCGCCAAGTCAGCCGCCGTAACGATCTTTTCAGGGAAGAACGTAAACGATGGGCTTGTGTACAAAAATCACGGGATGGCTTGTACCTATTGGATGCCGAATTGAAACACGAATTAAAACGTGAGGGCGTAGTTCCCAACCTGTGGGTCTTCCCCGATAAAATGGGCATCTACGTGAACATGGTCTCCGGTGATGCATTATCGTACAAGGAACGGGGACCGGAAGCCATTTCAAACCGTAATGGAGGAGACAAGGTTCAAACTTTCCGAGGTCTCCCAGTTTTTGAGGCACAATCTTTCGATGTTGAGTTTACTTCGGAACCAGTTGATCTCATGGTGCGGGATCGACAATGTGGTGAATGGTTTTGGCTTCCAAATGGAGGTGAAATTGCCATCTACGACGCGGACTCGGATAAATTTGAAAAGATCTCTGCTACTACAGTGACACAAAACGGTGGTGCCGTTTTTAATGGCGCCGGTGACGCATCGGCTGGCGAAAACGGTACAGAGGCTCTTGTCGTTCTCCCAGCTCCGACCACCACCGCGGCTCCGACCACCACCACGGCTTCGACCACCGCCACGGCTTCGACTAAGAACATTGTGGGCCACATCCTCTTCCGTCCATTCCAAACCTACCGTATGGCCTCTGCAATCTTGGCCAAGGGCGGTTCTGAATTAGGAGCAACATATCACGGGCACCATGACTTCATGTTGTCAGATGATATTTTAAGGAAAGTCCATGTAGGTCACTATACCTTTTACAGCAAGTCGGTGGTCAAAAGACCTAAAAATTATGTAATCATTGAAGACATCTTTTCTCAAGGATACATTGGAGGCGAAGGAACCGCATTCTTTAGCCCAGCTAGCTTCAAGGAGGCGGTTTCAGACGGAACATTGGGCCGTGGTGGAAAACCAAGTATGATTGCCGTGGCTGTACAGACCGATTGTCCAAAGCACGATGTGTTGGATATCACTGGCCGTTTCCATCAAACGGTATATGATATTTTTGATGAAAACGATGCACAGAAAGAACATTACTTTGGATCTGGAAAGGTTTATGCGGAAATGGGTCTGGATCAAATGGAACCATACCGTAACAACATTGCCGATGAATACATTCAACGCGTGCAACGATTTAACACCGTCTGCTTCCGTGGTATGCAGTACACTAAACTGGATGCTGCAGGTAAGCCAGCCGCGGCAAGCGCAAACGGTGAATTTAAGGTAACTCAGTTGAACACGGGTCATTGGGGAACTAACGTATATGCCGGTGTTCGCAAGGTGCGTGAGGGAGAAAACTCTTTCATGAAACAATGTGAACATGAAGTTGTAAGTGGTCTATAAATACCATAACATATGTAATAAATGGAAACTCAATATTTAAATCTACTTCATCATTTACTTACGAAAGGTGAAAGACGCCCTACGCGATCTGGAACCGTATACTCTTCCTTTGGTCATCGTCTCGAGTTTGACCTCTCTCAATACTTTCCTCTCCTGACTACTAAAAAAATGTTTTTTAAAGGCGTGGTTGAAGAACTTTCATGGTTTTTAAAAGGGTGTACGGATGTATCGATACTGCGTGAAAAAGGAGTACATATTTGGGATGGTAACACCGAAGACCGTGGGTACGACGCTGGACCAGTGTATGGCTTCCAGTGGAGACATTTTGGGGCTGCCTACACAGGCTGTACCAGTGACTACAGCGGGAAAGGGCAAGATCAAATCCAGCGTGTCATCGAGTTACTGAAAAACGAACCGGGCAGTCGTCGTATACTACTAAGTGCATGGAACCCACAACAACAGCACCAAATGGCCTTACCACCATGCCATGTTTCCTATCAATTCTATGTTGACGCCGAAGGAAGAATACATTGCCAGATGTACCAACGCAGCGCCGATGTATTCCTCGGTCTACCATTTAACATAGCATCTACCGCCCTATTAACACACTTGTTGGCACACGAGACGGGGCGTAAAGTAGGGAAACTACATATTGTTATCGGTGACGCTCACCTATACGAAGACCATGCCGGTGTAGCCGCTATACAGGTGAAGCGAGTGCCGCATACACCACCCAACATCGAAATTGTACGCGAAAAAGATGGCCTGTGGGATGTCAAAAGGTCTGAAATAAAGATCATCGGATACAAATCCCATGCCGCACTCAAGGCAAAAATGGCAGTCTAATGGTACGTCCGGCCTAAAATAAATAGGCCTGTGTCCATATAGTGCCAAAATTAGACAGGGGGTGGCAAAAAATATTTTTTTTTTTGGCTTTTTCCCTAAACATGCTGTGTGCATGTTAAAATAGCATTAAATAACATATATGCTATTGCATGTTATTAAAAAATAGTAAAAAAAAAAAATTTTCAAATCGACCCTATGTCT